>JAABUU010000774.1_pt1 | contig 65441 bp, 67 predicted proteins | sample 5559301 | NCBI WGS metagenome assembly JAABUU01 (sample SAMN10711884, study PRJNA513360) | rock metagenome | isolation source: Antarctica rocks | place: Antarctica: Victoria Land, Richard Nunatak white
ACGAGTTTGGCGGGCTGTGGGCGATAGGGGCGGTGTTGGTACGGGGAGAGTGTTCTTTTTGGGCAACTGGTTTCGATAGTAGCTCCCCTCCCCCCCGCGAGGGGGAGGGGCTGGGGGAGGGGGGGCCGCAGGTGCTAAAGTCAGACAGAGAGCAGCAGCTTATGTACTGGGCATTACGGCCCTGACAGGAGTGACAGCGTGAATATGCGCGACGTGCAGCGGCGACGACAGGGTGGACAACTGCAATCAGTCGGCGCCGTCGTGCTGGGATATGTGTTTCTCGGCGTCGTGCTCCACTTCGCCCATGGGAGCATGACCGCAATTGTGGGCTTCGGACTCGTGTATATCGCGGCCTTCGTGGCCGTTATGGTCGTGGCGCGTCTGTTGCACCTGGAGCGCCTGCCGGGCGCAGTTCGAGATCGGATACGGCTGCTGCGGTCCCGAGACTAGTAGCGGTTCCGTTCCTCGATCTGGGCGTAGACGTGCTGATAACTCTGGTACCGCTCGGCACTGGCAGCGCCTGCCTCGACGGCGGCGCGAATCGCGCAGCCGGCATCGTCGCGATGCGAGCAGTCCGTAAAGCGGCAGGCACTCAGCAGCGGTCGGAACTCTGGGAAGAGCCACCCCAGATCTTCCAGTTCAACCTCTCGAATCGCAAGCTCGCGCAGGCCAGGCGTGTCGGCGACCCATCCGCCGGCGTCCAGCGCGAGCAACTCGGCGGTGGTCGTGGTGTGCCGTCCCTTGCCGGTTGCCTCGCTGATCTCGCCGGTGCGCAATCGTAAGCCGGGCTGCACGCGGTTGAGGAGCGTCGACTTGCCCACCCCGGACGGACCGACGAGCGCGCTTACCTTGCCATTTAAGGCCTCGCGTAGATCGGTGATTCCCTGTTCGGCTGTTGCCGAAGTACAGATCACGGGGTAGCCCGCCGCTCTATACGGCGCCGCTGCCGCCTCTGTCTGGGCAGCAGATGCCAGGTCGACCTTGTTCAGACACACCAGGGCCGGAATCTCGGCGGCCTCGGCGATCAGGACAAAGCGATCCAGGCGGGCCGCATTGAATTCCGGTTCCTGAATGGAGTGAACTGCCACCAGGAGATCGAGGTTGGCGGCGATCACGTCGAGAAATCGACCACCTCCGGCCGAACCGCGCACCAGCTCGTTGTCCCGAGGCAGCAGTTCCTCAATAACCCCTCTGCCATCGTCCATCTCATGGAGGCGGACGCGATCTCCGATAACCACCGCGGTGGTCGCCGTGCGCTCCCCACGTTCGGTGCGGAGCAGGCGCTTGGGCGCCCGGCAGTCGATGACGCGCCGGTCCACGAGCACGCGATGATGACCGGATTCGGTACGAACCACGAACCCTTCCAGCAAGGTGCGGGCAGCGCGTGGCGCGGTCGCTGCGCGTCCGGCTCGCGTCATCGGCGCCCTGAACCGGCGACCAGCAGCGATCGAGAAACAGAAGCGGAGAGTCGACGATGAGTCAGCGGGTCAACTCCTGGAAGGCCGAGCGTGGTACTCCTGCATGTGGCCCACACGCTCCGGATGGCGAAAGACCCAGATCAGTACCATACCGGTGACGAAACCGCCCACGTGGGCAAAGTAGGCGATGCCTCCCTGCTGTGCCTGGTTGCTGAGCGACACGATGCCATCGAACAGTTGCAGCACGAACCAGAAGCCGATGAGCACCCAGGCCGGCAGGCGTACCGGGATGAAGATAAAGGTAATCGCGAGCAGTGTTCCAACCCGGCTACGAGGATACAGCAGGAGATAGGCCCCCAGCACACCCGCGATGGCGCCACTGGCGCCCAGTCCTGGCGTGGTCGAGCCGGCCGAGGTGGCAATCTCCAGCGCGTTGGCCCCCAATCCACAGAGCAGGTAGAAAACCAGGTAGCGCAGATGTCCCATCGAATTTTCGATGTTATCGCCAAACACCCAGAGAAACACCATGTTGCCAAGAATGTGCAGCCACCCCACGTGCATGAACATAGAAGAGAACAGGTTGAGCCAGTAGGGATGAGGCGTACCGGAGGGAGGCACGCACTGACTCGTGTACTCACAGGGGATCAAGGAGTGCTGGTAGTAGAAGGTATTGAGCGACGATTGACCACCAGCCGACAGGGACAGCTCGTAAAAAAACACCAGGAAGTTGACGACAATCAGGGCAATATTGACGTAGGGGAAAATGCGATTCGGCTCGCTGGGGTCGGAGTAGGGAATCATTTACTGCTCGGGCGGACCTTCCGCCGGCGTCTGGTCCAGCTCTCCCTCTTCCCAATCTTCGTCAAACGGCTCTTCCACCTGGCGGCTTTCTATGATGAAGACTTTCGGTGTGGTAGGCGCCTGATCCAGACGGTACTGCGGGTTGCGGCGGAACACGCGAATCTCGAACACCTCCGACTCTTCGGTGCTATCCACCGACACCTCGGTTCCGGTTTCAAGATCAAGCTCGAACGCGATCTGGCGAGCGTAATACTCGCTGAGCGGCCCCTCCAGTTCCACGGTGTCCAGCTCCACACACCAGAACTGCGAGGCGATTTCCAGCCCATAGCCAAAGTCCTCGAACTCCGGATCGAGTGAATCCCCGGTGTTCGGGTACAGGGCAGCACGAAAGCCGAGGCCGTTGGCCTGGTAATAAGTATCGCCCGAGTCCTCCGCCGTCGCGGTCTGATACTCGGATTTGAGTGCTCCAAAGACGCGCTCGGCGGTGCGATCCAGGTCGTCGGGCGACTTGATGAAAACCATCACGTCCAGTTCAGCCAGCATTCCATCCTCCATCCCCATTCTGCGGCCATTATAGGGATAGCTGCGCCGGCAGGAAGAAGGGCCGGCAGGGCGCCTGCACCTGCTGTGTTCATGAGCGGATAGTTTGCCAGAACTGACGTGTTCGGCACAGGCAGGAGTCGTCCACACGACGACGCGGCATGGCGCGAGCCCCGTGGCGACCGTGAGTGAAGTGCTGTCCACCGCTATGGTAGGGCGCCGTGGCTCCGCCCGGCTCGCCTTGGTTGGTCGCCGGGATTCCATCACCCATCGGAGACACCGTTGGGCGGCTCGGGCAGGACCCATGGCCCCTACGCTATGTCTGCGCCTAAAGTTAAGTTGTGTGGACGCTGCACTGCGGTTGGGTGACCAATCAGTTGCACACGAAGCTTCAGAACTGTCCACTCATGCAGCCAAGGGTGGGGCCGACGACCGTTCGGTCCAGGGCTGGGCTGGTGTAGCAGTTGGGCTATGCAACGGTTCAGCCTGTTGAAAATCGCGCTCAGGCGGTGTTCCGTTGAGTCCCATGGTGGACGTCGACTGGATACATGACTGCTGAGCGAAACAGTCTGAGGTGGTTGAACGGTGCATACTACGGGAAGGGACGGCTTCAAAGTCGAGAGAAAGCGAAAGCGAGGTTTCATGGCACATCATCAAGCCCGTTTTGCCCTGACTGGTCTTCTGGCCGGCGCGGCGCTCCTGGGTATGAGCATGCCGGCGGTCGGCGCAGAGTCAACAAGCCGGTCCTCCAGTTCCACACTGAGAACAGCGACCACCGGGTGGGAAGCCCAATCGAGCGGGACATCGCAACCACTCTTTGCCGTGTCATGTTTTGGCGCGAGTCGCTGCAAGGCCGCCGGGGCGGGCGGAACCCTCCTGTATACGAAGAACGGCGGGCAGACCTGGAGGTCCCAGTTCAACCCCCTCGCCGGTTCCTCGACGATCCTCTATCGCATTGCGTGCGTGGGTCAGAGCACCTGTTACGTCATTGGTCGTCCCAACATTGTCCTGGTGACACACAACGGTGGAGCGACGTGGAGCACGCATCGGATCGCACTCCCCGGGGCGAGTGACGAGATCGCCCACCTTAATTGCGTTGGCGGTCAGCAGGCTGACCTTCGTGGACGCCCTGCACTGTGCCGTCTCGGCCTCCTCGGTGTGGCCTGTATCAGTTCCAGTACCTGTTACGTCGTCGCCACGGTGGCTATTCCATGGGGTGGATCCACGGGAGTCCTCGCCCCCGCCGTGTTTCTCACCGTAGATGGTGGATCCACCTGGATGAAGCAGAACATCCCTGCCACAGCACCCTGTGAGGGCATCTGTGGTAATGATCCCGCAGTCCAATATCGCACCCCCTACCCGCTGGAATGGATCTCATGTGGACCGGGATTGCTGTGCCGAGCGGGTGGATCAATCTATCTCGGCTCCCACGAGGGCTACGCCACCCTCGTCATTGCGGTGAGGAGGCCCGGGGCTGCCTGGACGCCGATCAGGAGTAGCACCGGCCGGATCTCTTACGACAATGCAGACTCAGCTGTGTGCCCCACGGCAACGAGGTGTTACGGAGTCTGGACCACAAGTCCCTTTGACCTTCCGGGGAACAGAATCTTGCTCTCCACCGATGGTGGAGCGAATTGGAACAGGATAAGCAGCGGGTCGCCAAGAATGCGGAACGCGATCGCCTGTCCGGGCGCCAGGACCTGCGACTCGGTCGGCAACCAGGGGACCATCACCGCATCGACGAACGGCGGGCCGTTTGTCGCCCAGCAGAGTCGAACGAGCCACGACCTCTACGGCGTTACCTGCGTCGACCTGAATGCGTGCTTCGCCGTGGGTAATAAGGGCACCATCGTCGCGCGCAATCAGGTCGCTATTCCTCGCAACGTACCTCTGCGCGTCAGGGACCGGCCCGCCCAGTTCCTCGACGCCGGCATGCTGCAGTCTCTCCATGAGTCCCTGAGCGTCTTTGCTGCAGACAAATAGATCAATGTCTTCGTGCTCCCGTGTGATCCGACCGAGGAAGAAGTCGATGACCCATCCGCCACGCAACCAGAGTTCGATGGTAGCGGCGGTACAAAGAGAAGCATCCTCTTCGATCAGCCGTCGCTCGGGCCATTGGCGATCTCCGCTCCGCCCTCTCGCCCCCCTTGACATGCCCGGCCTCATCCTTAACTTGAAACCATTCGCCTCCCACCCGACCCGCTTTGGCTGGACGCTGGGACCCCGGTACCTCCAGGGAACACTGTTGGGCTCAGCACTGGGGACATGGTCGCCCTCGGTCCTCGGTGCCATGCCCGGGCAGGGTCCCGGACGACTCATGCCTGCGCCGAATGCTTCAGCTCTGACAAACTGTCTGCTCGTAAAACCAATCCGGTGAGGCAGAGGCCGCTCTCAGGCGCAGCCCAGGCAATAGCCTCTGCTCGCCGCCCGCGAGTTGGAGGCGGCGCATCGGTCGGTGACGCCGGCGCGAGCGCGGAAGACGCGGCGCCGGGCCACCAGCTACGCGTGTCGCGCTCATCGTTGATACGCGAGTCGACACCGAATACCAGGGCGAGTGGGCCGAGCAGCACAAAGAGGGTAAGGAGCACGATGCCGGTCATAACGCAGATCCTTTCTGTTGGCTTTCTGTGCTCATCTTGGACCGATTGGATCATAAGCGCAAATCGTATTACTGTTAAGAATGATAAGTGAACACGATCGATGGCTCGGGGTTGAGCTGCGCCATTTTGCTGCTCTGCAGGCCATCGCCGGCCAGGGGTCCTTCCGCCGCGCCTCGGAACAGCTGGGGTATACCCAGTCGGCCGTGAGCCAGCAAATCGCCACCCTGGAACGAATTGTCGGCGAGCGTTTAATCGAGCGCCCGGGCGGCCCGCGCCGGGTCTCATTGACCGAAGCGGGAGAGCTGTTGCTGCGCCATGCAGCCGTTATTCTGGCCCGGCTGCACGCGGCTCAGGCGGACTTCGCGGCCCTGACCGAGGGGCTGGGCGGGTTGCTGCGCATCGGCGCGTACCAGAGCGTCAGCCGGAGCATCCTACCCGGATTGCTGCCGAGGTTTGCCGCGGACTGGCCGCAGGTGGAGATTCAGTTGACCGAATCCGCGCACGACGCCGATCTCCTGCCGCTGGTGGAAAGGGGAGAGCTGGACCTTACCTTTGCCATGCTGCCGCTCCCGGCGGGCCCGTTCGAAGCAGCCGAGCTGTTGTGTGATCCGTACGTTCTCGTGGTGCCGGCCGATTCACCGCTGGCGTCGCGGCCTCAGGCTCCCGGGATGCGAGAGATCGCGGGACTGCCGCTGATCGGCTTTCGCCAATGCCGAACCGTCGCCCAGGTCGAGTCACATCTGCGCGCCAGCGGCATCGAGCCGCACTTCGTCTTCCGCTCGGACGACAACGGCACGATCCAGGCCCTGGTGGCGGCGGGGATGGGAGTGGCGCTGGTGCCCCTCCTGACCGTCGAGCCGGGCGACGAACGCATCGCCATCCTCCATGTGGCCGACGACGTCCCGCAGCGCCATCTGGCTCTCGTCTGGCATCGCGACCGTTACCGGTCGGCCGCCTCACGCGCCCTGGTCGAGGCCGCCCAGGAGATTTGCATCGCGCTGGAACAGGGTTTCAGCAGGGCCGCCCCTCCCCCAACCGCTTCGGGGTTCATGAGCGGACAGTTTTGAGCCATGGCGGTCACCTGATAGGTCAACCGACGGTGGTTCAGCGTCCACCCCGTCCCGACTGTAGGCGCAATGCTCTCGTAGGGGACGTGGCTCCTGCCCGTCCCGCCCGCGGTGTCTCCAGTAGGTAACAGTCTCCACTGCAGAGGGCGAAGGAGGGCCGGGCGGAGCCAACTTGTGCCCCGAATGGGGTACGGCCCCTACGCCACCAATGACCAACACCGGACACATGATCGCCCTCCATCCGGCGCCATGTCGGGTCACGGGTGCAGGTGCTTCCTGCCTGCGCCGAACACTTCAGATCTGGCAAACTGCCTGCCTGAGGACATCGCCGCCATAACCGGCCATCATCTCGCATAAGCTACTCCCCTCCCCTCTGGAGGGGGAGGGGCCGCGGGAGGGGGGCATTAGCACGCCAGTTCTATAATGTCGTATGGCTGCCGACGAATATCATGAGGCGATTCTGACACGGTTGTATGAGATACAGCGAGAAATCGTGGGACTCACGCAGCGCGAGGCGCTGAGCTATGCCTATGTGATCTCCCGGGAGATGCCGGAAGAGGCTGCTCGCATGCTCATCGCGGAGATGTTGCTGGACTGCTGGAAGCGCACAGTTACGGCGCCGGGGAGCGGGTAGGCCCGGCGCCTACCACGCGAATTGGTTTGGTTGTGCCGTGTCCTTGCAGCCATCATGATCTATGACCAACGCGCCGCGTTCGCTCACCGCGTCAGACCTGGATCGCTACAGCGTCACGCTGGATAGACATAGCCTGGAGGGTCGCACCTTTTTACTGGGCGATCGAGGCGGGTTTGTGCTGTATTTTCCGGCCTCGCGCAATACGTATGATCGCACCCTTCATGCCTCAAAGTGGTTTGGCGCCAGTGGCTTTGGGCGCTCCTTCTTTGAGGGATTCGAGCTGTGGGTCGAGCACGACGGGCAGCTCGTTCCACTTGACCGGCGCAATCAAACAGAGTTTGTCACGCGGTTGGACGAAGCGGTGCGCGTCTATCGCGTGGGCGACCACGAGGTGCGCGAACGCTACTTCGTGCCGGATGGCCGGCAAGCGGTGGTGATGACCGTGGAAGCCGATCTCCCATGGGGGGTCAAACCGGAGTTCGATATGCGGTACTATCAAGCCTTTAATACGGACTTTTCGCACTATCGAGCCGACGCGCACGATGGCCGTTTGACGGTCAGCAATCTGGTCGAGGAGGCCGGGCCATTGCGTGCCAGCCTGAGTTTCTTCGGCGTGGTTGGAGCAATCGGGCCGGGCGCGACTCTGGAGATGCTGCCGGAAGACCAGTGGCTGATTGAAAAGATCTACAGCACCGATCAGCATCGCGAAGAGTTCATCAAGCACGCCTATACCGAGACTCAGGCACGCTCTCCCGACGAGGCGCCCATCTGGGATGCGTATCGAACCCAGGTGTTCTCTCCGGCGCACTTCAAGCTGCCCGGTTCGAGCTCGCTCATCCTGGCCTTCGGCGATACGCTACACGAGGCACAGGACGCCTGTACTCAACTCAGCCAGTCCTTGCCTGCCCTCCAGAGCGAGAAGCGCGCGACCATCGCGCTGCAGCTGGAAACGGGGTATCTCGAGACCGGCAACGCCACCGTCGATACTGCCTATGCGCAGGTGCTGACTCGCTTCAACACCTGCCTGGTGGCGCGGGACGCCACGCTCCACGTCGATCCCGTCCATCGCGAGCACTTCTACGGTATCTTCGCCGGCAATAAGTACTTTATGGATGCCTGGAAGCGCGACGAGAATATCTCCCTGGCCGCACTCTTCGCCACGGGGGACTATGAAACCGTGCGGCAGATTCTGGATAGCACCTGGCAGCATCAAGATCATCGCACGGGACGTCTGCCCCATATTCTGCGAGCCGGAGAGCCGTTGGTGTACTACTCCAGCGATGGGACACTGTGGGCGTTGCATCGCTTGCTGCAATACATCGCTCAGAGTGCCGATACCGACCTGTTGCGGTGCAAGATGCCGATGGTGGAGCGGTTTTTCGCCGCTAGCCTGGGGTTTGTGCAGCGTGGGCTGCTTCCCTCGGGAGGCATCATCGACCACGACTACCGGTGGGAGACCTGGGAAGATACGCCATTCACGCCGCGCGACGGGTTTCCGGTGGAGATCGAGCTGCTCTGGTTGACGGTGCTGAATCAGGCTCTCCCGTTTGTGCGCGAGGTGAACGGCGACCTAGCCCAACGAATGGCCGACACGCTGGACGTGGGGCGACAAACCTTTGGTGATTTTGTGCAGGATGGCTACCTGGTCGATAGCATCTCGTACGACTGGAAACCCCGCGACCTCCTGACTCCCAATGGCTATGTGGGATTTGGCGTGGGATTTCCCCTGCCACCGGACCTGTCTCGTTCAATGGTGACGCTGGCCCGCGATCAACTCGCCGGGCACCGCGGCGTGCGAAGCCTGGCGCCGCGAGATTGGGCCAAGGTGCTGCCGGCTGACTTTCTGGATGACCCGGCCAAGGTCCGCGGCAAAGACATGGCTAGTGTCGGTATCTTCAATTACCACCGAGGCATCGAGTGGCAGTGGTTTAACGCGTTCTTCGTTCAAGGAGAACTTGATTGCGGCAGCGCGATCGAGGGCTACCGGCGATACGTGCAGGATCAGGTGCGCGGGGCGCTGGACGACGGCGGAGTCGGGGGCCTGGCTGAGCTGCATGCCTTGCAAGGACAGTTGGGCGCCGACTTTCAGGCGTGGAGCATGGCGGCCTTGATCGATAGCCTGCATCGCTTTGCCGGGGTTGGAGTGAACGCTTTGACCGGGGAGGTCTGGATTTGTCCGGCCATCCCGGCGAGCTGGCCGTACCTGCGCAGTCGCTCGCGGGTGGGCAACGTCCGATTTGAGATGTGCTATGAGGAGACAGGGCATACCACACGACTCCTGGAGGTCACGTTGCTGGACCCGGCGCCGGCGAACTTTCGCCTCCATCTGGGCTTCCGAATGCCACTCGGTGGTAGCGTGGGGCAGGCGACGTGCAACGGTGAGCCAGTGGGTGCTGATCGCTGGACCTACCAGGACGGATGCACGCCGGGCGTGCCGGGATACATCTGGCTGACCGTCCCGCTCCAGCAGAGCATCCGCCTTGAATGTACGCTCCACCTCGACCACGCCTGAAACTGCCCGCACCACTTCGCCGCCCAGCCACGATCGACCGTCCATTGCCACCGTCCATTGCCACCGTCCATTGGCACCGTCCATTGACATCGTAGAATCGGTCTTCAGACCGTCACGGTGGCGCCGAGAAGACAACGTTGCCACCCCGGCATACCGCCCCGCGAGAGCACGAGTGGCGGGCAAGGAAGGGCGTCGAGGTTGCACCACCCTGACGACGTGAACGTCGTTCCTACGGATTGTGGAAGGACCGCGCGGGAGCGCCGGTCCTGGGCCGTCCCACCGTGCTGCTTCTCGACTGTGCTGGCGGAGTGGGGATGGTCGAGCAACCAAAGGGTGTGCTTCCCTGCTCCGCTCCGTGATCGGAGACCGGACCCGGGTGCATGCGACCACGGAGTTGCAGAATGGAGGAGCGTGTCAGGCGGACGCTGATGCTGTGCCGCCGTTCGGGGATCTCCGTCCGTGAGAATCGGGAGAACGATACTGTGGTGGGACGGGCCGGCGCCGGACGTAGATCCCCGAATGGGGGCGCTTGGGCGCGGTGCCTCCAGCGGACGATCTGAAGATCAATTCTACGCATTGTGGCGGGACGCATCCTGGTGGGACGCATCGTAGCGGGATGCATGGTGGCGGGACGCATGGTGGCGGGACGCATGGTGGCGGGGCGCATTGTGGCGGGAACTGTGTGACGTGAAACTGTTCGCTCATGAACCATCACGCTGGGAGAACGGAAAACTGTAACCTCTCTGTAAGGTGCTTGTGAGACAGGTAAGAAGTGTAGCGCACAATAGAGAAGGTACACGGGATCCATCGATTCAGGAGGCTCCATGACCGCGGAACCGGCGCGATGAGATGAAGGGACGTATCCTGGTTGTCGATGACGAGCGGACAATTCGGGACGTGGTCGAGCAGTACCTGAAGCGCGAGGGGTACGAAACCGTGGGGGTTGGCGACGGGGAAGCAGCCGTGGAGGCCGCGGCCGATGCGGACCTGGTGATCCTGGACCTGATGCTGCCCAAGCTCGATGGCCTGGAGGTGTGCCGGCGGATTCGAGCGGAGCGTGATGTGCCGATCATTATGCTGACCGCCAAGAGTGAAGAGATTGATAAATTGCTCGGCCTGGGTTTGGGCGCCGACGACTATCTGACCAAACCGTTTAGTCCGCGAGAGTTGGTGGCCAGGGTTCAGGCGGTGCTGCGCCGCGCCCAGGCCGGACCCAAACAGCCGGGAGACGTGGTGCAGGTGGGCGACCTGAGGATCAATCCAAAGATGCGCTCGGTGGAGCGAAGCGGGCGGCTGCTGGACCTGACGGCTCGCGAGTTTGACCTGCTCCTCTTTCTGGCCAGCAACCCGGGGCAGGTGTTCACCCGGGAACAGCTACTCGACCGCGTCTGGGACTACCATTTTCCGGGCGATACCAGCACGGTCACAGTCCATGTCCGGCGGTTGCGAGAGAAGATTGAGCCGGACCCGGTGCGTCCACGCTACGTGAAGACGGTCTGGGGAGTGGGGTACAAGGTGGATCCGGCATGACGGCGTGGGGCCGGCTCGCTGCCGTGGTGTCGCTCTGTTTTGCCACCGGCCTGCTGCTGGCCTGGGTGCTGTTTGTCACCTGGCTGCATGCCCCGCCCTCGCACGTCCGGGAAGCACTCTGGTACCTGTTGTCATCTGGACTGATCTCGCTGTCCGTGGGCTTTGCCGCCATGTATCTGGTGACGCGGCTGGTTCCCAGTCTCTGGATGAAGATTGTGATCGCCTCGGTAATCGGGAGTGTGGCGGCGATCGTGGACGTGATCTACACGCCGTTGTTGATGTTCGCGGAGACGGCCGACAAGAATATTCTGATTATCACCATGCTCTACTTTCTGGCCCTGTCTTGCGGTTTCGCCTTCTTGGTAGCGGCCTTCGCCACCGGCCAGATTCGGGCGTTGCATCAAGGCGCCTTGCGCCTGGCGTCAGGTCAGTTCGATACCAGCGTGCGTGTGTCCGGCGCCGACGAGATAGCTGATCTCGCCACCGCGTTCAATCGGATGTCTTCCGAGTTGGGGGCGTCCTTCGAGCGTCAGCGGCAGCTTGAGCAGGAGCGACGAGACCTGATGGCGGCTGTTTCGCACGACCTTCGCACTCCGCTCGCCTCGGTCCGAGCCATGGTGGAAGCGATCAACGATGGAGTCGTGACCGAACCGGAGGCGGTGCACCGCTACCTGGGATTGATCCAACGGGAGACCGAGCATCTGGGCGGCCTGATCGAGGATCTGTTCGAACTGGCGCGGATCGAGAGCGGCAGCATGGAACTGCACCTCTCCTCCGTCCCCCTGAGCGAACTCGTGATCGAGGCCGTCGATAGTCTGCGTCTTGAGGCAGACGAGAAGGGTGTGCTCCTTGAGACAGTGCAGAACGGTGAGGTACCGCCGTTAGTGCTCGACGGTCCACGAATGCAACGGGTGTTTGTCAATCTCATCCAGAATGCGATCCGCCACACACCGGCCGGCGGTCAGGTTCAGGTTAAGCTGGGCCGGGAGAACGGACAGGTTGCCGTGGCCGTTACGGACACGGGAGAGGGCATTGCTCCCGAAGATCAGCCGCACGTCTTCGAGCGCTTCTATCGCGGTGAGAAGTCGCGATCTCGTGAATCTGGCGGCGCCGGTTTGGGGCTGGCCATTGCGCGCGGCATTGTCGAGGCGCATCAGGGGACTATTCAGCTGGAGAACGGAGCGGAGCGAGGATCGCGCTTTGTGATCCGGTTATCGTGAGATAGGGAAGACAGCGAGGAGAGGGTGGAATGGAAGCGGGAAGGGTAGCGGTTGTCACCGGGGCCGGTCGGGGTATCGGCAAGGTCATCGCCTGGAGGCTGGCGCAGGATGGTTGCCGGCTGTCGCTGTGGGCGCGCACCTCGAGCGAGGTGGACCAGGTGGCACGAGAAATTAGCGAGGGCGGCGGCGAGGCCATGGCGGTGGTCACCGATGTGGCCAGCTGGGAGTCGGTACGCCAGGCAACCGACGAAACTATCGAGCGATTCGGCAGGATTGATATTCTGGTGAACAATGCCGGCATCGGCGGTGAGCGAAAGCCGGTAGCCGAGGCCGACCCGGCAGCCTGGACCCAGACGATCAACGTCGACCTCACCGGCCAGTTCTACTGCATGCGGGCCGTTTTGCCCGGCATGATCCAGCAGGGGAACGGGAAGATCGTCAATGTGACGGGAGGCGGAGCGGGCGAACCGTATCCGGGCAACAGCGCCTATGCCGCCGCCAAAACTGCACTGGTGCGTCTCTCCGAGACAGTGGCTCAGGAGGTGCGTGAGCACCACATCCAGGTCAACGCCATGACGCCCGGCCTGGTGGTTACCCGTCTCACCGAGGACGCGCTCCATCAATATGAGGCCAACGACCCGGAGCGAGCAGCACAGTTCCGCCAATCGCTGGAGACTCAGTCTTTTGATCCAGAGAAAGGCGCCGAGCTGGCAGCCTATCTCTGCTCGCCCGCCGCCGATGGCCTGACCGGCCGCTGGTTAACGGTACACGACCGATGGCGCGATCTGGTGAACGATCCGGCAAAGCTCATGGAGGAAGACCTGTATGTACTGCGGCGCGACCCACGTTAAGCCGTGCTGCTCTCCGCTACCTCACGGCGAGGAAAGAGCGGCTCGGCTTTGCCAACCTGCGTGCCTTCCAGACCACTGCCCCACCGCAGGCGATCGCTCCACGTGCCACTCGCCGATATCCCCAGCTGGCGGTGGATGGCGGCACAGGTAGCCGGCAGGAACGGCTCCAGCAAGGTGCCAATCAGGCGCACTGATTCAGCCAGAGTATAGAGCGTCGTGGAGAGACGTAAGTCGGCGGCGGTGTCGCCATTTTTGGCCGCCTTCGACAGCGTCCAGGGCGACGTCTCCTCGACGTATTTATTGGTCCGGGTCACCAGCTCCCAGATGGCGTTGAGCGCCGCTTGCGGGTTGTAAGCCTGCATCGCGCTGGCCACCACCTCGGGGAGACCGGCGGCGAGCGCATGCAGCGGCGTCTCTAATTCGCCTGCATCACCGGCAGCGGGTATCTGGGCGGCGCGGTAGCGATGGATCATGCTGACCGTGCGGTTGAGCAGATTACCCAGGTCGTTCGCCAGATCGGCATTGTAGCGCGCGTCGAGTTGGTCGTAGGTGAAGTTATGGTCGCCGGTGGGCGAGACCGCGCGCAGCAGATAGTATCGCACCGCTTCAGTGCCGTACTCCTGGACCAGCTCTACGGGGTCGATCACGTTGCCAATCGATTTGCTGATCTTCGCCCCGTCGATGAGGATGTAGCCATGCACAAAGAGCGTTTCGGGTACGGGCACTCCGGCGGAGAGCAGCATTGCCGGCCAGTAAATGGCGTGGAAACGAATGACACCTTTACCGATGGTGTGGGTGCGATGCGGGTTCTGCAACCAGTACCGCTGGTACAGCTCGCCGTCCTCGGCGTAGTCCAGGGCGGTGATGTAGTTGGTCAGGGCGTCGAACCAGACATACATGACCTGAGAGGGGTCTCCCGGCACCGGAATACCCCAACCCCTCGCGCGCTCCCATGAGCGCGAGATGCTGAAATCCTGTAAACCGCGAGCAATAAAGCTTAGAACCTCGTTCTTGCGCGTCTCCGGGATGACGCGATAGCGATCCGAGGAGATCATCTGGTGGAGCTGCTCTGTATAGCGTGAGAGGCGGAAGAAGTAATTCTCTTCCTCGATGAGATCGGGCCGGATTCCATGCTCCGGGCACAGGCCATCCTCCAACTCGGCCTCATCGTAAAACTGTTCGCAGCCGACGCAATAGAGACCGGTGTAGTGCCGCTTGTAGATATCACCGGCCTCTTGGGCCGCGCACCAGATTTTTTCGGCTCCGGGGGCGTGTCGCCGATCCGCTGCCGTCCGAATAAACTGATCGAAGCTCAGGCCGAGCGGTTCCCTGAGATCGAGGAAGCGTTGCGACATGGTCTCAACCAGCTGCTCGGTGGAGACGCCGGCCGCTTCAGCGGCCTGCACGTTCTTCAGCGCGTTCTCGTCGGTGCCGGTGAGGAAGTAGGTGTCATCGCCGCGCAGCCGGTGATATCGCGCAAAGGCATCGGCCTGGACGATTTCCAGCGCAAACCCGATATGCGGAGTGGAGTTCACGTATGGAATGGCGGTGGTAATGTAGTAGCGATCCTGCGCGGTCACGCGGTTCTCCCGATAGAAAAAGGCCCGGACTCCCAGGGGAGCCCGGGTTATTAGCCTATTTTACACTATCCGTCAAGAGCTGGAGGCTCCCAAAAAGTCGAGCACGATGCGGTTGAATTCGTCGGGTCGCTCCATGTTGAGCTGATGAGCGGTATTCGGCATAATCGCCAGGCGCGCGCCGGCGATACCCCGCTGCAGCAACTCGGCGATGGCCAGAATATCAAGCACGTCCTGATCGCCGGCGACCACCAGCGTGGGCACGTCGATCTCGGAGAGCCGGTCAATGGCAGCCGGCTCCAGGTCTAGCTCGATGCTGTCATCGGCAGCACGCTGGTAGTTCGCGGTGTTCATGGCACGGACTCGTTCCCGGACACCGGGATCGACCATCTCCGGCCTGCGCGCCGGTCCATCCACCCAAAGCCGGTTCTCCAACTCCACGCCCGCAGCGATATCACCAGCTTCCAAGCGCTCGTCGGCTTCGACGATGCGTCGTATGGTGCTCTCGGAAAACTGGTACCCGCTCAGCGCCGAGGCCACCGGTATCAGCGCCGAGACCCGCTCCGAGTAAGCCAGCGTAAAGTCGATGGCGATCTTGCCGCCCATCGATAATCCGACGACGTGTGCCTGGCCTACGTTGAGCGTGTCCAGCAGACCGCGAAGGTCCTGGTGGAAGGCGTATTCGCCGGCAGGCAGAGAGGATCTGCCGAAGCCGCGCAGGTCGAATCGAATCGCTCGGAAGTGCCGAGCGAATGCCTCGAATTGATCGTCCCACATGCCGCTGTGGACGAGGCCGCCATGAATCAGCAGAAGCGGATGGCCATTCCCCGCTTCCTCGTAGTAGAGTTGCGCCCCGTTGACCTCGGCAAAGCCGGAAACGGGTTGAGCCGTCGTTGTCATGCAATCTCCTGTCGTGGATCAGAGGTCGATTCACGAGGGAAGCAAAATCCCCTCCGCGTGCCGGCGGCGTAGCACCTTCTTGTCGAACTTGCCCACGCTGGTCTTGGGTATCTCGTCGATGAAGGAGACGTGATCGGGCAACCACCAGGACGCGAAGTAGGGACGCAAGAACTCCACGATGTCCTCCCGCGTCACGCTCCCTCGGGACTCTTCGCGCAGGACGATGCAGGCGCAGGGTCGCTCCCCCCACTTTTCGTCGGGCACGGCGATGACCGTCGCCTCGATCACATCGGGATGTCCTACCAGAGCACTTTCCAGCTCAACCGATGAGATCCATTCGCCGCCGCTGCGGATCAGGTCCTTGGTCCGGTCGACGATCTGCACGTAGCCCAGTGGGTCAATGGTGGCGACGTCGCCCATGCGAAACCAGCCATCCGAGGTGAAACGGTCGGCACTGTCAAGGTGCAGGTAGCCGGCGGTAACCCAGGGGCCGCGTACCACGGTCTCACCGTACGATTCGCCGTCCCATGGCACGTCGTGGCCCTGGTCGTCGACGATCTTGACTTCAATGCCGAGCGATGAGATTCCTTGCTTGGCTCGGTAGCGATCCTGTTCCTCCGGCGGGAGATGAAGAATCTCGCGGCGCAGGACCGAGTTGGTGACCAATGGACTGGTCTCCGTGCCGCCCCAACCCTGAATGATTGGGACGCCGAGTTTGCGATATGCCGAGATCAGTGCTTGGGGTACGGCCGACCCGCCGATGAGTATGCGATCTAGCGAGGAGATGTCGTACGTCCCGGCCTGCAGCAGGGGCAATGCAGCCATCCACACCGTGGGCACGCCCGCCGCGAACGTCACCTGCTCGTCCTGGATCAGTTGGAGCAGGTCCGCGGGAGTGGGCGCCACGCCGGGCAGGACCTGCTTGGCGCCGACGGCGGTCGAGGTGTAGGGCAGGCCCCAGCCGTTGGCATGGAACATGGGCACCACCGGCATCACGGTATCGGCCTGTCCGACAAACAGTGAGTCTCGGGCGGTGGCGGCCATGGAGTGGAGCACCAGCGCTCGATGGCTGTACACCACCCCCTTGGGATTACCGGTGGTCCCCGTGGAATAACAGATGGCGCAGGCCGATCGTTCCTCCAACTCCGGCCACTCGAACTCGGGCGATTCGGCCGCCAGCAGTTCTTCGTACGACAGCATGCCGTCCGGCGCCGGTTCGCCATCCAACACGACCAGGTGTTCGACTGTTTCCAGACGGTCGCGCAGCGGCTCAATCACGGGCAGCAGGGCTCGGTCGATGAAGAGCACGCGGTTGCCGGCGTCGTTGATGACATAGATGGTTTGTTCGGGAAAGAGACGGATATTCGCGGTGTGCAGCACCACGCCGGAGCACGGCACCCCGAGATAGACCTCGAGATGCCGGATAGTGTTCCAGCCAAAGGAGCCGACCCGGTCGCCCGGTTGGATCCCCAGGCGACGCAGGGCATTGGCGAGCCGCCCGCAGCGTTGGTAGATAGCGCCGTAGCTGGAGCGCTCCACCCCGTTGGGCGTGCGTTCGACGACCTCACGGTCCGCGAACAGTTGGTTCGAGCGCTCCAGGAAGTGACGGAGCGTCAGGGGGAAATCCATCATCATGCCGTCCACAGCAGTCCTCCACCGAGAATTGGGCGCTTAATCCACGTCACCGCGCTGAAGCAACTATACACCGTCCGATGCCACGGCGGAATGCATTGTGTCGCCCGCGGGACGTCCGTTTTGCTCGATTGGTTCTAGATGCCCCTGCCACAGCCGTCGCATCTCCTCGCAGCCGTCCAGCAGTTCATCCAACCTGCCCTCGGCCTCGATTCGACCGTCTTTGAGGACGATGATATGATCGGCGCGGCGCAGGGCCGGCCGCCGGTGCGATACGACCAGGCAGGTAGTTTCCGCCCGCTCTGTCAGTCGCTGCCACAGAAGCTGCTCGGTCTGTACATCGAGTGCGCTGGAGAGATCGTCGAAGACCAGCAGTTCCGCCTCGCGCACGAACATGCGGGCCGCCGCCGCGCGCTGTACCTGCCCGCCGGAGAGGCGAACGCCACGCGGCCCAATCATGGTCTCCAGACCGTGCTCCATCTCGGCCACATCTCGCTCCAGCGCGGCGGCGTTCAGTGCGCCTGATAGATCCGCGTGGTCCTGGGGGATGCCGAGCAGAATGTTGTCGCGAAGCGATTCGCTGAAAAGACGCGGGGCCTGAGCGGTGTAGGCCACGCGTGGTGGGACAAGATGAGCCGCCCAGTCGGTGATCGGTTCGTCGTTCCAGCGAACCTCGCCGCAGTCTGCCGGCAAGAGTCCCAGCAGCACCCGCAGCAGCGTGGTCTTCCCCGCGCCGATCCGGCCGGTGATGACCGTGAACGAGCCACGCGGCAAGGCCAGGTCGACCCGGTCGATGCCACGGTGGGTGCCGGCGTAGCGGTAGGAGAGGCCACGCGCCTGCAGCATGGTTAGCCGGTCAGCGTCCGTCTTGGGGGTGAAGGAAACCTCCGGCAATGGCCCGCGCAGGTACACCGGACGATGCTTCACCATTTCATCTGCCCGGGCGCCCTGCAACAGCACCTCCAAACGGTCCATGGACACCTGCGTTTGTCGATACATGGTCATGAAGCGCCCGAACATGCCGGTGACCTGGGTCAGCCACCCAAGGTAGGACACGAAGAGGGCAAAATCGCCCACGGTGAACGACCCGGAACGCAGCGACTGAGCGATCAGCAGCAGCAAAATGCCGGTTCCAAGGTTGCCGGTGTTAAACGACACCGAGTTCAGTGTCTCGGAGAGCAATTTATCTTTGAGCGTGGCGCGTCGCCGCTGCTCATTCAGTAGCTCGAAATGCCCGCTTACCCGTTCTTCAGCACCGGCCACTTTTACCGCCAGCACCGCTCCAAATATTTCACCCAGGAAGCTCGTTACCTCTCCAATACCCTCCTGGCTGGCCCGATGGAGATGCCGGATGCGGCTGGTGAACAGATTGACCATGCCCAGCACTAGCAGCAGAGGCAGCAGTACCACGATCGTTACCAGTGGATTGATTCGGATCAGGATCACCAGGGCGACGACCGTTACGATTGCCTGGCCCAGGGGATCGACGGTCCAACTGAGGAATTGCACCACCGCCCAGACATCATTGCGAAAGCGACTAATGGCTTCACCCGCCGAATAGGGCACGGAGCGGGCGCCGGGCCGCTCCATGATGCGCTCGAATAGATTGCGCCGCAAGAGGGCGGCCAGGGTGAGCTGCAGGGTGGACTCCGCATAGATGGCGCCGGACAGCGACACGACGCGTCCCAGGCCGGCGCCGACAAACAGCGCGATCAGGCTGGTGATGCCGAGACCTGCCGTCTGGCCGCCGGTGAGATCGTTGAACAACTGACGCACAATCAGGCCGGGCAGGAGCGGGAAGACATAGAACAGGATGCTGGCCATCAGACCGCTGGCCAGAAACATCCCAGGTCGGAAGCGGATCAGGCGCCAGAGCAGCCGCCAGGTCTTCATGCCGGGACCCCTTCCAACGCGGCTCGATGTAACTGAGCAAAGCGCGATGCAGGATCGGCCGCCAGCGATGTCCGCGGCCCGTACTCGCAAACTCGACCATGATCGAGGATCAGAATGTCGTTGGCGCGGCGAACGGTGCCTAACCGGTGGGCGATCACGATAGCGGTGCGTCCCGCCAGCAAGCGATCGACCGCATGCTCGATGCGATGCTCGGTGGCTGGGTCCAGGCGGGAAGAGGCTTCGTCCAGCACGACCACGCCGGGGTCCTGCAAGAAGACGCGGGCAAAGGCCAGGAGTTGGGCCTCACCGGCCGAGAGCGCGCTGTTGTTCCCCGAAAGTTTGGTGTCCAGTCCTTCCGGTAATGCTGCACACCACTCCCAGAGCTCCAGGTCGATCAATACCTCCCGTACCCGGTCGTCGGAGATCGAGCGGTCGAAGAACGTCAGGTTGTCTCGAATACTGGCGTGAAATAACTGAATGTCCTGCGTGACCATGCCGATGCGATGGCGGAGATGATCGAGTTTGGCGTCGCGCAGGTCCACCCCGCCCAGACATACCCGTCCCTGTCCCGGGTCATACAGACGGAAGAGCAGGCGGGAGAGAGAGGTCTTGCCGCTGCCGGTTCTGCCCAACACGCCCAGTACCTGTCCCGGCTGGAGGTGGAGTGAAATATCGTGCAGTACCAGCCCCTCGTCGTCGTAGCCAAAGGAGACATGCTCGAAATCGACGCTCAGTGCTCCAGTGGGGATGAGGTCGCCGCGGCCATCCCGAATAACCGTCTGCAGGGCCAACAGCTCCTGCACCCGAGCGACGCTGGCCGCGGCTGTCTGCAAATCGGACAGTTGCCGGGTAATCTCCTCGATCGGCCGGTTCAGCATCTGCGTGTAGGCAAAGATGAGGTACACCGTGCCGATCGAGATGCGTCCCGCCTGGAACAGCCAGGCGCCGAGCGCCAGGGCTGCCGCGGTGCCCGTCACGTAGAGCAGAATAGTCGCCCAGGCGATGGCGGTGCCCGCTACCTCGGCTCGCCGTTCGGTGCGAAGCAGGTCGCGGAGCCGTTCGTACAGGCGGCGCATGGTATACGCGGTGGCGCCGCTCGAGCGGATATCTTCAGTGCCGGCAATGCGCTCCTCGATGAAGCCAAAGAGCTCGGCGCTCGACTGCCGCGCTGCTCTCCAGGGGCGCTCGGCCACGCCTCTCAGGGCATGAATGACTACGAGCGAAATCAGGGAGAAGCCCGTTACCGTCGCGCCGACCCGCCAATCGATGCGGAAGAGCAGCACCAGAACGCCGGCCAGCAGCAGCACGTTGCCCAGGACATAGACCACAAAGCGGGAAAAGAAGTTGCTGAGGGCGAACACGTCGCCGTCGATGCGCTCGATGAGGGCGCCGGGGGTGTGGCTACCGTGAAACGATGGATCGAGCTTCAGGCAGTGCAGGGCCAGGTCCGCGCGCAGACGATTGGTGGCCAGCCAGCCGAGGTTCTCGGCCACATAGGTTTCGCCCACCGATATCACCTGGGTGGCAATGGCCACGACCAGGAACAGGATGGCGGCGCCGGTCAATGCCCGGAGCGTGCCGCCGGTTCGAGCGGTGTCGATAAAGTAGCGCAGAATCTGTGGATTGACCAACTGCAGCGCGATCGACCCAGCCAGCAGCGCGGTAAGCACGGCGGCGAGCCGCCGATGTGGCCACAGATAGCCGGCCAGCAGGCCACGATACCGTCGATGGGGCTGATTCATGCCATCTCCGCTTCCCCCGCACTCAGCGGAATCAGGACTCCGCCGCTACCCGTCAGGATCCATGCGAGACCAGGAGCTTGCAGCAGCACCGGTTCTCTGCCGGCTACCTTCGAGGCGCTGAGGGCGGATAGTCTGAATCGTCGCCTGCTCGAGGTACCGGGATGGGTTGGGGTACTCGACGCCCAGTCCATAGTTCGTATGCAAGCGTCATCCCTCCCACGAGGATGAAGAAGAATCCAATCGTATCGTGGGCATAGAGATCGAAGAGCCCCACGAATAGGGAAAACAGGGCAAACACTATACCTTCGCTGGGACGTCGCATCATACATATCTCCTGGCGCCATTGTACCGGCTGGACACGCCACTTTCCGTGGGCGTCGGTGCTCTTTACAATAAGGGTGGGCGCGGAGCAACGAACTTTGCGCCGTTGGAGTGCTCATGCTTACCGTACAGGTACCATACGTGCCGGACCTCTATGCCTACCGGCGCCGGCATAGCCGCCAGGTCATGGTGGGAAACGTTGGAGTGGGTGGTGACAATCCCATCCGCGTCCAGTCTATGACTACTTCGTTGACCAAAGACATTGACGCCACCGTGGCGGAGACGGCACGGCTGGTGGCGGTGGGCTGCGAAATTGTCCGCATCACGACCCCCACGCCGGCTGATGCTCGTTGCCTGGGTCCGATCAAAGACAAGCTGGCCTCCAGGGGAATCGTCGTGCCGCTGGTGGCGGACATCCATTTCAATCCGATGGCGGCCCTGGCCGCGGCTGAGTTCGCCGATAAAGTACGGATCAACCCCGGTAACTACACCGACTCGCGCAAGTTTGCCATCCGGGAGTATAGCGACGCTCAGTACGATGACGAATTGGAGCGGGTCGAAGAGAGGTTCACGCCACTGGTGCTGAGATGCAGGGAGCGCGGCGTGGCCATGCGTATCGGTACCAATCATGGCTCGCTGTCCGATCGCATCATGAATCGGTTCGGCGATACGCCGGAGGGGATGGTCGAGTCCGCTCTGGAGTTTGTCCGCATCTGCGAGAAACACGACTACCGAGACATTATCCTGTCCATGAAAGCCTCGAACCCCAAGATCATGATTGCCGCCTACCGCCTGTTAGCCGCGCGGATGGCCGAGCTGGGCATGGATTACCCCTTCCATCTGGGGGTAACCGAGGCCGGGAACGGCGAGGACGGGCGCATCAAATCCGCCGTCGGCATCGGGAGCTTGCTGGAAGACGGCATCGGCGACACGATTCGGGTTTCGCTTACCGAGGACTCGGAGCAGGAGATCCCCGTGGCATACGCCCTGGCCGGCCGCTACCAGGGTCGATCTGCCCAGACACCTGGTGCGATGCTCGACCAGCACGTGCCCTGGGACTTCTACCACTTTGCGCGGCGACCGTCCGTCGAGACGCCGCTGGGTAGTCTCATGCTGGGCGGAACGAACACCGTGCCGGTCCTCACGACTATCGACGGCGCGCTGTCCGGCCAGCGTACCGCCATGGCTCGCCTACTGCGCTGGGCCAGCCCCGCTGGGCGACGCCAGCCCAAGCCCGATGGCGCGGTGGTCGAGCTGTACGATCTGGATGATCTGCAGGTGCTCCGTCGGATTGCCGCGCGTCTGGTTCAATGGGAGCAGGCGAGCTTGAGCCTGGTCGCCGCCAGCGCCGATCCTGTCTTGCTGATCGATGCTCTGCCGGACGTCGGCGCGGTACTCTGGACCGTCAGCGGTGAGTGCCTTCCGTTGGTGTTAGCCCAGGCTGTGGTGGACGCTGGGAAGACACTTATTATCGACATGGTGATCCAGGACGCTGAGTATCGCGATGCGGCGATCGAGGCCCTGCTGGAGACCGGACGCGAGGCACTCGATCAGGGAGCACCGGTCATCCTGTCGCTGCGCCCTCCGGAAACAGAGGGGATTCATGCCTATCGTTTGCTCGCGGCACGCGCCGCCGGGTTGGGGATCAAGGTCCCCATCCTGCTCCATGCGGTTGCCGGCGCCGAACCCTTGCTTCCCGTTTCCATTTCGCTCGGATCGCCGCTCTGCGATGGCATTGGCGACGCGGTGATGATTAGCGGCCTGGAAGACAGCACGCAGCTAGGCTTTAACGTGCTGCAGGCTACCGGCACTCGGCTCTCCAAGACCGACTACGTGGCCTGCCCGTCATGTGGGCGTACCCTCTTCGATCTGCAAGAGACGACCGAGCGCATCAAGCAGCGAACATCCCATCTGGTCGGCGTGCGCCTGGCCATCATGGGCTGCATCGTGAATGGTCCCGGGGAGATGGCCGACGCCGATTTCGGCTATGTGGGTGGCGCTCCCGGCCAGGTCAACCTCTACGTCGGCAAGGAGTGCGTCCAGCGCGGAGTTCCCGCCGAGGAGGCTGATGATCGACTGGTGGAGCTGATCAAGGCGCACGGTAAGTGGCAAGAGGAAGACTCAGACCTGTAGCCGAAGCACCGCCAGGAGTTCAACATGGTAGGTCTGCGGATAGAAGTCGAATAGCTCCAGGTACTCAACGTGATAGCCTGCCGCCACCAACTCGACCAGATCACGCGCCAGCGATTGGGGCAGGCACGACACATAGAGAATCAACGGTGGTTGAGTGGCCATCAGAGTGCGGCGAACTTCGTCGTCCAGCCCGGTCCGCGGTGGGTCGACAATCACCACATCGTACTGATCGTCCGGGTCCAGCCCCTCGTCGACATCGGCTTCGATCACCCGAACGTTGGTGGCGCCCCACAACTCGGCTGTGCGCCTCCCTGCCTCCACTGCCAGCGGATCAGACTCGATCATGGTTACCTGTGTTGCCCCCTCGGCCAGAAAGAGTCCAAAGAGACCGACACCGGCGTAGAGGTCAGCAATGCGCTTTCCTTCCAGAGGAGCTGCTTCCTGTTGCAATCGGGCGATCAACTGTGGCAACAGTTCAAGATTGGTCTGAAAAAACGAGCCGGCGGTCAGCGAAACGGGCTTGCCGGCCACGGTCACCGTGGTGAAGCGGTCGCCGGATACGATCGCGATGGTCCCGTCCGATTGGAGCGCAGAGACGCCTCCGACCTCGGTCAGGGTGGGCAGTAGAGAGAGCAGGATCGCGACATCTTCTTGCTCGGGTGGTTTCTGCTCATCCGGCCGCACCAGCACTTGCAGCCGTTCCCCTTCTGGCCACTCGCCCAGCCGCACGTCGAGCCGGAGCCGGCCACGAAAGTCTGGCAGGGCGCCGTCCGCGATACGATCGTTCAAGGCCGCCATGAGTTGGCCGATGAGGGGATGCGAAATGAGGCAATCCCGAATGGGCACAATCGCCAGCGAGCCGTGCCGCCGGAAACCGGCCGCCTTGCCCAGCGAGATTCCCGCCGTCGATCGATAGAGCCAGGGATCGTTCAGCGAGTGCGTGGAGGTTACCTTCAGGTCTAGCCCGGCGCGCCGCAGGCTGTCCTTTACCAGTGCTCGCTTTCGCCTGAGCTGCCCGGGATAGGTGATGTGCTGCCATTGGCAGCCGCCACACTTCCACTCGCGATAGTACTCACAGGGCGGGAAGGCCCGATCCGGCGCCGCCTCCACCAGATCGATAATGCGCCCGATCTGGCGCTTCTGGCCCAACACCTCGACCTTGACGGTCTCGCCGGGGATGCCGTGCTCCACCTCCATCCATCGTCCCCGGTGGCGGGCACGCGTGGTGCCATGGGCGTTGAAGTCGGTGAGCAGAAGGGTTGTTGGTTCGTCGTTCATAGTGTGGTTCAACAAGGCGGGCGGCGTGAGCCGCCCGCCAGTATGGTTACCCCTTGACGGAGCCGGCGGTGAGGCCGGCAACGAAGTAGCGCTGGAGCGAGAAAAAGATGACCAGGGGGAGGGCCATGGAGATAAAGGCGGCGGAGGTCATGAACTGCCAGCCGCCGCCGAACTCGCCAACCAGGGTCCGCACGATGACGGTCATGGGGGCCGTGGTTGGCCCGGAGAAGACCAGGGCCAGCAGGAGATCGTTCCAGACCCACATGAACTGGAAGATGGCCATGGCGGCGATGGCAGGCGTAGCGAGAGGGAGGATGATGCTCCAGAAGATGCGCACTTCGCCCGCGCCGTCGATGCGCGCGGACTCGAGGAGGTCGTAGGGGATACCGGACATGAAGTTGCGCATGATGTAGATGGCGAGCGGCAGGCCGAAGGCGGTGTGAGCGATCCAGAGGGCGGGATAGGTACCGTTGATGCCCCACTGGGTGAAGAGGCGCAAGAGCGGGATGAGGAGCATCTGGAGCGGGATGACCTGGAGCGCGACCATCACCAAGAAGATCGTGTTGCGCAGCGGGAAGCGGAGCCAGGCGAAGGCATAGGCGGCCCAGGCGCCGATCACGATGGGGAAGATGGTAGCCGGTATGGTGATGAACACGCTATTGAGAAACGCCTGGCCCATACCGATGGAGCCGGCGGCCTGCAGGACGCCGTGGTAGTTCTCCAGGGTGAACTGGTGGGGCTTGATGAGGAGCGTCCACCAGATAGAGGAGTTGATATCCTGGATGCTACGCGCGGAGGTGAAGAGCAGGGAGACGGTGGGCACCAGCCAGATGACGCTGATGGCGACCACCAAGATATGAAGCGGCGCGCGTGTGTACCAGTGAGGCTGATCGCCGACGATGGTGGCTTGTGGCGGCGCGTTCGTCTGACTGCCGGGGAGCGCTTTGATACTCATTGCTCTGGCCCCTCCTTAGCGGGCGCCTTCAGAGCGGAATCGCCGGATGTTGAGCGCCATGATGGGAATGACGGCGACCAGCAGGAGGACGGCGATGGCGCTGCCGTAGCCGGGATTGGCGTTGCTGAACGATTCGGTATACATGCGGGTGGCGAGAACTGCGCTCGCCCCTCCCGGCCCGCCGCTCGTCATGGTGTAGATGATGTCGAAGATCTTGAGGACGCCGATCATGGTGAGCGTGGCGATGACGGTGACAGTGGGCCAGATGAGGGGCACGGTGATGCGGCTGAAGATCTGGAACTCGTTGGCGCCGTCGATCTTGGCAGCTTCCGTCAAATCGGCGGGGATGGCCTTGAGTGCGGCGGAGAGGACGATCACGGCGAAGCCGAGACCCGTCCAGACCTGAGCGCCCATGATCGCGAAGTTGACGAAGCTGGTGTTACCCAGAAAGGACAGTGGCTGGCTGTTGAACCAGCCGAGCACGGCATTGATGGTCCCGACGTTGGGATCGTCGGCGTACATCAGCCTCCAGATGACCCCGGCGGCGGTGGCCGAGATGGCCATCGGGATGAAGACGATCGATTTGGCCACCGATTCGTAGGGGACCCGGTCGAAGAGGACGGCAAAGACCACGCCCAGAACAACGGTGACCGGGGTGACGATGACCAGCCAGAGGATGTTGTTGATGATGGCTGTCTGGATGACCGGATCGGTGGTCATGTTCTGGAAGTTGGTCAGGCCGGCAAAGCTGAGAGGAGCGTTGTAGCCGATGCCGGTGGTGGTGTACAGGCTGTTGATGATGGTTTTGATAGCCGGATAGACGACTAGCAGGCCGATCAGCAAGAGCGCCGGGCCGACGAACATGAGCACGGTGAGTTGCCGGCGCGGCTGCAGGCCACGGCGCGCGCGTAGCGGCAGGGTGGGCGCCGCGCTGGGCAGGGCGGTGGCGGAGCTGCTGGTGGGTGGCGTGACGAGCGGCTGTCTTTGATCCATGCGTGTCACCTCCAAAGAGGGTGGGCGCCGGACGTTTGCCCGGCGCCCACGTATCTACCTAGGAAGGAACGACCATGCTCGGTTAGTGGCCGTTCTTGTAGGCCTTCACGGCAAATGATTCGAGCTGGCTGAGAATGGTGTTGGTGGTTTTGGGATCTTTGAACCACTTCTGGAGTTCGATGAACTCGTAGTCGCTGCCCAACGTAGGGGGCATCAGGTCGGAGGCGTCGCCCACCACTAGATTGGCCTTGCCGGCCTTGTTTAGCATGGCGGCGAAGGTACGGGTGAGGGCGTCGGGATAGCTGCTCAGGGCCATGGCGCTGTTTGGCGAAATGTAGCCGCCCAGCTTGGCCCACTGCGCCAGCGCCTTGGGATCGGTAAGGCAGGTGATGAGCGCTTTGACGCCAGGCGTGCTCTTGAAGGCCACGACGCCGTTGGGACCAACCTCCACCGGCTCGGTGCTGCGATGCTTGATCATCGGGAACGGGAAGGCGCTGTAGTCCACACCCTCTTTGTCCTTGGGAAGGTCGGTGCGCAGGCCGGCACCGACAAAGGTCGCTTCCTGGAAGAACTCGGCCCCGGGATCCTGCACCATCTGCTTCGCGCCCTGGTCCCACGACTGGCTGAGGGCGTGCGTGCGACCGCCCGCGATCATCTTGTCGTTGGCCAGGACCTTGCCCATGACGGCGAAGGCGTGCTTGATGGTGGAATCGGTCCAGGGAATCTTGTGGGTGTACCACTGGACGTACTTGGCGGGTCCGTACAGCTGGAGGTAGACGTTCTCGAGGAAGTCGGTGAGCGTCCAGGGGGAGGCAGGCGAGCCGCCAACACCGAAGGCCCAGGGGTGCAGCCCGTGCTTGATCATCTTGTTGGAGAGGGCCAGGGTCTGGGTCCAGGTCTTGGGGATCGAGTAGTGACCGGCGTGAAGCTTCTTCGGCGAGTACCAGACCAGCGATTTGACATCCGCCTTCATGTAGATGGCGTAGAGTTTGCCGTTGATCGTGCCAAGCTTGCGCCAGAAGGATGAGTACTGGCTGTTGAACTTGCTCTTGTTGAGCCAGGTGATGGGGACGGCTGAGTTGCCGGCTACGTACTGCTGGATCGAGCTGGGGGTCGAAAGGGCAGCGAGGTCGGGCGCGCTGCCGCCCTGGACTCGGGTGGCCAGGGTGGTGGCTACGTCACCTCCCGGGGCTTCCTGATACGAGGCCTTGGTGTGGTAATTGGCATCGCAATAGCTCAGAATCGCCTGGAAGTCGGTCTTTTCCCCGGCGCCCCAGCCGCCCAGGAAGGTGACCGGCATGGACGTGGGGGCAGCGGTGGTTTTCGGGGTCAGCGGGACCACCATCAGTGCGCACACCGCCACGAAGACCGCAATATGTCGCATTCGAGAGCCGAACATGACTTCTCCTCCTACTAGTTGTCGTTCCATTGGGCTGGAAACGCCCAGTGACAAGGTGACGTATGGTTCCTCGCTTTTTTGCCCTCCTCTTTCGTGCTCCTTTAGAGTCGCGCCACAGTGAGCGGCGACCAGATTCTTACACGATACAGCGGAGCAGCGCGGAAGTCAAACCGTTCACTCATGCTGCGCGCTACGCCCGCGAATCATACGGCTGTCGATGGCGACATTGGCTACCCGATCGGCGCCGGGATTCTGCTCTCGGGGAACATGCTCGAAGGACACGCTGGGCAGCGCGTTGACCAGTCCCATGGCCTGCGAATACAGTGGCAGGATGCCGGGATTGCGCACCTTGTAGACTCCGGTCATCTGCCGGACCACCAACTCGCTGTCCATTCGGACCGTGACCGCTGCCGGTTGGTGTCGTGCCACCGCCTCCAGGCCCTCGATCAGCGCGCGGTATTCCGCCTGGTTGTTGGTGGTGACACCCAGAAACGTGCCGATAGTCTCGATTTTGACGCCGTTCTCGTCTTTGATGATGACCCCGGCGCCAGCCAGTCCAGGGTTGCCCCGGCAGGCTCCATCAGTCTCGATTATCAACTTGCGAGCAGGCGTCACAGAGCTACCCCACCATCCACAATGTTCGATCAGGCTTGAGTATGACACGGCGCTGTCACGCCGGCCAAGAGCGGTTTAGCGGGCAGGTGGCGTATCCTGGGTGTCCAGTTGGCGGATTCGATCCAGTTCCTCTGGAGAGAGCGAGCCGGCGGCTGCTTCGACATTTGAATGGAGGTTGGCCGGCTTCCGCGTCCCGGCGATGATGGTCGAGACGGCATTCTGCTGCAGCACGAAGCGGAGTGCTGCCTGGGCTAGCGTCCGCTCTGGTCGAACCAGGAAATCTACTTGCTTCGCCAGGCGATACTCTCGCTGCTCTGGATCAAGGTGCTGATGCTTGCTGGTGAGTGCGCCATGGCCCAGCGGCGCCATGACGATCACCCCCACATCACGGGAACCGGCCAGGGGCAACAGCGAGGTGGCCGCCGCCTGATTGAAGATGTTGTACGTAATTTGTACGGTGTCGAACCCGCCGTGTTCAATGGCGGCTCTGGCTGCTTGCAGATCACCGGACATACCGAGGAATCGTACATGGCCGGCGTCCTTCAGGCGCTTCATGGCTTCGTAGGTTTCCCCCTGCTGGATCAGGTCGGTGGAGGCGCTATGGATCTGGAGTACATCCACCACATCCGTTTGCAGCCGGCGCAGCGACTGTTCCACGGAGGTACGAACGGCTGCCGCGCCATAGTCATACCAGAACCCTCGTTCGTTGTCATAGTGCTCGCCGACTTTGGTGGCCAGGTATACCTCGTGGCGGTGACCATGCAACGCCTTGCCAATCCGTTCCTCGCTTAACTGGTATGCGGGCGCGGTGTCGATAAAGTTGATGCCGAGATCGAGGGCGGCGTGAATGAGCGATATCGCATCTTGTTCGGCGGGGCGGCCGAAGTCAGCATCGCGGATACCCCAATCACGCCCGATTTCTAGCGCACCGAGACCAATCTCCGATACATCCAGGTTGGTCCTGCCGAGGCGACGTCGCTGCACTCCTACCCTCCATACCAGTACGTGCTCCTGGATTATAGAGGTGAGAGGCTGAGGAGCGTTGGCCGCTAGAGGGTGTGTACGTTCTGAGCGGCGACCAGGAAGATGACGGCCACGACGACGACTAGGATCAGCAGGAAGCCGATCACAGCGGGAGGCACGCGCAGTTCACTCAGCGTTGCTGAGTCGGTCCCGCGCTCCTCGCGGGTTGGTGCGGCGTCGTCGGAAGGATCGGCGTGTACGGCTTCCATACGGCTCCATAGTAGCGCCAGGCGGGCAGAGGCGGCATGGTACACTTGTCTGCATTTGGCGCCAGGTGGGGTATCCTCTATTGATTGATCGGCCGACGGTGGGTCGCCGTCCTCTCGTAATCCTGCCCACCTACCGGTGGCGAGCCATGAATGTTGACCGGTGATTTCCAGTAAGACGAATCCCGCGGTCAAACAGATTCGATCGCTGCGCCACCGTAAAGAGCGGGAAGAATCGGGACTCTTCTTCATTGAGGGCGTTCGCATTGTCGGTGAGGCGGCGGAGACTGGCGCCGACATCCACAGCTGCGTCTTTGCGCCGGAGTTGCTGACCAGTCGATTCGGCCATGACACGGTGGAGACTCTGCGGGCGGCAGCCGTGCCCTGTCTGGAAGTTACGCGTGGTGTATTCGACAGTATTTCCTTGAAGGAGGGACCGCAGGGCATCGGCGCGGTAGTCCGCCAGCGGTGGGAGAGACTCCCGGGTGTGGTACCGGGAGACGAGCTCTGCTGGATCGTACTGGGCTCGGTGCAGGACCCGGGCAACCTTGGAGCCATTCTGCGGACCGCCGATGCGGTGGGGGCCGCTGGCGTTATTCTGCTTGGTCACAGCACCGATCCGTACGACCCGGCTACCCTGCGCGGCAGCATGGGAGCCATCTTCTCGCAGCGTCTGGTTCGTGCCACGCTCGCTGAACTGTCGGCCTGGAAGGATCGACATGCCATCCGCATCGTCGGCGCCTCTGGCGGTGCTGACGCGGACTACCGCTCGCTTCCGTATGATCGCCCCATGGCACTGTTTATGGGGAGCGAGCGGCAGGGATTGTCCGCTGAACAGCAGGCACAGTGCGATGTCATGGCTCGCGTTCCCATGGCGGGACGAAGCGATTCGCTGAACTTAGCCGTGGCGACCGGTGTGATGTTGTACCAGATCTTCAGCCGGCATCATCCACTGAACGCGCGCCACGCGCCCAAGCAGCGCAGGGCGGGACCTGACAGTCCTTAGAACGCGAAAGCACGTCGACCGGCCCTACCCCAGGGCGGCCGCCGTGCTTCGAGCCACCAGCGTTACTTAGAAAATGGGAAGGCGCTCGAAGGTTCCCCTCAGGATGTCCGCTGAGCTTGCGCCGAGCCATGCATCGAGAATCGTGCCGTACACCGAACGGAAGTCGACATCGTAGATCAGGTCACCGTTCTGGTCGAGCTTGGTCAGGCTGGGGTCCCCGCCGTAGAGTCCGCCCTTCACCTTGCCACCCACCACGAACATCGGCGCAGCGGTTCCGTGATCGGTGCCGCGGCCCGCATTTTCTTTCACCCGCCGTCCAAACTCGCTGAAGGTCACCATGGTGACCTGATCGGACTTGCCGTGTGCCTGCAGATCCTGGTAGAAGGCCAGCACGCTGTCCCCCAGGTACTTCATCAGGTTGGCATGGGTATAGACCTCGGCGACGTGGTCGTCGAAGCCGCCCAGACTGAGGTGGAAGACGCGCGTGCCGATGCCGCTGGTAATGATTTGAGCGGCGAGTTGCAGCTCGCGGCCAAGCGGATTGGTGGGATACGTCACCGAGGGCTTGTAGTGCAATTGGATGCTTTCCAGGTCCTTCACGCCTTGTTCGGCGTCGGATCCGGCCGAGCGGACGATCCCCAGATACTGCGGCAGATCCTCGGCCGTGGCACCGTACATGCGCTGGTATGCGTTCAGGATCTCTTGCTCGTTGGATCGATTGATCAGAAATTTGAAGCTATCGACGCTCTCGATCGCCGTCACGGGAGCGCGCTGAGACACCAGCGTCTGAGGCAAGCTCGAGCCGATGGCGATTGCCGCCAGAGGGTTGTCGTTTCCGGATGCTGTTTGGTCCAGGTAGCGGCCCAGCCAACCGGTGCCCATCTGGCCGAGTGGGTCGCCCGTCTCCCAGATGCTGGTGCCCTCGAAGTGTGAGCGACTGGGGTTCGCATAGCCCGCGTTTTCAATGATGGCAACCTTCCCCATATCAAAGAGGGCTTTCATGCCCTTCAGATTGGGATTGAATCCGACCGTGCCATCGATCGGCAGGACGCTCTTGGCCGGCACGGCGATATTGGGCCTGCCGGCATAATACAGGTTGCTGCCGTACGGCACGATGGTATTCAGGCCGTCGTTCCCGCCCGCCAGTTGGATCACTACCAATATTGGCTGGGTGTCAGTGCCGGTCGTATTGGCATGCTGTGCGAGTGCCGGCTTGAGGAGAAGGTGTGGGAACATAGGCGCCGCGGCCAGGGCGCCGGCGGTGGTTCTGAGGAAATCGCGTCGATTCTGCCGAAAAGACCACCGCGAGCGACGGTAGTCTTCGTATTCGTCGCAGCAGCGCGGGGTGGCGGTGTCATAGCTCGTCATAAGGTATTCCTTCTTCACGCGATCTGGTATTCAGGTGATACCAGTGTCAGGTGGACCAGGCCAAGGGCCTTGGTCTCCGCGTCCACGCTGTCGAGCTGGCCGCTCCCGATATACCCTTGCAGGGCCATGTGAGTGGTCGCACTGGGGAGAACGCCGAGGATATTGGTGATATATGCGAGGAGTTGGTCTGTTCGGTCAGCGCCGCTGGCCGTCACCAGTGCCAGGCCGTCCAGCATGGACTTCGATCCAGGAGCGTTGCCGGTGAGGCGCGAGGCGAAGTTAAAGCGAGTCAGCATGGTCGAGGCATTCACCCAGTTGGCGCCGCCCTCCCACCCGCCGACGTTGGGCGGGTTGAACAGCTCCTGGCCCATCAAGACCAGGTAGCGCGGCAGGTAGGTGGTGTCCACGTCGGTCAACCCCAACTGCTTGATGGTGGCGACCACGAACGCAGTTGGGCTCTTAATGTGGTTCTGTCGGGCGTCTGCGCTGTAGAACTCGGGCATCGTGAACAGCGCATGCACCATCTCGCCGATGCTGTGGTTGCTGCTGTGGTAAATCTGGCCCAGCTGTGCGATGGCTGAGTCGTTCGGGATATCCGAGGCGAAGAACTTCCAGAGCCGAGATGCCAGCCAGGGACCGGTTGCCGGGTGGTTGACCAGAATGCGGACGGCATCGTCTGCGTTCCAGTTCCCGGTCTGACCCAGGATAGTTTTGATCCCGTCGTCGTGGAGACGATCGGTAAATATGGCCTGGCCGGTCGGGTCCACATGCCAGCCGGTGAAGGCGCGAGCCATGCCATGCACGTCATCTTCGGTGAAGTTCGGCTCACCGTCTGGGTTGACCCGGCCCAGTGTGAAAATCTCCATGACTTCCCGGCCGTAATTTTCATTCGGCGCGAATTTCGTGTTCCGCTGACCGTCCAGCCAGATGAGCATCGCCGGGTCTTTGGTGACCGCGCTCAAGATGTCGTCAAAGGAACCCAACGCATTCTGCCGAAAGAGCTGGTTCTGGTTGTACATCAGTCGCGGATAATTCACTTTGTTGGCGCCGGTGGCGAAGTGACCGTGCCAGAAAAGCGTCATCATTTCCTGGAAGGGCCGGCTGCCGGTAAGCATACGTCCGAGCCACCAGGCTGCCAGCATGTCGATTCTGCCACGCTTTTGGTCAAGGTAGAGGTCGTTCGGCGGCGTGAAGGTATCAGGGGTCTGGTCATAGTTGAGCAGCGCATCCACCGTGGACGCGACTCCCGCCGTGGCCGCCTGGAGAATCTGGTCCGGTCTGCCGCCAAAACCCGCTCGACGCATCAGGTGCCCCACCTCGATGAGCGTCCGGTCAAACGACACTACCGGGGTATGTGTCGGACGGTGCTTCTTGCGCATGGTGCTGCTCATAGATAACTCCCACTCACTTCCACCCGTTGGCCTTAAGTCACACCTTAGCAGGCAGTTCTTAACGGCCGGTTACCGGCGCTTTAACGCTGAATAAATAAAGGATGAAATGAGGAGAGGCGGGGATATTCTCCCGAATATCCCCGCCTCTCAAAGCGTTCCAGGGTTTGTCACGCGCGCTTTGCTTTACGCCGAACGGCGCGCTGTCGAGCTACCCTTTCGCTCGTTGTATTCACGGGAGAGATCCGTAATGCGATCGGAGGCGTCGGCAGAGGTCATATCCGCGGCGGATTCGTCGGGTTGATCGAGCAGGCGAGAAAGCTTGGCAATCGTGGCGAGTTGGTTGGCGCTGGCCGGTTTGAACGGTGACGCTTTGGGAATGTCGGCGCGGTATGGCTCGGATACTTCTTGCATGGCGCCATTCATCGAGGTGGGACGCGGCGCCGGCGTCGCATGCTCCTCAAGGTCCCCAAGCTCTTCCAGAGCCGCCACGCCGATATTCACGGCATCCCGCAGTGCACGTGCCTTCGCGCGCGTTTCCGCCATGCGAATCGTGTGTGGCGCAATCATGCGGCTCACATTCGCGGGAGAGGCGTCACCAATACCGGAAAAGCTGCCTTTGGCGGTCTCAACCTCGGCAGCCACGATCGCCACATGCCCGTTGTCAGCATGAGGTACCTGGATCAGTGTGGTGGAGACGCGGCACAACCCCTGTTGATGCGCCTCATCAAGTAGACCCTCGTATTTGACGAAATCGTTGCCCTGCACGTTGATGAGATAGTCCTTCTTCACTGCACGATCCTCTCTGCGGTCGTCCCTACTATATTGAACTTATGTTCTAATTTTAGCGCAGAGGGACCGGCCGTGTCAATGACCAGGCGGTTCATACCAGCCGCCATAATAAAAAACCAGCCGCCCCATAAAGGGCGGCTGGTTCGTGCGTGCGGAGTGCGTGGAGTTTAGCGGCGCGAGTTGGCGCGGAGGGCGACTCCGCCGGCCATGAGCGCCATGGCTGCCAGAATCAAGGCCAGCCATGAATTGTTCGGCGAGGAGGGAACGCCACCACCGGTGGCGGGAAGGCTATGCACCCCGGTACTGCCGTTGACCGCGCCTGTGCCGCCACTGACCGCATATGGCAGGCCGTGGCTACTGACTACCCCGCCAACCGCGGCCGCGGTACCTGCGCCAGGAGCCGTTCCTCCGCCGCCTGTGCTCGGGAAGGTTGGGGGCGTAATGTTCGCGGCACGCGCGAGCTGCGTCGCGTTGGCGGCAGCCTGATTGGCGGCCTGGATCAACGCCTGGCAGGCGGCCGAGCTAACGGGCCGGCATGCATTGGCCTTGTTGATGGCAGCGATCGCCGCGGCAATCGCTGCACTGGCCGCCGCCGGGTTACCGCCGCCCCTGTTCTTGCTCCTGCAATGCGGGTTGTTCTTGTGCTGCGGCTTTGCGCAGAAGTACGAAGTGCCCGGCCCCTGGCCTGCCGCCGCGACCTGAGCGTGCACACTTGTCACACCTGTCACGTTGGCAGCGGCCCCGACTGTCAGCAGGCCCGCCAAGAGAGACATGACGCCGATTTTCCTGATACTCATCTGTGTCCTCTCATATCCTTATTTTCGGTGAACCCGTCGCTGATGTCCATAGTTGGGCACCGTTGATGTTATAGTACACGCTCATCCGCCATTAAGCAAGATGAAAACGACCCACCACCAAACTTTCGTCCATCGCGATGACTTCCTCCGACGCGCACGGAACTCGCGTTCCTGCGTTTAGTTTAGCACGGCGTTCCAGCGCTACGCGCGATTCGTTTTGGGACGCAGCAAAAAGACTGCCTCGCGGTGATGGTGCAGCCGGCTTATGTCGCCGAAGCCTGCCTCGCCGGCGAGCCTCGCTAACTCTGCCTCCTCCAGCATGTATTCCCGGGTCGATGCCGTGTGTGTGTTCCAGGGGCTGGCTACGTCTGGCCGTTGCAGCACAAAGGCGGTACACAGCAGCAGCGGATCGTCAAAGTCCCAGAGTTCAAACAGCAGGGTGCGTGCCGTATCCTGCTCAGTCATGCCGCGACAGTGAACTCGCTGGCGCACGGCTCGTACCTGCTCGAAGTCCTTGATTCCCAGCAGACAAAGGCCGCCGGCCAGGCAGCACCCACGGAGGGACGCGAGCGCCGTCTGAATATCGGCGGGGCACTCCAGATGGCAGAGTCCATTCCCCAAAGCAATAACTGCGTCAAAACGGCGGCCGGCTCGATCCGGTAGCTCGCTGAACGGCGCTTCTATGAATGGAATCTCCACATGGCGGGCGGCGGCGACGGAGGCCGCGCGACGAAGCATCGCCTTGCTTGGATCGGCCGCGGTTACCGCAAAGCCCCGCTCGCTGAGGGGAATGGCCTGCCGCCCGGCGCCGCAGGAAGCGTCTAGCACGGTACACACGCCGTGGGCGCGCAAGAGCCGTTCGAGCCACCGTCCCTCTTCTTGCATGTTCTGCTCGAGGTCGTCGAAGAACAGGTCGTAGGCGCCGGCGAGTGCCTCATAATAGGTAACGTTATCGGAGCTGTTGCTCTGCATGTTCGGATTCTCGCAAATACCGACGTTAGAATGTAGGGCTATGCGTCGAGAGATTCTGTTACTCCTACTCCTTCCATTGCTTGCCGCCTGTCGTGGCACCGATCTGTACACCTCGCAAGACTTGCAGCAGGTGAAACAGGCCTACGCCACGATCAAGCCAATTTACCTGGCATTTCGGTATGCGTATCATCACCACCAGACGGCCGGCATCGTATCCAACTACCATCGAGAACAGCAGGCCTGCCGTCTGGTGGACGATATTAATCGGCGTGACACGATCGACCCAGGTACGGATTTGTTTGCGGCCAGCGACGACCTCGATAGCTTCTGCAACGATATCGAAGAGGCCTGGTCATATTGGGCGCCACGCCACGGCTACCCCTACAAGAAATCGGTGCTGGCGAGTCGACCTACCCAAGAGTTTCTCGATGGCGACTTCAACCTGGGGAAGGTTAAGGCCTATTTACGACACCCTTCCAAGCTGTCATGATGCGCGACGTTCTGACGCGGGCTACGCTGGACGTAGCGGCGCCTGCTACCACAGCTTCAGAGAGGCCGGAGCATGAATACGATAGTCCGACCGACCCGGCGAGATACGCCGGAACTGCTGGACGAGCCTCACGCGGTGCTGGCCGACCTCCCCGCTAATTTGCGTGACATTCGGAATCTGAATCGCTGGTTCGGTGGTACGTCACTCGCTCTCAATACGGTCCTGCGGTTGACGGCTGGTGGTACCACCGTCTCGGTTCTCGATGTGGCGACGGGATCGGCCGATATTCCGCTCGCGCTATGGCGTGCCCTGCACCGCTCGGGTCTGGAGCCATCCATTGTGGCGCTCGATTCCAGTGCTGAGGTGCTGGCTGAGGCGGCGGCCCATCTAGACGGTGCAGCGGTGGAGCTGCAGCAGGGCGACGCGCGCGCCTTGCCGTATCCAGACCATTCATTCGACATCGTGCTGTGCTGCCTGGCCCTGCACCACTTTTCCCCGCAAGGGGCGGTGTCAGTCCTGGGCGAGATGCGGCGGGTGGCACGCCAGGGAATGATCGTCATTGATCTGCGCCGAGGATATCTGGCCTATGCCGGTACCTGGCTTGCTACGCACACCGTGGCCCGGAACCGGCTCACGCGTCACGATGGCCCGCTCTCCGTGCTTCGCGCTTATACTCCTGAAGAACTGTCCGGGTTAGCCCGCCGAGCAGGTATCCCGAATCCCACCATCGAACGTCACATCTTTTTTCGCCAGTCGTTGGTGGCCTGCGGGGGGCCGGCAACTCATGGCTGAGCAGTGGGACGTGGCCGTGGTGGGAGCGGGGCCGGCGGGTGCCACCTCGGCTGCCTTACTGGCGCGGCTCGGGCACAGCGTGATTATGCTGGATCGGGCCCACTTCCCGCGCCCGAAGGCTTGCGCTGAATATATGAGTCCGGGTGTCGCGGTCGTGCTTGAAAGGCTCGGCCTGCAGAGCATTCTCGGCCCGACATCCCCTCGGACCGTCCTCGGCATGGACATCATGTCGCCGCGCGGAGCAGTACTGCGTGTCAAGTACGAACATGCTGGGAAGGCCTTCCATGCGTCCACGCTGCCGCGGCACATACTGGACGCCGCTCTGGTACGCCATGCCATCCAGCAGGGGGTTCATGTTGTGGAGGGATATGTGGCCAAAGCGGCGGTGCAAGGGAGTATCGCGGTATGTGGGGTCACGGGGAGCCAGGCAGGCGAGGAACGGACGATTTCGGCTCGTCTGACGGTCATCGCCGATGGAGCGCGCTCCGCTCTTACCCGGTCGCTGGGGCTCTCCGTCGTACCACGCTGGCCGCTTCGTATGGGATTGGTGGCGCACTATCAGGGCCATGGCAATTTTCCGGACGGGTTCGGGTCCATGCTGGTGGGGAGCGGCGGCTACTGTGGACTTGCTCCGCTCCCAAACGAGCAGGTGAACGTGGCGGTGGTGGCTCGTCTCGACCTGGTTCGCAATTCCGGGCTCTCGGCAACACAGTATTTTGAGCAGTGGATCCGCTCGGATCCCCGCCTCAAGACCGCGCTATCCGCCGCCCGGCGGGCCACACCGGTGCGTGGCGTGGGGCCGGTTGGCGCGCGGAGCAGCCGGGTATGGCTGCCCGGTGCTCTGCTGGTGGGTGATGCCGCGGGCTTCTTCGATCCTTTTACCGGCGAGGGTATTTACCGTGCGCTGCGTGGCGCCGAACTGGTAGCGGAGGTTGGTCACCGTGCGCTCTGTACACCGGACCGGTCGGTCGAGATGCTGAGAGAGTATCCTGCCCTACGTTCCCGCGCCTTCGGTCAAAAGCGGATAGTCACGGGGCTGGTGCAGCTTTTCGTGCAATATCCGTGGTTGATGGACTATGCGCTCCCACGCCTGGCCGCTCGGCCCACGCCGGCCGGTTCGCTGGGCATGGTATTGGGAGATTTGACCGATGCCCGGGAGTTTCTGACGCCGCGCATGCTCTGGTCGGCGTTACGCCCCTGATCACTGAAGAGAGAATCACTGTGCTTCACACCGAAAATACGATCACGATTGACGCGCCGTTTGAGATCATATTCGATCTGGCGGCACAGGTCACACACTGGCCACGGTTGCTCACGCATTATCGCTCTGTCCGAGAATTGGATCCGCCCACGCCGGCAGACCCCCTGTGTCGCCGTGTGGTGGCGATGTCAGCCTGGCGAACCGGCATTCCAGTGAGCTGGACCTCGACCCAGGAGATTGATCGAGATGCGCGCCAGGTTCGGTATCACCACCTGGCTGGGACTACCCGCGGAATGGATGTCGTGTGGAGGTTCGAACTGCGCTGCGCAACAATTGACGTAACGATCGACCACCACCTGAAATCGGCTCGTTGGTGGTTTCGACTGCCCGGCGTCGAGTACATTGTGGGCTCGCTCTTTGTGATGCACATCGCTGATAAGACCCTGCGCGGTATCAAGCATCAGGCCGAGGCGGCGTGGGCGCAGGCTCCCGCATGACCGTCCGTCGCGTCGTAATCACGGGCATTGGGGCGGTAACACCGATCGGGTCCGGCGCATCCGCTCTGTGGTCGGGGGTTCGCGCCGGTACCTCGGCGGTGCGGCGAGCCACCCGGTTCGATCCGTCCGAGTTCCGCTCGCAGTTGGCCGCCGAGGTCGATGACTTTGATCCGGCTCTCTATATGGATGGGAGAACGTGCCGCCGGCTCGACCGCTTCGCGCAATTTGGCGTGGCTGCCGCTCGGCAGGCGGTCGACGACGCGAGGCTGGACCTCGGAGCGGTCGACCCGAGCCGCGGCGGCGTGTCGCTTGGGTCGGCGCTGGGTGGCATTGCCTACGGCGAGGAGCAACATGGTCGCTTTGTGCACGATGGGCTGCGGGCGGTAGGACCCATGTTGGCGATCGCCGTCTACGGTGGGGCCAGCGGGGCTAATATCGCGATTGAGCTGAACCTGCGGGGGCCGAACCTGGCCAACGCGAACTCGTGCGCCTCGGGAGCCATGGCAATTGGCGAGGCGCTACGCGCGATTGTGCGTGGGGATGCCGACCTGATGCTGGCCGGTGGGGTTGAAGCTCCCCTGGCGCCGCTCACCTTCGGCGCCTTTTCCTTGATCAAGGCTATGTCCACCCGTAACGACGAGCCGCGACGCGCCTCGCGACCGTTCGACCGCGATCGCGACGGTTTCGTTATGGCCGAGGGTGGCGCCATGCTGGTGCTGGAAGAGCGTTCGACGGCCCTGGCGCGCGGCGCCCGGGTGTATGCAGAGCTGCTTGGCTACGCACAGACCAATGACGCCTTTCACATGACCGCGCCCCGACCGGATGGCAGCGAGGCTGCACGCGCGGTGCGCCTGGCTCTCAAGGAGGCGGGAACGAGGCCGGATGAGATCGACTATGTGAATGCCCATGCCACGGGTACCTCCCTCGGTGACGAGGCGGAAGTGTGTGCCCTGCGCAGTGCTCTGGGAAGCCGCGGCCAGACCGTCCCGGTGAGTGGCACGAAGGGGCTCTACGGGCATGCCCTGGGCGCCTCCGGCGCTATCGAGACAGCCATCACCGCCCTCGCGCTGGCCCACGAGTTTTTGCCGGGCACCACGAACCTGGAGGAGCCACTGCCGGCATGTCCACTCTCTCTGTTGCACCCGACTGGGCGGAAGATCGCCGCCAGGCGGGCGCTTACCACGTCGTTTGGGTTTGGTGGCGCCAATGCCGCACTGGTGTTGGGGCGAGCAGAGGACGCCGACTTCGAGCGCGCGACGGAAGAGCCACCAGCATGAACGCGCAGCGAGGTGATCCGGTGGTGGTGCGCACGCCCGACCGGCGGGAATATCGCGGTCACCTGTTGGAGTGGCGCGAGGGAGTCGCGGGCCAACCACAGGTGGTGGTGCGCCTCGATACGGGGTGGGTCACGACCTACCCCGTGCACATGGTGCACCTCGATGAGAGCGGTCGAGCGAGATTGGATCCTGAGCGCCGGTAGCGCTAGAGACTGCCGGGGAGCCGGCAAGACTCGGTGCTATGTTACGAGATCGATCGACAGTGCGGCCGTCCATCCGAAGCTGTCCGTGCCGTAGCCTTCCCCAGTGAGTGGATTGAAGTACTCGCGGAAACCGGCGCGCTGCACCAGCCCGAGCGTCGTGAGGCGCAACTGGTCGGCCAGATCGGCACGCCCGTACTCCTCCAGACCATGCAGGAGCATCCAATTAGTATTGACCCACACCGGCCCCAACCAGTAGTTCTCCGGATTAAACCAGGGGGAGTTCATGGCCGTGGTCGGGACGTTGAAGCCGCTCCGAGGGAGGTACTCCTCAGGGTTCAGCAGGTGCTGCTCGATCAGCCGTTGGGCACGGTCTGCCGGCGCCACCCCCCCGTAGAGCGTGTGGAACGTTGCGATGGTATCGTCCTTGAGCGGCTTCCCCGCGACTCGGTCGTAGCTGAAGTAGGCGCCGGCATCGTCATCCCACAACCTGTCATTGATTGCCGCCACGGTCCGCTCACGCCACGTGCGCGCCTGACTGGGGTCCTCACCGATAATCTCCGCGATGGCGGCCAGATCGGCATTGGCGCGGGAGAGAATCGAGTTGAAGAGCACATCGATTACCTGGAGAGGCGCCTGTTCCAGGTAGCGCTGCTGGTCCCAGTCGACCGCCCGCATCTGTTCCAGTAGGTAGACAAACAGGTCGTAGTCCTTGTTCGTCGGTCGATTCTTGGCCGCCACGTGCAAGAGATCCAGGCGTTCATATTTGGGCCGGTAGGTCAGGGTGACGCGACTGCCGGCGTCCAGATAGGGAGGCGAGTTGTCCAGCCCCGACTCCCAGGGATGAACCACGACTACCAGTCCACTGCCGTCTGGGTCGCGCTCGGTATAGAGCCACCGGTGATACTTCAGAATCTTGGGATACAGATCTGTCAGCAGACGCGTGGCCAGATCCTGGTCCGACGCATTTTCCCAAATCTTCAGCGCCGCCGTCGCCAGCACGGGTGGCTGGGTGATGCCGGAGGTCTGCACCTCTCGCGGCGCCTGGGGGGAGCGATCGCTCTGCCAGACATCGGGTCCCGGAAAGTATCCAGTGCCCTCCGGATTAAAGACGATCTGCGGGACCAGGCCGTTGCGCCACTGGCCGCGCAGCAGAGATTGGAGTTCCAGTGCAGCGCGCGCCGTGTCGTAATGCGAGATGCCGATGGCAATGAAGCAGGAATCCCAGTTCCACTGGTGAGGGTACAAACTGGGGGCCGGTTTGGTAGACGCGCCAAGGTCGTTGGCCTTGAGCACTGCCCTGGCTCCGTCGATCAACGCGCTGAAGCCGTCGCTCATCCCGCTCCCTTCTGGCAGTTGGTACGCCTTGAGGTACCTCAGCCTAGCATGGGACCAGGTGAAGCTGGCCGGCGTCTATAGCTACTTCGAGCGCTTGATCCGTTGCTCGTGATTCAGCATTCGCTTGCGCAAGCGCAACGAGGCCGGGGTGACCTCCACCAGCTCGTCGTCCTGCAGGAAGTCGAGCGATTGTTCCAGGCTCAGGATGGTGGCCGGCGTCAGACGCACCAGGATATCTGAGGTGGACGAACGGACGTTGGTCTTCTTTTTGTCCTTGCAGACGTTGATCACGATATCGCCACCACGCGAATTGAGCCCGACGATCATGCCGCCGTAGACGTGGGTGCCGGCCTCCACAAAGGTGGTCCCTCGATCCTGCGCGTTGGAGAGGCCGTAGGAGACCGCCTGACCTTCTTCCAGCGCCACCAGCACACCCATTCGGTAGCTGACGATGTCGCCGGCCCACGGTTGGTAGCCGAGCAGCAGGCTGCTCATGATGCCGTTGCCACGCGTCGCGGTGAGGAACTCGTTGCGGAAGCCGATGAGACCACGGGTTGGAATCGTGAACTCGAGACGGATATCGCCGTTTTCGCTGGTTACCATATTAGTCATGGTCCCCTTGCGAGCGGAGAGCGCCTGGGTCACAAATCCCATATTGGCGTCGACCGTGTCGATCACCAAATGCTCGAACGGTTCCAGTACCTTGCTGTCGACGGTGCGGGTAATGACCTCAGGACGTGAAACCTCGAACTCGTAGCCCTCGCGTCGCATCGTTTCCACCAGAATTGCCAGGTGCAGTTCGCCGCGACCGGAGACCAGGAAGCTATCGGCTCGATCGGTGTCTTCAACCCGCAGGGCCACATTGGTCAGCAGTTCACGGTACAGTCGGTCGCGCAATTGGCGAGAGGTGCCAAGCTTGCCCTCGCGGCCCGCCAGGGGCGAGGTATTGACGCCGATCGTCATCCGAACCGTGGGCTCCTCGACCTCGATCAGCGGCAATGCTTCCGGACAGTCGGCGGCGGCAACCGTTTCACCGATCGCCGCATCTTCCACGCCGGTCATGGCCACGATGTCGCCGGCTTCCACAAACTCCACCGGCACCCGCTGTAGCCCTTCGAAGCCATACACCGCGGCGATCTTGGTGGTACGCACCGAGCCATGACGACCGATCACTGCCACGGGTGCGCCGGAACGGGCTTCGCCGCGGGTGACGCGACCGATGGCAATGCGCCCCTGGTATGAGTCGTAACCCAGAGCGGTAATCAGCATCTGGAGGGGGCCATCGGCAATGAGGGGGGGCGGGACGGTTTCGACGATGGACCGGAAGAGCGGCTGCAGATCAACCTGCGGCTCGTCCAACGAGATAGCGGCAGTGCCCTGTTTGGCCACCGAGTACAGCACTGGAAACTCCAACTGGTCTGCATCCGTGGCCAGATCCAGGAAGAGATCGTGCGTGCGAGATAGGACTTCCTCGATGCGCGCATTCGGGCGGTCGATCTTATTGATGACCACGATCGGTTTGAGCCCGATCTCCATGGCTTTGCGGAGGACAAAGCGTGTCTGCGGCATCGGCCCCTCGGCGGCATCGATTAGCAACAGACAGCCGTCTGCCATGTTGAGCACGCGCTCAACCTCACCGCCGAAATCGGCGTGGCCTGGAGTGTCGATAATGTTGATCTTCACGCCCTGATAGTGGACCGACGTATTCTTGGCGAGAATGGTGATACCCTTCTCGCGCTCCAGGTCGCTGGAGTCCATGATCAGCGTGCCGACTTGCTCATTGCTGCGAAAGATGTTGCTTTGCTTGAGCATGCCGTCGACCAGGGTCGTCTTCCCGTGGTCCACGTGGGCGATAATAGCGATATTACGAATATCAGGACGGCTTTTGGTCAATCGTTCCTCACATAAAAGGGCAACCCGAGGGACCGGGTTGCCCATACGGCTGCATTACTATCTAAAGTATAGCACAGTACTTTAGCCTCAGGGAGAACTATCCTGCGCATCTACCTCCGCATCATCGCCTTACTCCTGGCTGGTACGCTATCGTTGGTACCCACGGCACGGACTGATTCCGCTGCGCTCACTCACTCCTGGCCCGGCCAGGAGCCTCCCAATCCATTTGCATCGCTGCAGGCGCGGCCCAAGTATGTGGTGCTGCTGGTGCTGGATGGCGGACTTCCGACCTATTTCCGGCTTGGTGACTTTCCCCACTTGAAGGCGCTGCAGCGCGATGGTACCACCTATCCCGACGCGTGGGATGGCATGCTCGAGACGGAAACGCCGACCGGCCACGCCACCCTGGGAACCGGTTCGTTACCCAGGCGGCACGGCGTGATCTCCTTTAGTTGGGTCACCGACCAGGCGGTGCACGAGCAGCCGACCAATCCGATCCCAATCCAGCAGGGGGCGCTGGAACAAGTTCTCAGACAATCTGGCGTGCCCTCGCTCTCCTCCTTGCTGAAAGCGCATGATCCATCGGCACGGATCGTGGTCACCAGCGGCCACAAAGACTACGCGGTGGACTCGGTGGGAGGGCCATATGCCGATTACCTCATGTATTACGATCTCCACGGCCAGCAGTGGACCCCGGTGGCCATTCCGCGCCACGTGCCCCCACGCAGTGTCCTGGACCAACCCGGCTTGACTGCCTTTGCGCCGCACCTTGCGCCGGGAGATCAGGACTCGCTCGCCGTCCAGCTGGCGATGTCGGCCTTTCGGACCATCCGTCAACGTGTCACCATCATCAACGAGCCGGAGTTCGACTGGCCGCTCGGTCACCTCGACGGAGGCGGCTACAACCGCAATCTGGCCTGGCGTCTCATGACTCGCCTGGACGCAGATGTGGCGAATATCGAGGCCCAATTGCAGGCAGCCCACGTGCTGAAGCAAACCCTATTCGTGCTCACCGCGGATCACGGCATGCTGACGCTACGGCACCGTATTGCGCACGAAGTGATCGAGAAGGTGGTAAAGGACTCCGGTACCACTCTGAGCGACTACGAGTACCACTCGGCGGGCTATCTCTGGCTGAACGACCGAAACAAGGTGGAACAGGTCGCGGCTAATTTGGTCAAACTGAACAACCCGTCTATCCGCGCTGTGTATCTACGGCTGCCGGGCAGCATTGGCTATACGCGCCAGTACGATCCGCATAACGTCCTTCCCGACGGAGTCGAGCACGCGTATCAATTCCTACTCAGCACGCTGGCCGGGCCAAGTGCGCCGCACATTGCCATCATGTTGCGGGAAAACACAGGAATTGTAGGCAGAAACGAGACCAACTGGTTGGGCGACCACGGCGGCGGCACCTGGGGCGCCGAGCACATTCCGCTCATGCTGTCCGGTCCCGGCGTCCGGCGCGGGTTCCGCTCCGACTATCCAGCGACCCTCTATGACGTATCACCGACCATTTTGTCGCTGCTGGGGGCGGCCTCCACCGGGATGGACGGCGTGCCCCTGGCAGACTCCATCCTATCGCCGGCCCCATCCGAGCAGGATGCGCAGAGCGCGCAGGGGGCCGAATTGACGCCGTTGGTCCAGGCGCTCAAAGCGGAGTCGAAGAACGACCACTGACTGAGCCGCTATCCTTCGATGGCGATCATCATAATCGAGTCGAGCGTTAAAACGCGGCCGCCGGGTCCTGGAGCCACGCCGGATATCGCGATCAACTGGTCCTCCTCCATGCACCCCGGGCATTTGCCGACTCCCCGGACCGTTTCGGGAATCACCACATCGTCATCGAGACGAACCTCGATGTCCTTTTCATGCTTGCAGTCGAATAGCGTATGAACCATAGTCATCGATGGTCATCTCTCCTCAAAGCATCGTCAAGGTTGCGCGTGGCCGCGTCGGCATCGGCGCCTAAAAATGTCCCCGGCACCGTCTTAATCAACTCAGGATCTTCGTTAAACGCCCGGCCACCGTACGCGAGGATTCCCTGATAGTGGCCGTTCAAGGAGGAATAGAGTTGCGCCAGGGTATGTGCTGCCTGTGCATTGGAAGCAGAGAGACAGACCGCCTCCGGCGCGCGGGTGAGCACATCCGCCCTCAGTGCCTCTGCCTCCACACTGGCTCCGGCATAGAGAGTGTTGAAGCCGCGCCGGCGCAAAAAGAGGGCGAGCATCAGTGCGCCAATATCATGTGACTCGCCAGGAGCACAACCGATCAGCACGCTCTCGTTCCGTAGCGGGGGCGGGCTGATACGGACCAGTTGGGCCAGATGGGAGCGAATTAGGTTCGAGCCGACGTGTTCAGTGGTAACCGAGAGCCTTCCAGCAGCCCATAGCTCTCCCACCTCATAGAGGGCGGGTTGGAGCAGCTTCAGCGCCACCTCTTCGATCGAAGCCACCATCAACGCTTCGGCGATAACACGGCCGACGCTCACTTCATCCATCTGCGTAATAGCATCGAGCAAGTGAGTTGTTAACGTGACGAAGTCGAAACTGCTTGCTACCTCCGGGCTGGCATCACCAATATCCAACGTGCGCAGCATGTTGACGGCGCGACTAATTCCAACTCCTTGCTGCACCCTGTCCTTCAGCCAGCGTGCCACGGCAATGTCTCGCTCTGAATAGAGGCGGTAGCCCTTGAGATCGCGTTTCGGCTCGGGAATGCCGTACCGACGCTCCCACGATCGCAGGGTTATGGATGGGACGCCGGTGGCGGCAGCCACCGCCTGAATGTTGTACAGCGGCACGTCAGAGTGCTTATTCGGATTGAAGCTCACGGCATTGGCATCCATCAGCCGAATTGTACAGTGATTGGATAATGCGTGAATAGTCTGCCCGCGGTCCGACTCGCAGTACGAGGTTGCGCCTGCTCACCTCTGGCTTTCCCCGCTCTCTGCCACTGTGGCGAGTTCCAGCACGAGTCGGTGTTCAAAGCTGTCGAGCTGCAGACCGAGCAGATCCTGGATGCGAGCAAGTCGATAGATCAGCCCGCTGCGATGGAGATACAGGTATTCCGCCGTCCGGCTGGCATTACAACCGCAGGTAAGATAGACACGCAGCGTTCGCACCAGATCGCCGCCGTGGAGCCGGTCGTATTCACGCAGGGGATGGAGGATGTCCTGGCCGAAATCCAGATAGGCGCCGGCGACACGCTGGAGAAGCACGCAGAGGTGATCGCCGTTTTGCCCGGCAGGTGCTGCCTGCAACGACACGCGTCCCTTCCTACCCCACGCCCGACAGCCGCTGACACCAGCACCGCTGCTCGCGGAGAACCTCTGCATAGAGATCCGCCGTGGTGCGAGCGACGCTCGGCCAGTTGTAGCGTTGAATCGACAGGCGAGCTCGCCGGCCCATCGACTCTCGCTCGGCATACCGAAGGCCTCGCTGGAGGGCAGAGGCGAAGTCGCCGCTGGTACGTCCTCCCGCTAGAAAGCCGGTCTGGCCATCCGACACGGTGGTGGCGAGTCCCCCGACCGGAAAGGCCACCACCGGTGTCTGGCAGGCCATTGACTCAACTGCGACCATCCCGAACGATTCATAGCTGGAAGGAACGGCGCAGAGATCGGCAGCCGAGTAATAGAGCGGCAGCTCATGTTGCGGGACGGAACCGCGGAATTCAACTCGATTCGCCACCCCCAGCCGCGCGGCTCTACGTCGCGACCCATCGTTCTGCCCACCCACCACTACCAGTTTGATCCCAGGAGTCGTGGGGGCGATCTCAGCCAGCGCGCGGAGCAGGAGGTCGAGCCCCTTCATTGGGTCGGGACGGCCGGCGAAGAGAATGATCCGCTCGCCGGCCAGGTGAAGGCGCCGGCGGCTCGCGGCTGCGTCGAACGGCCGAAACAGGGCTGTGTCCACCCCTGGGGGGATGACGGCAAAGCGTGCCGGTGATCGGCCATACAGCTGTTCCATGTGCTCGCGTTCGGCTGTGGTCGCGCCCACAATGGCGTCAGCCCCGGTCATGACACAACGCTCACCGTCGAAGCGCAGCGCCGTGTCTCCTGGATCGGCCTGGCCCGAGTACAGCTCTTTTACCTGGCTGAGGGTGTGGAACATATGAACGATAAGCGCCGCTGTTTCGGCACGCAGCCGCAATGCCACTAAACCGGACAACCAGTAGTGACTGTGCAGGATGTCGTACTCCACCGATTCTCTCTGCGTGAACCAGCGAAACGCCGACACCATGGCGGGGATATGGAGTGGTAGGACGCTTTTGGGCAGATGGCGGGGAGGTCCCGCGGCGAGATGAATAACGCGCGCGCCGGCCTCGGTCTCCACGATTTCAGGTGTGGCGCGATCGGTCCGCCGGGTAAAAACATCAACCCGAAGCCCGATCTCCGTCAGGTCGTCGGCCAGCCGCCGCACGTACACATTCATGCCGCCGGCATCGGCGGTACCGATTGATGCGAGCGGAGAGCTGTGGAGCGAGAGGAGGGCTACTCGTGCGCCCTGGCCTGACTTATCCCCGAAACGGGACGATGGGACCGCCCGTGTGCATAGCGTTGTACAGCGTCGCTCGGTCTCCAAACGTGAAATCATTAATTTTCCAGTGTCCACCATAGGTGTCCAGATCTACTAGCGACCAGCCGCCCGGCTGTGTCCATCCACTTGCTAGAAGCGTGCCATGGCCTGCCACGTCACGGGTAAAGAAGTTGCACGTCACTGTAGTGGACGACAACCAGGTGTGCAGGAGCGCGGGATCTGCTGTTTGCCCTTCGCCGTCGCCCATGGTTCCATAGCGCAGACCGCTGTTGTACTGAAAGTATGGCAATGCGTTAATAATCGTGCTTGCATCGCGCGTCGCGAAGGAATGGCAGATTGTGGCGGTAAAGCTCGCGTAGTCTCTGGAAACCGCGACGGTAGGAACCGGCTTCGGCGGCACTGCCGTGGGCTGCAGGACCACGGCTGTTGCGTTCCCCTTCGGTCCGGCTGTTGCGCTGCCCTTGGGTCCGGGACCGGTGTCGGAGGGGAGCTGCTGGGGGCGTGCCGTGGCAGTTGCTAAAGCGGCCGGCGTGGAGGTGGGCGACGAAGCCGCGCTCGTTCCACACCCGGTGATAACCAGGGCCAGGAGCATGAGTGTTGCAGATCGGCGCACGGTCCCTCCATTCCAATAAAAGACGCAGGCCGGTCGGCGCCTGCGTCCATCACCTGTCAGTTTACCACCCGCCGTGTGTTGTTGATGGCCACGGGTCAGATGGCCAGCCGTAATTCACCTGGTAGCACGGAAAAGCTGTACGGCGCACCGGTGTAGAGCTCACCATCCAGGTCGAGCTGCCGAACGCCATCAGTCTCGACGGCAAGCTCGGTGGTTCGTAGCCAGAGTACCTTGTGATGCCCGAGATGGAGACCGGGATAGATTTTCCAGGCCTGCGTCACGAGTTCGCTGCGTGAGAAATCGGTGAGCGCCACCACATCCAGCAGTCCATCATCCGATTGAGCCTGGGGGGCGATCTTCATGCCGCCACCAAAGAAGCGACTGTTGGCGATCACCACGCTGGTCAATGCTCCCTCGTACACCGTCGATCCACCGATCAGGATGCGGCCGTGTGCCAGCGGCTCGCGCACAGCCGCCTCCACGGCCGCAAGGAAGTACGCCACGCGCCCCGGCCAGTACCGGCTGTACTGCGGCTCACGGGCGATGACGGCGGATCCGAGTCCAATCTCGGCGAAGTTGACGAACACGCGCGACCCGACGAATGTTGCCAAACCCAGGTCGATGCAACGTTCCGGCGCATGAAGCAGGTGCTCGACGAAGCTGCGTTCGCCGCGAGGCAGGCGGGCACTTCGAGCAAAGTCCATGCCCGTGCCGGACGGCAGGGTAGCGAAGAGTACACCGCTGCGGTTGCTCCCACTGTCCATGAGCCCATTAATTGCCTCGTGTACCGTGCCGTCTCCACCCACGACAATCACCGTTCGGTAGCCGCGTTCGATCAATTCGCTGGTTAACACCGCTGCGTGGCCCGGCCCGTCGGTCATACACGTATCGACGTGGTGACCAGCGCGCTCTAAATGCCGGCCGACGCGTCGCCACCGAGCCGGGCCCCGCCCCCCACCAGCCGCGGGATTGACCACTGCTGCTGCCGGAGCAATAAGCATTGTTTCGCCTCTCCTCCCGCCAATGTCTCTGTTATACTAAGGGACCGTAACGTCAATCGAAGGGATAGGCCATTTTGGCCAATCGAGAGCCACAGGAACTCACCGAAGAAGCACTGCAGCGCATCACCAGGGTCGTTCACAGCATGGTTGAAGATCGAGTGGAGCGCGGAGTTGAACTGAATCGCGCGCTCCATTGCGACAGTTGCGGACTAGAACGATCTGCCGCCGGGTCCGCATTGTACGGCGCGTACAAGTTTTGCAACGATTGTCTGCTGGAGTTCACGATCGCGCTTGCGTCCAATACGGTCGACAGCGTAGCGGACTATATGACTCGGACCACCGAAGCTCCCGGCTCGTTTCCTCCGTCTGACCTGGCCGGACATCGCGACCGCCTGGCGGCTCGCCAGCCGCGCTCGGGACGCGACAAGTTGATGCCCAGCAATGAACCGGTGTAGCCGGAGAGCATTCGAGCGTGTTGCTACGAGGACTGTCTTTGTTGCGCGTTGGCCGGCGCGCGACCAAGCGGAGCGAGGAAGATCTGCCTCGCTACTACCGAGTCGAAGAAAAGCGGCGTTGCTTAGCTCAGGCCACCCAACAGTGGCTTTCGCTGCTCCGTGAATTGGAATGCAATGGAGAGACCGGGGATGGACGCTATGAAACGTACTACCAGGCGTATCTTCAGGCCCGAGACCATGAGAAGCGGGCCGATCTCGAGCTTTTCAACCTTCGACAGGGCCTCTCCACCTGAGGAAACAGGTGGGCTTGCGGTGATGTGCGAGTCGTAATCATGGGTTGCGGGCGCACGGGCGCGCGTCTGGCCGATATGCTTGCCAGTGCTCAGCACGACGTCGCCGTGGTGGACTGGGATGTGCGTGCCTTTACACGGCTCTCCGACGACTTTGCCGGCACAGTCGTGCATGGCAACGCCATGGATCAAGACTCGCTGCGACGCGCCGGCATCGAGGCGGCAGATGTCTTTGTCGCGGCCACCAGCGGGGATAACCGCAACGTCATGGCGAGCCAGGTAGCACAGCAGGTCTTTCACGTGCCGCGCGTCATCAGCCGGATCAAGGACCCTATCCGAGCGGACATTTATAGCCAGCTCGGCATCCAGGTAGATTGCCGCACCACCGCCGGAGCAGAAGCCGTGCTGGAATTGATCGGGGAAGATGACGGAGCGTAGAGCGGTCTACAGCAGCCGTCGCAGGGAGGGCTTCGCACGCATCCCCGGGATCCGACCTCGCTTGGCTACCGGCTCCCCATCGATCTCTCTGATATCCGCCGTGTAGTCGATTGGGCGCGCGCCGCTGATGAAGCTGCCGACGCCGTAACTGTCGACGGGGGCATCCTCGCGCTGAAAGACGGCGATGCGCTCCGGCGACATGCCTCCACTTACCGCGATCTGTACCCGGCTGTGCCCGGCCTGATCGAGGCGAGCGCGTACCTCGCGGACCAGGGGGGGCGTTACCCCGCCGCGTTCCGCCGGAGTATCTAACCGCACGCCCTGCAGCGCGTTTCCCAGTGCTTCGGCGACCTGCAAGCTCTCGATTGCCTCATCCTGAAAGGTATCGACCAGCACCACGCGCGGAATGTCCGGCGGCAGAAAGTTGTCGAAGGCTCGGGCCGCCTCCACTGTGTCGCCCACGATGAGAACATACGAATGTGGCATCGTCCCGGAGGGGACCGTGCCGGAGAGGGCCGCTCCCAACGAGGTCGAGCACCCGCTACATCCGCCCACCGTCGCCGCGTAGTCCATGATGCCGGCTACGTTGGGATGAGTGTGACGCGCGCCAAAGCTGACCACGGGAACGCCCTGGGCCGCTTTTACCACCTGTCTGGCCGCGGTGGCCCAGGCGGTGCAGGAGGCGAGCATGCCGAGCAACGCGGTCTCATACACGCCAAAGCTGCTGTATCGCCCTCGGATGTGGATCGCGTCCTCTCCCCGAGCCAGCGGCGTGCCTTCGTCAACGGCCCACAGTTCACCCTCGAACCCGGCCCCTTCGAGCAATTGTGCTACCTGCGTTACCCCGCAACACAGCCCGTCGTCGCCTGGAAACACCACCATTCCAACGTCCGGATCGCGGGCCAGATGCTCGAGGACCTGGCGCGTTCGGATGAAGTACACGTCCGCGGTTTCCGCGGACAGCACTTCCGGCAGCAGCGGAAACCGCGGTTCTGGTAACCGCGGGAGCTTGGTAGAGATGAGACGAACTACGTGTCGTAGGTGCTGGCGGCCTGTGTGATACCCATGATCTCGTCAAAGATCGGGCCTTCGATGGTCTCCAGCGTCATCAGCTTTTCTGAGACCGTCACCAGCTTGTCCTTGTGGCGGATCAAGATCTCGCGGGCCACGCTGTACGCCCGGTTGATCAGGTTGCGTATCTCGTTGTCGATCTCCTGCGCCACCGCTTCGCTATAGTTGCGCTGCTCGCCGATATCGCGTCCCAGGAAGACCATCTCCTGCCGGTTGCCCAGCGCCAGTGGGCCTAGCTTCTCACTCATGCCGTACTGGGTTACCATCTGACGAGCCAGGCTGGTGGCGCGTTCGATGTCGTTCGAGGCGCCGGTGGTCACTTCGCCGAAGATCAACTGCTCGGCGGCATGGCCACCTAGGGAGAAGGCCAGCGTCTCCTCAAACTGCGACTTGGTATAGAGGTAGCGGTCCTCGGTTGGCAGCAGCCGGGTATAGCCGCCCGCCATGCCGCGAGCCACGATGGTGACCTTGTGCAAGGGATCGAGATTGGACAGCATCCGGGCCACCAGAGCATGACCGACCTCGTGGTAGGCGGTAATGGCCTTCTCTTTTTCGCTAATAATGCGGCTCTTGCGCTGCGGGCCGGAGATAACGCGGTCGATCGCTTCCTCCAGCTCGCCCATGCCAATGGCCTTCTTGTTGCGCCGAGCCGCCAGAATTGCCGACTCATTCAACAGGTTGGCCAGGTCGGCGCCACTAAAGCCGGGCGTCTGCTTGGCCAGCGTTCCCAGGTTCACACTCTTCTCAAATGGCTTGCCACGCGCATGCACTTCGAGCACCTGGTTCCGTCCCCGGATATCCGGGTTATCGAGAACCACCTGCCGGTCGAATCGACCGGGCCGTAAGAGCGCCGGGTCCAGGACATCCGGCCGGTTGGTGGCCGCGATCACGATGACGTTAGTGTTCGTGTCGAAGCCGTCCATCTCGACCAGGATCTGATTCAGGGTCTGCTCGCGTTCGTCGTGACTGCCTCCCAGACCGGCGCCGCGCTGCCGTCCGACCGCGTCGATCTCATCCACGAAAACGATGCAGGGGGCGTTGCGTTTGGCCTGGTCGAACAGGTCGCGCACGCGGCTCGCGCCCACGCCCACGAACATCTCCACAAACTCCGAGCCACTGATGGAGAAGAAGGGCACGCCCGCCTCACCTGCCACGGCCCGCGAGAGGAGCGTCTTCCCGGTTCCAGGCGGCCCGACCAGGAGCACGCCGCGCGGAATGCGCGCGCCAAGAGCCGCGAATTTATCCGGATATTTGAGGAACTCGACCACCTCGGCGAGTTCCTGCTTGGCTTCCTCCACTCCGGCGACATCCGCGAAGGTGATGGTGGGTCGATTGCCGGCGAACATGCGGGCTCGGCTCTTGCCAAAGGACAGGGCCTGGTTATTACTGCCCTGCGCCTGGCGCATCATAAAGAACAGCAGCGCGCCAAAGATCAGCAGCGGTAGGAAGGACACGATGGTCCCGATCCAATTGCCGAGCTGACTGGCCGGCGCTACCATGACCTTTACATCACTCTGGAATCGCGGGCCGCTTACATTGACTCCATTGGTCTTGAGGAAGCTGGTAATTTCAAAGGTATCGTTCACGGTCGTCTGGAACTTGGTGTCTTTGCCCGTCTCCTGCAACGTGACCGTGTTCCCGTCCTGCGTAATGGTCAGCGGCGTGTTCCCAGCAATGTCCGTATGAACCTTCTGCACCAGGCCCCCGCTGCCGGTGAGGCCGATGGTCGTCGTCTTGGTGTTGCCGTTCCGAAACACCTGGAAGGCAATTGCCAGGACAAAGACCATGACAATCAGCCAGATAAAGCTGTTACGAAACCACTTCGCATCCATGAAAAGGACATTCTCCGAAAAAACTGGCCGGAAGGCCGGGGGAAACTATTGACAATATGGAGGGAATCAGCCGAATTGTATCATGCTACCTTGACTACAACGGCTGAAAACGGAGATGTGCAACGCGCGTTGTCTGCTCGGTCACTCGTGCCGCTCGACTGGTGGCGATTCCAGGCACCCAGACGATCTGGTCGCCATCCTCGATGATCGGGATTTGGTGGCGCTGGGCCTCAGGCACCTTGCGATCGACAAAGAGGTCCTGAAGCTTGCGATGGCCGCTCATCCCCGGCGGCGCGATGCGGTCGCCCGGAAGCCACGAGCGCACCAGGAGTTGCCGCGCGATGAGCGAGGCGTCGAGATAGGCGTGATACGGCCCACACACCGTCAACCAACGGTTCACCTCCTGGGCCGAGATTCCGTCGAGATAGTGAGCCGTGAGCAGGCCAGGCGGAATCTGCGTCGAGCCGGGGACCGGGAGGATCGCGCGGTACGCCTCTGGCTGCTCCTGCTGATTGCCCAATCGCAGACGAAAGCGCCGGCTGTCGGACAGCAGCGCCACGCCACGCGGAAAGCGGTCGACCATCTCAACCTTCGTATGAGCCGCTGCCCGCAGAGCCTCCACCATGATCTCGATGTGGCCGGCGTCGAAGTCTCTGCGGTGTTCCAGCAGAGTACGCACCAGACGGCGCAAGACATGGCGTTGGAGCGCGGGGTGAAGCGCTGCCCAAACGGGGAGGCTGGCGCTGATTTCAGGTGGCGCGATCCGTACCTCGAGGAGAGGGAGTAAACGCGACACCTCGTCCTGGACGAAGTTCGCATCCGCCGCGAGCAGTGATGCCGCTCTGGCCAGCACCTGGGGCGCCCGCGGCTGGATTGCCTCCAGCGGTGGCATCACCGTGGCTCGCAGGGCATTGCGTCGAAAGCGCTCATCGGTGTTCGAGCTATCGACCCGATAGGGCTGATTCCACTCCATCAGGGCCTCGTGCACGGTTTGACGTCTCACGGCGAGAAAGGGACGGAGCAGCTCGCCGTGCCGGACCGGCATGGCGCCAAGGCCGTCTAGCCCGCTTCCGCGCAAGAGATTGAGCATCAGTGTCTCGGCCTGGTCGTCCTGCGTATGGGCCGTGGCAATTACCTCGCCGGACCAGGACCGGAGCATCTCGCGCAGAGCGCTGTAGCGAAGTTCGCGCGCAGCCGCCTCCGGCGAGAGCCGCCGTTCGCGCGCATATCCCCGAGTGTCGATCCTGCGGACCTCGCAGTGCAGGCCCAGAGCATGCGCGAGGTCGCGTACAAAGCTTTCGTCGCGGTCCGCTTCCTCCCCGCGTAGACCGTGATGCACGTGACCCACGCAGACCACCCAGGAACGGCCGGGGGCGAGATCCGCCAGCGAGCGCAGCAGGGCGACCGAATCAGGACCGCCCGACACCGCGGCCAGGATGCGGGCGCCCCTTGCTATGCAGCTCGATAGCAGAGCGCGCTCCAGTGCTTCACGTGCGGTTGACCTGTTCATCGCTGGCCAATCCTATACTGCTGAGGGGGGACGCGGCATGTCGACAGATTCAGCGATTCAGCAACGCGCGCCTGCCTATTGCTGTACCGTGGGGCACGTCGTACTGCGTGAAGACCTGGAGCAGGAGACGGAACGCGTCCAACTCGATACCGGCGCCGAAGTCCTGATCTGCCGGGAGCACGGCGCGCCCATCGCCGTGACGGCGCCTCCCGGATCGGCCCCCGGCGAGCATTCATCGCTGCTGTGAGCGTGGACCAGGACAGCATAAAGCCCAAGCCGGGTGACGAAAGCGACTCGCAGGCCGACATACGCCACGGCGCCCGTATTCCGTCCTGGCCCGACCGGTCTGTAGCCCGGCCGTCCTGGCTGCCTGTCCCGCCCAACGGCGCGGGGGACTGGCCCGCAGGCCAGCACTGTCGGCGGTGCGAGTGGGAAATGCAGCCCCCCATGTGATGCGGCTACAAGGCGCATGCACGCGCTCAGCCCGATGCTCCTGACCGCTCGAAGCGGTGACCGCTCCAGCGGTAGGTGTTGGTAATCGGCGGACCGCTCGGACAACATAGGGGATCCTGCGGCCTATAGCGCGCGGACGTTACCGCGAAACCGCCCGGCACGGCGACCAGCTTGGTCACGTCGACGTACTGACGATGCCAGAGGGGCCGCGTATCACCCGAGGCGAAGACGTCCACCGCCTGGCAATGCCCATCGGCGCTGCCGGTACAGACACTGATGATGATGTCCAGCGGTGTTCCGCCCGGCAAGGCGCTCCGCACATGTGATCTCGGCGTATACGACCGTTGGAGGAGATAGGCGTCATCCCGCCGAACATCGGCGATGCTGGCGGACGGCGCCCCCGGTGTGCTGGTTCCGGCTGCTGGCGACGCGGGCTGGGACCCACTTCCACACCCGGTCAGGAACAGCATGAGAGTAGCAAACGGGGCAATCGAGCGATGGGACACGCCTGTATGGTAGCGCGCCGTAATGACGGGGACTGTACTGCACCATTGTTGACTGAAGGGAATCGCGGATACTCCCCCCGATGGCGGGGCACGGGCGGACATCCGTCGTGCACCGGCATCATCGTGGAGGACTGGATTCCCCCAGCGCCGCAGGGCTGCCTGTCCCGCCTAACGGCGCGGGGGACAGGCGGCCAGGATACCCCGCCATAGGAGGCATACCCCGCCGAAGGGGGCACACGGCAGGCAGGCCGGGCTACCGGACGTAGACGGCATGAGGGTGGGGCTACCGGTAGGGCGTACTTGGTCGATAGCGGCGGGTAGCCCGTCCCCTCGTGGGCGGATCGGCCCGCAGGCCGACACCATGGTTCCATCCCACGACGGTCCAGGGAACAGGATCGGAGAGCGGCGCCCTTCCTGCACCCGCATCGCGTCAATCGCTGGTATTCCCCACCGTTCCGCCCACCGTGCTGGTCTGTGCCCCCTTTTTGCGGGATATCTGCGGGCCAGGACAGCCAGGACGTCCGGGGTACGGGCACCGTGGCATTCATCGACCTGAGAGCCGCGTAGGTCAACCGTCTTGGCCTGCCTTGTCGCCACCCGCTGCGTCGGCTGGGCAGGTGGATAGTGTGACAGGAGTGGTGAGTTCAGTGTGGCAGGCTGCGCGCCCATCGAGTCCCAGCGGACGCTCCCAGTACAATGGCAGCACGAGCGCCACGGTCGCGAACTTGGCGGCGAGCGACGACCACGAAAAGAGAGTACGGGACCATGGCCGCAGATGATCTTATGCTGGACCAGCACCACATCGAAGCTGCTCTCGGCGAGAACGTTCGCATTCAGCCGACCAAACGACCCTCCGCCGTGGGATCGGTGGGCTCGCTGTTGGGCAGCACGGCAGTGAGCACGGCCTTCCGCTCCTTTGCGGGCATGCTGCACGGTGAGGGCAGCGAGCTACCGATTGCGGTCGGTTCGCTGGCGCTGGTCTTCGACTCGGCGTCGAAGGCCGGTGTCACCTTCGATAATGTCGCGCAGGCCGCTCATCTGCGCACCCGAATCGGCGAGTGCCTGGTCGCCGTGGAGACCACCACCGGCGCCAATGGACTGGTGAGCTATTGGGGGTACGTCTCCCTCAGGTCCTCGATCCTGGTCCTGACGCTCGATACCCTTGACCCTCAAGCACTGTCCATGTCGGATTTTCGCACGCTGGTCACGCTCGCCGCCGAGCATCTGGAGGCGGAGGCGACGTAGCCGAACTAGAGATGCTGGAAAAGCGAACGCCTAGATCAGGACCATAGTTACGGTCATGCCAGCCGGTCACCGAAGATGACGTGCCAGTGCAGGTGCTTCGAGTCCTGGTACTGGCCGAGATTCGTGACAACACGGCAGGCGCCGTGCTCCCTCACCACTTCCGCCGCGATCGTTCGAACGGCGGTGAGCAGCTCCAGGAGAAGATCGTCCCCTTCGGTGTCGAGATCGACCAGCGACGGGACGTGCATCTTCGGAATGACCACCAGGTGCACGGGATATGCCGGGCGTGTGTGGTGGAAGGTCAGGACGCGCTCCGTCTCGTACACCTTGTCCACCGGCAATCGTCCGGTTAGAACTTGCTCGCAATAGAAGTCATTCTCGGTGCCCGACTGTCCCACAAGTGTGGCGCCCGGATGATCGAACCCGCGCTCGTCGCCTCCATTAGATCCATCGAGGACCTTTCGCATGAGGAGTCCGGTGGTATGGTAGCCCAGGCTCTGGTAAAAGCTGATTGCTGCGCTGTTACCTGTGTGGCAATCCAGCGTCATCGCCTCCGCTCCCTGTGACCTGCCCCACTGCTCGGCCACCTCCATCAGGCGACGGCCGATGCCCTGACGCCGGTAGAGTCCGAAGATCGTGATACCGACATCGGCCACCACCCGCGGCTTCACCATGCCTGCTTCCGTCCGGGGGCGCACGAGACGGATACCAACGCTTCCCACCACCGTCCCCTCGACCAGAGCAAGGAACGTCGCCTGATCGGGGCCATCCCAGTTCTGGGCGAGGTCGCGCACCACATCTTCGATAGTCGGTACCTGGTACAGCTCAGGGTCGAGGTCGCGGTGGTGTCGGGCGCTGTCGACGTAGGTTTGGGCGATGCCCTCGATATCCTTGGTGGTGGCCCGTTCGATCCGGACCTGATCTGATGTGGTCACTGCACCCTCCTCACTTCCTCACTGTCCGCCGCCTGTCCATGAATCCTCTTATTAAAGGCGACATAGAGCTGTGTGCGGTGGCGAACCTGAAAGAATGAACTGGAGGCATCGAACCCGTGAATCGAGACTACAAGTGGCGCTGGGGACATGTCGACCAGAGCGAACGCGCCGATCGCTACGTCGCGCTCCTCAACCGCCTGCGGCCCGATGATGATCCGGCCAACTTCCCCAATACCCTGGCCTGGATTGATGCCCAGCCGGGGGAACGCATCCTGGAGATAGGCTGCGGCAATGGAGCGGTGGCCCGGGCCGTGGCCCGAGCGGCCCCGAACATCTGGGAACTGGTCGCCACAGACGCGAGCGCGGAGATGATCGCCGAGGCGCAACGCCGGACGGCGGGCGATACCCCCGTGAGCTTTCAGGTGGCCGACGCACACCATCTTCCCTTCCCGGATGCCTCGTTCGACCGCTGTTATGCCATGGAGACCTTCGTTATCCTGCCAGATCCCGACCAGCCCTTCCAGGAATTGGTGCGGGTCACCCGCCCCGGCGGCTACCTGTGTCTCTGGGAGTCGGACTGCGACGCCCACGCCATGCTCGCCTCCGATCTGGGCTTATCCCGGCGGCTGATGCGCTTCGTCGGCGATCACGAGTTCAACGGTGCAGCGGGGCGGCAGCTCATTGGCTGGCTCAAGGAATTGGGATGGCAGGTCGACATTGTCCCATCTGTCCCCATCAGCGACGGCAGCGCGTTTCTGACCAACTGGCTGCTCGACGAATGGCTGGCCGACGCGGTGGAAGCTGGCGTCGTCACGCCAGAGGAGGCAGAAGGTTTCCTGAGAGAGATGCACCAGCGGCAGGAGAGAGGCCTCTTCTTCTCGTACCTCGTGAACTTTCGCATTACCGCGCGGAAACCCGATGGTTAATGAATCACCACAAATCGTGTGAGACCTTGGTCTTGGAGCCAGCACTTGGGTGGGGATCCGCGCGGCCTTCCGTCAGCAGGTTCTCTTCCGGTACACTGAACGTGCGCGGCGCAGTGTCGCGGCGTTTTGTGCGCGCCCGTAGCTCAGCTGGATAGAGCGTCTGCTTGCGGAGCAGAAGGCCGGGGGTTCGAATCCCTTCGGGCGTACCACTTGCCCTATGTGAGCCGGTTCACGATCTCTCGGGCCCTGGCTCCCGCGTCGAACGGCAGTACCGGCAGATTCTCTTCCACTGGCAGCAACCCGACGTCCGTCACCACCGTCACCAGACGCCGGAAGAGAAATGCGTCCTCTTGCCCGTCGGTGAGCAGTCGTGCGGTTCGTGCCGGCAGGTTCCCCAGTGCTTCATAGATCCGCTCCAGGCTGCCATAGGTGTTGACCAGTTCGGCAGCGGTCTTCATTCCGATCCCACGCACTCCGGGAATGTTGTCCGATGCGTCTCCGGCCAGCGCTTTGAGGGTGGTTATTCCTTCGGGCGCTACGTTGAGTCGGGCCAGCACATCCGCCGCGGTACGCGCATGCACTCCCTTCGTGCCGGGCGCGAGCACCTCCACGCCGGGCCGGACCAACTGCAGCAGGTCGCGATCGGTGGAAACGATCAGCGCCGTGTCGCTCTGGCCAGCCAGCCGCGTGGCGAGGGTGCCCATGATATCGTCCGCCTCATAGCGGGGGGCGGTGAGCTCCGGGACGCCGGTGAGGGGCAGAATTCGCTGTGCCAGGTCTACCTGTCGCAGGAATTCTTCAGCGTGATCGCCGCCCAGCAGTCCTCGTTGGGCCTGGTAGCCGGGATAGAGATCGCGCCGAAAGGTGGGAACATCGGGCACATCGAACGCCGCCAGGGCATGGCTGGCGCCGTGGTCGCGAGCCAGCTTGATAATCGCACTCAGCATGCCATAGACCGCATTGATCGGCCGGCCATCCCGCCCGGTGATGGCCATCGGTAGGCTGGTAAACGCTCGATACAGCAGATTGTGGCCGTCGAGCAACAAAATAATACGTCCCAGCTGGGCATCGGACATGGCAAGGCCTCCGCCCTGTATCGTACTGGGTCGTAGCCCCGGTTAGAATAGAGCAGTCCATCACAAGCGGGAGGCGTCGCATGGAGATTCCGGTGTTTGTGACCACAGCGTGGCTGGGGGATCGACTGGGAGATGCGGCTGTCGCCGTGGTGGACGTGCGCCCGCCCTTCTTTTACGCGCAGGCGCACCTCCCCGGGGCAGTCAGTCTCCCCATCTTTCTCTTCTCCGACCCGTCTGGGCCGCCCCCCGCCGCATCGTTTCGAGAGCGATTGGGGCAGCTGGGCATCTCGGCGGACACACACATCGTGGCCTGCGACGACGGCGCCAGCCCGATGGCGGCACGTCTGTTCTGGGTTCTGCAAGCTATCGGGCATAGCCGTTGCTCCATCCTGGATGGCGGTATCACTCGCTGGATGCATGAAGGACGGGAAACGGAGACTGCTCCATCGCAGCCGGCCAGGACAGCGTATGGGAGCCGGCCCATCGATCAATCGGTGCGCGTCGATATGGGCGCCATGCGCGAGATAGTCAACCGTCAGGACGCGGTGATCCTGGATGTCCGCTCGCCCGCCGAATATCTGGGCACTCAGGCGACCGCCGCACGCAACGGCCACATTCCGGGCGCGCTGAACGTGGAATGGAGCAATGCGCTGGGCGAGTCCGGGGGGCTACCGGCACTGGAAGACGAGGGGGTCCTCCGCTCGCTGTATCAAGGAGCGGGCGTTACCTCCAACCGGCAGGTTGTGGTGTACTGTCAGTCGGGCGCCCGTGCCAGCCATACCTTTGCGGTGCTCAAGCATTTGGGATATGCCAATGTCGCCACGTATTCCGCCGGCTGGCAGGAATGGGGCAATACGCCGCATCTTCCGGTCGAAGAATGAGAGCGCTGCTGGCTGCAATCCTCTTGCTCTCGGCCAACGCATCGAGCACGGCGACCATCGTGTCGCAGGGGTCCACCCGAGCTCATGTGGTGGCGTTCACCTTCGATGCCGGCGCCGATCGGGGATATGCGGCACGCATCCTCCAGACCCTGGAACGTAACCACATTCATGCTACCTTCGGCATGACGGGCCGCTGGGCGCAGGCCAACCCCGATCTAGTGCGGCGTATCGCGCACGACCGCGATGCGTTCATCAATCACACCTTCGACCATCGGTCGTTTACCGGTCTCTCCTCGCGTCTGGCGCCGCTCAGCCGGGCGCAGCGTATCTGGGAGATAAACCAGACCGATCGGGTGTTGCGCCGCATGACCGGTCACAGTACCAAGCCGTACTTTCGTCCCCCCTACGGGGACTATGATCCCGCCACCCTGACCCTGGTTCGCCAACTCGGGTACCGATATATGGTGATGTGGACCGTGGACTCGTTGGGCTGGGACCATTTGCCGGCTGCCGCGATTGTACAGCGCTGCCTGGCGCACCTTCAGCCGGGCGCTATCTACCTCATGCATGTGGGCATCCAGTCGCAGGATGCGCTGAGCCTGCAGGCCCTGATTACGGCCCTGCAGCACCGTGGCTATCGTTTTGTCACCGTTCCTCAACTGGTGACGAGCCGCTGACCGGTGAGTTCATGGGCTAGCTGCTCCAGTTCGTCACGCTGCTGGGTCCCCAGACGAACGTCGTGCAGCGCAGCAAGAGCGACGGTCAAGTGCGCCCGGAGCGCTTCCTGAGTCCGGGTGTAGCTGTCGGTATCGTCCAGCACACGTTGGACCGGCGCCAGGTCGTTGGTCTCGCGGCGGAAGAACCGGTGGAGGATGTCGTACTGCGCGGGAGTGGCGTGCTCCGCGGCGAGTAGCACCGGCAGTGTCTTTTTGCGGTTAGACAGATCCTTGGCGGCTTCCTTGCCGGTCATGGTGGTGTCGCCCCACACGCCCTGGATGTCGTCATAGATCTGAAACGCCTTGCCCAGTTCCAGCCCGAAGCTGCCAAACGCTTCCAGCACGACGTCATCCGCGCTCGCCACTCGCGCCCCGGACCACAGGCTGAACTCGATCAGCGCCCCGGTTTTCTTGGCAATCATATCCAGATATTCCTGGGCATTCACGTCGGTGCGCTGTTCGAAGCTCATGTCCAGGTATTGCCCCTCGGTCAAGAGCAGGGTGGTGCATTGAAAACGCCGGGCTACATCGAGCCCGATCACGGGGTCGTGGCTGGCATCCACCGAGGCCCTACTGGCCAGCGCGAACATGCCATCCCCCACGTTGATGCCCTGTGCCTCTCCCCACAGCTTCCAGACCGTTGGTCTGTGCCGTCGCGTCTCATCGCGATCCTGTATGTCGTCATGAATAAGGGAAAAGTTGTGGAGTAATTCGATGGCGGCAGCCACCGTCATAGCCTCCGTGGGATCAGCACCCGCTCCCTGACAGGCGAGCAGGCAGAGCAACGGCCGAAACCGCTTGCTGCTGGAGGTGGTCAGCGGGCTGCCACGCTCATCCACAAACTCGAGTTGATAGCGCATCATATCGGCGAAATGCGGCAGGTTGGAGGCGACGCCCAGCCAGCGCTCGAGTTCGGCATCTACCTGTCGTCCCCAGCGACTCTGAATCGTCTGCAAGTACTGTCGGGACACGCTCTACCTCCACGAGTTGCTGGTACCCCCGCATAATAGAGTGTTTCCAGGAGGGGGGCCGAGGGGGGGCTACAGTGGTAGAGCAATCGGACGGCATCATACGGCTCGGTACGCGCGGTAGCGCACTGGCCCTGCGCCAGGCCGAGATGACCGCGGACCTGCTCCGGCTTCGCGTCTATAAGGCGCAGATTGAGGTGGTGGTCATCCGAACTGAGGGTGACGCGATTCAGAATCGACCGATCTCGCAGTTCGGCGATAAGGGCGTCTTCGTGCGCGCCATCGAGACTGCGTTGCTGGACGGTCGTGTGGATCTCGCTGTTCACAGTCTGAAGGATGTTCCCGCGGACCTGGAGCACCCAGACCTGATGCTGGCCGGCTATTCCGCTCGCGCCGATCCTCGCGACGTCCTGGTGTCTCGCGGAGGCGAGGACCTGGCCGGCTTGCCGGCTGGGGCGCGGATTGGCACCAGCAGTCTCCGGCGTCGCGTGCAACTCATGGCGGCCCGGCCCGACACCCTTGCCATCGAGATACGTGGAAACGTTGACACGCGTCTGCGCAAGCTGGCCAACGGTGAGTACGACGCCATCCTGCTTGCTGCCGCGGGGCTACATCGTCTTGGCCGGGAGGACTGCATCACGGAGTACTTGACCCTGGAGCTGTTTGCTCCCGACGCCGGGCAGGGCATCATTGCCCTGCAAACCCGGCGCGATAGCCCGGCCAGGGAGTGTGCTGCCGCCATCAGCGATCCCGCCAGTACGGTAGCCGCCCTGGCGGAACGTGCCGCCGTGCGCTCCATGCACGCCGACTGCCGCAGCCCGGTGGGCGTCCATGCCAGGCTGCAGGGCGCTGAGGTACATCTGCTGGGTATGGCGGCGCGGGAAGATGGCAACGGCCTGGTGCGCCACGAGCTGCATGGGCCGGTCGCTTTAGCTGAAGCACTCGGCGCGGAGATGGGACGACACCTGTTGCACCGGCTGGGCGCCTGAGGGCACGGAGGGACAGCGTGGCTACGAATTGCGCTCCGGTTGGATTTCCGAAGGGTAGAGCCTATCCGTCGCCAGTTGCCGCCTGTTTGGCGTACTGGTTACCGGCGCCGCGCAGCAGCCAGGCCATGCCAACCGCGATCACCGCGCCGAAGGTGGGACCCACCAGGTAAATCCACAGGTCGCCGAGCCGGCCGCTCACCAGGGCCGGTCCCAGAGAACGGGCCGGATTCATCGAGGCGCCGCTGATGGGAGCCGCGAACAGCCCGTCAAGGGCGATCATCCCGCCCACGGCCAGGGCTGCGTTGTGGCCGACGACCTTGTAATTGGCGGCAGTCGCCAGAATCACCGTGAGCAGAAAGAAGGTGAGGACCAGTTCCATCACCATGGAGGTCATCGCGCCGTGATGGGGCAGCGTCGCGCCGAGATGGCCGGCCAGCCCGAACAGCGCGCGCAGCAGCAGTGCCGCTGCGGTTGCGCCAAGAAATTGCATAAACCAGTATCCGGGGATCCAGCGCCAGGGGAAGTCGCCCCGGAGGGCGAAGGCCAGGGTAACCGCGGGATTGAAGTGGGCGCCTGAGAGCGGTCCGAGGGTATAGATCATGGCCATGACCAGTAGAGCCGGCGCCACGACCTGGGCGGCGCCGCCCAACCCGGCGCCGCTTGCCGCGGCGATGGTAGGACCGCCGGCCGCTACCATGGTCAGGGCGAAGGTGCCGAGGAGTTCGGCCAGCAGACGCCGCCCGTGGTGAAAGGGCAGGCGCTCGGCAGCAGCTATCCGCTCCACAGTCGATGGACCGGCTGGAGCTGACTGTTTCGTTTCGGGCATAGTGTACGATACTCGGAATCGGCGAGGAAAACGGCCGCATACATAAAGGAGCGGCCCGCCGGCAATGTGTATACCGGCGGGCCGTGGAGATGTGCTGGCGGCGACCTGCAGGGAGGTCGCGGTGCGGTTCGCTGAGGAGAGAAGGACTTGAAGCAGTGGTCGGGGTAGCACATCTCCAGAGAAGCTACATCCTCATGGTAGAAACTGTCTGAAAAGGGTCATGAGCGAGCCAGACGACGGAGCATGATCCGCGACATGGTGATGTAAATGAGTGCCTCGCCCGTTGCCGGGAGCCGTTCGTAGTCCTTACTGAGGCGCCGG
>JAABUU010000775.1_pt1 | contig 65330 bp, 70 predicted proteins | sample 5559301 | NCBI WGS metagenome assembly JAABUU01 (sample SAMN10711884, study PRJNA513360) | rock metagenome | isolation source: Antarctica rocks | place: Antarctica: Victoria Land, Richard Nunatak white
GGTGTATGTTGTTACATGAGGGTCAGAAGAAGTATGTGCGTGTGTATATATTGATTGAACTATGTACTCTAGGAAGTAGGAACTACGAAGGGAGGAAAGGAGGTGAAAACTCTGACTCCCGCGCAGTATGGGGCTAAGCGAGATTGCCAACCACACAGGGGTAGCAGTACTGTTCCCTGTTTCCAACAGTGTACGAAGTAGACGACGTTAGGGTGAACCACGCCTCGTGGCGTGGACCACTTCTGGAGTGCACCACGGCTGTGAGTATGAGCCACGCCCCGTGGCGTGGACCACTTTTGGTGTGCACCACGGCTGCTGGTGGGGCGAGCAACTGTTGGTGGTGCAGAGGGAAAGCCCGAAGTGGTGGTGGGAGACAGAAGTGAAAGCCGGGAGCGAAGAGTAGATAGATGCCCATGCGGAAAGAATGAGACGCAAGCAAGTAGAGTTTGAGCATACTTGTGACTTGACCACGGTTTCTTAAAGTCGAGAGATGAAAGACATTGCGATGAGATGTTCTGACTCAAGGCGAGGACTTTTTTAAAAAAGTTCACCACAGATTTATTTACTGTAAGCAAACAAGAACGGCACAGCTAGATCGAATCTATTGTCAAATGAACTAGAGATCGGAGCAAGAGTGACAAGTCACGCGCTGTTTTGAGAAAATCAGGGTCTTTTCATCTTTGCGATGAAAGCTCAACTTTCCCTCGAAATTACCTTCGCAAGCTCAGGCTCTGGCTCGACGAGAACGTCTATAGGCGCACGCTAACCACAAGCGATAAGTCGTCGTCAGCGCGCCGTAGATGGCAAAACTCTGCGAGTGTTTCCCAAGGTTTATCTTCTTCTGCAAGACGTGACAATTATCTCAGGCAAATCCGGATTTGTCGAATTTGCCTGTACGTTTGTTTCTTTGGCCAGTGGACAGTACATCTCGTCCTTGGAACGTTAGGATCGGCTCAGTGTCGTCCACAAACCAAGACAAGTCTGCACTTGTTTTGTCCATGTGTTGTAATATGGCGATAAGCCGCTGCTCAAATGTACGAAATGCCAACATTGCTGACTTCGAGATCAAGGCTTGCCGAAGTGGATCGGGCGTTAACTCTGGGAACTTCTCCTCCGAAAACTTCTGGATTTTCTTAGGTTCTCCAAAGGCATTTCGGTCGTGTAGATATTGAGATGTGTATAGTCCTGGTATGAAACCAGCAGCATGTCGATTTGATCCAAACATGTAGGCCGAGGAAGGGATGATCTCGTATATACCAGGGAATACTTAAGACGGGTTAGCGACTTGCGTCAAAGGAACTAATGCCCTTGGGCTCGTGCTGTCTTCGCTTCGGCTCCTTTCTGTTATCGAGTCTTCTAGAGCTAAACTCCTCCTTATCAGTGGCAGCTGCCGCGGCGTATTCCATAGTGTCCAGATGGATAACTCGTCAAATCCCACACTGGGTCTTGTAGGATTCAGTGGTAGTAGTGACCAAAGTCCGAGTCCTCCATCTTGCTGTGTCGGTGCCGCTGGTTTCTCGAAGGGGCGCTCAGCGTCTTCCACCGCCGCTTTTTTCCCGTGCTCAACACCGGCTCCGACATCTTCATTCATGCCTCAATCTGCACTGTCCAACGTACCTCCGTCTCGTTCATCTCCTTCCCAAGACCTCATCTTCGTAAAGATTGACATCCCCCATGCGACGGAAGACTCGACGAACCCGTCGTGCACGGCGCTTCATCCACGGCTTTCCTGTAGGCGGAGAACGACGCGGAAGGCCGTCGCGACCTATTCGGCCAGGGAGAACAGCGACAGCGAGGACAGGGTCACGGAAGCGGCTCGCATACACGTGCTCGATCATCGCTCCCAACGCCTATATGCTCCTTTTCTTAAGCTCTGAGCTGCGGTGATTTCGTGAAAACATCTTTTTTTCCGCCAGCACATACATCTCATCGACAGCCTTCTTTAGCGCCTACTCATTCTTCTTCTTTTATAGCCTCCTTCTCCTCCTTCAACTTATCTCCTCACAATTCCCCGGCCTTCTTCACATAAACTACCTCATCCATCATCACCCTCCCATTGATCATAGCCCTCACCCTTCGAATGTCCGCGATTTTCCTTCCCAAACTTCTCCCACGACCCATCACGGTCGCTTTCCATCCCCCACGCCTCGTCGAGAATGTGCAGATTATGGGAAAGGTTCCGAATGTCGCTTGAGGGTGTTAGGCGTAGGATGTGCTACGTGACCTTATCCCCGTTGACTGCATCCTTAGCTACTTTCCCCTCCGCCTTATTCTATGCCTTTTCAGCCCTTTGAGCACCTTTCTTTGCTTTTTGGCGGTCCTTTGGCTGTCTCGATGACGACGCGTCACCAAGATTCTGGTTCGCGGCAGGCCTGCTTCGGCTGTGCTGCTGCTACTGCTGCAGTCGATTGACGAAAGCGAGACTGCCTGCTGTGGTCACCTTCTCTTGGTCGAGCTTGGCTTGCTCCCCCCGGGTTTTTCGCTCCGGTGGCGACAGTTGGGCGACGTGGGCTGCCTCGTTTGCCATATTCGAGATCACAATGGGTTTTAGCTGGTTGGGATCTCCGAACATGAACAGCCCTTCCAAGACCGGTAGTATATCAAAGGTACACACATAGCCGCTATGGGCGCTTGACCAGTCTCATCCATGTAGATGACAGTTGGGTTGAACGCACGAACAAGTGGCTTAGAGCCAGCATTGTTCAGGGTGACCAGAACAAAGGAAGATTCCTCGGTGACGCGATCTACCAATGCGTTCCGAGCATTCTTGTAGAGCTTAAAACTCTGGACCGCTCATTAGGTTCTGTATATCGTCGAAGCTCCTCGGGGTGTTCCGCTATAGCTTTTTGGTGTAGTCTGGAACAGAGCCGCTAGAGCCGCCAGCTGAGCCCGTATGCCTTGCAGTACTTGCCTACCTGTCTATGGACACGTTCAGACAAGAGTCTGAGAGCTTCCTTGACGTTCTCTGCAGTTTCCAAGAACCCTTTGAAGCTATCTTGATGCTCACCGTACTCGGCATTGATCTTCTCGATTGCATGCTTGAATGCTGGATTGTCTGTGACCAAGTTCCTTGTTCCTTAGAGGGCCGGTGGGCTTGAAGGTCGTCGTCGTCGTGATTCTCGTGCATTAGGCTTGTGTCTGTCTCCACAGAGCTTGTCAGAGGAGGAAGGCGGCGATGATCTTCGGAACATCAAGGTACGTAGTTGAGAATCTCTTTGGGCGCCTGGTACCGAAAGAAAAGCTTGATACAATATACTAATATATAAAAGAAAAGAGCTATCCCATATGTATACATATGCAAGACATATCAATAGACAATGACCAAAGAAGGAGCTGTATAGATGTTGTGGAATACAAACTTCTGATATGTAAGAAAGGAGAAAAATCTGGGTGGAAAGTCGCCGTTCTTATAGACGAGGATGACCCTCGACCCCGGATGAATTTCCCAACAAATATTCAATATCCGTGAACGCGGGTGGGTGAACACAAGGGGAAGAGCGCCGATACGGAGGATGAATGTGGAAATTGGGTGCAAAGCGGTGGTATGAATGTAGAACGAACAGACAGGGATGGGAAAGAGCGCTGATAAGAAGGATGAATAGAAAAATTAGGTGCACGAGGGTGGTATGAATGCGGGGGCAATAGATCTGGATCAGGATAAATGTGGGAGCAATGGGCGTGGATGAAAAGAGCGCAGATAAGAAGGATGAATGGTATAAAAAGAGGCGCAGAGGGTGTATGAATGCGGAAAGAATATATCCAGACAGAATGAATATAATATAGGCAAGGTGAGGTGAGAAGTGCCGTCGGGCCGCAAGAAGAGAACCAAGTTCATCCTAAGGTTACTCAACCAGACCTACCCCCTACACAATATCCAGATCATCATCATCCGGCCTACCCACCCCAAAACTCTCCCTCCCAGCCTCTTTAATCCCCCTCTCAGTCACAAACCTCGTTTTCTTCCTCACACTCTCCCCCATCGCCATCGCCTTCCGCTTCTTAATCGGGCTCAAATGCACATCCCTGGCTTTATTCCCCAACAACCCCAAACCCCCAGCATCTACAGCCTCTACCTGCCCTTCAACCTGAACGGGCCCAGAACCGCCATGCCTTAATCGCAAGTACTCGCCTCCCATGCCATTCCCGCCCTCGCCCAACTTCCTCGCAATATCCTTTTCTCGCTCTCTCTCTGCCAGCCTCTTTCTTACTCTCTCCTCCTTGCTGCCTCCCCGCTCCAAGCCCTCCACATCCAACAAACTAGCCGCACTCCTCGACGGGCCAACAAAGAATGTCGAACCACTCGAGCGATCATACTGCGCCCCTTCCTTCACCAAACCATCATCCTTCTTCTTCCCACCCTTCCCACTCCAAAAGCCCGTTCTCTTCCCTCCAGGCCCAAAAGGTGCGCTCATCCCATTAACTTCCATTCGTCCTCGCCTCACCTTCTCGACCACCCGATCCACATGCCATTCGCAGAATTCCGTATGGCGCTTATCGACCCAACTACCGCAAGGCTTACCATCTTTGCGAACGCTCTTACACCAGCTCAAGTCACGGCTTGTGCCTATTTCAAGGACCGTGTCATCGCTGGAATTAAGCACGAGGCTGAAACGACCGGTGTCCGCTTTTCCAGGGGGGGGAGGCATGATTGAGGGATTGAGTATAGCAATGATAGTGCCTGGGGTGAGTTTCCAGAATCTAGTGTAAGCTGTAGTGAAGAGGTAGAGATCAAGTGACCATTTAAGGTCAGTGAGGGTCAAAACCATGTATTTCCCTTTTGTGTTGGCCTCGCTTTCTGCGGCTTCCGCCATTGAAGTTGATTCCGCAGCAGTAGATTTCCTCGGATCTTTGTGCGTCAGAGGCTGAGATTTGGAAGCGATAATACCAAAGACTACGTAGTCATTTTCGAGGGATTCGGGAAGGGAGTAGTCTGGTGATTTGACGGTTGCCAATAGGTTTGGAAGAAGTGTAATCGATTTCTCAGAGAGTGTACGGGTTAGGAGGTCGTGCGGGAGGATACGCTTAGAGAGATGAAGAGAGGAGTAAGATTCGAAGAGAAAATTTTCTGTTGGACTACTGGGACGAGAGTCTGGAAGTGGTGTATTGAATGGCGGTGTTTGTGAGCGTGTGGAACTGGGCGCGGTTGGCGAGGGTTCTGAGGGTTCGGGGCGAGTTTTGGATTTGGTAGAGGAAAATGCAGAGATGTTTTGCCGCCGCGTATTGCGTACTCCAGAGACCGTGTTGCTTCTATGGACAAGACCGCCAGCTGGTTTATTAATGGCATTGAGGACATCATCCCTGGAATACCCCCCATGCCCTCCAGGGTTCGCATTTACTTTCAGTTTACCAAGGTCGGACTCTGTTACGGCAGTGCTCTTGAAAGCATCAAGCTCTTGCTGCGGAATACCGAAACCAGTACTCCGCTGCTTTCGAGCTCTCTTAGCCTTGTCGTTTTGCTCCCTGGCCTGCTGTCGCATCTCTGCCATTTTCTCACTGAACGATTTTGGCCTATCTGTATTGTTCGGGGCACTGGAGTTCCGAAAGCCCCTCTCTAAAGCTTTTCCAGGATGTGGTTTATCCTGAAAAGGGTCATCGTTGGCTGGGACCGGTGCATTCGGCGGCCTGCGAAGTGAGACATTTCTCCCCTTGAGACCCTTGTCTATACCCAAAAGCACTCTCCCGGGTGATCTGGCTTCTTCTGGGACCACGCGCTTCCGCTGTGGAGACACTGGAATCTGAACACCCACCAAAGACTTGGGTCTGGCCATCTCTCTAACAGACTGAGCTTGTTCCCTGATTCCGAGGACCGTGCTGGGCCTTCTCATGGTCCTTGTGTCCTCCAAAGACCCGTCATCAATGTCTGAACCGGCTGTAGCTTTTGCTTTCTTTTGCTGCAGCTTCCTCAGCTTCAGTTGCGCTTGCAGAGTTTCCAGGCGCAATCGCAGCATTTCTTCGTCCTCATCATCGTCGTCAACGGCACTTTGGCGTAAATTAGGCTTCGCAGCCGATCTCTTGAGGGGGGAAGGCGATGGAGATGTTCGATCTTGATATTGGCGCAGTCGATGTCGCCCGCTTGGAGAGCTGAGAAGGGCTTCATGTGGAGAGCGTGGAGGCCATCTTGACGCGACAACTTCTATATTGGGACTTAGTTATGTACTCAAACTTGGACTATCTGGTACATACCTGTTGACATTGTTGCGCTCGAGGTGGTTGTTGGAGAGACCTGACTGCGGGTTAGTTACATTTGCGCACTTCTAAAACTAGGTTGAGCAACCTACCAGCGTGCCGCGCAAGTCAATGTGAGGTACGTGACAAGCGCGTCGAGACGCGTCAAACGCAACGGTTTCCGTTTTCTGGTCAAAATTCAATGTCACCTTGGTTAGTTTGAAAAAGGCAGCTATATGTAGGCTGAGCAGCAATTACTTCCTCTCTCAAATCTCAAATTATTCATGCGAAACATCTATGTACAAGCACCCTTGGCACGCTCCAAGGGCTGATTCATGCTGGTCTATGGATAATCTAACCCTTGCTGTTCCACTACAGGCCTACCATAGATTATGACATGTCAATACTGCAATCATTATCAGCCGATGAGTCTTCTAATCAAGGGATTCCGCTTACACCATGGATCCATGTCCTGGCTCACTCACAACCACGGCCGCCAACTCCCTCAGCTTTTCTTTTGGCATTTCAGGGAACTTGACTGCATAATACTTGTCTTCCCATGCTTTCTTGACATTTTCTACCTTCTCCCTTGGTACCAAATGTACAGTGCACCCTCCCCATCCAGCTCCCGTCAACCGACTTCCATGTGCTCCTGCTTCCCTGGCAATCTGACATAGCTCGTCTAGCTCAGGACAACTGCAATCGTAATTATCGCGACAGGAAGCTTGAGTCTCGTTCATAAGAGCCCCGAGTTTTGGAAGAAGGTCTGCGGAGGGCGGCGATTGCAGAAGCTCCTTAAACGCTATAACCCTGAGAGCCTCGGAGAAGACGTGCTGGGCGCGTTTGTAAAGCTGGAAATATGTTGTCCTGACTGGGAACTTGGTCATAAAGGTTTCTTCTAATTTTGGTATCGACATGGACAGAGCAGAAGCAATATCTTGGCGAGTGTAGCCTTCGGTTTTACTGAGCAGTTTCGTGACGAGTGCAAGCATGTTTTCAAGTCGCTGCTTTGGTGAAATATCTGAGCCGACCATTGGTTTCACTCCATTATAACAAGTATTTTGAAAACCTCGAAGACTTCGACCCAAAGGCCCATGATCATCTTCCAACTTCAAACCTAAGACTGCCGCCATTACTTCTGCTGCCAGGGTACATTCGACGACACGGAGATTGTAGCGTTCCGGACCAGTGACATGCTTATCAGCAGCAACGAAGCTTTGAGAAATCATGAAAGTAATCGGGGGATCAGTCTTTGGAAAAGCTATGGCTTCAGCATGGAGGTTTGGTGAAAACGATACGCTGACTGCATCACCCTGGATGGAGAAAACAGAAGCTGATTGGTCCATCCCTCCAGAATTAACACCGACGGAACGTTCTGAAACGATCGCCTGCTCTACCAATTCACTCTTGATGACATGTTCCCGACCATTTGCGCGAAGAACAGCAAGAGCACTAGCACATACGAAAGCTGCACTACTCGATAGACCACCGCCAGCAGGAACAGTCCCGTCAACAAGGATTTGCATGCCACAAAGAGAGGGCTTGGAATCTTTTCGATAGAGCAACTCTACAGCGCCCTTGAAGCCAGATTTGAAATAATTTGTCCATTCGTGAGTTGATGCATCTATCTCCACCTCACCGGTGCTCGGTATTGAAAAGCTCATTGGCTTGAATTTTGACGAGTCCACATTGGCAATATCAATCTTTGATTCAGATGAAACCCGTACGGCAATGAGGACGTCTGCCGCAATTGCCATTGGCAGAACCTCATATAGTGAGTAATCGATATGCTCGCCAATGAGGTTGACTCGGCCCGGACTGCGGGCAACAAATTGCGGAGAGCTGCCATTATATATCTCAGAGAAGCGGCGGGTAAGGTTTCCCCATCTTTTCTTTTGAAATTGAAGATCTCCTGGTGCGTAGACCACATTGAGGTCCCGTACGACCGGGACAGGTTCATGCATCGTACCACCAGCCATCTTGATATTAAAAGACCCAGTCAGATAGGAATGTGCAAATTAGGAAGTTTGATGGTAGAAAAGCTAACGTGTACAGAGAAGAGAGACGTCTGGAGATATAATTAAGGCTTGTGCAACCTGTCACAATGTAACTAGCCAGAATGTCGGGTCATGCGGGCAATAACTCTATTTGATTGTTCAGTCCGAAGTACACAGCAGTCAACCTAACATAGTACAGACTTGCTGAAGATTGAACAGTCAAGTATGGAGAATAGAAGAGATATCATATCCAAGTTTTCAATATTCTGGCAAAAGTACAACGTAGCCTGAATAGAATACTGTAGAATACCGTAATGCTGGTGTAACTCCGTGTAAGATTCCCCGCGATCCACTAGAGACAAACGCTAGATCTACTCTACCCTAGCGGCAACTTTATTCGTAGCCGATATCGGAATACTCGCCAATTGAGATTTCTCTCATCTTCAGAACAAGCCCTGACTCATACTCTTTGGAGATCGAACATCATGTTGCGGACACAGCCAGCACGAAGTTCATTTTGCGCCCTCAAGCGGTGCCAGCAGTATTCCCTCGCACAATGTCCTCACTTTTCTTCAAGCACGCGAGCAGCGGCTATTTCGCCCCACCGCAATCCTGGGCATATCTTGCCCTTGAAACAACAAAGGGAAATCGTTAGGAGAGGGCAAAGTACTGCTGCCCAACCGGCTTCGTATGTGCTTGATATCTCACGCGACTAGCCTCTTCGTTGACCTCCAATCGCAGTCAGACAAGAGCGGTTCCCAGCCCAGCGTTCAATCAAGACACAAGACGGAATAATGTACATCCTCTCCAAAATGTCCAAAAACCAGAGATGGACGAATCGTGAGTGGCTCTATGCAGGTTTCAATTCTCAGAAGTGCGTTGAGTAACGTGGCTATGATTCCAGTTTCGTGGGGCTTAGTGGCGGGGAGATTTTCCATGAGATGATGCTACGGCAGGGGGTCAAACATGTTTGTATGTGCCCGATATATCTTCGGAAATGCTCCAGGGATCTAATGATATTTACAGTCGGCTACCCTGGCGGTGCTATTCTACCCGTATTCGATGCCATCTACAATTCAAAACACTTCGATTTCATCCTTCCGAGACATGAACAAGGAGCAGGTCATATGGCGGAGGGATATGCTCGAGCTTCCGGCAAGCCAGGGGTGGTCCTCGTAACGTCTGGGCCGGGAGCAACCAACGTCATCACACCAATGCAGGACGCTCTCTCAGATGGTACCCCGCTCGTTGTATTCTGCGGCCAGGTTGTCACAAGTGCCATTGGTACGGATGCGTTTCAAGAGGCGGATATGTTGGGCATATCAAGGGCATGCACGAAGTGGAATGTAATGGTCAAAAATGTTGCGGAACTACCAAAGCGGATAAAAGAGGCCTTTGAAATAGCTCAGAGTGGACGACCAGGACCCGTATTGGTCGACTTGCCAAAGGATGTACAGGCCGCGATCCTAAGAACTCCAATTCCAATGGCCAGCACTCTTCCGACACACACCAGCGCAGCCACTCTTGCAGCCCGAGATCAAAATAAGAGGCAACTTGACGGTGCACTCAGACGTGTGGCCAATCTAATCAACATTGCGAAAAAACCCGTCATATATGCCGGTCAAGGTCTAATTGCCCTACCAGAAGGTCCTCTACTCCTCAAAGAACTAGCAGAAAAAGCCTCGATACCTGTAACAACAACCCTCCAAGGCCTCGGTGGTTTCGACGAGCTTGACGATAAATCTCTTCACATGCTCGGTATGCACGGCTCAGCCTACGCAAACCTGGCCATGCAAGAAGCCGACCTCGTCATCGCCCTCGGTGCCCGCTTCGACGATCGTGTCACAGGTAGCATTGCCAAATTCGCTCCGCAAGCAAAAGCCGCAGCAGCTGAGAAACGAGGTGGCATCGTCCACTTTGAGATCATGCCCAAAAACATCAACAAAGTCGTCCAAGCCACCGAAGCCGTCGAAGGAGACGTAGCCGCTAATCTCGCTCTTCTCCTTCCCCACATTGAAATGAAGACATCCCGTCCAGAATGGTTTTCCCAAATCACAGACTGGAAACAACGGTTTCCCTTGGGCTTATACGAAAGAGAAACCGAAGACGGCCTCATCAAACCCCAAACCGTTGTTGAAAAACTCAGCATCATGACCCAAGACATGAAAGACCAGACCATCATCACCACTGGCGTCGGCCAGCACCAGATGTGGGCCGCCCAGCACTTCCGATGGCGCCACCCCCGTACAATGATCACCTCCGGCGGCTTAGGAACAATGGGCTACGGCCTCCCCGCCGCCATCGGCGCCAAAGTGGCTCGTCCAGACGCCCTCGTCGTTGATATTGACGGCGACGCCTCGTTCAACATGACACTCACAGAACTCAGCACTGCGGCCCAATTTAACATTGGCGTCAAAATCATCATTTTAAACAATGAGGAGCAGGGAATGGTGACGCAGTGGCAGTCTCTGTTCTACGAAGACAGGTTCGCGCATACGCATCAGAAGAACCCCGATTTCATCAAGTTGGCCGAGGCGATGGGGGTTCAGGCCCAAAGGTGTATCGCGCCAAAAGATGTGGAGTCAAGTCTTAGGTGGTTGCTTGACACTGACGGCCCAGCGCTTTTAGAGGTCGTGACGGATAAGAAAGTACCGGTATTGCCCATGGTGCCGGCGGGCAAGGCGTTGCATGAGTTTTTGGTTTATGATGAAGGTAAGTTGTTTTCTGGCTAATTCGCTTTTATAAATTGATACTAACAGGATATTCCAGCCAAAGAGAAGGAGCGAAGAACTCTGATGAAGAAACGATCCGGTCACTGATCCAACCATGACTTCCTTTCCTTAGGTCGCATTATCCATATTTTGGAAGGTAATCTGTACAGAATTTCCTGCGCACGGCGTCTGGATGGGTTGCAAAAAGTGTTTTCATGATCAAAAAGTTGGTCGAATTCGCTATCGGTGGCATTTTGAGGGTATTATATTTGCTTTTTCTGCTGTGCATAAGGGAGGGACAGACTAGGTCGTGCGTTGGGAGTGAAGGCTAATTGCTTGATAAGTACAAAGGAAAAGATGAGGCATTGATGATGGAAATACTGTATGTAAGCTGCGATATTCTACAGATATCCAAACTTGAGCAGATCCTTCGTATCCGCCTAGCGACCAAGCCACCCCGACTCTCTTTTTGTTACAGTAGCCCACTATCGTTGCCACGATGTTGAGCAAAAGACAGAAAATGTCGGCTCGGCTTTTAGTCCAGCCGAAGATGTCCAGACTGTCAGAATTGAGCTCCTGGGCACTGATATCCAGCGCTGCATCCATCATGAATGAAATGCGTGCGGTTTACCAAAAGGGGGGTCCGCAGATAAGGTTGATAAGTTGGTGAGATATCCTTTAGGTTGGGGTTTCGCGTTGGATTGGTTCGCCAAGGACGAACGCTTTTCACAAAGGCAATCGTGAGGATCTGGTGGTCGGAGTTTCGACATCGCCCCGAGAAGAGATTTGTGTTTTTTTTAAAGGCAATGGGGTCGCATAGGGTGATTCCTTTACTTGGACTGGCAGGGATGTGTGGATCGTGCTCGACAACGTCTAGGCGATTCAGTGATTCTGGCTCAACGTACTGTGGTAGGTGTTTGTGAACTAGGTCAATTAGATTAGAGTGCGTCTGCGGATGTCCGTCTGCTGCTCCATCAGGTGACACAGAAGGTCCAGTGAATAACAATCGATGTCGCTGGGGATGTCCGTCTGAACAAATCGACTCATTGTTCTCGTACGATAGTACGAGTATTGACTCGGATTCACCTGCGTGATAACGAGATTTGGAAACAGGAACGCGTCATTTCGAGTTTCCACATCAAGCTGCCACTCAGTCTGACAGTTAGTTTGGCGTGCCTGGCTATCGGTTCTTGTCTACTGATTTTCGACACTTCTTGGTGCTCCACTAAACAGTCGGGAATTTGCTGATTTGACCTCGTTTCTGTTAAAGTTTCTGTTTCTTACTCTCTTACATGACGTACGAAGACCACTATTCACTGGACAGGGGGGTTGATTGATATAGCGCGCAGGCCTAGAGCAGGAACCCTTGGTTCTACATGAACGACCCTCTTTTCATTATCAGCACATTGGCGAGAAGTCTGGCGGCGTATTGGGACAATAATTGCTTTGAAAGAGGAACAGGCTGTGCTAGAGTTGAATATCCCACGATTTGGAAGCATAGGACGAATAGCCATCAGTCCGTACTTGACGATAGTTTTGTTGACTCTCAGATTCCCTGAGAGCACGTTTGCTCTTGGCGTCGTTAACGGTCCAGCAATTGGTCCATGATCCCAGAATCCACATCAGTCTGATTTTCCCCTGTCGTAAATTGGAACTGGTCCACTCCTTTCAGATTCCCTGAGAGCACGTTTGCTCTTGGCGTCGTTAACGGTCCAGCAATTGGTCCATGATCCCAAAATCCACATCAGTCTGGTTTTCCCCTGTCGTAAATTGGAACTGGTCCACTCCTTTCAGATTGCCAAATCCTCTACCCTGACCAATCCACTCCCCATCCCCACCGCCACCCAGCCTCCACATCCCAAGTTCGGATTCCAACACGCCTGAGTAACCGCACTCTCCTCCTCATGAACTGTCACGAACATCCCATCTGACTTCATCTTCGTCGCAATGGTCACGTTTGTCGTCTCGACCTTGTATCCCTCCGTGATCCTACTTAGTCCCCCTGAGCTCCTGGTCCATTCATGCCGAAAGACCGTCTGCTGGTACTGCTGCTCTCTCCTGAAGAGCACTCTACGCATCGGATTAACAGCCACAAGACTTCCATCAGCACAGCCGGCTATCACTGTGGGATGAAAGTGGCCCGTGGAGAGAGCAAGAGTCACACCGGGCAGACGAGCGAAAGTAAGGCTGGAGAAGAAACGGCGTAGAGGATAAGCGCGCAATTGCTCATTTTCCTCTGAAGAAAAGATGCAGAAAAGGGGATCGGAGTAGACGAGGGTAGAAGGAGGGACACGAGCGCGGCTGGAGAGTACAAAGTCTGTCTGCGGTGAGCGGAGATCGGTGAGGCGGAGGTAGCCATCCATGGAAGAGGTAGCAAGCAAGTGCGGGAAAGATGGGTAGGCGGAAACAAGGGCTATGATGTAGGTCTGGTGGAGGGGCATATGGAACCATGGGTTTGGCGTGGGACGCAGACCGGAGATGTCGTAGATGGAGACGTAACCGTTTGCGCAGCCGACGGCAATATCAGTAGCAGAGAGCCAAGTCAGGGAGGTGCATAGGGTGTTGGAAGGTCGAGCTGTGAAAGAGGCTTCGTCGTACTTGGCTAATACATATGTTATCTTAGTAAGATTGAATTTCAGCTGATCATATTCTGCGTACCGTAGCTGGCATCTACATTGCTATCTTTGTCCATTTGGACATCCAAAACCCTTACACAACCATCGCCCCAAACACTGGCTAGTAACCCAATCGAGATTATCCCTTTTGGCTCTCCATTCCTCGGCTTCCGAGGCATTGGACACCAATTCAACTGTTTGAGGGGACCCCATTCAGTGCAAATAACCAAGCGAAGTCGAGGTTTTGTTCTTGATTCAATGAGACCCTCCTGACCTGGCTCGGTACAGGAAGCAAAGGCCCATATCTGAATGCAGGTTGGAGAAGGCGGTGAGGGCGTAAATGCAGGAGATACCGTATGAAGTTCTTTTCTTGCAGCAGTTTTCGCTTCGGATGTGGCGATAGCTAGATATTGTGCATCTCCATCATGGTTTGAAGCCCAGTCCAGACATCGTACACTTGTACCCACATTCAACATCCAGCCTGCTCTTCCTCCTTTGCGGCTCTGACGCTCATCCTGAACCTTTTCACTGTCGTCAGCGGTTGCAGCCTTCCACGCTTCTCCCAATTCAAGATACTCCGATTGTGATAAATGAAATATTTTCTGCTTGCCGTAAGAGCCCAAGAGAACACTATGAATGCTTTTTGTAGGTTTGTGTATATACTCTTTACCCTCAGAATCACTCATGGACCGCATCTTTTGCCTCGTGGCAAACAAATCCTTACCTCCCTTGTAATACCAATCCCAACCTACCGTAGCTTCCATCTCCCGTTTATCCTTGGTATGAGAAAAGAAACGGCGCATCCCTTTCTTACCATCGTCACTGCTTCTTCTCGGCAAAGAAACCTCACCAACCCATTGATCCCTAGATCGTGTAATATTCACCAAATCCTCTACACCTGTACCGTAGAGGGTTTTTAGATACGTTTCTTTAGCTTCAAAAGATTTCCCTTCGGTCATGCCTCTTGAATGCAAGCTTGAGTCTGGATGCTTTATTTTCCAATCTGATCGAACGTAGCTGGCAACGCCAGAAGCTCTGCGCCCAGGAGCTTCTCCTTCCTTTTCACTCCCTACCGGGCTAGCATTTGATGTAGCATCCTGTGGTTCCTCACCTGGGTTTCCAACTGCGGAGTATTCAGACGCGCCATCTGCTATTAACTCATTTTCCTCATCAACCTCGACCTCGGCAGCTGCTGCTGCTTGTTCGGCCGAAAAATCTGCATCGTCTGAGTTGTTTTCAATTAGCTGCGACGGTTCTGCATCCCTTTCCTCGACCTGATTGCGAACTTCCAATCCCTCCAAGGGATCAACTGAGTATCTCCTGTTTGGCACACGCTGTCTTCCAGACTTTCTCGTAGGAGTTGGATCAGCCATGGCAATGGCATCGAAGTTGTGCTCAAAACTCTTTGCAGTTCACGTATTTTTATCAGCGGCTACCATCATCTACCTACCGAATTGGCCACAGCAGTCTGCAAATGCGTGTAGTTCATAGCCAATAATTTCGTGAAAGCGCTAGGGTTTGATAGCCGAACACTCCGAGGCTCTGGCGATGCTGCGCTTAACCCTTTGTGTCAGCATCATCACTTTGGCTTCGACCGCGTGATTGTTTAACTGTTCTGCCATCAAACAAATTTACTTCGGCACCAGCTTTTCTCAAAACACATTCGTGAAGCTCATCATAGATCTTAGGATATCCGCCAGCGGTCATCATCCTCCGCTGCTACCATGGCATCACAACCTCCACAGCCCTCCCAGTCCTCCCACAACCGCGCCCCATCACCAACCACACCCACCTCACCCTCCTCCCCTCAAATCCGCCGCCCCAGCCTCCCGCACTCCACGACTTCCATCGAAGACTCCCAAACCCTCCTCCTCAACACCCCCTGCTCCACGCCCCCAATCTCAGCCTCACCCGCCACCTCACAACAACAAACTCGCCCTCCACCCCCCGCTCGCGCCCCCACCGACTCAGACCCCCTCAAATGCTGGATCTGCTTCGCCGACTCCACCGAAGATTCCCCCACCTCCTCCCGCTGGACCTCCCCCTGCCCCTGCGCCCTAACCGCCCACGAAGCCTGCCTGCTCGACTGGGTCGCCTCGCAGGAATCCTCCTCGCACGCCCCGGGGCCCATCCAGTGCCCGCAGTGCAAAGCAGTCATCAAGATTGCGCGGCCGGATTCGTATGTGGTGCGGGGATTGCGCGCTGCGCAGCGGGCTTGGGAGCTGGCGCTGACGCCAATTGTGGGGATTGGGGCTGCGGGGGGAGTGATCATGGTGAGTCTGGTGCATGGGTTCAGTAGCGTGTATACGGTTTTTGGGAGGCAGGATGCGGATCGCCTATTTGGTATTGACACTGGAAGGCGGATAGGGGGTGGGTGGTGGTTGAGTTTGCAGTTGATTCCTATGACGCTGGTGCTCAGCAGGACGAGCATTGCGGATAGTCTTTTCCCGGTTCTGCCGCTATTCTATTTCATGGCGAGGCCTCCCACCAGGAACGCGAGGAGTTTGTGGCCGCCGAGTGCGGCGATGATGGTGGCGTGTTTGCCATATGTGAGGGGGGTATACTACGAGTTCTACAAGAGGGTGGTGAAAAAGAGGGAGCAGGCGTGGATTAAAGAGGTGCAGCCACGTGCGGGCGAGGATGGGGAAGGCGCCGGTGGGGAGAACGTGGTAGATCAGGGGGGAAATGATGTGGGAGGGATAAACTTCGAGTTGGGAGTCGAGCTCGAGATTGTTGAAGAGCAAGAAGTCATGCCAAACGCAGCACCTCAGGCAGCGCCTGGAGAAAACCGCCCGCCAGCCGATCAACTCGAGAATTTCTTCCGCGACCGCCAAGCTCTGCATAATCATCATGAACACCACCATCATGGAGGCGGCATCGTAATCTCCGTCTATCAACTCGCCAATCTCATTACCGGTGCTCTCCTCTTCCCCTCCATCGCCGCCTCCATGGGAGGTCTCCTCAAACTCGCGCTTCCCAAATCCTGGATTACACCCCCCAGCTATTGGAACCGTAATGCTCGCCAGGGGCTTTTGCAGTCGCAGTTCGGGAGGAGCGTTGTCGGTGGGTGTCTGTTTGTGGTGCTGAAGGATTCGCTGCTGTTGTATTCGAAATTTCGGTTGGCCCAGGATCATAGGAAGAGGAGGGTTGTGGATTATGATCCTCAGAAGGGGCAGAGGGCCAGGGCTACTGGGAGATGAGCTGCGATATGCGTGTTGAGCCGTAGAGAGGAATTTTTAGCATTGAACCTTTGACGCTGGCGAGAATGGGATGATAGTATGGATGTCTCGACTTGATCTTCCTGGGCGGCGGGTTAATTAGCGGTTGCATTGAAGAGGGCAAAGTACCTTACCGCGGAATCCTCACCTCGTATTCTCCGCTCAAGACCAGCGTTCATCCTTTCTCTTTGTTACTGAAAGTTAGTTACGACCATCACGATCGCAAGACTGCCTGGCTAATCCACCTGGGCCCCCACGGTAGGTATTAATCTGAATAAAGATGACCCAAAACATTGATCCCACCTCCCCCCACTCCTCACAAAACTCAAACTCTCGACAAACCGACTCAACGTACACCTCCCCAAAGCATCGCCTCCACAAGTCCCAAGCGGCAAAACCCTGTCATTCACGAGCACACGCACAAACTCCTCTTCCTCTCCAACACACGTCATCTTCTCAAAGTACGCCCTTGACGCAAACGGCACAGTCCAACTGGCAGAATAGCCATGTGTCTGGGCTGTTGTCTCGATTGTCTTGTTGGGGAGCGGTTGAGTGGTGTTATATAAACCCAGCGCGCTGAAAATGGCGGTCATGTCGTTGTCATGGCTGAAGTCGGCGTAGAGGGGATGCCCGGCTCCAATTGGGAAGGTAGCATTGGCGTCATCCAAGGTATGGTTTACAGAAGTATGATCGTTAACTGGAGAGCTTGTCAAGCGGGCAATCAGTTCGTTGGCAAAACCAACCCCTTGCGTTGGGCCGAGAGGATTGCCAGAGCCGTAGCCGTAGTACTTCCCCAGAGACTGATAATAGTCGTACTGGCGCCACTCATCGAGAGTAAAGAGACTACAGAACCGGGAGATTTCGCCAAGAGGGGACGCAACAGTCTCAAAGGGACAAAGATCCATGAAGAAGATAGTTTCGAGGGCCGTGAGATTCGCACCAGGCAGGGCATCGTTTAAGCGGGCGGTTATTGGAGGCGTGAATATCTCCTGCCAAGTCTCCTGGGCGATTTTTCCACCCTCATAGGCTGGTAAATCTTCAAAATCCTTGCAGAGGCCGTGGTCTAATGTATTGTTCGAACCCGGTGCCTCGCTAATGACCACAATTTTATGCGCTTCTGGGTCAATCTTTGTACCGGTGTCTGCGAAAGCTGCCTGTTCATAGCCCTGGGTAAAATTCTCCGCGGACGTCACAACACGGTCTTGACCTGACGCTCTAACAAAAGGATAGAGATGCTGGGTGAGGCCCTTGTAGCGATTGTAGTATTTTATACCTGAGTTTACCAGCTGATCCTCCCCAAACCTTGTCAACTGATCCTCTCCTAGATTATACTTGTATCTTGCTAGAAATCTATAGCTTCCCTCGAAACGTTGTACATTGCTCTTGAGCTTCTGAATCAAACCATTGTAGAGAACTGTCTTCGATGCCGTCGGATCTCGAGCACCGTGGCGAGAGAGGACTTGAGCAAAGGTAACCTTGCAGTTATTTGGCACGTCCGCGGACATATCAGAAGGCACTGAATAGTACGGGGAGTATTGACCCCAATAGTGAGAAATGTCTGGCTGGCAATCGTAACCCCTCTCCACATTATCACAACCTTCAGGACGGTAAAGAACAGACCTTCCTCGTACACTAGATAATAAAAAGTCAGCAATTTTGCTAGAACAAAAGATATAGCACCTACGCTGTTAGTATACTCAACAAAGCCAAACCCAAAACTAGGAAGCAAAGTATCGCACCGAATATTTGCCGGTGTCGTGGACGAAAGCCACAAATCCCTCTGCTACGGCGATCCTTGGCTGTGTGCTCGTTGGCCTCAGATCCAGTTGGCAAAAGGCCGACCTCCTCTTCTTCCTGGCGAGCCATATCTCGATAGCGTAGATTTCTATCCGGCAAACCGATAGACATCTGGCATAATGTGAGACGGGCGCATCTACGTTACGCTATGCGCGCAGCCACTGGGGTATCGTAGCGCTTATTGTACGCTTTTATGAACGACCACGCAGCAACCACAGCAGCTGAATGTCGTGCTGCTTTCCTGCGTCTTTGACCCCGCTCCAATGCCCGACAGAAGGAAAGGACTGTTGAAGGTAGCTAGAGTAGATACGGTGAACAGGCGGCTGCAGAATCGCCAAACTAGAACGCGCTTGGGCAGGATACCCGTAGAATATGCAAAGATGTCGTTCACATCTTGCAAATTTCTCTTCTGTTTCCTATCCTTGCAACAATCAAGTCGCTATGCAGTCATTTACGTCCTCGACTCACCATTTCAAGGTAAGCAGAAGAGCGCGATGTGCATTCTAAACATCTCTCCACCATGAGTGGCTCGCCACAGCCTCAAGCCACATTCACTCAGTCGAGCTGATACCTCGTCATCTGCCATTGGATACCAGCAGCTCGCCATGGAGTAACATGCAGTTGCTCCCATCATTCATATTGAAGATTCATCACCCTTTGGTCTATGTCACGCATGTAGAAGCGGCGTACTGTCTCTAACTCGGGACGTTGTCCTAGACTGACGCGATCATGGACAAGGAATCGTTGTCTACATCTTGACAGAAAACAGGCTGCGCTTCGAATCCCAGCCTTCTGGTTTATGTAGAAGTCCTGCGAGGCGTGATTGAATATTGGCTTTGTTTGCTTCCGTCTTACTTTCCCTTCCCTATCACATCACCTCCGTATTGGCAAAAATAACTTTGCTCTTCACCGTGCTCGTGTATAAACTACCGCTCCATTACATATGGCTACATATTGTTCTGATGGCTGAGAAGCAGCACTTGTCGAAATTTCTATATGAGGTGATTACAATGTGCCCAAGTACATGCTGCAAAGTAGAATATATAAGACCTTTGACGTCTAAGTTTTTTTCCCCGTGTTTCTTAATCCTTATCATCTCTCTTCCTTATTCTAACCTCTACCTCGCTATTCAACTAACAACAACATGGGCGCGGCACATCACTACAACGACTAGGAGCCTTGTCCTTTAACTCCCCATCCTGACCTTCTTACTCGTCTTGGTGCCCGGCGCCTTCATCAGCAACAAAACCCCCACTCAACGCGCGCTCCTGCTCTTAGTACTCAGCAATGACTTTCGTCCACATCGAGCGCCCCAACAGGAATTATTCCCAGTCTCAACGATGGAAAGATTCTTCCCGAGTCTCACTTTGGGGCCGCTCCTTCAAAGAGCCGCGTGTTGAAAGCGGCTTTAGAAGGGCTCCCTTATATGGTACCATTCCGGTCCGTCCAGTAGCCAATTATCTAGGCCATCTGTGCCTTGAAATGACATGTCTGATTTCGATAGCGCCGCCGTTGTGCTTGTCAATTTTGAAGATCAGCCCATGGCAAGCGGTGCTGCGCAGCGTTTCAATAATCTTTTTTTCTCGACTGGAAAGATCGAGACCAAGAGCGTGGCCGAGTATAACGCCGATGTCAGTCGTGGCAAGATTGCCTTTAACGGTGAACTTGTCGGCCCATTCCGGGCGCCTCTCAAGAAGTACTGAATACGCTCATGGCTCTTATGAGAGGGGCTCCGAACTCTCTAATGTCCAGGCTCTCGCTCCCGATGCTCTCGCTGCTGCCAAAAATCAGTTCAGCTTAGCTTCGCTTCTTGTTGATAAGGACGGCAATGGCTGCATCAACGCCTTCATCGTAATTCATGCAGCGAGCGGCGCCGAGGTGAGCGGCAATACGAATGATATCTGGTCGGTCAAGTGGGTGCTTCCGAGTGTCACTCCAGTTAACAACGTCAACGTTTACGCCTTCCTCACGATACCCGAAGACGCTGTTATCAGGGTCAGCTGCCACGAACTTGGTCACCTCGTCTTTGGTTGGCCCGGGCTCTATGATACCGACGACTCGTCCGACGATATTGGCAACTGGTGCCTGATGTCCAGCGGTACATGGGGCGGCTTCCCACAGGGCACGAGAAGAACAAGGAGAGAGCGAGGAGAGTGGGGAATGGTCGGTGTCTAAGTATCATTTATGTAGGGTCGCTGTCTGAGCATCATGTATGTAGCTTAGAGCCATCTCCAGCTTGTTGATGTGCTAATATATGCAAGCCACGACTAAAATCCCTCACAGCTTATCCCTCATTCTATCAATTAAGCCCATTTTCACTTCCTAGAAGAACAGGCACGAGCTCCTGAACCATCTCTATACCGCAAACCCCCCGCTCGCATTCTGCCTCGGCTCTCCCGCCGCCTCAAAAGTGCCATTCGAAAGCCTTCTCAAGGACTGAGCTGTGCTCTGCCCCGGGGCAACCCATGTGACATTGTGGCCCTCAGCCTTCATAAATGCCACCGTGCTGTTGTCGTACGCATACTCGAAGCTGATCCTGTTCGGGACCAGCTGGTCGTGGAACCTCGGTTTTGCCAGGGCGGCCGCGGAAGTATAGTTCTGATCTAGGACATGCCAAAGATTCTGGAGCACGGCGGTGATGATTCTTGATCCGCCTGCGGAGCCGGTGACGAAGTAGAGGGTTCCGTTGTGGAGATGTTCGACGATGGTGGGGGATATGGATGAGAGAGGCCGCTTCCCTGGGCGAACATAGTTGACTGGGGATGGGATGTAGCCGAATGCGTTGGAGCTGCCGGGAATGGAGAAGTCGTTCATTTCGTTGTTCATGATAACGCCAGTCTCAGGGATCATTAATTGAGAGCCGAACAGGAGATTGATCGTACTGGTAACGGAAATGGCCATGCCTGAGGCGTCAGCGGCTACCACGTGGGATGTGCCTGGTCTAAATCTGAATCAGTCCGGCACAAGAAATACCATCCCTGCTTCTCCTTTCTCCTGGATGTAGCTCACGTTACCAGACTTTCCAAGCCAGTAGGATCATATGCTGATACATTTTGAGTGTGAAAATCGTTGATCTTGCTACGGGTTCTGGCCGCTGTCGTTTCGTTAAGCATCTCTGTCTGGTATTCGTCCAGACCAGGGGTGAAAGATGGATCACCGAGATTGGCTCGCTGAACAGGAGTTGAATCAGCAATTTGTCTGAAATATTTTCGGACAAAGACAGTGAGAGTAGACGATATGACAAGTTTAGGGCTGTTAATGAATTAAGAGAGGCAGGAGTCTTGGCAAATAGAGAGATCGACGAGTCGCTCAAGAAAGGAAGACAAAAGTTGATAGTTTGGCGAGTTGAGGAGTTGAGGATCTAGCCAAAGGGTAAATAAAGAGAGGATTAGAATCTCACCTCTCCGTATCCAAATCTAATTGCTTCATCAAAGCGGTGAGTACTCAAATTAAGAGTACTTGCGTACCCAAAATCTTTGTAGCCCTCAACAGTCTTCATGGCACTCATCGCCACAACTCCACTTGAAGGAGCGCTGCATGAGGTAAGCTTGAAGGCCCTGTATGTAATCTGTGCAGGCTTTCTGATTGCTACAGTATAATTACGGAGATCAGCCAAAGTCATTGTCCCGCCTGCTGACTTTAGAGCGGTGATCGTAGCGTTTGCAATAGCACCAGTGTAGAATGCGTCTGGGCCGTATTGAGATATCACCTCTAAAGTATCGGCATACCGCTTCCTAGTAATGGTTTGGCCCAGAGCAACTCTGGTCCCATTGGGAGCAAAATCGATAGCCCATGTCGGATTGTTGACGAGAAAATCGTCCTGGCCTGCGGTGGCCGACTTCATTTGGTTGATCAGATCTTGAGTGACTTTGAAACCGTTACGAGCTACTTTTATCGCAGGCTTCATGATATGATTCCAGGAAAGCTTGCCATAGTACTTGTGTAAATGCTCGAGACCACGGAGTTCTCCGGGCACGCCACTTGGATGCAGTGTAAGCAAAAGTGAAAATTTGACGGAGATCAGTGTTTGTACCTGGCAAGACCCCCAAAAAGCGAGAGGTTGGTGTTGTTGTTATACATGTCCTGGAAAGCAGCTGCAGGAGCAGTTTCTCGAAAGTCGATGAATTCGTAGGAGCCATTGCTCCCTCTGACAATCATAAAGCCACCACCACCGATGCCGCTATGATACATGCCTAGATTCACGTTATGTTTTAGATTGATAACAGAAGAATCGGCATAAAAACATACCAATCACTCCAACACAGAAGAGCGTGCCCACCAGCTGGGAAAAGTGCCTAGTCAATAACCATCAAACCCCAAGTAAAAAACATGGGCTTACTGCATCAGCAGCATTGCCTCCCTCACTGATCAAATCCACACCTATTCGACTACATACTGCGCTCTCCGACGCGACAGCTCCCTTCGAGTCACTCACGTGATGTTGTTCAGAACCTCGCTTATCAGCCGGCAATGTGTAGCCAAGCACGGCATGACTGCAAACGGAAAAGAGGAGAGCAGCGAGCAGGCTCTTCATGCTGAACAGTTTATCTTCCAATTGATATCTAGTAGGTAAACAGGGCTCCAAGATGGACCAAGGTATCTTGGAAAACTGTGCCGTCTTAAGGACCTGACTAACCGTTCACTGCGGGGGTTCTAGTCCGGATCCTCACCTAGTTCAAATCGTCGCATACCCAAAAAGGAAGCTCAAGACCGTCGAGAACAACTATCTCTATCAATAGGTATCTAAGATGAGTAAATGAGACAAGGGATAGAACCTCGGGTTTTGTTAGATTAATAATCCAAAGATTTTGCAAAGCCTGATTGACGTTGAACAAGTGGACTGTCGCATAGGTGAATTTGTGAGAGGTGGCATTCACGGTAGATTGATGGTATTAGATGGATAATCTGAACAAAATCGAGCCAGAATGATGTGTTTTGCCATGACGGAATCTGGAGTTGCCTAGGCGACGTGGCCACATGTATAGGCACCAGCACCGGTTCCGTCTCGCTCCAGCTCTTGATGGAAGAGTACCCTTCTTATAGGGGCATTATCCCAGTTTGCCCAAGACTCTAAGGGTGTAATTGAGCGACGTGTCTTCTTCTTGTGCCCTTCACTAAATTCCAGATTCCGGCACCCGTGGGATTCTGCTTTGCGAATGCTGAATGCACTGGTAATTGTTATGCGCCGGTCGTAGGGAAGAGCATCTTTCTGTAGCCAGGACCCTTTAGTGATCATCCAGCGTCGTAGTGGCTTTCCGTCCATCTCTGACAATACAAAAGTCCGATTCAAGGCCCACCAAAAACGGCTTCCGAATAGTCCTTGGCGTGTTGACAGATTCCATGCTTCCCAGACCAGTCCGCGAATTTATCCTCTAGTTCACAGGCTACCCAAGTAATCTCCTCCCAAAATCCTCTCTCAACATCGTATCCAAAAGTTTTGATTGTCTCTTGTGTATCTGTCCAAGCTCGCTGATATTTCCCATTTCCATCTGTGATCACATCAATTTTTGCAAAGATTGTTGCCGGGTTGAATCTGGGAAAGTTTGCATGAACGAAGAATGGCCCAGGAGGTTCCGCAACTGACGAGTTCTTAACACGCCACAATCCTTGCTGGGTGAGTCGATAGTCCTCCACAGGATCGTACTGGACCATTGCAGAACCTGCCAGATCCCCATCCGCTTTGAAGTGGCCAATAGCACGCACCGACTCGCTGACTTGGTAAACCGTTTCATTGAATACGCTGGCGGCGGCTAAGAACGTCTCTTTGTCCCCTTCACCTGGCGAACCCTGGGAGAGAAGTGCGTAGTAAACATCCGGGCCATAGTAGTTATAGTACGTGGCCAGTAATAGAGATCGCTGATGTCCCTTCTTAGAGATAAGAATCTCACCAGTTTCACTTGATTGCCGTAACGTCGTTGAAGGGGTCGGCTGAGATGTTATATTGTAGAATAATGGCGACGCAGTAGATGCCCAGTAGTCCGGCCACAGTACCAGTCCGTGTGAAGCAAAGGGCTCCGCTGCAAATAGCTCCATTGGTTCGTGAATTGGGAAGGCATCGCTATCAAGGAACAGCAACTCCTCAAATGAGGAAAACAGCATCGAAACGACCTTGTATTGATAATGCGTAATACTGACTGATTTCGGGACTTTGTCGAGAATGTCGGAGAGAACAACACACTTGGCGTTGAGATCTGGGAGAACTGTTTCGCATATGTAGCTCTCATATTCTGTTTTGTCCGCCAAAAAGACCTCCATCGGCAGCTTTGAGCCTGTACGCCTGAGCATTCGTAGGGATATAACAAGTATAGGTAGGTAGCTGCCACCTGCTGTCGAGACGATCCCTCGAGTACCGGGGGTGTAGACCATCTTTGGTGGGTCGGTATTTAGCCTTTGGACTAAATCTGAGTGCGCGTTTCGCATCTTTTCCAGATCTTTGTTCGGCATTTCGAGTAGATCAGGTCGGGCAGGTCCATCTGTAGGGTTGAATCCAATGGCACCTGAGGAGCCCAGACGTTTCGGTGGCGGGCAGTCTGGCTTGTTGGATGCGAGCAGCGACTGAAAGGACCGCCAGAATTCGACCCGCGCATCCTCTACCGAAGTACTAGAGTTGTGGACAGAGACTTCCTCTAACTGAGCGCTGGTGTTATGGCTAGAGTGTTCCTCCACCGGAGCACTGATGTTGTGAATAGAGACCTCCTGCACCGGAGCAGTGTCATTGTAGCTGGAGTAATCGTGAACCGGAGATTGCACCGGTTCGTCCACAGGAGCTTCCACCGAAGCCTCTTCCGCAGCACTGGTCTTGTCACCGGCAAAAGTGTTCGGGATCGACGACCGCCATGCTGGAACGTGATGCCACTGAAACCCAACGTACAGTACCAGAACGGCGAAGATGGCGATTGATATCACCTTGAAGTGAGAGCGAGATGCGAGCATGTTCGCCGAAAGACTTCAAGGGAATGTATATCCGGGCCTGTGGATGGCTGGAAGTCGATTGGCAAAACATTTGCATACCTGGCCTAAAACGCCCCCCTGATGTAAAACATACGCTACTCTCATTATAATCTGGTTTAATATACCTTAACCGCGTTTCGGTCATAAATAGAATTCCGCTTGTCTGCAAATTCATTATGAGTTATTCCATCCACAGATCAAATGCTCTTGTCCATGGATCGAAGACCCAATAGACGGAGGACCTCAGCCATGAATAGGAGTTGATCCCAGTGGATGGAACCCTTTCCAGTTTACCCCTATTTCACATTGACTGTTCCGGATTTTAGAATTTCCAAAATCGAGGGTCCACCCTCTGCAAATTTTGCCCTGCAACCAACCAATTCGCTGGAGAAGCCTAACCACCACCCCACAGACCTTTAATTCCTTCCATTTGGTATGTAATATGAGGCTATACAAAGGCGACCCCTTCATGTATATCTGACGTGTTGCAGGATCGATTCCAGCGCGATTCCAGCGCGATTCCAGAGCTCTACGAGTATGCCCCCCCCTCTTGCCTCCACCCAGAAGGATCGGATAGCAGTGCATCTACAGCAGGGACTGTCGCCTAAGGTCATTGCCGACGTCGAAGGGGTCACTGATAGAACTGTCAGAAAGATCAGAGGTAGATTAAAAACATACGGTCAGCACTCACCTCCTAAAATGAGTGCTATGGGGCAGGCGCCCTTGATCCATCCTGCTGCCAGGATTGGTCTTCGGCATTTCCTAGAAGGTCAGCCATGGTCATATCAGAATGAGATGCTATACTACCTCTTCGACGACTGAGGCATCACCGTCGCTCTTTCCACTCTATCCAACGCTCTAAAGGCCATGAAAATCAATCGAAAATGCCTTAAACGGGAGGCTTTGGAGCGCTCGCAGGAGTGTCGGAATCTATACTTTCTAGACGTCAGTCAGTTCACTCACGAAATGCTCGTGTTTCTGAATGAGAGTGCAGCCAACGAACATACGATGCATCGTAAACGTGGCTGAGCTCCCTATGGCATATCGTCACGTATAATCCGGCCAGTCAAACGAAGCGAAAGATGAAGCATTCTATCGATCTACTGCTCTGACGACATTCTGGCCAGACATATACATCAGGGAAGTATTTCTGGAGCTCGCTTTGAATGGTTTCTGGCGAACGAGGTACTCCCGAGATGCAGTCGCTTTTCAGGGCCTAAATCGGTGTTGATTCTCGACAACGCTTCTGTGCATCACACTCAGGTGAGTAACGTCGACGTTGACGTCGAGCTGAGCTCTGCTAACTATCAGTAGGAAGTCAAAGATCTATGCCGTCAGACCGGTGTGATCTTACTATATCTGCCACCCTACTCCTCTGACTTCAACCTCATTGAAGAGTTCTTTTCAGTGCTTAAGGTCTGACTCAAAAGACATTACAAGCTGGCGAAAGACATGAGTTTTGAAGCCTATTTGCACATGGCGATGAAAGCTTGTAGCAAAGGTCATTTTGCAGCCGGTCACTTCAGGCATGCGAGCATAACAGTATAGATACGAATTGATTTGTTTCCTTGTCAGTACTTCATATGTCTACTATTTTTGCTGGTATGACAGGTACTTTCGAGTAAGTGTATACTTAATAAACTATATACTCTATAATTCACGATCACCAAATATACTACTGTTCAAAAAAGTCAAACTTCTCAAGCTTCTCGCCTTCTAGTGCTGCATTAACGAGGGCATCAAGATCGCATGCAGACTGCTGAGATCTTCGCTGAGCATCTAATCTGCACTGCATCTGATACGTCTTGACCTCATCACGAAGTCTCTTACTCAGCCAGTCGATATATTCAGGTCCATCCAATCTGATTTCTTAAAGCCGTGAGCCTGGCCCCTGCTGTCGTCGTGGCTGGGTCATCGGTGACAGCTGTTGCTTTGACGGCAGCTGCTTTGGAAGGGGCTTTGGAAGGGGGGGCATAGAGCTCTGGAATCGCGCTGAAATGCGCTGAAATGGCGCTGGAATTGATCCTGCAACACGTCAGATTTACATGAAGGGGCCGCCTTTGTATAGCCTCATATTACATACCAAATGGAAGGAGTTAAAGGTCTGTGGGGTGGTGGTTAGGCTTCTCCAGCGAATTGGTTGGTTGCAGGGCAAAATTTGCAGAGGGTGGACCCTCGATTTTGGAAATTCTAAAATCCGGAACAGTCAATGTGAAATAGGGGTATCAATGATGTTCCTAGATCACGCGAGTTCAAGCGAGCATTGTCATTGCGAAGGTCACTATGAATTCTGCCTATCAATGGCTGAGAGTCTTCATCAGTAGGGATCTCCCTCCATCGACTATATTTGGTCGATGGACGAGAAAAATTCATGGATAGTGCGCAACGTGTGGCATGGAAAGGTGCAATATTCCTCAATTATCGAATTCTATGGTACTGAATGCTGTCATTTTCTTCCTTTTCACTCTCTTTCCTTTTGCACCCCCATCGAGAACGAAGTCATCTACTACACTGTCTGGCTATACATGCCAATCTCGAATCTCTACAACGTAAAGCGAGAGGGTGTTTCTGTGTGTTCAAGTACAGGTCGAAGTGTGTGGTGTGAGTTGAAAGAAGGATAACATGCCGCCTTCCTGGCCCGCCGCGGATGCTCCACTTAGAGGTATACCACTACCTGCGCAACGCGCATCAGACGTTTTTTGGATGTAACAACGGACAATACCCTTACGTTGATGTTGACTAGCATGCTCTTGCACAAGCAGTTCTACGGAACGTCCCGAGGATTTCGATCCCTAACGATCCACCGATGTATTTCACTACGCGGGAGCCGACCTGTTTGGTACGCTGCAGGAATCAAAAGAGGACAACTGCACAGCCTCAACGCTTCGTACCGATGTAAGCACATTTACCTGGCAACCTATGTGTTCTTCGTGGCCGTCCTATCAGCCGAAACGGGATCTTCGAGTTCAAATAATTCAATTCGAATTCTTCTTCACAATCACAGCGCTTCCCGACCATGAGCGCAGCAAGGTTGAGGCATGAGCAAACCCATAAGAAGACTCAAATGATAGGGTGATGTTCGGATAGTATTGAGTGTAATCTAGATCAGATGTGCAGCAAACAGAAGGTGGGATTGGTAATTGTGGCAGCGCATAAAGGATCGCATGTCGGGTTGGAGATGTTCGTCAATCATCACGTTCGTACCAAGCCCTTGGGATGGTGGGGGCGATGACTTACTTTGCGTTGGGGCGTGTGTTGGCCCAATCAAGGGGATCAGGCGGTATCTGCAGGGCAGGTGGGGGTCAGCTTACAGAACATGCAGGCGTCCATCCTCGCCTCATGTTGACATTAATTTGGCAACTAGAGGGGCCGACTGGTCGTGGCCCTCACCGACTCGGATTGAATACGAGACACACGGCATTCTTTTCCTAGCTTTACCTAGAACCATCTCGCTTCTTGGCATGGCCACAACCGCTTGGCAGCTCACGCGGCATCCTACCGGCGATATGGCTTGTTCTGAACCTCAAGGCTTGCGGTCACGATTAGAGAAGGATCTGTGGACAAATGTAGTTTGCACTCTTCGTACCCAAGTCAACTCGTTGTCTCCCTGTCTAGCCGTCGCGGTTTTGGTTCTGCTTCACATTTTCCTCCTTGTATCTTGTTGATATCGCCCGTGATGATGATCAGACAATTTTGGACGGTCATAGTGAGCGTAGCCTTCGTATTGCCAAATGCGGAAGCTGCGACAACGGCGCCGACCTGGCCCTCGTCCGTGGATGAGCTGGAAGATATCATGCTACTCAATACAGGCTACCAGTCGCGAGGCTTCGCAGATTTCGTCACTCCTTGCTCCTTCTCGGCGCAAGGAAATGGACACATCGCGTCTGCTGAGTGGATTCGAACGGCGTTTCACGACATGGCTACCGGCAACGTATTCTTAGGGCAAGGTGGTTTAGACGCGTCGCTCGTTTTTGAGCTTGGTGGCGACAACATCGGTACCGCTTTCGCCACGACACTGACGACATACGCGCCGTATTTGTCAAGTCGGTCGTCAATGGCAGATATAATCGCTATGGGCATTTATACAGCGGTGCGCTCTTGTGGAGGTCCTGCGGTGCCAATTAGGACAGGAAGGATCGATGCAACGGCAGCAGGCCCTCCTGGTGTTCCGCTCCCACAGAATTCGCTGTTCACATTCGAGAACCAATTTGCCAGGACTGGCTTCAATACTACCGAGATGATTGCAGTGACAGCATGTGGACATACTGTAGGCGGAGTGCATGCTGGCAACTTCCCTCAGATTGTCCCACCCGGGACCGTGCCGAACGACTATAAGCTTATGGATTCGACAACCGTCTTTGACGAGAGGATTGCTTCGGAATATGTCTCAGGTAATTCCACGGACCCTCTGACCGTCGGACCCTCGAAAGCCGCAGGAATGGATTCGGACGCCAAGGTCTTTGCAGGCGACGGGAATGTCACGATAAAAGCCATGGCGGACCCGGTAACGTTCGCGAGCATGTGCAAGACGATGCTGCAGAAGATGATTGAGGTAGTCCCGAGCGGCACGGTTCTTACGGATCCGATTGTGCCTTACGAGGTCAAGCCAAATGCGCTCCAGCTTACTTTGCTCAAAGCCGGCAATCAAATCTTGTTCGCGGGCGAGATTCGAGTCAGGACCACCGTCCGTCCAGCTTCCAAGATCGCCAGTGTAAAACTTGTGTACAAAGATCGCTCTGGTGGCAAAGGTTGTGGGGGCTGTACCATCAGCACCCAGCCGAAAGGAACTGCTGCAGGATTCGATGACAGCTTTACGGTGAGTACATCCCTGAACATCGTGTTGACGATCAAACAACACCTTAGCTATTTCCTTGCTAACAATCCAACAGTTCTACTCATTCTCCTCTTCCTTGCACTCCAAAACTTCCATCTCGGCCTTCAACGTGCTCGTAACCCTCGTAGGTGGAGCGACGGAGATGCACGATAACAACGGAGTCGGATTTCCTGTCCAAGATTCAATCATGCTGCAGACTCCTCAAAGCTGCTTGCTCCCGGCCCAATTCTTAAACGAGAAGCAGAATCTAACAGTTGTGGCTGCGGTGAGTGCTCTAGATATCCGGCCACCAACGGCCACCTTCCCCCTTCCACTTTACTAAACAAGTCTCCAGGTCCGCGACACGCTGTCCGCCACTCCAGTAAACCTAACCCTAACCCTTCGAATCCCCAGAGCCGGTCTCGTCGTTCCAGGCCTGCAAACGACATCAGTACCCATGACCAAACAATCCACCCTAGGCCCTTACCACCTTTACGTCGCCGCCTACGGTTTAGAACCGACTCAGAGCCTCAACACCAAGTTCGACGTCGCGGTCGGCAGCTTCGCGGACAGCTTTAAGAATACGGGGGATCTGCCGAGTGCGTGCGCGCCGCTGAGCTCGAACTCGTCGAACACAACCACTTCGTATCGGTAATATCGTATATTGCGTATCGGGCGTTTAGTTGGGGGGGGCAAGTGTCCAGAATGGGGTTACGGCGGGTTCGCATCGTGGATCTTGATTGCGAGCCGTTAATATAGCAGGCAACTTTAACTCGTCAGCGTAATGCATTTTGAAGCATGTTCATTCCATTGGGAGGGACTGGGGGCGGCCAGAGCGCACAGGTTGGCAGTCATGAGGAATGAGGATGTATGAATGTCATGAAAGATGGGGGGGCGGGATACGCACTAGGTGATCTCGACGAGAGAACAAAGCGTGCTGATCTTGAATAACCTCATAATCGCCTATTCGAAACGTATCTCTCCACCCCTTCCCCCCCCCCCCCCGCGCCGCAGACCCATCCACCTCCTCAAACCCCCTCCACATGCCCCCACCCCTCCCCCTCCTTCTCCTTCTCCTTCTCCAACCCCAACCCCCTCAACCTCTCCCTCACCGCCCCCGTATTGCCCCCCACAGCCGAGCTATTCCGCCTCGTCTCCTGCGTGTAGTGTTCGGCGTAGGCTAGCGGCCGCGTCGAGGAAACGGCGTCGGGGTCCTTGCAGACGAGGAGGGAGGGGTGGGTGCGGAAGAGGCGGTCGATGTCTTCGAGGGTGCGGGAGGAGGTTTCCTTGGGTTGTGCGTTAGTAGGTATGGGGGTAGAGGGGTTAGGGATGAAAGGGGAGGATGGAGAATGGAGAATGGAGAGGGAGAGGTACGGGGTAAAAGAGGTAGACGATGGGGACAAAGGCGGCGTTGAAGAGGGTCCAGATGATGTAGAATTTCCATTGCAGGGTCTGGATGCCGATGGGTGTGATTTCGACGACTTGATGCGCGGAAGAAGAAGAAGAATTAGCCCTGCCTGATTCCCACTTCCCTCGTCTTCGCAAAAGGGGAAATACCCATGAAATTAAACGCCCAATTCGAGGCCGTACCCAACGCGGCACCCTTCGTCCGCATATTAATCGAATTGATCTCCGTCGGGTAAAGCCAGGGTACGCCCTGCCATCCGATACCGAAGAAAATATAGTAGAGGAAGAAAAACGCCACGGACGCGGAGGCGACTTGCTTGCTGGCGGCATAGCCGGGCAGCTCGTTATAGCGCAGGAGAACGGTGATGCAGAGGTAGCAGAACGCCTGGCCGGCGGCCGCGTACATCATTAGCTTCCTGCGACCCCATTTCTCGACGTTGGGGATGCCGATGAGGCTGAAGAGGAGATAGGAGACGGAGTTGCAGGCTGCGAGCAGCCTTGCGAGCTTCTCGTCCAGCCCAACGGATTGGATCAGCACCGTGGGCAGGTAGTACGACGTTACGTTAATGCCCGCCAGCTGCTGCATCGCCTGCGTGCCTGCTCCAAGTACCAGTCTTCGGACTGTGCACGTGCCCGCGGTGCCGGTGCGGCCGCGCAGTAGATCCCACCAGCTGACACCATGCTCGCGCTCATAGGCGGCGGCCCACTGGATTTCCTTGGACTCGGTGATGACCCAGGCGTCGTCGAGGTCTTTGGCTTCGAGGTCGGCGATGATGGCTTCGGCTTGTTCAATGTGGCCGTGGGAGATGAGCCAGCGGGGGGATTCGGGGAGCCATGGGACGGTGGCGAAGAGGACGAAGATGAAGATGAATTGGAAGGCGAGGGGGAGGCGCCAGGATACGGGGCCGTTGACGAAAGAGAAGCCGTAGGTTACCCTGGGAGGGTTTTAGCTTCTTTTCTTTTCGGAACTCTTTTATGGGGGTTTAATGGTTACCAATTCGATAGGGAGAAGCCTGCGATGTTCAAGATCATCTCGATGACGACCAATTTACCTGTGATTCATGTCAGTACGGGCTTTAAGCGCTAGTTATGAAAAAGGGGTGCGATGGATGAGATCAATGGCCTCGTATTCCATGGAACGTACCTCTCCAAGCCGCCTTTGAGGTTTCCGACTGCCAAACAGGAGCTGTCGCCGTATTCAAGCCATTCCCAAGCCCAGCTACAATTCGGCCAACAATCATTTGAGGAACCGAATAGGCTGTTATCTGAAGAATAGCACCAATGCTCATAACAGTGGTGCCAACAAGGATCGACTTCTTCCTTCCTAACCGTTCGCCAACAGAAAAGGCCGCGATTGCTCCAAAGAAGCATCTGTTGGAACGTTCTTGTCAGTGGGCCGTACTTGGCCGAGTAGATACTAGATAAGGAGGGTCAGGGATATGTACCCAACGTCATAGAGGGCGGTCACCGTTCCGATCAAGGAGGTATGTGAAGGTCCTTCCAAATTCAATGTCTTGAGGAAATCGGGTGTCACAATTACTCCCCCTGACAAGGACTTAGTGCCAGTGCTCAGAAATTCAATATATCTTTCGGATGGATAAGAGAAGCCAGAACGAGAAGCACAAAAGATCCAATTAAGGTTTGGAAATCACTTCATGATGACAAGAAAGAGGGAACCCACCAAAGACACCCTGATCATATCCAAACAGCGTCATATCAGTACTGCATGCCACCGAAATCCAGAAGGTTAGCCATCCTACAGAGGTTAACATCATAATCTCTATCTCGACGAGGAAACCAATACCTCCAGTAAGCCCAAAATACGGCGCCATAACGGCCTATATTCCCAGCAAATAATCTATGAACAGAAGACAAGCAACAACATAGAGGTTGAGAGGACATGACGGGGAGAACAGAGGAAATGATAATTATATGATCCAGATTGCTCTCCAGATTGCTATCAACGGAGTGGTGCGTCAGAGGCGGGGACTGCGGGGTAACCGTCCAGGGTCAGGGATTCGGTCAACGGCTGGTCAAACCCTAATTCTGCTTTGAACCAATCATGTCCTTTTTCGTCGGTCCGACTACCGGGTTTAGTGCTTCGCTTCCCCAGATCTGACCTGTCAGAAGTTGACCATACCTACCTTAGGTTAGGTACCTTGAAACGGCTGATGTGGCGCGTGAGTCATATCCGGCTTTAGCTCGAAGGTCGCAATGACGAAGATGACTGCCATGAGCTCCATGCCACTGTAGGCGTATGTTCTGTTCTAAGAAAGAACAACGAGTCAATCGCGAGAATTAGGTGGTAGCCTTTCTATCTTTTTTCTTTTCTCTTTCCCTTTCTGATACTTTGTTTATCCTTGTTAAGAGACCAGTCTTTCCCAAAAGAGCAAGGGAGCTCTATAGACGCCGTAGGATACTCGCACTGACGGCCATTCTAGCTATGCGACTGGAAACGTAAAAATCGCTGCTAACAAAAAGCACATTGCTCCAAGTTGATGTTTCTAGATGGCGTAGAAAAGACCATACTTCCAGCTCGAGAATTCTATCTCCCAAAAGTTGTAAGGAGAAAATGGAATCATTCACGACCATCGTGCAAGCGCGCTGGTTCGGCTAAGGGCTCACCAGTAGGGTATAGCACATAGATAAGGGTGAGTTCGCCTCGCATTCTGCGCGGTTTGACCATCCAGCCCATGGAACCCAGATCTACCCTAGCAATGGGGAGGCCTTTCTCTCCGGTATCGACCCGCCGATCGGATTTTGGCAGAGCCACGTGAAATAGTCTCTACCAATTAGTTGGTCTGCGCTAGGTCACAATAGTCAAGTCTCGAGCGAACGTGAACAGACCTTTCATGGCAAGATAGGTTGACTGAAATACTCTCTAGTACCTCCTCCGTAATTTTGTAAACAATGATCGGTCTTTCTGGGGTGATCTTATCGTGATCAGCAGTTGCGATGTCTTGGCCATCATTCATAGAGGTCTGTCGAATGCTGCTTAGCTGGGGTTTGGCGAATTGGGGCTCTGAGAGCTGAGTCACTCACCGCTGTCACTATAGTTTGTGCATCTTCGGCTTACTGACATCTTTTTGGAGAAGCCAGACTTTAATCGCCGACTCTTCGGACTTTGTCTTACGGTTCTCACCAAGGCGTGGGTGTGGTAGCAATGGCCTTGGTGATATCACTGTCTGTCCTTGAATGTCCGAATTGTCTGAAGGGCTGGACGAGCTTGAAGAGCTGAATCTCGGCTCAGATGGCTTCGAATTCATTGTCGTAAGAGCCTATTGGTCCAATCTTGTCGACTTCAGTCCGATGAGGACAATCTGCGGTAGATAGAGCTCGTTAGATCTGAGGCCACGGGAAGAAAATGGCTGTCACGTTCCCTCTGTTCAGGATGTCTGTTTTCTGGCATTTGGGCGCTGGGGATCACAATCTCTACATTGATGTGTGCCGATAGGTGCAAAGTGTTCCCACAATCATTGTTTCTTTGGCCGTACATGAGGCTGTTCGTCGGGCTTGAAACGAATGCTTTCAAGCACACCAACTACCCGCTGATCCCCACCAGGCGTGGAATGTTGACTCTTGACCGTCTCGCTATGAGATCTGACTCTTTATTACGCTTAGATCCAAACGGCGGCCTGACATATTCAACCCATGGATAGACTCTATCACGATTGTAATAGCATGTCATCTATTACGGAGCGATTAATCGATGTTGTAGTGTCGAGATCAAACCTCGAAGTCCCTACCCAGCAGCAACGTCGTTGTTAGAAGAAGCACGCATCCGAGAGAAACACATCAGACGCGTCATCTCTGGGCACTTTTGTACTTTGCATACTTCTAGAGATGCACAACTTCATATAGATTGCCATTCATCGCAGTGAAGGGGAGCAGCTTACTTATAAAACCGCCCGCGAAACGCCAAAAGCCGTCAAGACAACGGAACCAGACGAGTCAATAAGGATATTCTCCGACTTAGTATTTTTATAACGATGCATCAGATTCGTGTATATAGCCCAGTGCTTGCGTGAGGCAGACATGAAAGTGGCGAGGCTTTCGGTCCTCTGCGTAAAAGGTACCCCAAGCGGCCAGGAATCCTGACGACGCACATGATCATGACTAGGACCGGCCTTCGCAAGAGTTCATTCTTTCTTATGGGCATTGCTGACTGTTCTCTCCAATGTCACTGTCCCATCAGACCGATTATCTTGACATTAAGACTGGCTTCTCCGACTTCTGCCGTCGTCGAGGTTTTCCGTTTCTTTGAATATGCGCTGCATAACCATCTCCAAACTGGGATTGTTGGTTGACAATGATGCATCAGAGTACTCTGTATCAAGGAGTTTGATTGGCTTAAAATAAGACGGAGCGGCAGCAGTCGCAAGAGCGACCTGCCAGATCTCAAAAGAATTGATATCGTCAGGGTTTCTTTCGAGGGGAACAAATGATCTGCTAGAAAGACTGTACGAGCGAAAGAGATATGGTGTTTACGAATGCTTTCTTGGACCGCTCTTGATGGAGCAAACGACGGTCCTACACCTAAACGCATCTGACTTGAATCGGCTGTTCTCTTCGTCTGGGCTTGGTTGGGCACGAGGCAGACTTTGGAATTTTCGATCCATTGCCACACTTCTCGTAGTATCTTTAGTGTTCCCCCAAAAACTAACAATTCGAGACGAGGTCTTCCCAAAGATATTGCGGCATAAGTCTTTGTAGGTCTCCAACGCCAAATCAACATCCATCCTCAACCGCCCGAGCAAAATCGCAATTAGGCCTCCTGTACTTGTCCCCGCAATGTAGTCAAAGTAGTGGCATGGTCTGTAGTCGAGCCTCTCCTCCACTTCTTCTTCTTCTTCCTCCTCTCTATATGGAATGTCATGCACCTCTTTGGTAGAGTGAGGCGCTTCGTCAACTAGCGAAGAGAAAGTGCCCGAGACTGCGCTTGGATTCGCGGCCCGCTCAAACTTCCTTACCTCTTTCATGAGTGCCTGAAGAGTTAACTGCGAGGAGAAGCCTCGTGTTCCACCCCCGTCCAGGCACAAAATACATTGCTTCGCCCATGGCTGTTCCCCAAAGCTTGTCAAGGAATCAGAATCCTCGGAAGAAGCCATTCTTTACCGGTGAGCTTTGCGCGTGTGTGTGATCGAGGGAGATGTTGTAGAACGTGAGCTGTAAGGTTGATGTGGATCTGACAGCCAGTACTTTTGAGATCAGGTTTGGGGAATGATGTGATATTATTGCGTGGATATGAATAAGTGGGAACGGCAGCTATGTGAATAAAACTCCACACAACTTAGCCTCAATGTATCCATTCATCCATACGTGGACCTGTCCATATCAGCGATTCCGCCAATCGAAGGTACTCTTTCCCAAAATGAAACGTACGCAATAGTCCTTTAGGAATAACAACATCGCATCCACCCTGTACGCCAGTGCTACTCAATCAGACACCCCTCAACGAGATAACGCCGTATCGTATTATGTATTGTTATGCGTGAGTATTTTTCTCTGGCATTTGTTGGATAAGATCGATAGGATTGATTCCTAAGCTTGGGACTCTACAGATTGCAATGAGGCGATAACATTGTCAGCAGCCGTTTTGCCTCTAAAAGCCGTTGCCTAATTCGCCCTCAGTCATTTGGCGTAAAAGAGAAATTGTGAGATAGCCGATTTAAAATGAGAACAGACCAGCACTGTGGACTTCCTTGACCCCATCGATCAAGAGGCAACAGGACTGGATTAAAGCCCTTCTTCGTCAGAGCAAGTTTGACAATTCAAAGCACTCGTGATGTTGAGAACTTCCCAGTTAGGGAGAGTCAGAGTTGGCTGACTTCCCAGCCAATTCCCAAGTTGACCAGCTACGAGCCCCAAGCTAGGTCTTCGACAGACTTTCATGGCCTGCTTTGGTCATCTCAAGTATTTCCTCGTCTTCCGGCACATACTTGTACCATTCAGCCATCTTCTTTTGTGTCGGCAAGCACTATTCGATGGATCTGATGAATTCCGATCTTCTCTGACGGAATGCGTCCTCTGACAGTTTGACCATAGTATTCAAAGGTAACGTTTCCTTCCCTTTTTCCCAGTTTTCTAAAGCCGCATTCAATACCAAAGTAGCCTTTCTATTAATCCACACAACACCGCCAACAAAAGTTTCTTCATCCACAATGGGATCGAACCGCATATGGCTTCGCCATTCACCAAACTTCCAAAACTCCAGCATCAACTCTACCCTTGTGTTCACGTACAGATCCCATGGCATGATAGGCTCGTAATGGCCGTATTGAGCGCTAGAAAGGTCCAGAGCATATGGTTTATCGCACCTAAGCGTAACTAACAGAACCACATGGGGCTAATCATCACTATGTTCTGTGCCAAAGACGTCGATCTTGATCAAGTGACGCCGCTTGTTCTTCGGTTATAAGACCACCTCTATGATATTGGAGTAGATACCTAGTCCGTATCAGTTTGAGTGTTGAGATGGAAGAAAGCCTGAAATCTTGTTCTCAATCAGAAATCTCGGCCTACACGTACCTTTGAGCATTGTCTTGACTTCGTGCATGTAACCAACGGTTTCATCACAACGTAGCCATGCCAAGACCGCATTTCTCTCTTCTTCATCTGCAAAGAGATTGGTGGGAAAGGGTAAGAGTAAAGACGTGTAATATCCTTCCTGGAGGTACATGATATCACCTTTCCTCTCAACTATTAATATGTGCTGACCAAAGAGCCTTTCTCGAAACTTGTAGAACAGCGTTTGAATTGTGAACCCGGCACGGTATATTGACCTGCACTCTTGAATCGCTTTGCAGGCTGCTTTGTGATTAGCCCAGTCGCCTTTCTGGCAAGCGCTGCTGCAATAGTACGTTTTCGAAGCTTCTTCTTCTAGGGTGTCGGGAGTCCAGTTGCAGCCAGTGCAAACGTTCGTGGTGTCTTTATGGCAGTGAGCATACAAACCACTATGCAACGTAGTCGTAGAAGACATGAAGGCTGCGGTGGTTAGAGTAGAGAAGGCCAGTAGGCTGAGCTAGGCGTTGAAGCATTAAAATTCGTCGAAACCCTCAGGACCAGGACTAAAGAGTAGTGTGCGTTTAGAGGCTGTTGAAATAAACATAAGTCAAGTGAGAGTTGAAGGAAACAAAAATCAGGCGTAGGATCTTGACTTTACCAAGAGCAGTGAAGTGATTAAGACAAAAAGTAGAATGTGATATTACAGTAAATGGAACTGCCGCGTTCATAGCATTGTGTCAACAAGCTCATTAAGAGATGGATTACAGGCGAATCTATGATAGACACTTACTGCATGAGAACGGATGAGTTGTCATGTCAAAGGAGGAATCAAGATTCAGGAGTTTGCACCCCCCTTGGTAAGATAAGCCATGAAAAGGCAAGTGTGCCATATCGTAGAAAACATATTACGAAGCTGGGTAGACATCTGCTGAAGTCGATGAAGAAAATCTCCAAGTTCGGACACATCTGATCTTGTCGAGTCTCTTGGACCTTGGACGGCTGGCTTGAGCTATGCATTACACCCTAGCTCTCTCGCAGTGTCTCAGTACTTGATGTAGTTCTAAGTTGATGGTTACCTCGAATCCTCGATATCTCGATATGAAAATCTCGCAACACCGAAGCACGCTAAGGTGAGTTATGGAACTTCAACCCCAACAGAACAATCTTTGGTGTCACTTCATCTGGCGACCATTTCGATCATGAAGCTCTCACCAGCTGTCCAGCCGCTCGCAAGAGTCTTCAACATCCCTCTCTGTCCTCCTAACCACTCTCTACCGTTCTTCCCCCTGCCATCGTTACACCACTCCTCAACGACAATTTACCCATCCATCCTCTCACAGACCCACGCCTTCAGCACAACTCCCATCGCCCACGGACGCAAAGACCACAAGCAACCCAGAGGCGACAGACGAATAAGTCCATCTCCCCTCCCTACCCATCCCCCCCTTTAATCCTATACGCAAAACTAATACCCTGACCTAATAGCACTGATCCGCTACCATCTATACCACCCTCTAACACCCCGGCCCCTGCGCTTCTCCCGCCTCCGCTCTCTCCGTCACTGGACTATCCACCGCGCCTACCAACTCCAACGTTTCAAAGATAATCAAAAGCGAGAGTTGGAGCTCGAAAGACAGTACAATGCTATGCGAGCAGCTTGTGAGGAGTTAAGGTTGGGTGTGGACGATGGAGGGAGACTGTATCGGCAAGCTACGTCAAGGAAGGGGATTTTCGGAGGAGTGAAAATGGAAGGGGGGTTTTTTGGGAATGGTGGGGTGCCGCCGGAGTATGCGAGGGGGCAGACGGAGGGGCCGGGGAGAGCGGGTTGGGATGAGGGGTGGACTAGGTGATGGGAGCGGAGAGAGGCTGGGGAATCGTATGCGAGGATGACGGGCAGAATGTGGCTATATGTGGATGTTGGGAGACTGGAGGTCCAAACTAGAAGGCGGCATTGTCAATTCATCTATGTTCTTCTGTACGATTATCGTACAGGTGGCTCTCTGTACCATTGGAGGTCTTACAGAATCTCTAACCAAATCCTCGACACTATTAAGGCTATCATTTTTGCGAGTGGGTTTCGCTACGTTCCTGGTGATATACATGATGGCTGAAGGAGGACTTTATGCCCACCGCCCGACAGTAGTCCCGGCATAGACTTTCCTACAGCCGCTTCCCATTTTATAAATTTCCTTGGGGTACACCTTCTGCAGCATAGGCAGAACTGAGCATATGTGGACAAAACTTGTTCAATATGTAACAAGTGGGATCCAAAATTACCCCATCTATAGCTTTTCACGCTAACCACCACCACTCGAGCTTCACAACATCCGCCATAGAGCAAATATGCAGAGCCACTAACACCGGAAAATGCTGAGCAAACGCATAGGTTATCGAAAGCTCCGGTAAAAGACCGTCCAAAACACAGCCCAGCCCTAAACACCGAGTATAGACAGCAGTATCCATGATCGTATCCATAAAACCGCTTCATAGAATAACACAGCACCCTCCTCCTTCACCCTTCTCGAATGTGAGCAGAGCAGCTCGTGTGGCTGCTTCGAAAACGTCATCTACGCCTTCGCCGGTCAGGGATGAGCATTCTAGGTATTTTCGCGCTCCAATTTCGCGGCCAGCATTATGTCCCTCTTGTTCTGTCGTAAAGTGTAGCGATTTCTTCCGCATTTCTTCTACAGCGACAGGGTCTTCTCGGAGATCTTTCTTCAGTCCGACAAGTATTATCGGTACATTGGGGCAGCGTTCATTGGCTTCTTCAACCCACTAGAAACCAGTCAGATAAATGCAGCTTAGAAGTAAGATCAATTCATGTTCACCTTGTGCTTAACATTATCTAGTGAATCTGGGGTGTCGATAGAGAAGCCGATCAAGATAACATGTGCTTTTGAGTATGCCAATGGCCGCAATCTTTCATAGTCTTCCTGGCCTGCCGTGTCCCATAATGCCAGTTGTACAGACTTGCCGTCGACTCTGCAATCTGTTACGTAGTTTTCGAAAACTGTTGGTACCTGAAGGCGGACAGCTTCAAATCAGCAAGATCTCCAGTATCTAAAGCGGTCCAATCCAGGGAATCGTGCCAGGAAAGGTCTACATACATAATGCTGTTCGATGTTAGCTTGAACATAACTAACGTTGTATGACTGGCTATGCTTACTGTTGGGAAATAACCTAGTGTAAAGACGCTGAGGAGACTTGTCTTGCCGCAAGCACCGTCGCCAATTATGACAAGCTTTCTATTTTTCGCACAGTAGAGTCAGCCTCCAGACTTAGAACCTAGGACCAAGCTTTTTAGAGTCGTGAAGTTCCGTTAGGAACCGTCTGTTTGGAGAACTTCGGCTTGTCTCAGTAGTGACCCGGATTCATGACAGCGAATCTCCTTATTAAGATGCGAGAGACACTTGGAAACGACGCGGCGTCTGTAAAGAGGGCTTGCCCCGGTGTAGCTGGAAGTGTCCGGACACATTCGCGGCTTGTCTAAGCCGGCTTGCTCGATATCCCCATTGGAAAGCAGCACTATGGACAAAGCCCGTCGCCCGTGATCCACATACCTTCGCATAACATTCTGCCCGTTTTGTTGTGCCATCGTAGGCCCGCACTGACTCCGCGCTCCTCAGAACCACAGCCAGAAAGAAGATACCAAGGTCCTGATAGAGATGAGAACAATTGGATGGAAGCAGTCGGAGCAGATGGCTCGTTCTCTGCTCTTGTATCGGCAATGCGTCACTTCTGCCAGCGGTGAACCGTCAGGGGCTGAGCTGTCGTTCACGGTAACACAAAGGCGAGGCCGCGATGCTCGTTCCCCGCTCTCCCAGTTGACGATAGGGATCGCCGATTGGAATTAATCGTTCGCCACCCAAGACCGAGAAGCTGTATGGTACTGACGTAGCGAAGTAGATATGTAGCTTGACATTCGGATACAGGCTTATTGCGATTGGAGGTATTTGACGCCGCTTGTAGGTTTATGCACGACGTTGTACCTGGCGTACGGAGAGGACCGCTAGTGGTTACGTTCACTGAGACCTTACGTCGAACTACGAACACCGAACCTCTGCTACTCTACAGTACTCTACCTGAAGGCCATCCGGATCTGAAAAAAACTGAGAATCCAAGTCCCTCTATCCCGCTCATACGTGCCTCAGCTTGCTGGTTCCCCAGACTCGCGGAATCTCTTTCCATATCCCAAGGATTAGTGGAGGGGCCTTTCCACCACCACCCGTCTCCAAACAATCTCCACAACAACACATAGCCGGAGGGAGATCTTGGTTGTTTTTACATGTCACGGAGGTTTCAACATTTTGTTTAGATAGGCCTTGGTTGGAATGCCTCCAAAGCCAACTTCTCATGCCTCGGGACCGAATAATCCGTTAAAGCGGGCACCTTCAAAGGCATTTCCAGATAATGGAGTCCTGAAAACAAAAGGCACCAACGCTCAGACAAACCCTGCAAACCCTTTACCGACAACAAACCCAAAGACGACCTCATTCTTACCAAGTATGGCTCCTGTAGCTCAGAATCTACAACCGGTGATTAGCCGGCCTGTGGCCAATAATCCCGGTCCAAATGCTGTAGATGGTACTGCTTCTGGTGTGAACAGAAAAAAACAGAAGAGGCGAGAAAAGCAGGCCGCACGCTTAGCCGCAGAACAAGCCCAGCCGCCAGGGTCAAAGTCGGCTCAAGCTTTTGCTGGAAATGGTGGTAGCACGCATCCAGAACCCCCGCATGGAATATCTGCAGCACAAGCTCAGGTACAGGCAAATGGTTACGATTATGGAGCATCCGAATACGATGATCCAGACCAGTACGAGCCAGGGGAAGGGGGGGATCTCTACTACACAGACGATGAGGGCCGGCTTTATCACAATCGATATACTAGTCAACCACCAGCCAACGGTCCTATCACGAACGGCCATCCACCCGAGACTGATAGGAAGTCGAAGAAAAAGAAAAATTCCAGATCAAATTCCTCGGCCCAGCATGAGTACCAGTCGAATTACCCTCTTAACCCCAGTCTGCCACCTGCTAAATTACAACCCCCACCCCCACCACCTCCTCCACTCTCAACTGCCGCACTTCGATCAGCGCATCACATATCAAAAGACCGCATCTGGAATACTTCCACGGCGGAGGAACGTGAGAGAATTAAAGAATTCTGGTTGTCGCTGGGAGAAGAGGATAGACGGTCTTTGGTCAAGGTTGAGAAAGAGGCGGTACTGAAAAAAATGAAGGAGCAGCAGAAGCATTCTTGTAGTTGTACTGTTTGTGGGCGTAAGCGTACAGCCATTGAGGAAGAGCTAGAAGTACTATACGACGCATACTATGAGGAGCTGGAGCAGTATGCCAATCACCAGCAGATCAGTCTAGAGGATGGTACACCGATCATACCTCCACCAAGAATGTATACCCATCCAATGGCTCGGTTACCACCTAAACGAAGTCCTCCATTACTCCATCGTCCGTCAAGAGGCCGAGTTCAAGAAGTGGCAGAAGATGACGAGGAACAAGGAGATGATGAGGACTACAGCGATGAAGATGACGATGAGCTGAGTGAAGAGGAACCGGAGGAGCCAATGGGTCCGGCGGCTGATTTCTTCAATTTCGGGAACAGTCTTACGGTCCAAGGTGCGCCGAGATACATCTCCTCATCTGTTGCTTCCGAGGTGCTGATCATCTACAGGGGGCATTCTAACCGTTGCAGATGATTTATTAAAGAACGATGGCAAGAAATTCATTGAAATGATGGAGCAACTGGCGGAGCGTCGAATGCAACGAGAAGAAGAAGCACAGTACGCTGCTGCTGGGCTAGGGCACGCGTCAATGCAACCTCATAATCATGGTCCACCTATAGACGACGATGGTTATGATGATGAAGATGACGAGGAGTATGATAGCCAAGATGAAGAGGAGGACTACGAAGAGGACGAGATGGTACTTTTTATATTTCACACCCATATCGGCGTTATGCTGATGTTTGCTAGGAAACCATGACGGAGGAACAACGCATGGAAGAAGGGCGTAGAATGTTTCAAATATTCGCTGCGCGAATGTTTGAACAGAGAGTTCTTACGGCTTATCGTGAAAAGGTGGCAGCGGAGCGACAGCAGAAGCTGATCGAAGAATTAGAGGAGGAAGATCTTCGTGACACACAGCGGGAAGCCAAAAAAGCCAAGGAAGCCCAAAAGAAGAAGGACAAGAAACGCCAACAGAAACAGCTCAAGGATGAAGAAAAGTCCAAACGAGAAGCAGAAAAGGCCGCTGAGGAAGCTGCAGCTCAAGCGGCTGAGGAAAGCAAGCTGGAAGAGCAGCGCCTGAAGAAAGAGGAGCAACGGAGAAAGAGAGAAGCGGAGAAGAAAGCTCAGGAGGACGAGAAGCAACGGAAGGAAGCGGAAAAACTGAAACGTTTACAGGAAGCCAGGGAACAGCAAGCGGAGCTAGAACGTAAGCAACGTGAGGCAAAGGAGCGGGAAAAGAAGAAGCGGGAAGAGCAGAAGAAAATGGAGCGGGAAGAACGAGAAGCAAAGGAGAAGGAGGCTAGGGAGAAGAAGGAGCGGGAAGCAGCAGACAAGAAGGAGCGAGAGACCAAGGCAAAAGCTGAAAAGGAGATGAAAGACAGAAGCAAGAAAGACGAACACCCCCTCAAACTGTCTGCTCAAGCTGTGCCTAAAACCTCTTCGCCAAAGCCGCCTATTCCACTATCCGCCCTGCCTACAACTTCGAATCTCCACCCGCAAACGACAAGCAGTCACGCTTCCCCCCATCTGTCAATTGCAACGCCGGCCATACCGAAAGCACCTACGCCGGTGCGACCACGTCAACCGTCTGTTCAGGGTTCAATTCCAGGCTCAATACAGGGCTCACATAGCTCCTCTCCTAAGACCTCACAACCCCCTTCGGGCAGCTCGACTACTTCACCTAGTCAATCGTCTCAGCCGCAAAATGGCATAACTTCTGCGCCCGGGAAAGCGGCCAGCCAACCATCTATGCAGCATCCTCCGCCAAACCCGACACTTACTCCAATTGGTGTTCCGCCGGGCATATTCAGTCAGCCTCCTGGCTTTCAGTGTATGCCAGCCATGGCTGGGAATGGGTATTCTGGGAATTTTGGTCCCATGATGCCGCCCATGACACAACGAGCGTCAATGCATGAAGCTACTTTGTTCGCACATCAGTCACATCATGGTGGTGCTCCATTCCGGAATTTCATGCCCCAGAATGGAATGCCATTTCCTCCTGGGGTTAGCGGGGGGAGGCCAATGCCGCCTGGGCAAGGAATGAATCTGCCGGCGACGCAAGCGCCCGGTGGACCTGTCCCAATCGGCAGCGCTCCTAACGTAGGCCACGGTTTACCTCGTGATACGATGCCATCTCATTCGCACTCGAGACAGTCCTCTGCATCTTTTGATAGATCAGCCTTTGAGAACACTACTATGCCTCCACAGACACAACCAATAGCTCGTCCAACTCCTATCCAACGTCCTTCAAGTGTAGCTCCTCATCAACAAGGCGGAAATAACCATTCCACAAATGCTGACGTTGAGGACCTGAGCAATCATCTTGGAAGCAGCGCACTACTCGATGACACTGATGTCCCATTGTCAAACAATGTTGCTGACTCACGGCGCGGTAGCATGGCACCTGGTGGACCTCGACATGGATTTGGCACGTCGCCTATGTTTCCCGATCCTATTGGAAGTAAGTCATCCGCTCCTCATTGTCTACACTTCTGCTAACATCCATTTTTAGCCACGAAGATAGAGAATTTTCCTCGTGGTTCACAAGGCGGAAATGGAAACACTTGGGGCATGCCTCCCATGCCTTTTGGTGCCCCACCCATGTCAGGTCCTCCCTCTTGGTCCAACAATTCGGGCCCTCAATGGTCCAACGGCGCTTTTGGTAATGTAGCAATGAACCGTCAAAACGCCTCACGAGCTGTCACGATCCGGCATTTGATTTGTCAAGCGTGCAACAAAGTCAGCGCCAATCCTCCAGCAACCAGCAAAAACGGTTTCCATAGCGCCGAAGTGGTCTTACGTCAAATTGAGCTTATGAAGCCGGCAAATGAAGGTCTAATAGCGCTCAGAGAGATGATGGATATCTGCGATACCGAAGGCAACTCTCAGAACGGCGGTGGCTCTTTCACGGTTACTCGCGAGCAAACCGGTGACTTTATCCGCTTTGAAGCCGGCCGAAATACATCAGTGAGCATGCGAGGCGGCGTCCCAGGTGACATCGGCAGCCCCATTCCAGGAGGCGCTATGCCCGTGTTTGGTGGAGCGAGGCAGCCCTTCCAACATCCAGGCGGTATCATGTCGCCGTCTAATTTCTGACCTTCGATCTGTCTCCTTGTTTTCCATGATTGCTTGCTTGCTGAGCTGGCTGGTGGATCTGTAAGCTTTTTTCACTGAATCATTGATGGATGCATTTTCTAGAGGGATATGTTATTGCTAGTCTAGCCGAGAGCGGAATCATGGCTTTGCATTAAGCTGCTACGAATAGGTAGATACGGCTTTGAGAAAAGTAGCTTTCTTAACGAAAGAGTGTTTAGATAACCGTTTGATCTGTGGCGAAGAATTTGTATTTCGCTTCATCATCAAACCCTAATCATATCAGATCAGATCAGGCTAAGCCCACGTGTGGTCTTCTTTGCGCAAACGGCCACTAAGCTCGCCCCGCCCCCGCCCCGCCCCCGCACCACGCTATCTTTAACATTCAAACCTCTTCATATCCCTGACATCTCTTAGCCTGGCGACAACCGTCTCAAAACAACTTATCAAACTCACAATGATGACTCCCCTCGCCGTCCCTGGTATCCTTCACCGCTACGTCCATCCCCCCCAAAATCTAACCTCCTCACCAAACCCCCATCTAACCCCACCCAACTAGACTCCCCACCTCGTCGCGTTCGCCCACTCCCCCCACCCTCTGCCCTCCGACATTCCAAACCCCACTCAAGAACCGCCGAATATCCTACTCCTTATCGGCGGTCTCTACGACACCCTTCTAACCGTCGCCTACACCTCCCATCTCCACCACGCGCTTCCCCCCTTCTGGACTCTCGTCTCCCCGCTCCTCTCCTCCTCTGGCACAGGATGGGGCACTAGTAGTCTGGACAAAGACGTCAAAGAGATCGCAGCATGTGTAAAATACTTCCAGGAGCTGCGACCCGGCGCGAAAATAGTATTGCTGGGTCATTCCACCGGCGCGCAGGATGTCATGCACTACCTCCTCTCCCCCAGCTCTCTCGCTCACCATCGCCCACGCATCAATGGCGTGATACTGCAGGGTTGTGTCAGCGATCGCGAGGCCATGCTCATGTCCTTCGCGCAGGAGGACTACGACCGCCTGAACGCGCTCGCTCTAGAGTTCGTCCGCGCTGGCCGTGGCGAAGACGTGCTTCCCCCTGAGCTCTCCGCGAAAGCCCTCCCCGCCGTTCCCCTTTGCGCGCGCCGCTGGCTGTCGCTCGCATCGCCTGGCCCGCAGCACGAGGGCGAGGACGACATGTTCAGCTCCGACCTGAGCGATGCGCGGTTAGCAAGCTCATTCGGCAAGGTGGGCGCGACGGGCGTGCCGATTTGTATCCTGTATGGGGGCGCTGATGAGTATGTGCCTGGGTATGTGGATAAAGACGCGTTGGTGGGGAGGTGGGTGAGGGCTGTGAGGGAGGGGGGTGGGAGGGTAGATGAGGGGAGTGGGGTGCTAAAGGGCGTGGGGCATACGATGGCTGAGGGGGGATATGGGAGGGAGGAGTTTTTGAGGAGAGTGGTGGGGTTTTTGGGGAGAGTGGAGGGAGTGCCGTAGATCTGATCAATTAGATCCGTGACCTTTCTGTGGCGATTGTGCATCCACGAGGCTTTGTAAGGGATATCTCATAGTCGTGGTTACGGCTGGGGGTATGCCGGTTCGGAATTGATTCGAGAAAGCAAACATCAAAAGTGGCCGGTCTTGTCTTCGGTAAGAGCAAGTGAGCCGGGATATGATGGGATGGGTTATTTCAGGATAAAATCGAGGAATAGAACGGCGCAAGGGAAACGGAGCGGGACTTTCGTTTTGCTTCCTTGGAAAACGTGCGTAGAGTCCACGGTGAGGAATGTTCTCTTTTCTTATCCTCGTAATCAACCCCATCCACAGCAGATGTACCGAACGAGGTGCACATCGCCATATTGCATGCCTCGGCCTTCGTGCCTTCCTTTTCCGTCTTCATGCCGTCTGATGAGGGAAAAGGCCCCGATCCTCTTCTTCCCTCCAAATCTACGAGTTGAGATAAGATGTTTGGGCCTTACACGTTGCGACGCGGTTCTCTAGAAGTCATGGCCACAGTTAGGCGAGTGTCAGTCATTACCGAGGAACCCTTATTTGAAAATTGAGTCGTGTGAGTTCAGATACAGCCGAGCATAGAATGCTACTAAACGGAGGACCGAGATAGCAATCAACGAACCAAGCTTGTGAGAAGATACTAGCAAAACGGGAGAGGCTGATGAGAAATCCCATGATGGTTCACTCAGTAGAACAATCAGTGTGTGCAAGATTCGTCTGAGGCGGTGGGGCATCAAACATACACTTAGGCAGTCTGTGCTATATACAATGCCATCTAATAAGGCCCCGTTGTAGGAGCCTCGCTAGACATTTTCTTTGGCAAATACTTGATACCGACCTCAGGACAGAATGAGGCTCCCGCTATCCTGAGTGTCAGTGATGACAACAACCACAAAAAAGAGCTTGTCGCTTCACTCACCTGGCGGCTGCACCGGCACGTAAATCCCATCTTGCGCACTCCCAGCCACATTGAAATTGTAGAAAATTTGCTCAAGCCCCCCCTCGTAGCACCCAATCGTCGCATTCACACCGCCCCTATGCTTCCCCAATGCCTCCTGGATCTCAACAGCCGTATACGTCTTATTCGCGCTCGGCACGATGCCCTCGCTTTTCAAGAACTTGTAGCTATCCAGCCCCTTGAACAGGTCTACGGTTTTCTGGAAATAATCCACAACTTCTTCTTGCGGGGTGTAGTCGTCGTAGCATTTGGGGTAGAGGGTGCTGATGCAGGTGCCGTGTTTGTTCCATTCGTGTTCCCAGAAGCCCTCGTCGTTGCCGGCGTTGTCTTTCCAATACTTGGACATGTATTCTAGGAGATCGTAGCGTTTGTAGGATTCCAGGATGGCGGTTATATTGGTGTATTGGCGGGAGGCATCGCAGTAGCTGTCATAGGTACCGTCGCAATGGTCTGGCCTGTCTATATGTGAGCTGGCGGGCTGGTGCGGTCCCAGCAAGTCGGGCAAATCCAAGACCGCGTGGGCTTACCAAAGTCCGTGAATAGTCCAGTGACGCGCTGGACCAGCGGCGGGATTGGTGTCCCAGTATTGAGTCTGGAGAAGAGTTCCACCAGGCGCATTGAAGCAACAAGTGTTAGCGATGGCAGTAGTGTTGTGGCAACTCAAGGGAAGCTTTGTGCAGATTTCAGAACGGCCCGCTAAAGCTGGCTTTAGAGAGAAAAAAGCCACTTGGGCGATGCCAAGGGCGACTTGAGAGAGAAATGGCATGATTGGAAATGGTATTGTAGCCGTAGATAATTGAGAGATGGAGCAAACCGAGAGCAAAGCAAAGACCATGGGTCTATATGTTTGTACATCATAGCTGAAAATATTTCTCTACAAGACCCAGAAGCGCAATGACGCAAATCGATAGACATGGTGGAAAGACATGATGGTGCCTCCGCTTTTCTGCAACGGGCTCCATCTGATCTCTTCTTGTCCAGCCAATCCTAAACGTGCTGCAAGGCACACCAATAACTATTTCCCAGCGGATCCTCCAGCTGCCTAAACGGGTATAGCCGTCAGTAGCCTTGAAGATCTTTAACAGATCATGCTTGGGTAGTAGCAGTAGTAGTTGAGAACGTGCTTGTAGAGACCCAAGATTATGGGTAGGTATGATGTTGTGTGGATTGTAGAGGGTAGTGAAGAGGATGTACTTTGTGGTCGAAATCGCAGAACGCGTCAGATCTGCTCTCCAGAGCCCTGCTATTGTTGTTTTTTTGAGCAATTTGTCACGCCTAAAGTGTATTGTCAATAAACCAAACTCTTCGATATAATAGAATAGAGGTTTATGCTCCTGCCTGCTAGACCTTGCCGTTAATGAGATTAGGGCTGTCAACGCCGAGAGCGAGGAACTTCTTCACATCGTTTTCGGCTCTCTCACCTTGTGCGCGTCTGTTCAGTCTTTGAGAAGGATCAAGTGCCAATCTCCTTCCAAGCGTCGTGATGAACACTTCAAAGACCGTGAAGAAATATATCGTCGCTGACAGAAAGAAGGTTTTCATGTTCAATGAGTACTTGATTAGACGGGGAAAGAATTCAAGAGGGAAATGGTCTAGAGACTAAGGTTTCAAGTGCTGGCCATATACTCAAACAACATAGCCCCGGCCAAAGAAGGACGGTACGTGGGTACCTACCTTATTTCGACCGCGCCGTCAAATTCACAGTCAATGGCTTCTTATCCCACAAACCATACACCTTCTGATCCGCCCAATTATCCTCCGCATCAGCAAGGCTCATTTCAAAATTCCACACCATCTTCGCCAAAATAAGCCTCATCTCGGCATTAGCCAGGTTCTTGCCAATACAATTCCAATTGCCGGCACTGAATGGCATGCAGACAGCTTTGCGGTCGCCAGCAAATTCATCCGCGTACTCTGGGAGCCAGCGTTCGGGGATAAAAGTGTCGGGGGCAGTGAAGTTTCGGGGAGAGTGGTAGGCTGTGTGTTGGGGTATACCAACGATGGTGCCGCCGGGGACAAAGTATCCGCTGATGGTGTCGCCTGGAGGTGCTACGACACGGCTGAGAGCGGATGGAACAGGAGGATAAATACGTAGACTCTCCTCTAGAACAGCCTTGAGATAGGATAAACGGTTTGTAGAGTCAATGCTGATCTCCGCTTCGTCAGTAAAGGCCGCAAAAATCTCGTGAGTCAATTTCGCATAGACCGCTGGGTTTTCCAAGAGGTAAAAAGTACAGCCAGAGAGGAGTGTTGCGGTCGTCTCGGATCCGGCAAGGGCCAGGATGGAAAACGTCGAATCGATCTCACCACGGCTCATGCCTCTTTCATCATTGTATTTGAGGACGTAAGACATGAAATCTGGGTGATCAATAGCGCCCTTATCGAGACGTCGTTGTATTTTATCTTGGCTGTAGGTGAAATTTGCGTTGCTCAGTTTCCTCATCGACGAAGGTGTTAAAAGCTTGGCAAGGCCTTTGAAAGGTAACAAGTCCTTCAACGCAAACATCAGAACCGAAGCTTTGATGCCGTGGTATATTGACCAGACCCAAGGATGGTAACCGCCCTCCTCGAGACTGTGAAAGGATTCTCCATATGTAAAGTCGCCAATAATGTCGAATGTAGTGTGATTGAACCAGCTTACCATATCCACTGGGTTCTGACCGATTTTGACCTGTTCCCCAAGCTTTTCCACGAGGAGATCGACGTATTTGAGGATTATACCTTCCTGTTCCTTGAGAGCCTTTTCGGAAAAGGCATGTGCCAGGAGTCTTCGTTGACGTGTATGAGCAGCATCAGACGTAGTCAAAATCGGCTCGATGTTATTCGGAAATGGTGGTCTACGCTCAGCTTTAATCCATGCCGGACGACCGCTATGATATGCATATATCTCCTTCCAGGCAGTTTCGGAGATGAAGGATAATTCTCCAGGAGCAATACGCACAACTTCTCCATATCTCTCATGCATAGCTGTGGTCCAGTGTTGTTTGGTTCCAGTCAAAATGGCATAGACCCTTGGAATTGGGGTAGCAGCTGCCAGATATGGCCCTGGGACATGAGCAAGGGGGTGAAAGGCTAGATTGTAGATTATTTTGACGATATGGTAGCCTGCCCACTACAATGGTCAGCATCACGCACTTGCCTGGTACCGGTATATTCGACAAGATGCTCACTGCAGCTATCACCAAGCCAGCGAATAATGGAATGTTGTGTGTATCGACCATTGGACTGTGGAGTCTGTGGTCTATAAGGGTATAGGCTCCCATGCTGTTAATGATATTCTCAAATCTGCTTTATTTCAAACAAAGCAACGTCGTGGGGGCATATATAGCATAAGAGATACTCGGATCGTTGAGGAACACAAAATGGCATATGACCGCAAAGAAAAGGCTCTTCTCGGGATGATGCATATCGATCCAGCGAATCAGCAGCAGGATATCTGAAGATTTATGCAATGAAATGTCCGGCATCGTTGTTCCCGTGCTAATTAAGAAATCAAGGGACCAAACAGACGGACAGAAAGAATGTTGGCAAGTGAGGGGACAATATCGAATGCTGGATACTTGTGACGGAGCTTGACCGTAGATAAATCCTAAGACCAGGCAGTACGTGGCAGTAGTAGCCGTTGACGCCTGTATCCTATCCATACAATGCGTAAGACGTTGTGGATGTCGAAGGTACGAGTACAGTACCTCTGAAGCACTTAGGGTTCGGCATATTTAAGATAGCCGATCCCATGCACGTCCGACTTCACACCACACGGAGCATCGAGATGGAGGAGACGGCGTCCCCGGATAGCAGTGCTGCCTCCACGCCCAAGAGACATAGTCGACATGTCTCCTACAACCGAGGTATGCTATGCAACATCGCGACCTTGAGATCAAAATAGTACTCAACGTCACACCAGCATCCCTACCAAGGCGCTCAACAAAGGGACCCTTAGACACTGTTGAGTATGCCAACATCTTTCACGTCAATTTCCAATACTAAAATACCAGCCCCCTAGCCATTGATCTCCCGCCAGCATCCGGAGACACTACCAACGATGCCGCCGAGGAAGCAGCAACCATCCCCATACCCCTGACCCCCCACCCTCTATCACCCGAACACCCCAAGGAGCTCCCGCTCCCTCCACCAAAAGACTTCTCCTACCTGCAACGTCCTGAAATTTATCATTCCCTCTCCCAACTCGACCTCCCTCCTCCCTTTCGCGCGCCCTCGCACCAAGCCCCTCCCTCAACCCCACTACCAGACCTCCTCTCAACCTCCCACTACCGCTCTGCCGCTATTGCAGCCGCGCTGCAACTTTGCACCTCCCCTTCCCTATCCCCTGATCAAATCTTCTCCCTCCTCTACACACGTCTCGCATGCCTCACCCTGATAGATGCCACCGCATTTGCAGCTCAAGAATCTAGATGCCTTGAAGACATCAATTCCCCTTTCTACCGCGATGATGTCACTCACAAGAATATACTACCCTGGGAATTACGTGTCCTGGCTGTTCGACTCCAAGGCATCGGATTCAGCGATGCAAGGAGAGGGATTGCGGGATACTACGACCTAGCCAAAGATGCTCGACTTGAGATCACAAGAACAAATGGCCAAGAGCGCCAGACGTGGAAAGAGCGGTTGAAGGACCTGGGTGTCAGGGTTGGCAACGCGCTGGTTGAGACTGGAGATCTGGCAGCTGCAATCCGGCATTTTGAGAGCCTCCGCCGTAAGGATGACAGGGGGGATGAGCTTTTGAAAAGCCGCATCGCACTGCTCTACCTGCGTCTAGGCGAGGTAGCAGCTGCTCGCCGCTACATCCCCTCAACCCCACGTACCGACTCCCCCACCTCATCAAATACCCTTATACGCCCCCTCCTCAGTATGGCTGAAGCCCGCTACGAAGACGCCATTAACGAGTGGAAGGATTTAACCTCCACCCCCAAAAGCGATATCGCAACGCAAAACCTAGCCGTCTGCCTCCTCTACACCAACCACCTGGATGAGGCACACGCCCTTTTAGACTCCCTCATCGACAAGGGCAGGTCATTCCACGCGCTAACTTTCAATCTGGCAACGGTGTACGAACTGCGGACTGAGAAGGCGAGAGCAAGAAAGGGGGAGTTGGCGGAGAGAGTTGCGGTTGGGTTGGTAGCTGAGGAGGGGAGGGGAGGGGAGAGGGTCGCTGCGGACTTTAAGCTTTAGTTCGAAGAACTTTCCGTGTTTTAAAGGTAGGAAGACTGCCAGATCTTCCCTCGAAATATCTTTGGTCGGAATTTGAAGTCAGAGGGAGGGGAGAGCGGACGCGAGATTGTGACAGGTTAGGACGGGTGGATGTATCACTAATCCACCAACAATATCAATACTGAGATAGTGATTTCATATATCTGTCCCAAAAGGCATAGCAGCTGGACGAGAATAAGCTTAGCTAAGGAAGCAGCATGAGCAAGCGCGACTGCAAGTATCCAGCCCCTTGCGACTCCAGGCCTTGAGTGGAAGTGCCTTCAGTGTAACTATCGCCTCTGGACAAAGCCACAGGATAGCCAATTCTCGCTCCAGAAAGGACCTCTAAACTCCCCTAGCAAAGCCGTAGTCGCTTGAATAAAAAACGAGTATGGCTCCAGCTAAAAACCCCAGAAATACCACAAAGCGCTCGGACCTAAAGCCTGAGCTCGTTGCTGAAGCTTGAATTCGCCCCTGCCTACACCAGGAAGGCACCGTAGCTGGAGCATAACAAAAGTAGCACACCCCCAACGCCGTCATCAATACCGTCGTTAGCCCTCTCTGTAAGCCCGCTTCGGTAGCATCAAGCACCACCCCTAACTCTTTTACTGCGCCCTATACCGGCATCCCTCTCCAATGCCTCGCCCTCTCTCTTCTTGCTCTTTGATCCGTCGTTGGCAACGCCAGTCTTGACCCTCGCCCAACCGTCAAACGGACTAATCTTCCCTCTCGTCCTTGCTGCCTCCCTCGGCTCCGGGCCCTCAAGCGGCGAACTGTCCAAAGCCTTCTTCCTCGTACTCGCCCTTGTCGCATGCCCTGTTGTGGGAGGCGTAGCAGGCGTCTCGGTAAAGGCCTGCTTGACAGGTGTCACGAGCTGCTCCTCTTCCGTGTCGTTGTTAGGAGCGATGTCAGTCATGTCACTGTCATGAGCGAGATTGTTTGAATCTTCGATATCAGTGACTGCTTCTTCGTCGGCCAGAGCGCGTTCGCGGCGCTGTTTTTCAGTGGGGAAGAGGAGGCGGGGTTTTATGGAGGAGCGGGTGAGGCGCGGGGATAGGTCGAGTTCGGTGTCTTCCACATCTGCGGGGTCGTAATTGGCAGCGGGCGAGGAGTCTTCTTTGGGGAATTTGCGGTAGACTCTTTTGCCACGGCTGGAAGAAAATGGGTTAGTGAATGTGGACGATAAGCTGCATGAAGAGGGTAGCTTACAAGACGTAGACCATGCCTTCTTCATGATTATAAGCCTCTTCAATATCTGGATTACTGGTCGTGATACTCGGCGCCTTTCTCTTCTTGCCACCCCGCGTCTTGCGTGGTTCTTCAGATGGGATCTGTTGCTCGGGATGATCTAAGAATGGGTTGTCCTCACACATATCCAGCTCAGGGATCTTTTCCTTCGAGTCCGTATAAATTTGAATCTTCCCTTCCGAGTCTGCACCATCATCCTCCATTGAACTATCCAGAGAGAACCCAACATGTCGTTTTCTCCCTCTTTTACGGGGTGTTGGCATTGCATCTTCCACAGTTTCTGGCCGAACTGGGAATAGCACGCGAGCAGCGGAGCTTATGGCCGGAGCTGGGTGCATCAATTTCTTGCGTGGTGTCTTGACGGGAGTTGGAAGCATATTGGCGCCAAGGTTCAGAGATGGTTGTTGCAGCGACAAAATGCCGTTGGCGTCTTGCGAAGGATCCATAGCTCCTCGACTGTTGTTTCTACCAGCGTCTTTATGGCTCGATAATTTCCCGTTCTTGAAGAGCTTCTTTTGTGGAGAGGTGTGTGTAGAGGATGGAGGAGACTGTGGTTGTGCACCACGACGTGAGCTAAAGCCTTTTTTCGAATTGGAAGATGATGCGTGGTGGAAACTGGAGTCCAAAGATAATGGTGGAGGTGTGTGAGCGGCGCGTTGAGTAGAATGGCGCGTACTCTTGCGAGTTGAATAAGGTTGGTAAGTGTCGTATCTAGCTCCGTGAAGCGGTGTTGGTGGTGTATGTACGGTTCTCAATGGAGGTGTCGTTGCCATTATGCCACCTAGGTATAGTTAAGGTGCTATTCAACACAGCTGGTATGTGTTGGGTACCTAGAGCAATAGGTAGGCGGTCTGCACCAAGAGAGGAAGCCAGAGGATATGGGTCAGACAGCTGGTGTAATTGGCAGATTAGATGCACAAGATCATTATTCAGAGCAAGATACTCCGTAGTCGAGCAAGAGTTTGAGCAACACTTCAAGCACTTTGTCGTAATTGCAAAAGATGTTGTTGGAGCGGAGAGAGGATGAAGTGGTCAAGGAGTGTCGTCAAAAGTTCTTGGCGCTCTGGATTTCTGCGTGGCTGGGGAGTGGCGGGGGAGGCTTGACCCAAAGGCGCGTAACACAATCAACAACACGTTCCGAACGTATTGTCGCAGCACCCTTGTATGTCTTTAAGATAATTGACCAGTCGATGATATCCCAGCAATTTCTCCGCTGCTTGTACATTGACTGAGCTTTGTTGCGGCCATGGCCCAAAACGGCACAACCCCCAACCTCGACACCCTTAACCTCTCCGACACCATCGATACAGACGACCTCTTCGCCTCTCCCTCCCGCTCCCCCAAGAAATCCCACAAATCAAAACCATCAGAAGTAGCCAACCCAGAACCGCAAAGCGCCCCAGACCACGACACCGAAGAAGCCCGCCTCGAAGCCCACGAAGCCTCCCTCCGCCGCGAGCTAGCCAGCATCCGCAACATAAACCAAGTCATCGAAGGCGTCGTCACCAGCCTCGAGCGTGCAAAGGGAAACATGGACGCCGTCTCGCAAACCGTAACCTCCGCTACCTCCCTTCTAAACACCTACACGCGCATACTCTCGCAAACGGAACACAACAACCGCCTGATCCTGTCCCCCGAATGGCACGGCGCCTCGGACGATCTCTCCAAGGTCGAGAACGAATCGATACTGCGGCAGCAAGCGAAAGAGCGCAGAGAGATCGAAGAGAAGGAGAGGCGGGAAGTAGCTGCGAGGAAGGCGGAAGAGGAGGAGAGGAGGAGGGAGGCTGCTGCTAGTGTGAAGAGGACGAGGGGGGGGAGAGAAAGGAGTAGTGGGTATGCGAGTGCGGGCAGGGGGCGGAGTATCGGGTATGTGGGGGTTGGGGGCCAGGGCGGGAGGGGAGTTGGAAGGGGTGGGGCAGCGGGGCAGGGGACCGGGGCTGCAAGGGGTTCGAGTACGGGGAGGGGACGAGGGAGAGGCGTATCGTAAGTGGGTGCGGTTGGGAGTATATGGTGGGAATGCTTTGTAGCGTTGATACCCAAAATGTCGAGTTCACAAGCGAAGAAATAGGGATTCAATAACTTGCATAGAGCACGACAAAGAGACGAAATAGCCCTTGGCGAGAACCGGTAGCCTACGATAATGGACAGAGGCATGATTGTCAGTCTCGCCCAGGCGTTCGGGATATGCAACAAGCGCCCACACTACTTGTACATCTCCCTCTTAAAGTAGAAGTACACTCTCTGTGCTGCACACCGCTGTACATAAACCAACCCTCTGCTTCCCCGCTATGGACGGGGTTTAGGAAACACTAAGACTGGAATCACCAAGCACAACAACATGCTAGCCTTACTTAGCCTGCGTCACAACCCCTTCATACTCCCTCGACTGAATGTACTCCAGCGTCCTCTGGAAATGCCGCTTCGGGTTCTCTAGCGACGTGCTCTCCTGGTTCGTTTGCAGGTTGGAATGGATGAGCTCAATGAGCCCGTTTAGGTATTTCGTTGTCACCTACATATATAAGTAACGATAACGCAACTGGGTAGGAGAAAGCAGAAAATACCGTTTCATTTTGCTGGTCAAAGTAATATACGTATCTGTTGAGGATCTCGACGAATAATTCGACAGATACCGCGGTGTCCATACATGCATCTGCTACACGAAGGGCGCGCTGCAGGCATTCAAGGACGCGTTTACCGTCTCTGTAAAGCTTTCATAGTGTCAACAAAAGATAGTTCGCAGGGGCTATAGGTAACTCACATTCTTCGTGTCTTCCTCTCCCCTGGCAGGAATCTCAACAGCCCACCACAAGTGACTAGCCAAGTAGACTGCCCGACACTGATCTGGCTTTTTCAATAGCTTGCTCCCATGTAAAGCGCACTTTGTAATTAATGTATCATAATTCTCCTTCCCAAACCCTCTGGTGCCGTGGAGAGCTCCGGCAATGACACAGACAGCTTGAAATTGGGCTCGTGAATCGCTGATAGCTTCCTCGTATATCGTGAAGGCTTGTGCAAAGAATTCATAAGCAACCTCTTCGAAGCCGGTCTGGTCTGCCACTTGACCGCAAGCAATGAAGAGACGAAGGCAGAGATCCGCAGCGCCGTTGACGCGGGTGTATAAGCCTGATATCGAATTATGCATGAATTTATAGAGAGCTGAGCACTGTGATTGCCAATTATCATCGTAGTGCTCTCGACTTTTATACTTTCGAGCGAGCTTTATAGAGGATGTAAGGAGGGCGGGTGTAGTGTATTTGACTCGCTCATTTCCATCGGCGAAAGCTTTTCGGGTGGTTTGAAGGAGTTTGAATTGCAGGTCATTGTCGGGACTCTGAATTAGATGCACTATTCGTGCTAGCCATCCTTGCTCCTGTACAGTTTCATCCGTTTCGGCGGTCCTTCTCTGTGTAGGTACGCCAGGGTAACCTGCAGGTTGCTGCATGCCTTCTCTTATTAGGACTCGGAGGATGTCAAGGACGCCTTCGAGATGCTCTGAGGTCGAGATTTTGGTATGGTTTCTGAGAATATTTTGAGCTACCTCACCGGCAACTGCACGGCGAGTGGGATACGTTTGTGCGTTTAGGAGAGGGATGTAGCTAGGAAGAGAGAGAGCGGTGAATAGGGAGAAATAAGATTTTATTGGTGCAAGAAGAAGGCTTAGAATGTTGGATTGCGTGGGTGCCGAATGCAGGTCAGCGCTGTTAGCGAATTGATTGACCTTTTCATTGGCGAATGACAGGATCTGGTCCACGTAGTCTACTTCAACATTAGCCTAAAAGATTCTAGAGTGATCGAAAAGACCTACCCAATCGCTCAGGATAAATATTACTAGTGAAAACATCAGCCATATGTCATACAGCCGTGCATTCAATTGACTCACAGAGCTAGGTTAGACAGTGAAACCAGCAAAGCAACTACATCTTGTATGTGGAGTCTTTGTGCGTTGACAAGGTTTAGCACTTGATCATAGAAGATCTCATAGAGTTTGACGTCCTCCGGTATTCCCCTATTCTTTTTAGGAGGGACCTTCTCAGCATCGCTATCAGCAGAGGGGTCCTTTAGAGGCTGGCTTTGGACTTCTTGTGGTGGCGTCTCAGTAGGATGATCGCCATTAGTATGCTTTCCATTGGTTTGTTTGTCTTCTCCGTCTTGCTTCGCTTCAGGCTTTTTGGTTTCTTTAGAAATGCGTAATCGTTTTAATAAGTTGATAGTAGCCTCTCCTTCGTTCTGTTTACGCTCTTCTGACGATTCCGACTCCGCTTCTCGGGCAGCATATGCAGATAATCTGTCCATCAAGCCAATAACAATAGCTTTGATATTCACATGAGGGTTCAGTCGAGATATGGCGGATAGGAGCTGGTCGAGAGTGTTCAGATGGAATTCATCTGGAAACACTTGAGTGATAACTTTAATACCTTGTTAGCCACTGGCATGCAAAGCTGTGGGCGAAGAGACAAACCTTCAAGAAGATACTCCTGTGCTAATACATCTCTACATTGCACAACCTGCTCCAAGAGGGGTTGCAAAATAACGGTTTTATATGCTTCTAGATCGACCAATTGGCTCAGTCTGACTAGGTTACTCCCAACGAGCAATTGCAACTCCTGCCTTTCTTTCGTCCTTTGCTCCCTTTCTCTTGAATGCCCTTGATGCTGCAACCGGACCCACAACTTATTCATTTCGACGAAATTCGTCAGGATAAAGCTTATAGAGTCTTGAAGATTTCCTTCCGGCCCATCTCCAGTCCCTTGGGGCAGGGAATCCCTTGCCTGGCCTGACAGGTAATATCTCAAGAAAAGCCCTCGAATTGGATGTTGGACCCCTCGGCTCATCTCCATCATGTCCTTCATGATCTCCTTGACCGGCGCATCTTCAATTGCCATATAGACCGTCCCAACAGTGATCATGAGGTATAGGCGGGGTACGATGTTTCCGGCATATTGGACAAGTTCGTAAAGGTCTGCTAGGTGGTTGACCGGGTGAGATTCGCGGAGGTAGACGGAAAGATGCCGTAGGGCATCAAAGATGGCCATGTAGAGTTCATAATATTGTTTCGGTCCAAGGCTGCTTGTCCGAAGCTCTGATACCAGGGTTGAGCTGCAAAATGGAGTCGCAATCAGCATCCATACCCTCAAGGACGGACAACAAAGATTCTCAGTACCTGCACTTCAACGCATCCATAAGTTTCCCGGGGGTCTCCAAGCATTTGCGCATAAGATGTGTCTGTTGCCGCACCATAACCAAGGCATCCTCCAGCAAACGTGCCTGGTCCTCGATAGCCGGCGGCGAAGTCATGCTGCTTCGGTCAGCCATTTGCTGCGCAAATCTGCGAGCAATGGCCTCCTCTTTCTTAGTGCAGCGTGAAGTCCCTCAAGTTGTGGCCATAGAATAACTGCTGTAAGTATGCAGTAGTAGTACTGTAGAGCATGCGTGGAGCTGCCGCATTTGCTTCGGAAGAAGCCGCGATGCCCTAACTCGCCTAAGGCATCTTCTTAGCTAAGCCCTGGGAGTCTCCTCTTCATACTGACACCAACTACCTATCATTACATACATAAAAACAACAAACAAGAATGTGAAGTCGGTAAACAAGGCTGTTATGTTCACCGATTGCATTTACGGTGGACCAAGGGCAACATTTTCGACCAAGTTAAGGGTAGCATATCAAACATTACAATTATCCTAAGCTATGCTCATCTAGTCACTCAACATATCACTTTATCATGAATAGTCGCTGCAATCCAACGCCGATCCCATATGCTGTATCCATCCTTCGCTATGCCAAAAACAGAATCCGCCGACGCTTTCGTTGAATTGAAGACCGGCCCCTCTCATAGCAATCAAGTAAGCGTAGTAGGGTCTCTCCTGCGCCTTAGCTCAGAATAGCCTGCGGTATCGGCAGTACTAAATCTTCCTCCAATAATACACCGTTCTCATGGGCTGACCGAGACGTGCCCTGCACTATATGCCGTCTGATATGTAGTCGACATTTTGGTAGAAGTCGCGTTCCAGTAAGTGTGCCACATTCCATTGTCAAAGGTCGTTGTAGTGGTCGTAGGTGGTGTTGGTGACACTGTTAGGGTAGATTGGACCCATTGCGTGGTTGTCGGTACCTCAGGTTCGGTTGTAGAAGTGCTTTCTAAGGCCGACAATGTCGATGTTAAGCTCGTCGAGCTTCTCGAATTATACGGCGTCGGTGCCACGGGTAGTGCAACCGTCGAGGAAGAAGTTATTGCCAGAGGAGTGGCGGTGCTTGCCGATACTGATGTCTGTGCTGGTGATGGCGAAAGCAACGGGGTTGTGAGAAGTTCCTTAGTAACGGTTACAGCAACAGTGGTCGCCGATTCTGATTCTTCTACCACCTTCGTTGATATGATGATCGCAGTGGAGGGCAGTGGTGTACTTGGGGAAGCGGTGACGGTTGTCGTATCCTGGGTCGTCTGCGTTACGGTCTGGAGATCGAGTGTTATCGTAGCAGAGAGCACGGCTGTAGAGCCTCCATCGACAGCTACCACGGAGTAAGGAACACGTTTCTGAGCTGGCATAGGAGCTTCTTGGGGCTTGAAGGGCAACGAATGCGATAGCAGAGTGAGATATGAAATTGTACACATGATTAAAAGATGCATGATGGGAATTTGGTAGATGAAAGATCACTATGATCTTCGCTATGATGAGCCTTGCAGTAGTGATTGTTACGCAAAGTGGAGACTGCAGATGGATACCGACAGAAAGAAAGAGCAATAGGAGACGACATGATCTATCAATTGATGGATCCTCGAATGGCCGGTGGTTGGTACGTTGCGTTGAGGAGGCTGGTAAGCAGAATTCTGAAGAAAGGCTGGAAAAGCCTATGAGCTAAGCCCAATATAGTTTAGCGCAAAAAGACATTCCCCTTTCCATCTCGCTTATGAAGTCAATTCAAAAGGTTCTTGACCCATCATAACCTCGAACGTAAATTAGACGCTCAGTACGATCGTGAAGTTGAAGCAGGTCCATTTGAAGGGAGTTCCACTAATGAGATGACCTCCGAGTCTCCTTTGAGTGCTAATATTACAAACATCGCTATGTACAAAAGCGATCTATTACATTAAAGATATAAACTGCCATCAATATTGGGCCACAAATCATACTGGGAGATACACCTCAAAGATATTCTCGACCTCAGGAAAATAGGGTGTGTGATTCAGAGTCCTGCTCGTCCACATGCCAATTCAATAACCCGGATCATGGTTGCACATATGCTTCGGACTTTTGAAATTCTTCATGTTCGCAGCATTAATGAAATCCCTTGTTGTTTGAATGTTCCCACTGCAAATGGGTCCACACCAATGGGGCCGCATACCATGCCCGTAGGGCTGCAAGATGTACTGTTTCTGCTCAACATTGGAGGCTGCAATAGCCCCACTGACGTTGCACACGGGAATGGTGAAGGTGCCTTCCCAGCTGGGGCCTTGGGCCCCTGGGTTTGCCCATTGGCCTTGGAGTGCTGACACTACACGAGCGTAAGCGGTGGAGGAGTTGTAAGCGTAGCCGGCGACGTTGTAAGCGTCGAGCGAGGAGTTGATGACATCCTATACTACCGGTTAGCAGATTACAACTCAAACCTTAGCCCTTGCTTGCGATGTCAAAACGTACGGAAACCTTGACATTGGCATAATCGCCTTGTCCCAGCTTGTCAGCGCCCGGAGGCACGGCCGTCCAACCCCACTGATGTGAAGTGAGGGAAATAACATCGTTCTCCTGCCAGTAGTAAAGGTACCATGCCTTGCCATCTCTACATATGCCATAATCTGCCGGACCACCGCCGATACCCTGATTATCACCACAGGCTCCGCCTCCCATGATAAAGATTTTCTGTGTACGATAAAGCTGATTGATGGCTTGACCGATAAGTAAGGCATTCATGGCGCCTGTTACAGCATTCTTGTCGACTCCGCCAAAATTGACAAATAGACCTCCTTTGAGGTATGAGCGAATGTCTCCTGAATTAAGATAGTTGTCGCCACGCATTAGCGCGTTATTGGCACTTGTAAATGCTTTCATGGCTTCGACAACCACTTTTGCAAGAATACCACCCAAGTCCGCGGACCTTTTAAGTGTGTCGTCCCGGCTGTTATAAGTTAGTTTCCGGATTGGGGGACCATCGAAATTTGCCAGGGCTTGTCTTGTACGTTCCGTCTCTTGAATCAACGTTGCGCAGGAGAGCAGGAGATAAAGAACAGGGATCTTACTGTGTGCCAACAAGAGGGACAGCGGCTCCAAGAGCACCACCAAACAAGGAAGCAGCTACACCACCAGCCAAGCCCGCTGCCGGGCCTGCTAAGCCTGCGAATGCTGCACCAATACCAATAACCATGTTCATTCCGTTGAGAACCTCCTTCAGAACAACCGCACTTTTGTCATCCTTGTCCCGGTAGAAGGTCATCGCCCAAGAATCCTTCGAAAGTGCAGACGCAATTGCGCTCACCTCGAAGGATTGACTTAGCCCTGTGAAATAACTATGCAACCTGTTGACCGACTCAACAACATAATAGGCCTGTCGTGTGCTGTTGCCCAAGTCGTTGAGAACTCGATTGTCGCAGGGATCAAAGTCGCAATCGCTACTTGAACCATCATCACGACATGACCAGTCGGGGTTTCCAAGAGACCATTGCCCGAAAGCCCCAGCGAATCCAGCGCTGTTGGTCTTCACGAGCGAGCTCGCATTCTGCCACCAGCTGTCCAGCCAGGCATCAGTGTTGTGCTTGTTGTAATCAGCTGGAGTCTGGCCATAGTATGAGGCGACCGGTCCACATCGTTTCCGAGGGCTATCAAGATAGGGCCCTCTCAGTGGCTGAACATGACTCGCAGGCAGAGCATATACTGTTGAGCAGAGGATGGTAAATGTAGCGAGGGACAAGATCAAACGCATGGTCAACACAAGAGGGTAGAGAGAGCATCAAAGAAGTAGAGACTGAATCCGATGAAGAGGGCGTGAAGGTGTCCGAACTCGATGAAGTATAAAAGCCCGTGGGAGAGCATGTAAGGTTATGTCTATACCGTTGTACGAGTAATCCTACATGTTTCCTAAGCCCCCCACCTTGGCAAGAACAAACAGACGGGGATGTCTTAGTTACAGGTCAATCAATGATCAATAGACGTGAGACGTGAGACGTGAGACTTGGCTAGAGTGCTGGGGGGGGGGATGCCAGATCCAGAGTTCAAGACCGGTGCCGGGAGCCTCAGGAGACATTCTCGTGATCTGATCAGGTTATTCTTAGTATAGTTGGACGGAAACGTGATGGGCCTGATTCACCGAGCCGGAAATGAGCTGAAGGGTTGTTGGTAGTCGTGGGACGGTGGGACGGTGGGACGGTGAGACGGTGGGACTGGTCGAATACCTCCCTAGCGTGTAATTTGAAACGACCGAGCATGGCCAAGCATGACACAGTACCTCCGTATACAAACTACAGTACATAGGTACCTCCTCCGTATGCAAAGGCTGATGCTGGAATCTGGATGGTGTTTTCCGACTACGGTACCTACTGCACTCCCACAGACCTGCAGACTACAGACTACAGACTACAGTACTCGTACATAGGTACCTCCGTATGCAAAGGCTGATGCGGGAATCTGGATAGTGTTTTCCGGCTTGCTTATGATGACGCCGGGGTGAAGAATCCAGATCTGGCAATAGTCGGAGCTGCATCCTTGCTGGGCCGTTTCGACGTCGGGGGTAGCATCATAGCATAACATACCTTGCCGTACACCGCCTCGAGGCACAGGAGTAAGTAGATACCTACCTGGAATACCTAGACCCCACGTTGTTCAAACAGCTGGATCCCTAGACGTACTCCGTAGTAGTGAGCCTGCCGTGAGAGTGAGACAAGAGATTGTCTACCGCAGTAGGGAAATGATTCCGGAGAACCTTCCTCACATT
>JAABUU010000780.1_pt1 | contig 65222 bp, 104 predicted proteins | sample 5559301 | NCBI WGS metagenome assembly JAABUU01 (sample SAMN10711884, study PRJNA513360) | rock metagenome | isolation source: Antarctica rocks | place: Antarctica: Victoria Land, Richard Nunatak white
CCGGCAAGCAGCTGGAGGACGGCCGCACGCTGGCCGACTACAACATCCAGAAGGAGAGCACGCTGCACCTGGTGCTGCGCCTGCGCGGCGGCATGCAGATCTTCGTCAAGACGCTGACCGGCAAGACCATCACGCTGGAGGTGGAGTCGTCGGACACCATCGAGAATGTCAAGTCCAAGATCCAGGACAAGGAGGGTGCGTGCCCGCCCACTCTTGCAGAGCGTTCATGTTTGAGCCACTGCTTAGCTCGTTTGCAGGTGTGCCAAAGTCGGGGGGAGCGGTGAGCAGGTATTTGAAGTATTATGCTTATGATGCATGCTGTGTCTGAATGTCACGTCTGTGCGCAGGCATCCCGCCCGACCAGCAGCGCCTGATCTTCGCCGGCAAGCAGCTGGAGGACGGCCGCACGCTGGCCGACTACAACATCCAGAAGGAGAGCACGCTGCACCTGGTGCTGCGCCTGCGCGGCGGCATGCAGATCTTCGTCAAGACGCTGACCGGCAAGACGATCACGCTGGAGGTGGAGTCCTCGGACACCATCGAGAACGTGAAGTCCAAGATCCAGGACAAGGAGGGTGCGCACCCGCTCTCGCGACAAGCAGCACACATGCTTTATTAGACGCCACTGTGCTGCTGCGGCATTGCCTGCCTTGATGTCCTGCATGTGATCTTGTTGTGTAGGCCTTGCATGTGTTTTGCTGCGGGTGTGGTTCAGTTCTGTGGCTTGACCTTCTTGGGTGTTGGCGTGTTTCATGACTGGCGTTCATAGTCAGCTGCTGTGGATGCGGGAGAGGCTACATGCGGGCTTGCGGTGCAACAAGTGCTGAGCAGTACGTTGTCTGTGTGCGCAGGCATCCCGCCCGACCAGCAGCGCCTGATCTTTGCTGGCAAGCAGCTGGAGGACGGCCGCACGCTGGCTGACTACAATATCCAGAAGGAGAGCACGCTGCACCTGGTGCTGCGCCTGCGCGGCGGCATGTAGAGTATGAGGTGGCATGTTTTCCTGGTGGTGTGACTGTCAGCAAGCGCGTCGCGTCCTGTAGATACTTGTAAATGATGCCAGCAGTCTGTGTCGCGCCAAGCTGCAGTCCATGAAAACGAGAGTTCTGGGCACTGGCTACAATGCACTGGCTACATGGTAGTACTGAAAAGTCTGGTCTACAGCCAAGAGTACAGTGCAAAAGCGGCATGAAGCACACAAAATGCTGTGTCTGAGGCAAGGTTCAATTGCCTGCCATATGCCATGCCAAGCCCTAGAGAGCCATATGGAAGTAACAGAACAAAGCAGACTGTCAAGTTTGCACAAACAGGGCAAGCAGTCTGCTGATTTAAGTGTCTCTCTTGTGCTTCCCACAAAGCTCTGTGTCGTGCCGAGGACGCTCACAAAGTTGACTTCACCTGTCTCCATCAGCTCAAAGAGTGTGGCTCTCCCAGCCAGACGCAGCAACGGGGCGCAAGCCCTGCGCGCGCTGATAAGCACAGTGGCTGCCACGCGGCCTGCGCTGGCATGGCTAAGACGGTGCGCTTCTTTCATTGCACCAGCATCCAGCACTGCGAGCTGGTGTTTTTCCGATGCTAGAGGTAAACACAATGAAGGCACCCGCGCGGGGTCGCCAGGGCTCCGGCGACGTGCTTGGGGGTTACTCGAGCATCATAGGCGTGCTGCTCGGCGCGCACCTGGTCGTGTTCCTCTTCTGGCTGTGGCAGCTGGCGCAGCAGAGCCGGCGCCCGGCCAAGAAGGGACCCAAGGTTGACTGAAGGGCCGCGGACGCCCCCTGGCAGCGGCGCTCCTGCAGCGGCCTGCGGGTGCCGCGCTCCTTCGGTTCAGCGCTGCCGCGCAGGCCTTGCCAGCCACGTTCCAGCCCAACTTGCAGAGCAGCGCGCAGCGCGCGTGCCGCGGGCGCCCCGGCCGGCAGCGCCGCGGGCGAGGCAGCGCTGCGGCGCCGCAGCTCCTGCGCCTTGGCTGGCAGCTTGCCCGGCGCGGCTGGAAGGCGGAGCAGGCTGCGCCTGCCAGCACGGAGGACAGGAGCACCAGGGCTTGCTGGGGCTGTGGCTGGAGGCTGTTCCCAGAGAGCTGTGGCGCAGCAGCCCGAAGCCGCGGCGCGCGCGAGCCGGGCAGGGCTGAGCCAGTCTGATGGGCAAGCTGCTGCCGCCCGCGATGCGGGTGCACAACGACACGCACGCGCACAAGCTGCTGCTGCACCAAGGCGTGCACCTGGTGGAGCACTCTGTGCCGCACCACATGCACGGCTTTGGCACGCTCATCGCCGTGCTGGTCGTCGTGCACGCGCTGGGCATCGGCTTCATCGCGTGGCTGCTGACGCGGCCGCCGCCGCCGATAAAGCGCCGCCGCCGCGTGTTGGGCCAAGTAAAGTGTCAGCTGGACTGAGGCTCGGCTGTCGCCAGCAGAGTGCTTGGCGGGACCCACAGTGACCGTGGGGCGGGCGCCGGCAAAAGCTTGCTGCCTGGCCGCAGTGCCCCCGCGCTGCCGGTTGCAGAGTCAGCTGCGGTACAGGCTGGGCGCCCTGCATTGACGGGTTCAGCAAGGCCGCGTGCGGACCCTTGCGGGTGTTCAGAGTGGCGGTCGCGCTGGTCACCCGTGCAGCGATGTGCGCCTTGTCCTGCTCTGTGGTCGGCAGCGCGCATGCTGGGCCATGTCGAGTGCGAGCTGGGAACTGCGGCTCAGGTTTTGAGTACAGCGCATGGCCAGGGCCTCGCGGCACCTGCGACAGACTGCAATAGTACTTGCGTCAGGCACTGTACAGCCCCTTTCTTGTCCCTGCATGCCTGCTTTTGCATGTTCCGTTGCTGGTGTTGAGCGCGCGCATGAGGCTGGTGGTGTCTTTCTGCTGCGGAGTCTGGTCAGCGGTGCTCCTTTGTGACAAGGCACTATGGTGGGGCAGCGTACCCAGGCGTATTGCTCATGCATGCATGTCATCGGCAAAGCAAGAACGCACATGCTGCATGCTGGCATGGTGTTGCCACGAGCACTTGGCTGGCCATGCTCTGCAATGCATGCAGCATGCTAACGTTTATAGAGTTTCACACCCAAGCACATGCGCCTGCATGCCCTCATAAGTCGGCGAGGATGTGTAAGGACGGTGCAAGGTCGTGATCCGACTCCTCCTTTGCAACTCGCCCCTGGTATCAAATGGCCCTCATGTGCAAGCACGAGCTAGCACTCCATTGAACACCGACGTTCGGAGAGCCATGGAGCCCGCCCTGCGCAACGGTAGGAAACCACGGTAGAGTGGTATCGACATGGCAATCCCAAACACATCATTACACACAGCTCCTCAGCACAACACAGGTGCGCAGCCGCACTCGAGGCAGAACACCACGCGCGTACAGCCTTCAGCATGGCGCTCGGCGATGGTGAGAGCTCCAGCAGCCCAGTGCGCTACTGGGTCGGCCCGCCGCCGCCAGCGGTCCTCACCATCATAACGCGGCTGCTGGAGCTGGCCACCTTCCTGCTTGTGGCTGTGTGGGTCATCTACTACCTGGGCGGTGTGTCGTTCCATCCCACTCAGGTAAATGCCCAGCTGGCGCCCCTGGTAACGGCCTGGGCCTCTATCGCAGCAAGCCAGTTGCTCCTACTTGACTGCCACTCGTGTAGACCCTCTGGTGTGATGGTATGGTGTTACCAGCTGCTCTAGCTGTGAGCGCTCGTATTGAGCGTTCACAGTGCCCACTCGAGCATGGCACGCACGCACAACCAAAGCAGTGCGCAGAGGTCTGTCAGCAACAGGCAGGCGTTTGAACGCCCTGCTGGTGTGAGCTCAGTCTTGCTTGAGCATGCCTGGCATGCAGCATATGAGTGTCATCACCATAGAGCCATTTGGGCGCCATGGTGGCCAGAAACCTGTGCAGACCGGCGGCGCTTGCCTGCAGAGGAGGGCGGGTGTGTTTGACTGGGCCGAAAGTCACTCTCCGCGTCTCTTTCCAGTATTTGAGAAGTGCTGTGCTCGGTCGCAGATGAGGGGGGGCGCCAATGACACGGGCCGTCTCTTCAACTGGCACCCGGTGCGCCCCGCCCTTGCCGTCTGCGCAATCTCTTTCCACATATTCCTGCTGCAGACTCTGTCATGTTGTGGCAATGTCGATTTGAGTGTCGCTGCGCGGCAGGTGCTCATGGCGCTGGCGTTCCCAGTCTTTATGGCGGAGGTCCGCTCCCGGCAGCCCCTCCCTACTGCCCCTGCTCCAGCACTGGAGACTGCGTCGTTGTGCGGTCAACGTGTTGGCTTGGTCTGCTGAGCACCTGGCTCTGCGCCAAGCGCTCGTTGGTCCTGTCCGGTCGCAGCTAACTTTATGCCGTGGCCCTGCTGGACAAATGAGTGGCAAGCGTGGCCAGCCTCCCGGCAGACACGGTCCTATGTTTGCCATGCTTGCTTGCCGTGTTATATAGTTGCCTCTCTTGCCTGTTGCTCCATTCGCCCATCCGCTTGCTCCTCCCAGCACAGCAAGCATGCACGACATGTATAGCAGCCGCCGCCGCTGCCCGCAGGCTGTGCTGGCGTACCGCGTGCCGCTGGTCGGCTCGCTGGACCGGCCGCAGCGCAAGATCGTGCACGCGGCGCTGCACTCGGCGGCGCTGCTGTGCATCGTGCTCGCGCTCGTGGCCGCGTTCCAGTCGCACAACCTGAAGAAGCCCACGGCCACGCCCAACCTGTACTCCCCGCACTCCTACCTCGGCATCGCCGTCACCGTGCTGGCCTTCCTGCAGGCGCGGGCCGCGGGCGGAGCCCGGCGCTCTCGGGAGCGCTGGAGTAATCGTAACCAAACCCTGCCATGCGCGCGTGCAGCAAGAGACATCACAGACATAACAGGTCAGGCAGTCAGAAGGCAGGCGCGGCATCAGAGAAGGGCGTGCAGACGTGGGCAGAGGGAGCCCATGCCGAGCTTGCCTGCCCTTCTGATGGCCCGGGTCTGCATGCCTCGCCCGCCACTGCCTGGCGGCACGCAAAAGGTGACTGCGCACACTAGCCAAGGCGCATCGTGCGCCCACCGTCCCCGCTGCGCTCAGGCGCCGGCAGGTCAGTCGGCTGCATTGCCGTAAAGCATGTCAAAGGGGGCTGTAAGCGGTCGACGCCTCTGATGCGCGCGGTGCCTGCTGCGCTTGGCGCTCCATGGTGCTGCACGGAGTGTGATGCACACGAGAGCCCCGCTGTGTGCACAACATGTAATGTATGGCAGAGCGGTGAGGCGCAATGCGTGCGCAGTCCCTGTCCGGCTTCGTCCGACGCATGCTGATGCATGCTGATGGCCCGCACCGGCTCTGTCCCCTGGAGGAAGGCCCATGCTGTGAGCATGCAGAGCTGATGGCAGAGTGCGACGCGCGCGCGCAGTTCACGCTGGGCTTTGGCGCGTACCTGTACCCCCAGGTGGCCAAGCGGCACCGCGAGGCGCTCAGCCCGCTGCACACGTACCTGGGCAAGGCGACGTTCGTCGCCGGCCTCGCCAACATGGCGGTGCGCCGCCCAGCCAACACTTGCGCTGTTGCACATGCGCTCTTCACGACCTTGATGCAGCAGTGAGTGCTCAGGCGCATGACGCACCCGCCCTTATCCGCCCTCATCTGCCATGTCAAGAGCGTCCATTCTCTGCAGTGTGCTGCTTTCGAGCACGCGACAAGCGGTGCGCTGTTCCAAGGCCAGCGCGGGTGCAAAAAGGCATCGCATTCCGTCAGACGCGCCAGCACGACGGGCGGGGGGGCATGCATGGTGGCCAGCAGTGCGGCAGAAGCTGAAGACCCGATGCACAGCTTGCTGCGGCTCAGATGGGTGTGCTGCTGGAAGCAGAGCAGTGTGCGGGGGTCAGGAGAAGGGCAGCGCGCGGCGCAGGCGGGCACGAGCGCTCAAGGCGCAGGCATGTTGCTCCCTGAACACGGGGGCGGCGGGCCCGGGTGGGCAGGTGGGCATCCAGGAGAAGACGGCGTTTGTCGTGGCGGGCAAGAAGATCTCCGGTGGGCAGCTGTACCAGCCCATCGTCAGCATCCCCGCCACCATCGAGCTGCTGCTGGTGCGCACGCGTTTTAGAACATAGTATATCATAGAACATAGTACATTGTTGTTGTCCTCAGCGGTGAGCAGCACGACGCGTCGCACTCCACTGTGCGTGTGACCCAGAGACACGTCAGTGGTCGCCAGGGTGCTGCTTGTGTGTTCTGCAGCGCTTGGAGAGGTGCCACAAGTGCTTTTTGGAAGAAGCCCTTCGGCAGTCCTGCTCGACAGGATGCTAAAAGCACGCGAAGTGTCAATGGCATCCGGTGCAGCAGCTGGCAGCATGCAGGCCTATGCTTGCTATTTGCTCGTGCGCAACCGAAAATGGCAGCTGCTCGCTGATGCATGGCTGCTCTGGATCGGTCTTCAAACCAGCGGCGCACTGGCATGCATGGGCTGGTACCCAGGCAAGCACTGAGTCGGCAGCAGCCTGCCATCCTGCGCCATGCGCGTTGCTGTGAATGCTGACAGGTCTTATGTGGTGCCTCGCCACCAGCCACCCTGCCACTAGCACTCTGGCCAGTCTCGCTCACATGCCTGACTGGGGCGGTGCAAGGGCGTGGCAGCTGCTGACGGGCATGCGGTCCCAACCCGGCAATTTCGAAGAATACTTCGTACCATGATACGCCAGTAGCTGCGTCGTTGCGCTGACTGGCCTGTGTGCTGGGGGTGCCGCAGCTGCTCACGGGCATTGCGGTGCTGTTCCACCACCAGCCGCCGGCCACCGCCAAGCGGCACCAGCTGGACACGGACAACCTGCTGGCGGACGTGATCGAGGACACTGCTCAGTGAGGCTGAGCGATTGGGCCTGATTTCTGGGGTCGGCACCCTGCATCGGGCCTTGTAGCATAATGCCGCGCTCTGTGGCCTACCGGGCTGGTTGACGACCAGCTGTTGCGGCCCAGGGCGGCCTGCTCCAGCCCTGCTCATTGCAGACATGGCGTGTCTTTCGGGGCCCGAGCCTTGGCCTCTCTGTCGTGAGGCTCTGTACCATTTATGCTGCCAGGGCATCTCCTGGGATTCTTGTGCGTGCGAGTGATCTCTTCTGTGCCTTTCATTGTGGGTGCATCATGCTAGAGCGAGCAAGACTAGATTTACAGTAGACGCTATTGCTGGCATTGGCGTAAAGTGCACTTGAATAGATATGCGGGGCATTTTGCTGAGGGCGACTTCAGTATCGTCATTTTACCCATAGCTTGTCATATAAACAAGTTTAAGACTATCTGATGTGTGCCCGTCCCTGCGCTAGGGCCGTTTAAACCACAGAATGGAGGACGATGGTGCTCAGGGTGTTTCACGGCCTGGTTTGCTGCTCATTCAGCTACATGGCATTCAGCTACACACGGAGTTGACGAGCCAGACATAAGTCCATGCATCGTCATCACACAGAAAACTGGAGGAGGATATTCACCAAGTGACACCGGCTTCACAGCATGTCATCAGCATGTCACAGACCAACCCCGCCTAGCTTTTCAGGGGCAGCCTGTCACGGTTACAAGCCCTGCAAGCCCTCAGCTGATCAATTCAAAATTTACCAGCCAGAGCAATTTGAAGGCTGTCGGTGCCAGCACCACGAGTTGTGCCAGCAAACCATCGTGGTGTCCAAGGCATACCAGTTCGGTTGAGGCAAGAAGGCTGGCAGTGTGTGGGGCAGCGGCGCGATGGCTGGAGCTCTGAGCGGTGAGAAAGAGGCAGGTCAGCAGCTTGTCGGGCTGTCAGGGGACAGTCCCATCACAAGGAAACGCGCTAAGGAGGTGGGCGACGAGGATGGCCAAGGCGCCAAGCGTTGCAGGCCTGGAGAGGGTGCGCGCTCATCACATCACAACACAGTTGCATTTTCTTCGCCCAAGCAGGCGTAGCTTGAAGCAGCACTGTAGTAAGCTATCACAGCAAACCTAGCTGTTGCATCTCACAGCGTGCTTACTACATGGCCCCTGCCTGCCCAGCATGCGTTTCAAGACCAGCTATATCTGCCACCCTCCTGCTGTAGCTCACAGCCATGGCTTGCATATCCTACAAAAGGTCACTTGGCCTGGTCGCAGGCTGGACAGACGCAGCCTGTCACGTCACAGTGGCAGGGACCTCGCGCACAGAGGAGGAGGCCGCAGACTCGGGCCTTGGCGAGGCAGCGCAGGGCAGTATAGAGGAGGGCAAGCACTCCAAGGCACACACTGGCGCACGCGGGTGCGCAGTGTCCTGGCCTATGCAGAGGGTGTCTGTCTAAGCAAGTCCGCACGTCCTCGTATCTTGCTGCACGTGCAGGTGCAAATACTGGTCAGCGTCATGTTGCCGCTCATATTCGTAAAGGTGAAGTGTGGCACGCAGGCTGGCCGCGAGCGGCCGCGCGCCGCGCAACGAGTCTGCGCGCGCAAAGAAGATCCGCGAAAACCTGGAGGAGCACGCACGGAACTGGGCAATGTACCAGGCCAGTCCACCCCGCATCTTCACAATTTTTTTTGTGTGAGAGGACAGTGTGACTGTACCCTGTGCTCGTAACACGCGCCGCCTTTAAGGGCCCACTGTGCCTGTGCAGCGGCCTGAGGCAGCCGTGCGCTGCGCGCAGCACTTCTGCACGCACAAGCGCGACGGCAGCCTGCGATCGCGCGCCTATCCGGACGACCTGACCGCGCAGCACAGCCTGGACGTCGCCGCGCGCTTCATGATGGCCATCAAGGACCAGTACCCGTTCCCCGGCGTGGCCCACAGCGAGTGGGTGCGTCACAGCCATCGCCGTGCCGCCAGGCGTCTGCGCGCGTGCTGGTGCAACAGAATGCATGCATGCTCAGAGCAGTCGCTCTGGCATCCAGCGCGCGCGCGCGAGCGCGCGCGCAGACGCACGGCAAGCTCAAGGCGGTGCACGAGATGCTGCAGAAGGAGTATGTCAAGCAGTGGGCGTGCGCGGGCGAGGAGCCTCCGGCGCGCCCCTCTCTTCCAGCAGGGCTCATGGGGGCGCCGTGTGCTGCCTGTTCAGTCGTATGCTTCCTTCATGGTGTAGTGTTTCTGACTCGTCTGCGCATGGTGCAGCCACCGGCGCCCGTGCCAGACGTGTGCATCCCTGGATCACCTCCGTCGTGAGGCACCAATGCCAGGTGCCTGTCATTGGTGCTGTAGCAGGCAGCGCGTATCCAGCAGGTGCGGAACATCAAGCACCACGCGGCGTATGGCATGACGCGCGAAATCGCCTGGGCCGCCATCCGGGACTGGGTGGAGGACGTGTACTATTGGAAATGCCAGGACGTGCTGGACGACGGCGAGAACCTGTCCCAGAAGGACCAGCGCTTTGTGCGCCTGCACGAGAGTGCGCGCCCTCCTGTGAATTCGTCCCCTCGGGCGGAGTGCGCACAATCTGCGCTTTGGGCAGGTGCTGGGAGGTACACGCTCCTGGCGAAGCTGAGGCTGGGCTGTCTGCAGCGCGTGCGTGGGGGAGGCGAGGGCATGCAATGCAGGATATCACTGGGTTGCCGACCTGTTGCTGAGGCACAGTAGTCAGACTCGTGCGAGTGAGGGTGTGCGAGGAGTGCATGCACAGTGGCTAACACTGTCACGTACCCGACCCCGCACCGTCAGACCTTTGCCCCTCGACGAGCTCCGGCCGGCGCCCTCTCTTGGAACCCGCCCTGCTGTCCGCATGTGCCATGCTGACAGCCTGCGCCATGCTCTGACAAGGTCACATGTGCGGTGCAGCGCACTGCCGCGAGAAAGGCGTGCTGGATGAGCTGCAGGCGGCGAAAGCAGCGCGCGCGGCGTGCCGGGCGGCCGAGGCAGGGCCGGCCCCCGCTGCGGCCGGAACCGCGCCGCCGGCGCCTGGCCGCACCCAGGAGGCAGCGGCGCCCACAGCGTCGGCTGCGCGGCAGGCCGCAGCCTCGGCCGCGCCGCAGGCGTCCACGCCCGCTCCAACGGCAGCCGCCGGCGCGGCTGGCACGGGAACCGCCACTGCCGCAGCCGCGCCCGTCGATCCAGTGCACAGCTGTGCAGCACATGCAGCCGCCGCAGCGTATGAGCCCGCTGCGCCTGCCGCTGCTGGATGCGCCGTGGGGGCTGGCCCACGGCCGCACGCGCTCGACGCTGCTGAATGCCCCTGGCTAGTCAGCGCTACGCATGCGCGGATTGTGGCTGATATGATGCGCGGCTCCAGCATGAGCGCTGCCGAACGGGGTCAAGTGCTGGCAGTGGCTACGGCTGGAGCGGACGCATGGGCTCTGGCTGCGGCGGCCGTCAATCCTGCGGCCTCGGTTGCAGCGGACGCGTGGGCTCTCGCCGCGGCGGCCGCGAGGCCTGCCAACACGCGCGAGCGAGCCGCACCGCTCCATGGGGCAGACGCCGGCGCGCCGACAACTGGTCAGGCGGCGGCCGCGCACGTCCTGGCCACTGCGCTTGCGAGTCTTGGTCACATGTGCCTGGGCTTTGGACCCTCCGGTGACAGCGGCGGGAGCGCGCCCGCCCCGAGTGCAGGCCGTGCGGCTGTGCTGCCAGCTGCGGCCGCGGCGGCGGCCGCCGCGCGCGCCACCGCCGATGCGGAGCTGACCGTCAACGGGCTGCTGGAGGCAGAGGATCGCGAGGCCGCGCGGGAGCTGGACATGGCCCAAGCGCAGATGGCTTCTGCGCAGGTGCAGCACGCCTCCGTGCAGGCGCAATGCGATGCAGCGCTTTTGCGGCTCAGGCTAGCAAATTGCTGCCCAAACGCCCCGTCGCCAAAGTGGCGGTGGTTTGGGATCTGCGCGGCTGGCTGCGTATGATCCAGAAAATATGTGATTAGGCGAATGAAATACGGGATGCTGCGCAAGCGCAGACCGCTGCTGCATGCCGCTGCGCAGGCGCTACTGGACGCAGCGCTGGCGCGGCGCGCTGCGGTCGACATCGCCCGGAGGACGCTGGTGGGCTGCCACATTGTCGTGCACGAGCGGCAGCGAGCCGCGCGCGCAGACGCGCAGGATGTCTTCGGTGCCCCGGCGCTGCCGGGCCGCGCACAGTGCCGCCTGCATGCTTCGCAGTGCTGAGCGGGCAAGCCATAGCTGCATGCATGCGCAATGGTTATTGGGTACATGAGGCTCTGGCAGGACTGACTTGGGCGGCATGCTGATCGGCATGCGCTCGGTCAGATCACTTGACAAGCACTGCATGGTGATGTGCTTGCAAAAATGGCATGAAAGTGTAAGGAGTTATTTTACATTGATTGCCATGAATTGCCATGAATTTAACTGGGGTCTCGCTTGCATGACTACAACAATGGCGCAGAACCCGCACCACGCCGAGCCCCGCCGCTCGGGGCAACACTCCTGGCAGGCTGCGCATGCGCAGCTGCGGCACTGCATCAGTCCCTGAACTGTTACAGCATGTACAGCCGAGCACACGTCTGCAGGTAGGGCTGTAGTGGAATCCAGCAAAGACTGACGTGCCCGGAATGCCAACACTGGCCATGGAAACCCTCGCTGGGGTGAGCTTCAAAGACGTAAAAGACAGAGAGCTCTGCCAACGGTTGCATACGGCGCGTTGTGCATGCCCAGGCACAGCCATGGCGCGCTGGCAGTGCCTGGCTGTGCGGTGCGTTCTCTGCACAGCACTGCTCGGGCTGCTCCAGGGCGCCGCGGAAGGCCAGGTGCTAGGCGGGCTGCTCGATCGCGCACGTCATGTTGCACTGGCAGCTCTCCCACAGCCCAGGATACGGGACTTTGGCGCTGTGTTGGATGCGCAGCACGCTAGCCGAGACGCGGAGGTTGCCAGGCAACACAGTGCAATGCTCAGTGTGGCGCCTGGCGCCCGGCCCTTGGCCAGAAGCAGCAGCAGCAGCAGCATCTCCGCTCACCAGCAGAACGTCACTGCGGCAGCCAACCAGACGGACGGTGCGCATGCTGGTCAGGGTGCACTGCCCAGCTGCAGGCGCACACCCTGCCTCCTGGAGAGACCACGCCATGGGTGTACTGCTGCCTGTCTACTAGCAGCTGAACCGTTGTTTGAGTACTTCACGGTGTGCTGCTGAAGTTGGCTTGCAGCTAGCTTGTCAGTAATTTGTTGGAGTCAGCCAGCAGATCTGTGCTGTATGTATATACATGTACATGACCAGGAAGACGTACAAACTTGTGCAACGCACGTGCAGAGTACAACTATGGCGAAGTGCTGGGGCTGTCGATGCTCTTCTACGACGCCCAGCGCTCCGGGAAGCTGCCGCCAGACAACCGCGTGGCCTGGCGCGGCGACTCCGCTCTGCAGGACGCGTCGCCCAGCGGCGCAGACCTCTCTGGAGGCTGGTATGACGCCGGAGGTGCGGTGACTCTCGTTCTATGGCATCTGCGCTCGTCAGAGCGAGACCAGCCAGAAGAGCTGGGCCGTCCTGTCAAGACCTGCGTAAAGCTCAGGGTCACATGGTGTGCACTTTGTATCTGACTTGCAGCACGATGCTGCAGACAACCTGAAGCTCAACTTCCCAGCGGCCTGGGCAGCCACGGTCCTCGCATGGGGCTACATAGAGTTTCCAGAGGCGAGTCGCACGCCTGTGCCCATCCTGCCCAGTATGCCTGTTCGCCTGTTGCTTTGCAGTGTGTGCAGAACTTGTCTGTAGGCGTGTGTTGCCAAAGAGCTAGCTACTAAGTCACAGCCAAATTCTCACCAAACCTTGTGCTTGACAGCGTCACAGCTTGCCAAATCCGCATGTGGCCATAAGTGCAGGCCTGACCATGCTTGTCTCACCAGGGCTATGAACGCGCCAACCAGACGATACCCGCGCTGCGCAACCTCAAGTGGATTGCGGACTACCTGGCAAAGTGCCACTACAGCCCCTCTGCATACGCCGTCATTGTGAGCGGGCTCCTCTTTATGTGCCAGAGACCAAGCAAGTAGTGTGTAAAACGTCTCCAGTGTGACAAAGGCACGGCGTTGAGCCTGCGCACGTGACAGATCGGGGACGCTACGATCGACCACGAGAACTGGCAGCGGCCTGAGGAAATGACGTACGAGCGGCCTGTGCTCTCCCTGGACGCCAATCACACAGGTGTGCTCCCTGTGCTCCTGCAGAAGCTGTGCGGAGGGCGCCTGTCCCTTCTCCACTGTGGTGTCTGCTGCACCTATAAGAACTGAGCCTGCACACCTACTGCGCTTGGAGAGCACGTTGCCCTAACAGGTATGCGGGCACGGTCCTCAGGTGGGCATGGGCATACCTTGCAAGCTGTGAAGCTCACACACATGAAGACCTGCTGATGATGTTGCAAGTGCATGTGCAGGCTCGGACGCGCTGGGCCAGGCAGCAGCAGCGCTGGCGTCCATCTCGCTCGTGTTCAAGAGCATTGATGCGGGCTATGCTGCCTCGCTGCTGGCCAATGCCACGGAGCTGTTCAGGTGTGATTCACAATGGCAGGGTGAATGCGGCTGTGACTTGTTGTGCATGAGGCGGACCAGTTTTGCGTGAGCAAAGCCGGCAACATGACGCTGTTTGTACGACAAGCTTCGTGAGAGGCCGTCGTTGCCGGTGTTATGTAGTTATGCAAAGCACAGCCCATGCATGCCACACACTGATCACCTAGCTGTTCTGGAGTGCCCCTCCTGTCCGTCAGCCGGCGCTTGTGCTGCAGGATGGGGACAGCGAACAAGGGGCGGTACTCAGAGCACTTTGCCACAGCGGCGTCCACATACTCCTCGCACTCGTACTACGACGATCTGGCATGGGCGGCCTGCTGGCTGTACCGCGCCACCAACGACTCCGCCTACCTCACAGTGCGTGGTTTGCTGCCTCTGAAGCGCTCTGCTTGCGTCGCATTCCTGAATATAGTGACGATAAGTATGCACTTGTTCTGGTGATGGCAAGCATGCAGTTGCGTGCTGAAAGCATCAAGATGTTGCCGGGTCCTTGACACATGCCTCAACATGTTAAAGCTTTGATAACTGCATCTGCATGCGGTTTCACGGAGTGTTAGCCTGGGGCATGCCGTACGGAGAAGCGGTCCGTGACCCGGCAGCTCATGCATTCACGGAGCGCATGCGCGCGCAGGAGGCCAAGGTGTACCGGCAGGCCACGATTGACCAGGAGGGCTCCAACCCAAACTACCCCAAGTTCTTCTGGGACAACGTGTACCCAGGCGTTGAGCTGCTGCTCTCGCAGCTGGACGCGCCGGGCTCCGACTACGCCTCCGCGGTGCGCATATGGCCCTACCATAACCCTACCCTAACCCTAGTCTGTGCGCCTCACCTGGGCGCACAGGCCGCGAAGCGGCACCCGGCGCCGCGCATCGCGGGCACCCGGCGCCGCCTGGCTCGGGCCCAGCCCCGGTGGCGGCAGAGCTGAGCGCGCTTGTGGCCGTGGCAGGTGGAGACCACGCTGAGCAGCTGGGTGACGGGCGACGACACTGTGCACTACTCGCCCGGCGGCCTGGCCTGGGCGCAGGACTGGGGCTCGCTGCGCATGACCGCCAACGCAGCATTCCTGGCGGTCGTGTATGCCAAGGAGGTCGCGCGTGCGCTCCCCCTTGCGCCCGCTCAGAGCCGGGGCTGCTCAAGTGCTGCGCGGTCCCAGCGGGTGGGGCATTGTAAAGAAGATCATATGTGCTGGTACGTGGGGCTTCACGCTACTTGCTTGGCAGGAGTAATGCACATCCGCCACCGCTTGCACCTTTGGTCCTTTGCTCAACCCTGAGCAAGCTGTCAAATTCAGGCAAGTTGCAAAGCTGCTTCCTGACCATTTCGTGCACGCGCAGCCACAAACCCAGGCGTAGCAGCTCGGTATGGCTGCTGGGCGCGCAGCCAGGTGCGCAGCCTGCACCCGTGCTGCCATGCGTCGGCATTTATGCAGACATTGCAGCTGTGCATTCTCGCACCGCCTGAGCAGCCACACTTTGTCGATCGGCCACACTTTGCTGATGAAGGCTCCCCCGCAACTGTCTTCCCTCACGGTGCGCACGTTTGTGGCTGCAGGCTCTTGTATTGCAACGCCTGCCTTGCGCAGCATGCAGCGTCAAGCAATGCTGCCATGGTTCCCAGTTGCGCGCGCGCGCAGATCCGCTACATGCTGGGCGACGCCGGGCGCAGCTACGTGGTCGGCTACGGCAAGGACCCCCCGCTGCGCGCGCACCACCGCGGCGCGTCGTGCCGGCCGGGCGACTGCTCGTCCGTGCAAGAGGGCTCGCCTGACCCAAACCCTAATGTCATTTCCGGGGCGCTCGTTGGCGGTGCGCAGGCAGCAGCTGCATGCCATGCTGAGTGGAGCAATCTGTTATTGTCTCTGCCATGGCCATGGCACATGTCTTTTCATGTCACTCCCTGTGCTCTCCATCAGCAGTGCCATACTTAGCAGCCCAAGCGTGCAAGCTTGCCTTGCTTAGCGCAGAGCTTTCTGATGGGTGAAAACAACATCAAAGCATTCAATGGTTGGGTGACAAACCTGTCAGAGGCCTGCACGGGCGTTCTGACGAGCAGCGTGCTTGCCAGGCCCCGGCCAGGACGACTCCTACAACGACACGCGCAGCGACTACGCCCACAATGAGCCCGCTGTCGACTACAACGCTGGCTTCTCAGGTGTGTGCGGACGGACCTATTACAGGGCAGGCTGCTGCCACATCGTCCATCAGTCCCGTAGCAATTCATGCCCCCGCGTCCTGCATGTGTGCCCTGCATGCCTTGCGAGAGTTCACACGACAGCAGTCGGCACCCTTGCTAGCGCAGCATGACAAGTGGTGTCTGTGCCTCCAAGCACGCAGTGTGCTGGAGCATTTGCGCCTGCCACGCAGGTGTGCTTGCCGCGCTGGTGGTCAGCAACGACACGTGGGCTGCCTGCAAGGCCCGCGGGGACGTAGGTCATGTACCTATACCGCCCGTGGTGCGCCCTCCAGCAAGTGCCTGGCTCTGGGCAGTGGGCCGCCTGCAGAGGCGCCAGCCCCGACTGCCAGTGCACTCGGACAAAGACAGGCAGGGCATGTCGCCGCTGTTGGTTCTGGCAAATGTATCAATGTGTGGCACATGTGCCGCCCCATGCAACAGGCCCCTCCGTTACGCCGCATGTCTGTGCATCAGCATGCTTGCATCGCTGGCATGCTGTCCAGCCACTTAATCATCCCAATGCCCCACCGAAGCAGCTCACGCTTAGAGGTCCACACCTGGAGCACACTCTCATTGCCGCAAACCCTGCAGGACGCCGGTTCTCAGGCCGCGGCCCCGCAGGCGGGCGGCGGCGGCGGCGGCGGCATCAGCCTGCACGCCGACGCGCTGCCCGGCACCGCTGTGTTCGCCGCGGTCGGCGCGGCGGCCGGCGCCATCTGCCTGGTCCTCGCGTGGCTGACGTGCAAGTGGTGCGCTGGCGGCGGCAGGCGACGGCCACTGCCGCCGCCGCCGGCGCGCTGCAGCTCGGGCGTGGAGCTGGCTCCAATATTACCGTTACGGTGACCGCAGCCGCGGGGCGGGCGCCGCCGGGGCCCGCGGTGTCGCTGGTGGAGGTGACCAACGGCACCCTGGTCGCTACGCTGCCGCTGCTCCCCGGCGCGTCCTGCATGCGCAGCCCCCCGCCGCCTCTGCCCCCCACGCTGGGACTCCTGCATGCCGTGAGCTGCAGCAGGGCGCACTCCTAGCGGTGTCCAAAGACGACACTCCGCGACGGCGACGACCACGTCGCTGACCACCTCGACGAGCGTCTTAGCGCATCTTGTCGAGGCGGCCAGCGACGCGGTCGTCTCATGCAGTCGCTCCCGCTGGACACATCGTGCACAGCCAGCTCTTCTCCAAAACCCTCTTTATTTGCCCCAAACGAAATCCTTCCACAGTTGTACCCAGACTTCCTTTGGCTGTTCTCGGCCGCATCCACAGCAACAAATGAAGTGGTACCGCACTGGCGCCTGCTGTTGCCAAGCTGCGCGGCTGCCTGGCATGTTTGCCTGCACAGCAATCCTGCACATGCGGGAGCCCCTTTGAGTGAAAATGAAAACAAATGCATGTCAAGAGGCAGCCATGTGAGTAGGCAGAACGGGTGGGCTTGGGGACAGTACATGGGGTGGGACGTGACAGCCGGGTGGGTAGGTAGAGCAAGAGAGTGAGAAATAAAACAGCAGCCAGGTGACCATTGGCACATGGCTTTGCGAGTGTTGCCAGCTTGTCGACTTGCCGCCATGCAACTTTGCCTGCACAGCGTTGCTCCTGCTGGACGAAGTCTGTCTCTGCCATGAGTCATTGCATATGTCAAATGCATGTCAAGCCCAGCCCATCACTCTGCACACGATGAGGGCAATGCGTGCCGCCGCCGCTGCTGGGATGCACTGTAAAACCCGTTTGAAACCGCATTACCCTCACTCTGCGTCTCCCATAGCACCAATGCCTGTCAGAAGTTAAGCAGTGCGGGACTCAATAGCCATGCTGCCAATTTGGCGCAGCCATGCTGCTGCCACCAGTTGCGGCCCACATGATTAGGTCTGTGCCTAGACCGCTTGTTCTTGTGCCCTGTAGCTTATGTCACTGGAATGTTTGTCAGGACTGGCTGAGCACGCCTGCTAGCTTTTGGCATGCCAGTCCTGTACAGAATGTCGATTTGAAATTGTGCGGCCGGCAAAGAGCTCCTGAGCAACAGTGTGTGCACTGCTGTGCAGGCGGCGACGGCATCGCCGCCGCGAACTTCACGCCGGCAGACTACTCGCCGCCGCTCGCCAGCGGCAACTACACGCTGCGCGCCGTGTTCCACCCGGCCAACGGCGCGTACTGCATACCTGATACGGACATTAAGATCAATTTACTATTCATTTACTTTTTTTGTCTGATGTTCAAGTCTTCGAGTCTTGCATGCATGCAACCTGCTGACAAGCAGCATCACTTAATGAAGTAGTGCAGACATGTTACGGATGTACTGGCTCACAAACGTCTGATGCAGATCTGCATGCGGCCGGGGCTGAGCTGCATGTGGGAGTCGACAGGGCGAATGCACTGCAGAAAAGTTGCGCAGCTCAGCAGCAGGCTTGGGTTGAATGTCCTGACTGTGTTGCTGCCACAGGCGTGGCCGTTTCTGACCAGACCCCCTAAATAATGCTGTCAGGGCTGTACAGTGGCCGGCCTGTGCTGCGGCGGGCGGCCGCGCCCGTCCAGCCATTGCCAACAGACTGCAGGCGTGGGCGAGCATCGGTGAACGGATGCGCCGCCAGCGCAGGCGGCCACTTCCTGCCGTCCAACTCCAGCGACTTCAACCTGACGGTCGCGGCCGCGGGCGACGCGGGCGAGAACGCCTACGGCGTGTGCGCCTTCACCTGCTACAACCGCCTCAACGCCTCCGCGCTGCCGCTGGGCCAGCTCATCAGCCCGCCGGTGCTCCTGCGGGCCATCTCCTAGGGCTGCTCTGCCCTGGGGCAGGCGTTGGCGTGCACCTGTGGGCTCGGCCGCCATTGTGGACAAGCCTGCAGTGCCATGCTACTAGTGTCCAGGGCGGCCCAACTTGGTTGGCGGCAACCTACCTATGCAATTACTTCGCGCTGGCATGTCCAGGCACTGACGTATCTGCAGAGGCGTCTAAGCCATAAACTCAACCAGCGCATGCACTTCAGGCACCCTCCGAGTTTGTGAAGACAAACGGCACGCGCTTCGAACTGGATGGCCGGCCCTGGTGCGGCAGTCGACCTATATTATATCACACAGACAACTCATGTTGTCTGCCCTGTGCCACTGATGTGTTTGCTGACATCTTTTGGTCAAGAACCTGTATTTACAGAGACACCTGTGCCATGTGGGGTTTTACGACCGGCCGTCTATTATGCCGGTGTCTGTGTGCACTGAGGCGGCTGTTGGGCTCAACAACGTGCGTGGGGTCTCTGCATGATGTCTGTGCAAGGTGGTTCACCTCCGGTGGCCTCCAGCACAGCGTGCCTGTCTAATACAACGCCCCGTGAGGCGGGGTTCTGCTGCTTGCAGGTACTTCAGCGGGACCAACCAGTACAGCCTGCTCAACATGCACTGGTGGAACGACATGCAGGCGCGCCCCAAGGCCGCGCCGTGAGACCGATGTGGCCAGACATCGAGGGCTGCACACGCCTGTGTCTGCATGCAACCATGAGTGCTGTAAGATATTGCCACCGAGGCACCGGCACGCGCAGTGAACCTCTGTGGCGCTGCCTGGGCTCGGGCGTGCAGGCAGCCACCGAGCATACCTGCAGAGCAGCGCGCCCGCCTGTGACGCCGCCGATCGAAGCGCGCGCGCAGGTGGTGTTCAACCTGGCGGAGCACGCGCGGCGCGGCGTGCAGGTCATGCGCGTCTTCGGCTTCTTCAACGGCAATGGCACGGTGCGCGCGGCGCTTGCGGCATGGCGACCGCTGGAGGGAGGAGGGCTGCTGGGATGCATACTTCCCCGTCGGCACATCGTCAGCGGCAGCCATGTTAATATCCGCATATTTGCACTGGCGCTGCGGGCCGTGAAAATCTACACGACTGACCTGGCTTTTCACACAAAGCAGGACACGCCTCGTGGCACCCTTTTGGCCCACGGCCAGCGCGCGCTATAGCGCGCACATGCGGCGCCTCATGCAGCGCGGATGCGCCCTGCCCTGCCAGCAGCGCACATGCAAGGCCAGGCATCCGAAGGACCAATTTCCGGCGGGCGCTCCCCGCTGAGGTCGCCATGCCATGTGGCGACCCGCGCTTGCGCGGGCGCGCTGGGCACGCGAGCAAACTGTCCGACGGCAAAGGCGGCGCTTGGCGATGAGTGCGCGCGCGCGTGCGCCAGGGCTATGAGGCGTCCAAGAACGACCAGCCGATCCAGGTGACGCCGGGCGTGTACAACGAGGTCGCGATGCAGCGCTACGACCTGCTGCTGGCCGAGGCCGCGCGCAACGGCATCCGGCTCATCCTCTCGCTCTCCAACTGGTGGGACGAGCAGGGCGGGGTGCGCCGCGCAGCCTCGCCCCGCGCCCGGCCGGCGCGCGCGGCCGGCCCTGTTGCTGGCATGCAGGCCGTGCCCTGCATGCCATGGGCCCAGGCAGGGCGGGGGATGTGTGCACACCATGGCGTTTGGCGTGGTTGCTGCCACCATGGCTGTTTTGTTTTATTTTATCCGCAATGCAAGTGCATGATGGGAGTGTGGCGCTGTCACTGCCTGCGCCCCGCCGGCCGGTGCGCATGCGCAGGCAGTGCAGTGGCGAACGCACTATCATGGATCCGCTGTGCAGCAGGTCATAGGCTTGGGCATACACTAACCAAGTTCCTGTCCGGACCGCAGGTGCAGTGGTACGTGGACCAGGTGCTGGGCGACGCCAAGCCCAAGCTTGGACCGCGAGCTCTTCTTCACCGACCCGGCCGTACGCGAGGCGTTCAAGGCGCGCGCCACGCCGCGACCTGCCGGCCGCGCGGCGCGGCACTGGCCACAGCCCACAGACCACAAGCGTGTCGCGCGCGGTCGCCCTCAGGTCCCGCGCTCAACTGCAGAGGCGCACCTGCGAACATGCGTAATTTGGAACTGCTCATGCCGTGGCTGCGGCCACCAGACTGCATGCCCCCCAGACGGGCACACTTGCCTGCGCAGGGCTACATCAGTACCATCCTGCTCAGGAACAACACGCTCGTGCCCGGCGGGCTGCTGTACAAGGACGACCCGACCGTGCTGGCCTGGGAGCTGCAGAACGAGCCGCAGCTGCGCGAGGGCTACGAGAAGTGCGACGCAGCTGCAGTCCCCAACCGCCTGCAGCCCCAGCGCTGCCGCTTGCCGGTCTTGCTTGCATGCAGTGTCCTTGCACACAAGGGCACTGCCCGCGCGTGTGCTGGCTTCATTGCTTGGCTGGCGTCTCCATACAAGGCTCATGTCTGCAGGCTCTGATGCCCCATGTTGTGTTACATGTTACATGCGAGGCAGAGTAAGCTGTAGGCCCTGACGCCCGGGGCGCATGCCGCGGCAGGCGCCTGGGCTTGCCGCGGGCGGGGCGGCTGATGAACGCGTGGGTGCGCGAGATGTCGGGGTACATCAAGGCCCTGGACGCGCGGCACCTGGTCGCAATCGGCGACGAGGGCTGGCGCTGCGACAGCAGCCACGGCGCGCCGCACCAGTGGATGAACAATGGCACCAAGGCGCGCCGCGCTGCCCACGCTGGCCCCCGCTCGCGCTGTAGCACGTTTACAGTGCCTGGCCAAGTTGGACAGCATGGCAGCGATCATGCATCCACTGCCTGTCCGCGTCGGCCTTCATGGGAGGCATCGCACACGCGCATCACCCCCGGCCGGCGCCTAACCCTACCCTGCCCCTAACAATGCAGGGCATTGACTACGCCACCAACATCGCGCTGCCGGACGTGGACTTTGGCACGGTGCACCTGTACCCGGGCAACTGGCTGCTCGCGCCCAACGAGTACCACTGGCTCATCCCCAACTTCCTGGCCGACCGCGCCGGCATTGCGCTGGCCGCGGGCAAGCCCATCATCCTCGAGGCGCGCCCCCTGCCCTTGTTCTGCTTGTGCGGCGGGCGGCCGCCCGCCCACGTCCTGGGACCGGGGCTCGGCGGCGCATGCTGCACCAGCCCTTGGCTGCTTGAACACAGTTCCCGCGCTCGGCCGCGCCTCTGCCTGTGTGGGTGCATGCTTCGCTGAGACAGCGAAAGCCCCATGATGGCGCTCGCTTGCGCTCGGAGTGCGCTTGTGAGGTTGGCCGTGCCTTGATCACGTCCCATGCACATCCTACGCGCCGCACAGCATGTGGCCAGTGCCTGACCTGCCCAGCCGCCGCCGCGCGCAGGAGTTCGGCAACGCGTTCGGCTACGTGCCGGATCGGTGCGGCGCCGCGCCTGCTCATGGGCGCCCTGCAGAGACGCGCCTCGGGCTCCGAATGAGCAGCCCAGTCGCGCAGTGTTCCTGGCATGCAGTGCCTGCATGCCCGCGACCCGCTAGCAGCCAGCTGCTCGCCCGGGGCTGCGCTGCGTGCCTGTCGAGGACGGGCGGGTGGGTCGGGGCGCGCTTGAAGGGATGTGCCGCGCAGGGATGCGATCCTGGGCGCCTACCTGTCTGCCGCAAACGCCTTTGGCTACTCCGGCAGCCTCGTGTGGCAGGTGCGTCCATGCGCACTTGACTCCCACTCGAGGCCCCTGCTCGCACATGCAAGGGTGCAGAGCCCATGGGCGTGCCTACTAGCAGGTCGTGTGGCCACTCTATGCTTGGGCGCACAGATCTTCCCCTGGCCTACAGACAACCTGACGGGCGCGGGCTTCGATTTTGACTATGACAAGCCCGGCGCCGCCACCATGCTCGCGACCTTTGCGGCCACGCACGCGCGCAACCGCCTGGCCACGCAGCTGGAGAGCAACGGCGGGCTGCTGTGAGGAGGAGCCGGGGGCGTGTCCCGCAGCTTGGCAGTGCCAACGGGTCTGAGCCATGCATGCATGCTACAGTTTTGCCCAAACCCTGCAAGGCTTCAGCCTTCAAGATTTACTGGGGAATTTTAGCTAGCCTGACCGGCGATTTTCATGACAGTGGGTAGATTAAGCAGAGCCCCGTGCTGCAAGGCGCCCAGCACCATTCTGCCTCGCACATTGATTGCACAGCGACGTGCTGACACTCCAGGCGATACTCCCGGTCACCGAATCGATGCCTTGTGCGTCCCCAAGCACTAAGTGTTTATTTCTGCACCATCACGCAAACTATCAAGCAGAGATACACCCATGCCCCGCCAACTTTAAACCAGCGGGCCCACACCCAGACTGTGCAGCAAGACCCACAACCAGACTGTGCAGCAGGTCCGCACATGCAGACGTGTTGTTCAGACAGGCTGCAGTCAGCGCTCCGCGCTGCCGCCGCCGAGCGGGCCTCGGTCAGCGGCGCCGAACGGCGCCACAAGGCCGCGCTGCAATGCGGCCTCGAGCGCGACCGCGGCAAACGCAAAGGCGAGCATGCTCTCGCCGGCAGCCAGCGCGGCGCGCGCGGCCAGCTCCGCCGACAGCCCGCCCGGCGCGCCCGCCAGCAGCAGCTGCGCCTGCGCCAGCCCGCGCGCCTGCCACGCACAGCCGCTGTGGGCAGCCACGAGCCGCGCTCTCGGCGCTCTGCTGCCCGGGCTCTCGGCGCATGCTGGGCCGCTGAGCCGCTCCACTCGTAAACAAGGTAGCAAACCATGCGGCACTCTGAACGTGCACCCAAAGACTGCATGATGAGGTCGCTTTGAGCATTGCACGCCCAGCACGGACGCCAGCAGCGGCGCGCGCTGCAAGCGCTCGGGGACCATTCGGCAGTGTGTCTCCCCCTCAGATACGTGCATGTACGAGCATGTTGGCATACACAATGGCAGCACTGCTCGTCACACCGTGACGTCAGCGCCATCGCTGCCAGCATCTGGCACCTGTGCCTTACAAAAGCAAAGGCAGACCGGCCTCATCTGCGCTATTTGGCGCACCAGGCCAAACGCGGCGACCACGCCGCCCTTCAGCTGCAGATTGGCCTCCTGCCCGCGCACGGCATACCGGTAGGTCACGCCGAAGAGCGCGCACGACACGGCCACCACGCCCGCCGCAACCGCAGCCGCGCCCGCGTCGCCGCCTGCATGGCGCGAGCCTAAGGCTGTGCCGCTGCTGCACTGCCGCCAATCGGAGCAACCTGCTGCAGAATGAAGTCACCGCCGTACGGACGCCACACGGACGACGGAGGCAGAGCGCACGGCATCGCAACTCCAAGCGCCCCCGACGCCCTGCAGTGTCAGGGCGCGCGGCCGCGAGGGCGCGCCGGAGGAGGCGAGCAGCAGCGGCAGGCTGCCGGCGGCGCCGCCGGCCGCCGCGGCGGCGCCCGCGCGGCCGGACTGCGCGCGCTCCGCGCCCAGCGCCTCGGCGGCCGCCAGCTCGCGCGCGGCGGCGTCCGCGGCGCCCTGCGCGGCGGCCAGCTCGCGCTCGGCCGCGGCCACCTCGGCCGCCGCCGCCAGCATCTCCGCCTCCGCGCCGCGCTCCGCCGCGCGCTGGGCCTGCGCCGCGGCGGCGGCCACGCTCACTTGCGCGACTGCACTGGCGGCGCTCGCGCTTCCAGGTACTGGAGCGCGCTCCTTCCCGCGCTCCATACAGCTCTTGGTGACAGTGGCGAGGGCACGCGGGCACGCTGAGGGTGGGCCAGGGACCTGCCTGGACAGAGGAGGTCCGCTTTGCTGCCGCACCTGCTCGCGCTCCAGCCGCCAATTGTCCTGCTCCGAAAGCCTCGCCTCCGCCATCTGCCTGTCAATCTCCCGTTGCCGCGCCTGCGCACGCGCGGTTGGACTGGCTAGACTGCTCCTACGAGCGCAAGGGACAGGGCGGCCGCACTGGACGCGCCTGCAGGTCTGCGACCAGCGCAGCCGCGTCGTCAATGCGCTCCATCCTGCTCGCCGGCACTGTCTCAGCATCGTGTGACGCGCGCCGTGGCTGCCACACGCCATGGAAAGGATCCGCTTGCACTGACCTACGGGCTGGCCACGCCGCGCACCGTTTCTGCGTCTCTGTGTCGCGCGAGAGCAACTCCTCGCTCAGCCTCCACAGCTTGTCCGCCTCCTGCCCACACCCGCATTGTCGCTTGCACCAACGCCTTTCACAGCGCTGCAGCAGAAGCTATGTGCGAGACGGCAGTAGAAACGGCATCCAGCGTTAAACCACACCTCGTTGTTCCCCAGGGGGCTTTGCGCGTCAGCCGCACGGCAGGACAGGCGCCCGCTGCTGTGGTGCCAGTGTGCACGCGGAGATGTGGTGCATGGTAGCATGCTTGGCCTGGCAGACTGCACAGCCAGGCTGTGCGCAGCACTTGGAGCAGCCGCGCACCACATTTTTGTTACAGTTGAGGCACCGTTTCACAACTGAAACTCGCTCGACGCTCCTTGTCGTATTCCTGCTTTCCAAGCAGGTCAAAGCCCTGACTAGCCACAGGGCCGGACACGCGTGCAGAGCAAGACTGTCATGCAGAGCTGATGTTGGTTCTTGCATCACCACTTTCTAGCATGCTGCTGCGCTCGCCCATGCAGCACGCGGCGCATGCGCTGCGGCGTGGTCAGGCGTCCCACTCGTCGCGCGTCTTGTGCACCTCCGGCAGCGGCTCTGGCACTTCGTCGTCGATGTTCCACCACTTGTCCGGCGACAGCTGCGCGGCGCAGCGCCATCAGCGCGCTGCTCCGCGGGCGACGAGCAGACCTCAGCAGGCCACAGGTCTCCCTGAAAAGCAAGCCGGGACGTGATTGGCGCGCGTGCGGCTCCACCTGGCACCCGCCAGGGCTTCCAGCCACATTTGGTGCACCTGAGGGGGCGCTGGATCCCCCGTGGGACGCCCAGAAGTGGGCGGCCGCTGTCGTTCTGCGCCTTGCTTCCGGCGCAGGGGCCGGCGAGCCGACCGGCGACCTCGGGCCCGGACCAGCGGGAGCGGGCGGGGCCGGCCGCGGGGCGCGCCGTGTCGCCCTTGGCCTCCTTGAGGAACGCGCGCCACTCGCGCTGCGCGTCCGCGTCCAGCGCGGCCGGGCTCAGCACCTCGACCTCGCCCGCGTCCGCGGCCGCCCAGTACTCCTCCGGCGTCGGCAGGTTGGCGAAGGGCGAGAATGCCTCCCCGGCCGCGGCCGCCTGCGCGGCGGGCGAGCCCGACGACCCCGCCGGCCCCGGGGTGGAGGGCGGAAACCCCGCCTCCGCGGCCTGCGGCCCGGCGGGCGCGCCGCGCTCGGCGGCCGGGGGATCCGCGTCCACGGCGGCGCCGAGCGCGCGCTGGATGCGCTGCCGCTGCGAGCGCATCACGGCCGAGGTCTCCGCCGCCGCCGCCGCCGCCTCGGTCCGCCGCGACTTCCGGCCCTGGGTCCACCACTTCTGCGCGGGCGCGCGCTCCACCTCAGAATGAGTGTGCATGCGCATGCTCTGCACGGCTTGAAGTCGTGGTGACCTGCAAACAGCAAGCCTTTCACGATCACACAAGGGCTGCTTGCGCGCAGCCGTGCATGGGCGGGAGTGACTGCCACGGCGCTCATGGTCACAGGCCTACTAGAGACTAAGCAAGTGCTGTAAACAGGCTGTGTATCCCTGCCCAGTATAATCATACAGAATGCTTGACAGATGGAGCCGCGCGTGTGCCAAAGCAGCGGCCGGGGCAGCCGGAGTAGGGAGGAGGCGGGGCATATGGAGCCAACAAATGGCCCTGCTTCCCAATAAATACCAGGGTCACCCGCTCAGCACGGAAAGAAACAGCTGGAAGAGGAATTCTGGGAAGGGGGTGCGCACGTGCAGCCAGACGCCCCCGCGCTCCACCAGCAGGGCCAGCCCGAACCCGAGCGCTAGCGTCCACACCTCCGCGGGCGCAATGCGCTCGGCTTCCCGCTTCAGCCCTGCGCATGCATCCACTGCAGCTTTGCGCATGTGGTCTGTGATGCCTGCACCAGAGCATGCCTGCAGGCCTGGATGGGAAGTGTCAGGCTCCTCCAGCCTCGAGCGGCGTCAACATGACAGCAGGGCTGCCTGGACCTCTTACAGCATTGCGTGCTGTTGAAGTCACTCCGCCACGACTACAGCGCGTTCAAAAGCGGCAAGCCACTCCGCCAGCGCAGATGCTGTGCAGAAGCTCAAGACACAAGCCAGGAGCTCGGGCGGCCAGCTGGAGGGGGCGCACCCTCGCGGGAGGCGTACCAGGGCTCGGCCGCGGGCAGCAGCCGGCCCTGCCGCAGCCCGAATAGGCGCCGCGGGCCGCGCCTGGGCGGCGGCGGCGGCCCCTGCGCACCCGCGGGCGAGAGTTTTGGCACTGAGTCAGGCATCCGCGGGGTGGTGTGCGGCTTGCCTGTGCTCTGCCCACCGCACGCAGCGACGATGATGCATTCTAGCCTGGGGAGAGCGGGCCTGGGCACCAGCTAGGGAGGCTGCATCTGCTGCGCAGCACAGTTCTGCCCTTGGCCTCCCCAAACAAAGCTGCCCGGCGTCAGGTTACTACTTCCTGCTGCCCAGCGCAGCTGTGAGTGGGACTCACAACACCAGGCAGTGTAGCTGCTGCGCGCTGCGGCAGCGCTGCCAGCGTCGCTTTGACATCCCGCAACTCGAGCGCTCCCGCCGCCCAGGCGGCCGCCAGCGCCGCGCGACGAGGACCATGCCCATCCTGCGCACCTCGGTGACTGCTGGTAAGGCCGTGCAAGTCCATTGTCAGCATAGTACACATAGCACGGACGGTGCATGGCTGCTGGCAGCTGTCATGCGCCAGGCGTATGCTTCCAGCTTTGAAAGTTTCAAACAGTCCTGTCCGACGGCAGGTGTCTCCCTGCACCTCGAATAACGCCAACTTAGACAGGACCTGCGCAAGCCGTCAGCACAGGTACGCGGCCACCTCGTGAGAGCCTGACTCGGTGTCATCCGCTGCGCTCCCGCCCGCTGCGGCGCGCTCACCGCCGGTGACCGCAGCGCCGCTGCAGGCTTCTTCGCCAGATGGCACTGCGGCCTGGCCCAGCGACAGCCTGCGCCTGCAAGGCAGTGCGGCGCGCAGTGCATTGTGATGGCAGCGTGCAGCATGGCTCCGTGCGCTTTTGTGATATAAGCGCGGCCCGGTGCCGCCCGCACGCTGGTACATCTGTCCGCTTGCCTGCAATCTGTGGGCACTGGTGAGCTAGGGCGCGGATCTCGCAGGCGAGGCCCAGTGCAGCACTGTCTTGCGTGCTTGCAAGGTACTGTCAGGACGGCTCAAGTCCTCTCTGCACTGGAGGCTCGAGGTCCTCTGCCACTGTGATGACCGTTGAAGGCCGATAGGCCAGCGCCCCAGCCCTGATCAGAGGGTAGGTCATTCTCTAGCATGCTGTGCATGGACAGCTCATGCGCTCAAGCTCTTCCTTATCCCTATGTTACCCTATGTTGTTCATTACGCCGCATGCATACAACTGCATGCTGGTGGTGCAAGCAGCTCTCTTTAGCTATGCTCGCTGCAGTCACCCGGTGACTGAAGGCATGCTTAGCGCGCCATGCTACTTTTGATACATTTGGTGTAGCCAGAGTGTCTACTTCTGGCAGGTTGACTGCATACATATGATCGGCGTGGGAACTTGCAGAGAACAGCGTCTCAGAAATTTTAATCACGTGATTAGGTGCATCAACCTGCATGCAAAGCAAGCCGACCTGCATGCTGCACGCCCATGCGATACACAGCAGCAGCCTGCCCTGGAGACCGTAAAAAACATGGCCACCAAAGCGCCCTTCAGGCTGAAGAGTGGTGCACCCCTAGCTATGGGAGCACATGGCGGCACATGATCTCTATGCCATGCAGCTCGCGGATGCGCTGCAGGCCCGCGGGCAGCGCCGCCATGCGCGCGAGCGCGATCGCGCTGTTCCTCTGGGCTGCGCCTGTTCGCTGGTGCGCCGCTTCTGCGCTCGGCGCAGCCGTCGCGGCGTCCAAAGGTCAGCGCTGTGCTGCACACCTCACAATGACGCACAAACTTGCCCTACCCATGCATGCCGCATCGAATGAACCGGCGGCGGCCGATGTTTGTGAACAATGACACATGACGATTTCTGGGCGTCGCAAATGCCTGTGCGTGCCTGGAGTCATTAAGACGCCACATGCGCATGGCCTGAGCTCACCCAGGGTCTTGCAGTGCTCTGGATGCAATGCGCGAGGGCCGCGCACCTACAAGCGGCGCGGCCGCGTCCGCAGCATGGAGCGCGGCCAGCGCATCAGGCGCCCGCGCGGCCGCCGCCAGGCACAGCGCCGCGTTGCCCGCAGTCTCGTCGGCGGCGCGCGTTGGGCGCTGGCTGAGCCCCGCTGCCGACCCTGCCCCCGACCCCGCCCCACCGCGCAGCGCCTCCAGCAGCAGGGCGATGCTCGCGGCGCTGCCGAGCGCGGCGGCCGCCGCGGCGTCGGCGGCGGCGCACGCTGCCAGCGCGCGCACCGCCGCCGCCTGCGCAGACCGAGGCTGCAGCTTGAGTGTGGACCCATGCGCAGGTGTCAGCCCACTCAGAACAGTGCACTGCTACTCCAGTACCCCATGTGAAATGCATCACATGAACGCAGTGCACCGCAACCAAGGAGTTCCTAGACAAGGAAATGGAGAGCTGAAAGCTTGCGCAGGATGCCATGCGAGGCGCGCGCATGTGAAATGCAGCAGGGAGGCATGAAGGATGCGCTGAGGTGCGGCCAAGACCTGCAGGGCGGATCCCTCGTCGCCAGCCGTGCCCTGCGCCAGCGCGGCCAGCAGCGCCGGCACCGCGCCAGCCTGGCGCAGCGCATCCGCGTTGCCGGCGCATGCAGCCACGCGCGCCAGCACGCCCGCCATGCGCGCTTTGAGCAGCAGCGGCGCCCCAGGCGCCTGCGATGCATGGTGGTCAGCAATTGCGCGGCCTCGCAGGTTCCAGGGCAGGACCAGCCGCTAAGTTTTATACCATGCAGCTGCGGAAAGCAAGCACTGACACATGCGCGTCCTTGCCCTGTTGCCACTCACAACACATTCTGTACGCATGCGGTACGCATGCTGCAGCAATGGCACAGCCTACGGAGGCAGGGCAGGTGGAACACATTTGTGCAGTGTGCGGTGCGCACAAGGGCTCCCTGCCCGCGCCTGCAGGCACTCGACGAGCGCCGCCGCGCGCGCCGGCGGCCACACCCCGGGCTCCGCGGCAGCCGGCTCCTTCAGGAGGTTGAGCAGGGCGGCCGCCGCGGCCGCGGCGGCCGCATTCGGGTCCGCGCATGCTGGCAGAAGGGCCGAGTGCGGCGCAGCCGCGGCGGCCACCAGCGCGCCCACCACGCCGGCAGCGGGGCCGACAGCAAGCGCCTGCCGACCAAGGCGCCGCTGGCCTTTTAAATTCGCCTAGACAACGGCGCCGGCAGGTGGGTGGTTGGAAGAGGGGCAAAGATGAGGAGCATTGCAAGGTGAGCATGATTGTCCAGTAAGCCATTGGTTGCCACGGGGTGCGCCCGTGCGGTGACAGGTGGAGCGCGGCAGCGCAGCGCGGGGTCCATTAACAGGTTGCCGAGCAGCGCGGCGGCCGCCGCCGCCGACCCGGCCGCGCGCAGCAGCGCGGCCGCGGCGGCCGCCAGCCGCGCGCCCAGGCCCGGCTCGGCGGCGGCCGCGCCGCGCGTGGCCGGCTGCAGCGCCGCCGCCACCAGCAAGTCCAGCGCGGCCTCCTGGGCGCCTGCGGCGCGGCTCTGCACCTAGCTCCATGCTGTCTGTGGGCAGCATGCTGACACAGCACCACACGCACGAGGCTGTGCACTGTATCCAAAGTAGGCACCTGCGCGGCTGCCGCCGGCCACACCCTGCCGGCACAGCGCGGGGGCCGCGGCCGCATGAAAGCAGTCACAATGTGACCCGGCGTCTGCGCATGGTACCCAAGGTCTGACAGGCCATCTGGAACAGCCGCTCTCCCAGCAGAGGCGGGTGTGAGTCGGCCACTCGGGCGTAGCCGCATGTATGAGCGCGCGCGCACAGCCCGAGCGTCGGCATGCAGCAGCGCGACCGCGGCGCCTGCCCCCGGGATGCGTCTACCCTGGCGCGCGCTGGACGCCCACCTGGGCCGCCCACGCCCTCCAGCATGCCGGCGAGCGCGGCGAGGCCGGCCGCGCCGGCGGGCCTCCCGGCCGACGCCGCGGCGGCCGCCGCCGCCGGGCGCGCCCCCGCGTCCTCGCACAGCCTGCGCAGCAGGCGCATGGCGGCGACCGCGGCCGCTGGCGGCCGCAGGCGCGCGCCCCCCGCGCTGCCAGCGCCTTGCCGGACATAAGCGGCAGCAGTGCGCGAACCAGCACACGCGCGCGCTGCCTTGCCAGCGAGCGCCGCGCAGTCCCGCTGGTGCTCCGGCACGCCCTGCAACAGGAGCGCGGCGGCTGCGCGTGGCAGCGTCCCGGCGGCGAGCGCGCGCAGGCTGTGCGCATTGCGGGCCGCGGCGGATGCCGCGCGCAGCGCGGCGGCGGCCGCGTCGTCGCATGCCTGGGCAAAGCGGCGTGTGCAGTCATAGTAACGAAAATCTTCACGGGTGGGACAGGCTGCCACATGCAGTCCCGCTGCTGTGTGCGGATGCAGGCTGAGCAGCTTGCGAGCGGCGGCGGCCGCGGCGACCTGCACAGCAGGGTCTGCTTGCACGCTTGCCTGGCTCGTGCTCGCTCACAGCCGGTGTTGCTCACAAGTGCGGCAATGGCCATGTCACATGAGCACACGAAGCTTTAGTAGCAGCCCGCTGTTGCACCTCAGTAAGACGTGGGCCGCCCAGGGGCCCGTCCAGCAGCGCCGCGAGCGCCGCCAGGCCGCCGCAGCTGCGGAAGCGCCTGCGGCAGTCGTCACACGCGTCCAGGAGCGCGGCCGCCTCCGCGCACGCGGCGGCGCACGCGCGCGCACGAGAATCCGTTGTATTGTCTGGGCCGCCACGCCGCTGCGGCAAGGCCTGGGACAGCGCCGGCCCCAGGTCGCGCGGCTGCCCGTTTTCCTTGCCAGGAGCGTGCGATGGCGCGCGCATGTCGCCTGCGGCAGCGCACGTGCCGCTCAGCTTGCATGCAAGGGCTGCAAACGGCAGGTCGGGGCCAGCGGCCTCCTGCAAAAGGTCACAGTGCAACAGAGAATTCAGCTGACCAGTGCAGAGCGTTCGGGTTGGCCTGCTAGTCATTGCAGGGCATAGACGATCAACCAAGCCAGGCGACATCCGGGCATGCCTGCCAGCCCTTGCAGGGTGTGCACGAGCGCCGCCACGCGATGCAGCGCCGCCATGTCTGGGGCTTGCTGCAGAGGAAGAGGCGCGTCCCGCGCGTCTGGCGCAGCCCCGCGGCTGGCCGGGGTCGCAGCCGCAGCCTGCGCGGCCTCCCTTGCTGCCTGGGACGCAGCACGCGCTGCAGCGCCTAACCTCCCTTCCTCGGCTCCGCCTGCGGCGTCAGGCGCGCCGCATGCCGGGACGGGCTCCATGTCTGCATCCTGCACATCCGCCCCCGGACTGTGCGTCTCCAGCCGCCCCGCCGCGCCGGGCTCGCCGGCCTCCTGTACGCGGCGCGCAACGCGCGCCTCCGCACGCGCCTCCGCCGCGTCGGCCTCGACTGCGGCGAGCGCCGCCGTCAGCTCCGCGTCGCCGGGGTCCAGCGCGAGGGCGGCGCGCAGGTCCGCTGCCGCCTCCCGCCAGTGCGCCAGGGCCTGCGCGGATGCCGCCATCAGCAAGACCGCGCACGGGCTCGTTTACCTGATTCATGCATCAAAGTACTCCCCATGCCTACTACACCCGCATGGCAGCTACCAAGCCGCACAAAAGAAATAGCTCTCACTCACATGTGCGCACAGAAAATAAGAGGCCTGGCCAAATTTAAGGTGTCTGTGGGGAACGTGATCCATGCTGTAAGGTCAGCAATACACGCAAGCCGCAGAGTCGCCCGGGCGGGCTGCGCGCACCCGCCGCGCGGCAGCGCGGCGCTGCAGCGCCTTGACGCAGATGCGCGCGCCGGGCGCGCGGTGCAGGAAGTCCTGCACGTGCAGCACCTGCCGCAGCGGGCGCCGCTTCATCTCCAAGGTGTGTCAATGCTATTCGGGCTTACGGAGTTTCATATTTCTACATTATACACATTCTCGACAATCCAAAGATACTCTGGTGGGACGTGTTGAACTCATGAAGACGCTGCCGCGAATCAGGCCGCAGCGGGCTGCCTCTGGAAGGGCCGGCTGCGGGGTATGCAGGGGGGCGCGCAGGCCGGAGCGCGCCTTGTCGCAGTGCGCGATGGCCTGCACGTAGCAGCGCATGCGCAGGCTCGCGAGCGCGGCGTTCGCGTGCAGCGCCGCGCTGTGGCGCTGCGCGTCGAGCCCGACCGCGTACGCCTGGGCGGCGTCCCCGAGTGCTTGCATTTAGGCATGGGTTGCAAAGGTTTGATCCACCTCCATGGGCGCGTTAGCACTGAGGACCTGCAGGGTGCTTCAACTAATCGTTTCAAGTGTAGCATGGGTGGCATGAAGCACTTATTATGCTCACAACAGCAGCATGCCGCAGTCGTGCCCCGCGCCTGGTAGGCCTCGCTGGGGCTGCCGCGCGCCAGGGCGGCGTTGCCGGCCACGCGCTGCCGCTCCGCGATCTGCCGCTGCTCCACCATCCTGAGAGCACAAGCCTGTGTTGCAACTGATTTGTAGCCCGAGCTTGCACAAACGCAGTCCCCAGCTTTGCAAACTGCAGTGGCAGGGCTCCCATAGCATTCTCTTCATGCATGCATCGTGTCGCTGATCATGTTGGTGCTCGTCAGTGCCGCGCCGTCTCGCTCAGCATGCACTGTGCATGACCCCGACCAGGAGCGAGGGCGGAGGCACACCTCTGGTGGCGCTCGTCGATGTCGCGCTCCAGCGCGCGGAAGGCCGGCGACGACGGCGGGCAGGCGCCCAGCGCGTCGTCCTCGTCATCGCTGGGCGCCCACAGGTCCCAGCGCTCGTAGTCGGTGGCCCCGGCCTGGCAGCCGGCGAACACGCCAGCTGGTGAGGCGGCCGACCTGGCTGCCAGGACGGGTATCAGTAGCGCAAGTACGCTGAAAGCACAAGCGTGTCAGGCGGCCCGAGTCACCTGCTCTTGCTTGGCGTCGACATGCTCCTGGTAGCGCGCGCGCGCCCGAGCCCTGTCTTCGTGCTGAGCGCGGAGCTCCGCGACCTTGCGCGCGCACCGGGGGACGCGCTTGCTGGTGCTGGCGTGTGATGCTACTCACTGAGTAGCGTTGACAGCTGGATGGTTGCCAGACGCTCCCGCGGCCTGTACATGCTTCTTTGGTGACACGGCAGAGACATAATATATAACATGATATAAGGACAGCCTCCCACCGTCGCGCTGCCCCCACCACTGCAGCTGAGGCGTAAAGACAGCGATCTGGCCGCCTTGTTTCACACGAGCAGCCGGCAGGCGAGCAGTGCCGGAGGACGGTGCCTAAACCTTGCGCATCAGCTCCGCCTGGCGCGCCGGGTCCTCGTCCCGCGCGCGCCGAGCAGCCTGGGCTTGTTTAGTGCTGTTCTCCGCTTCCTCGCGCCTGCCGGGGCAGGCTGGTAGTGCTTTGGCGGTCCTCGGTGCTCTCGATTGAAGGAGAGTGTGCCTGGGTCTAGTTGCAGTGCACTAGACCCAAGCACACTCTCATACAACGCCGTGGTGCACAATCTGCCGGTTGTCTGCAGTGCATGCACATCGTGTTTCGGCGACCAGAAGGGCAGGTTGCCCTTAACTATCGCTACCAAGGCCTGGCAAGCCTGCTGCAGGCCCGGAGCCAGCTTGGTGCATGCTCCTTGTGCCTCGCACAGTGAGAGGATTCCAGCAGGTTGTGCTCAGCCCATAGGCTCAGCAGGACAGTGCACTGATAGAAGGTGGTATTCAAGCCAGCCTATCGTCCATCACCTGGCCTGTTGTGCGCCCACATACTCGGCGCTAAGCGCGCCCGAGCGCAGCCCATCCACCAGCCGCGACACCTCGCTGACGCGCTCCTCAAAGGATTCAATCTCTTCCGTGTCGGGGAGGCGCATGGTTGCCTGTGAACTCCGAGTGCCTTGCAGAGACCTCAAGTATGCTCCCAGCGTTCGTCAGTAACGCGGCTCACACAGGGCACCCTAGCGGCGATGCAAAGAGCTCTGGGAGCTGAAAGCATACTGCCTGACTTCTTGCAACCAGTGCAGAAGGTCTGGAGTCAGCTGGTGTAAATGATAACAGCCGCGGCTTTGTTTGGCAGCAGATGAGGCAGTAGCCAGGGCGCAGCAAGAGCGGGTGCAGGATGGCAGGGGGAGGGATGCCCTATGGGCTGGCCGCCATGCTCAAGGAGGGGCATAAGCACTTCTCAGGCCTTGATGAGGCAGTATACAAGAATATAGAGGCCTGCAAGCAGCTCTCCCAAATCACCAAGTCGTCCATGGGCCCGAACGGTGTGCTGCAAGCACACAAGCCGTTGTGCTGGCTTGTACGAGCAGCTACACTGGCTTGCATCCAGCTCGTCTCGCAAGCAATGCTAGATCATGACTGCGGCAGCCGTGTTCAGCCGCAAGTGTTGAAGTTACTATGTGCCCTCTGGACAGCTGCTCTTCGTCAGCCGTCCTTGTATGCTGCGTTGTGCGGGCGTGAGCGCGGCAAAGGCGAACATGCGCATGCCCGGCCGGCAGGCATGAACAAGATGGTGATCAACCACCTGGAGAAGCTGTTTGTGACGAGCGACGCGTCCACCATCATCAACGAGCTGGAAGTGGAGCACCCGGCTGCCAGGCTGCTCGTGCTCGCGGCCAAGGCGCAGGAGGCGGAGATTGGCGACGGCACCAACTTTGTGCGGCCCAGCTGGGCAGCCGCCTCCCGCGCGTGCCTGGGCAGCTCACTGCGCGCCTGTTGGCTCGCTCACAACTTACCCACCTGGCCTGCCTTAACATGTGGGTGCATAAGGTGCGCTGGAGCAGCATCCTTCTATGGCATATGCCCCCGTTCTTGTGAGTGCGCTGCTCGCCAGTGGGCGAATGGGAACCAGTGCGACCCCTTGCTGGTTGCCGGGCTGCCGGCAGACAGGCTCACCACTATCACAGTGCATACCGGCCGTCCGCGGTCCAGGTTTGCACCAGTAGTGGGTATTTGTGGTAGATAGGACGTGAAGAAAGCGGGCAAGAGAACGATGGCAGCACACTAAAGCACAAGCAGCCTGCAGGCACCGACCAGCTCCCTGGCTCGGGCCACCACCGCACGCCGGCGGGTCAGCGCCGCTGCGGCCCCCACGCGCAGGTGATCTCGTTCGCGGGGGAGCTGCTGGGCGCGGCGGAGGCGCTGCTGCGCGACGGGCTGCACACGTCGGAGGTCGCCGACGGCTACGGCAAGGCGGCCGCCAAGGCGCGCGCCTCTGTGGCGAACCGACGCGCTCGGTCGCGGCAGAGAGGGCGCCGGCGACGGGTTTGTGAAGTGCGTGCGCATGACAGCATAACTGCTGCCAGCGCGCCCAATTGCTGCGGCAGCCCCACAAAAAACAACTCGGAGTGGTAAAGCTCTGGAAGTTGGCGTGCCTGTTGCATGTTAGCAGGTCGGCAGGCTGGACCAGTAGACTGGTGGCGACCCAGGAAGGACGTGCGGTCAGGCCCGGCCCCTGTTGCCGCACAGCTGGACCGCCTTCTCATTTCGCTGGGCCACAGCGGAGGTGGCCGGCGGCGTGACATATACCCTATACCTGGCGCAACATATACCATATACCCTACACACGGCGCGGCGCAGGCGCTGGAGATCATGGAGGAGCAGATCATGCCGGGCTCGGACGCGCTGGACGTGCGCGACCGCGCCGCAGTGGCCGCGCGTATCAAGGGCTCCGTCGCCAGCAAGATGTACGGCTTCGAGGACCTGCTGGCGCCGCTCATTGCGCAGGCGCGCCCCTACCTTAACCCTACCCTACCCGCGGGCCGCACACAGGCACTGCGCTCCTGGCAGGTCTGCGCTTCGCGCTTACGCTTCATGTCTAGGAGGGAGCAGGGGTCCAAGTGGTCATGATGGCGAGCGCGCGACTGAACGGCCTCTGGTGTGTCGCGTGCGGTGCAGCCGCTGTGCTGTGTCTGCTGCACAGCGGCACCGCGATGTTTGCGTCCAGCGCAATCTCGTCTCTTGTCCTTGTGTCCTTGCACAATGGCAGGCGTGCAGGGCGGCGGCGTCGATGCGGCCAGCCTCGCGCCGGGCGCCGCGCGCGCGGAGGGACGCCGGGCAGCCGCGCGGCACAGGCACGCTGTGCGCAGCGGCCTCACGCCCCGCCCGCCCCGCGTCAGGCGTGCATCGAGGTGGTGCCCAGCAACCCGGCCAACTTCAACGTGGACAACGTGCGCGTGGTGAAGATCCCGGGCGGCGGCGCGGCGGACGCGCGCGTGGTGCGCGGCCTGGTCGTCAAGCGCGGCGCGGAGGGCGCGGTGCAGGGCGCGGCCGACGCCAAGGTGGCCGTCTTCGCGCAGGGCGTCGACACCAGCTCCACCGAGACCAAGGCGCGCGCGCGCCTTACACCTTACAGCCTGGGTCCCACGTGCTCCATGTGCGGTGGCGCGCTGTTGACATGATCCTATGTGAGCTGGTGATCCGCACAGCAAAGAAGCAATACATGTGCCGGCTTCGGGGAGGCGGGGAGGAGGCGCAGGGTGTGCGCAGGTGAGTCTTTGTGTTCTCCAGTGCGGCTGGCACCTTGCCGCAGGTGCTTAGCGCGGGGCGCTGATACACCTGCGAGCACGCCATGCAGCACCTGTGCCTGGGCCTACCCAGAGCGTCCCAGAGCTGTTCAGAGCGTCAGAGCGTTCACATCATCTGCAGCCCCAACACACGTCCGCACCAAGCTCCATGGCGTAGACGTGCTGCATGCGGCGCCTGGAGCACCCCACAACCCACTACAAATATCCCACAGCGCGCGCGCCCCGCGCAGGGCACGGTGCTGATCCACAGTGGCGCGGAGCTGGAGACGTACAGCCGCAGCGAGGAGGACCGCCTGGAGGCTCTCATCGCCGGCATCGCTGCCTCGGGCGCCAAGGCGACCTCCCCGCACCCGCGACTCCTCCTCCCGCCTCCTGGACAGCAGCGCCATGCGCCGGCGTGGGTCTTGATCATGCCTTGGCGGGGTCTGTGTTGTATTCTGAGGAGGTAATGCAGCACGTGGCGCACTTACCCGGCTGCCAGGCGCAAAGTGTGCGGCGATGATGCATTGCTGCACAAGTAGAAGGAATCAGGCACCATGCAGTCTCCGCCTGACAGCTTGATGTATGTGTTCTGAGAATGATTTGTTGCCGCAGCGCAGACGGCAGCATGATAGGCAAGGCGGCCATGCGCCTGGCGGAGCAGGCTGTTCTGATTGCGAGCAGCGTCTGCGCGACGGCTGCATTGCGCCCTGCCGCATCCTGTCACGAAACGTTGCCTCTGACAACGCGCATGCGCGGCGGGGCAGGTCGTGGTGGCGGGCAGCGCGATCGGCGAGATGGCCATGCACTTTATTGAGCAGGCGGGGCTGATGGCTGTACGCATCCCCTCTAAGTTTGACCTGCGGCGCTTCTGCCGGTGCGGTCTCCGCAGCGATTATCCACTGCCTTGCGGATGTATATATGTAAGCATAGCAGGGGTGTGTCTGTTGGTTGCTGGGCCCCTTGCAGAGGCTCCACCGCTGTCCGCCTGCAGCCTCCCATGATGCATGCGGTCAACAGGAAGCGTGCTTTGCGATGATGTGTTTGACAGTGAAGGAGTGCGCATGAGCGTGAGTAGAGTGAATATTGCGCCTTTATACAGGACGCGCTAGCCATTACGGTGCCAGCGGTTCAGGGTACGGAGTACAGGTGTAGCAGGGCAACATCCCCCACATGCAATGGGTCGAGGGTGCCGGCGTGCGCAGGGCCACGGGCGCGACGGCGCTGGTGAAGCTGGGCGCGCCGTCGGCGGACGAGCTGGGCTTTGCCAAGTCGCTTAAGGTTGCCGAGATCGGTGGCGCAAATGTGCTCGTCCTGGAGCAGGTCCGCCGGACGGGCCGGGCTGATGCCTGGCTGCTCCATGATGTGTGCCATGGCCGTCCTGTGCCACTGCTTTAAGGCCTGGATGTCTGCAGCAACGCCACCCGGTGCACCTGCGCCTGGGCTGCTGCAGTCGTGCATGTAGCCTTTCTGAAAGCAGGGCCGGTTCATATCGCGTACATATGGAATATGCTAGGTCACGCGCCGCCAGTTGCAGTCACGCGCCGCCAGAATCACGAGGCACCTGCAGATTGAATGTCCCATGTCGACCGCCCCGTGCGCTGGCAGGAGGCGGCGGCGGGCAGCGTGGCCACCGTGGTGTTGCGCTCCAGCACCGAGCAGCTGCTGGACGACCTGGAGCGCGCAGTCGACGACGGCGTCAACACCTACAAGGCGCGCCCGACGGCGCCCGCTTCCTCAGACTGTCGTGTCCAACAGGGACAAACAGTGCTTGCATGGTGCCCTGCGGCGCGCGGTGCAGACTGCATGGGCATTGGCGCAGATTACAGCAGTTCCTGAGCGCGCACAGTGTCTGCATATGGCATGAGTGCCCTGTCTGGGTCTCGCAGGCTGCTGTGTTGTGCAACATTACCAGGGACACATAGTGGCCGCATGTGCGGGGAGAGCGCGCTGAGGGAGCATCCGCGCGGCAGGCGCTGTGTCGCGACGCGCGCACGGTGCCGGCGGGCGGCGCGGTGGAGATGGAGCTCTCGCGCCGCTTGGGCGAGCTCGCGCGGCAGGAGGCCGGCCTGGAGCAGTACGCTATTGCCAAGTTTGCGGCCGCGCTGGAGGCGCGCGCGCTCCCTCCCGGCCCGGCCGCACCCAGGCTTCCCGCTCGTGGCTTGGCATGCAGCAGGCCGCCGCTGCCGGGCCGCGGCCGCGCTCTGCATGCTCTCGTGCCGTGGGGGCTTTGCAGCGCCTCGGTGTTACCATTGCCATCCCCATACCACCCTGCCTGCTTGCACAAGCTCCTGTCACATGTGCCATGCGCCGCGCCGCATCAGGTGGTGCCGCGCACGATCGCGGAGAACAGCGGCCTGGACGCGACCGCGGTCGTGGCCGCGCTGGCCGGCGCGCACGCGGCCGGGCAGGCCGGCGCCGGCCTGGACGTGGAGACAGGCGAGCCGGCCGATCTGAGCGAGCAAGGCATTGTTGACCTGTTTGCGACCAAGTGGTGGGCGCTGAAGCTGGCGGCGGAGGCGGTGTGCACCGTGCTGCGCGTCGACCAGATCATCATGGCCAAGCAGGCCGGCGGGCCCAAGCCCCGCGCTGACGGCGCCATGGACGAGGACTGAGCGCCGGGGGCGCTGGGGCGAGGGGCTTGGTTTGAATGGCTTGCAGGAAGTAGCCGGGCGGAGGGGTTTTGGGGGCCGAGCCTGCACGGCGTAGGCTGCGCTTTCAGTAAGAGATCATCCACGCTGAGCCCCGATGAGCTTCACCTTGATGAGCAGCTGTGGGTGTTTCAGTGTGTTAATCGAATGTCGGCTGGTGCAATGAAGAAAGTGAGCAAAGCCTGCCATGTCATTCCGCCTTGCTCAACAGTGGGGCGAGGTTGCATGCCAGCACTTTCACAACTGTTGGCATGCCTTTTGGTGATTTGTATGTTGTCTGTCAATGTCAACATGCGGCGGACTGATGGTATTGAAACAACTCACGGAATGTGAGTTTTGCTGTACCCCCGAAACGCGTCTTTCCCCTTGCGTTCTGCTGCATGTCAGCCAAGGCGTCACTCCCACACATGCAGCACAGTGAGTTCACTTGCTGCAAATCAATAGCACGCGCACACCAAACCTACAAACACGCGTTCAGGCTATGTCTCAGAAGGAGCGTGTGCCTCTGTGTGCCTCTTGCAGCACCTCACCTGACGTTCGCTGTCTCTATTCTGCAGCAAACAGGTGCCACACGGAATAACACACGCCAGATCGGTGGGAGCTCTGTCTCAACCTTGAGCATGTTGTTGAGGTTGCTAGGCTGGCGCAGCGAGTAGATGTGGCAGGCTACGGCCCAGCTGCTCAGACTCTGAGCGCCAAACAGTGGCCCGAAGTGCGGAACCAGCATGCTGGGCTCCTATTGCATGCAGCTGTGCTCTGTCTGGTGACCCTGCCGTCCTCCTGGTAGTGCCGGTGCAGCACACCACAGCGCACGAGCCACTCCGACTGTGCGCGCAGCCAAGGGCGTGTTCGGAGTGGCGCTCAAGGACGGGCGCGCAGCCACGGTGATCACCGGCCTGGCCATGTGCCCCGGGGGGGTTGTGTCGACCTGCCTGGATGGCACCGTGCGCCGGCACTCGCTGCAGTGTCGCGCGCTGGCAGCACCAGGCGCAGCATGCTGCTGCGCTTTACGGCCCCAGCACACGCGCAGGTGTGCATGTTGTCTCTCTTTTCCTGTATGCCTGCTGTTCTGTGTGTGTGGATCAGCTGCCAGGGCTGCCAAGTCAGGTTGGTAATCCCTACAAACCTGCTTGCTAGTTTACAAGCGAGTACACAAATTTCAAGCGAGTACACAAATCTTCCAATGGTCCCTGTCCCGCATAAGCACACATATCCTGACGTGCTGCGAAGATGGACTGTGTTTTACGACCCTAAACAGCTGTCCTACTCCTCGTCGGCGGCAGCCCTCCATGCCCAGGCTGCCGCCCGCGCATGGAGCCTGTTGGCAGCGCCATGCTCGGGCGTGCCCGACGCCGGCCAGCGCCGCCAGGCCACCTGCTTCTGCGCCCCGTCAGTGACCTCGAACGCAAAATGGCCCTTGCGCACATGCATGAGACAGCGCATCACAAGCCGCCATGGGACGGTGCACCTCTCGCCCAAATGAAAGAAGCTGGGAAACTCCCTGCCCGACCCGATCACCATGCGCTCCAGGCATGGCGGGCACAGCGCATCGGCGAGGGCCTCCGCACTCAGCCGGCCATCCACGTAATCATACACATGGACCTCGCGTGCAAATATGCGCACCTCCTTGGCCCCTGGGAACGCGGTGCGTGGCGTGCCTGGGCTGACAGTGTGCGCATCTGAGACATCAAAAAATCTAATACTTAGCCTAAGGGACTTGGCCATTATCTCAGCGCGCCAGCCGCTGACGGCAGGGAAGCATGTGGGGGCCGCCACCCGCAAGAAGCTGCCAGACAGGTGCACACGGGAGAGGGTGGGGACCCGCGCCGCCGCCTGTGCGGCGGTGCAGAGCAGCCAGGGGCTTGCAGTCATGTGTGGGTATGCCGCCCTGGTTCTCAGGCAGACCAGAGTGTGCGGCAGCTTGTCGTACTGCATGCGCTCACTCGCGCCGCCCGATATGCCCAAGTGCGTGATACAGAAATCACTGAGGTCTACAATAGGCATGTGCGGCACAGCGTATTCCGGGTGAAGGGGCTCTGTAACGCCGCTCAAGCGCAGCGGCGTGCCCAGCAGCTGCCGCAAGCTCTGGCGCTGGTTTGCGCGCAGGACGGCCAGCAACGGGGACATGACGTCGCCGTCGGCGCACAAGCCCGGGTCCAAAACGTCCCTGCTGTGCTCCCGGGTGGCGGGGGCCAGCCAGTTGTGCAGAGTCAGCGCCTCCACGCGGTTCCTCCACGCGGGCAGCGCCAGCCACGCCAGGTGCCTCGCGGCAAGCCGCACATTGGAGAAGTTCAGGCGCAGTCGCAGCGGGTGCGCGCGCAGCACCCGCCTGAACTGGCGGCTCACGCTCTCCAGCTGAAACACCAGTCGGACCTCGGCGCTGGCCGTGGAGACTCGGCGTGCGTCCCAGACAGTGGACACCACTCTGTCTAAGAGAGCATCAGGCCACCTTTCCAGGCACGGCCGCTGTGCCTGCGGTGCGCAGGCACTCGCTTGGTATGTCACCAGGAGCATGCTTGATGAACACAAGGCAGGCAGGTGTGAGCTGATGCTGAATATACAGCCATATAGCACCCACCGCAGGTGCGGGCCTCTGCGAACGCATCAGCATGAACTGGCCTCCCGTGTACGCACTGACAGCAGTGCCTCGGTCACTGATACTCGCTGTCACAGGTATCAGCAAGCCATAGCGCGCACGCCGCACGCACAGGCGCGCCAGACGTGCACCCTCCCTGGGAGCCCCACAGGCCAAGCGTTGAACGAGCTGCCTCGACAGCAAGATACAAGGCGAGCCAGTGGCGAGCGGGTGGTACCAAGTTCAGGAAGAGTTTGCAAATTGCTCTCTGAGCCAAAGTTGGCACCGACCGTCCCCGTGCATGGCCGCATTTGGCGGGGCTGAGGGGGGTACATCAGGCTCTGGATCACTTTACTGGCTGCTGGACGCTGCGCAGCCCCATAGCAGTCCTCCATGGCGCCTGCGCACGCAGCCGGGGCGCGGTGCCAGGCAGGCTGCAGCAGCAGCTTCGCTTCAAACCCTGCGCCGCCGCTCCGGCAATTCAGCGGCCTGCGCGCGGGCGCTCCCATCCGGCAGGCGGCCGCGTTGCAGGCAGCGGCGCCGCAGCGCTCGCGCGCGCGCGGCTGCCAGGCGCTGGTGACCGCGCGCGCGAATGCCGTGGGCATAGGCCTGTGGGGCACCAAGGCCGGGATGACCCAGATTTTCACGCCCGACGGCCTGGCGCTGCCGGCCACGGTCATCGCGCTGGAGCCCGGCAACATCGTCACGCAGGTGAAGACGGCGGCCACGGACGGCTACAGCGCGGTGCAGGTCGGCTACCGCGTCGTGCCGGAGCGCAAAATCACGCGGCCGCAGGCCGGGCACTTGAAAAAGAGCGGCGTGGAGCCGATGCGCAAGCTGCGCGAGTTCCGGGTGCGTGTCCGGAGCCGGCAGTCTCCTCGCTCGGGGGTGTGGCGCGAGCAGTATGTCTGTGTGAGGTGGCCTGAGGCAGTCTGCGCACTCAACCCCGGTATGAGACTGAAGCGGGGGGCTGTGCCTGCAGTTGGACGCTGTGGATGGCTTTGAGCCGGGGCAGCAGCTCAGAGCGGACGAGGTGTTCAAGGTCGGCGACATGGTGGACGTGGCGGGCACCAGCATTGGCAAGGGGTTCCAGGGTGCGCCTGCGCTTCAGGACTCTGCGCTTCAGGCCGCGGTGGAGCGCTGCGACGGGGGCTCAGCAACAAGTCGTGGATGACGGCGCAGCAGTTTGATAGGCGGAAGGCACTTGGGGTATTGCGCTTTGTGAGCCGCTTGGGCTGCAAAGCAGTCCCCTTATATGAAGCACAGTGCAATATAGCTCGCGCTGAAGGGAACGCTCCAGGAGTTTTGTAGGACTGCACGCTCCTTACGTATGTGCGACACAGGCGCCCACACAGGGGCAGCGGAGGCGACTGCGGAGTCAGAGCCAGCCATGTGACAGTCTGCCTGTTGCTCCTGTTTCTAGTGTGGGAAGTGCTGGCACCAAGTGAGTACAGGCGCAGGACCTGCCACTGTTGCCACCCTGAGGACTGGCGTGTGCGGCCACAGGCACAATCAAGCGGTGGAACCACCGCCGCGGTCAGATGACGCACGGCTCCAAGTCCAAGCGGCAGCATGGCTCCATCGGCTCGTCGGCCACGCCTTCGCGCGTGTTCCCTGGCCTGAAGATGGCAGGCAAGATGGGCAACGAGCGCAAGACGCTGCGCAACCTGAAGGTGGGAGTCGTTCGTTTGCTCAGCCTCCGGACGTGTTTGTTGCGGTGCACTGCTAACCAAAATGGTGTGTCACGCGCTTGCTGCGTCTGCAAATTAAGGAGCAAGCAAGTGGTAAGGTAAGTCAGGCGCGTGGGGTGCTGTGTGTGAGCTGGCCAGAACAGGGGTATGCTTGTATACGTGCGTGCTGATGTGCAAGCATTTTACTCGTGCTCGCCCTACGCAGGTGCTGATGATCGACATGGAGGAGAGTGCTTTGATTGTAAAGGGCAGCGTGCCGGGCAAGCCGGGCGGGCTGGTGGAGATTACGCCGCACAAGACCGTGGGCGTCAACTGCTGACCCACTTCGGGTGTTTTGGACGCCTGCAAAGCACCCAGGCGATGAGGGGACTGACACGTTGGGGCTGCATCTACAGTGGATGCTTCTGTGTGCTCTGGATTGGCACTGGCTGTAATGTATATGGGCACGACAAACTGGGCTTGCGGACTGTGCACACTCCTTCACGCAAATGCGGGCGGGCAGGGCAGCCATTACTGAGTTCTCAATCTGCTTGCGTATGCGTGCCAGTGCGCAGGCCCCTGCAGCATGCTCAGGTGTGGGGCTGCCCGGGGCAGCCTGCCCCATGGCTGCAAAAAGCATATCCAGGGTTAGGGAAGCAGGCACGAGAAGAGAGTTCCAGCCACAAGCAGAGCAGAGACGAGGCCTAATCAACAGGGGAGCATGGAAGCAAGGATTGGCGCGTCTGCCTGGGCGTCTCTCGGACCTGCACCTGTCAGCGGCAAGGCGTGCCAGCGGCCTGCTCTCCTCCCGGCAGGGCCTGCGCCGGCAGCGGCGCACTCAGCCCTGCACCGCGCTGCGGCCGCAGCGTCAAGGAGCAAGGTGAGCCGAGCAGCAGCTGGCAGCCCATTCAGGAAAGCCATAGCCTGCAATTGGGAGGGAGGGATGGAGGAAGAGCGGGAGCGTGCAGGCTGCTTGCAGAGAGAGGACATGGCTGCCACACGCCGCTAGCCGTCTGACCCTCAGGCTTGCTGCGTGCAGGCAGAGGCAGTCTGCCGCCTCCCGAATGCCGTGGCCAGGCAGCCAGGCCCTTCACGGCCCTCTGCCCTGGCCGAGCCGGAGGCGGCGTGTACCTCCCGGCCTCCCTGCGAGGCAGCAGACATGGAGGAGATCCTGAAGGAGAGGGGAGCCTGTGGAGTGAGGGCCCGGCCTGGAGCATTGCATCACGTTTCTGAACTTGCAGCAGTGTAGTGAGCTGCCTGTGCTGCGTTGCGCTCGTGTACAAGTTGAGCTGGGGCACTGCTGACAACTGTTGCTGCGTCTGCAGGTTGGCTTTATCGCAAACCTGAAGAACAAAAAGAGCCATGTAATTCTGGAGCAGGTGCGCTGATGCGCACGTCTGCACGTTGCTATTGTCTTGACTTGCGTTGCGCCTCTTTGCAAGTCAGAGCTGGTGTGCAGGTTATATTTAGCGGTTCTTACACTCGCCACAGTGCGTTGCTCTCGCCCTGCTTCACAGTGTGCTGCTTTCAAACTGTTCTAGCGCTCACAAGAGGTTGACTGACTTGCAGGCGCTGACGTCCTTGGGGTGTATGGAGCACCGCGGCGCCTGCTCGGCCGACGACGACTCTGGGGACGGCGCGGGCATTATGACTCAGATCCCCTGGGACCTCTTCAAGGCAGACCTGCCAGACCTGAACCCGCTCACGACCGGGTGCGCTCATGTCGCGGCCCGCCACATGTCGCCAGGCAGTTATGCCAAGCGTGCGGAGGGCGTCACAGGCCAGACTGGCCAGGCAAGAGGCCTCGCTTGGCTTTGCTGTCTGCCTTGCCAGCTCTGCCGTTGCACACGCTCGCTCACCAACGTGAGGGAAAGCCATGCACCCCACTTTTTTAAACGGACTGGGGCGCCGGTCTCAGGTGGCGAGCACGGGGGTGATGACCCGCACCGCTGTGACCCTGCCGGGGCGGCGCAGGGTCGGCATGCTGTTCCTGCCGGACGAGGACAAGCTGGCGGCGGAGGCGCGCAGCATCATCGAGGACGTTGTTGCCGCAGAGGGCCGCTGCCGCATTGCCGGCTGGCGCGAAGTGCCGGTGGTTAAAGACGTTGTGGGGCCGCTGGCGCGCGAGAATGAGCCGCGCATCGTGCAGGTGCAGCCCCGCCTCCTCAGCGTGGCTGCCGTGGTTCATGCGGCGTCGGGCCCTGGCAAGCTTCAGCCATGTCCGGCGTGCCGGGCGCCTGAAGACGCCAAAGAGCGGCGTGTGTCCTTTGCCGTGCCTTGCTGGTGTCGGTGTCTAGGCAGCGCGTCTTGACGCAACCCTGACCCTGTCTATGTTTGGCTGCGGCAGGTTTTCGTGGAGCACCTGGAGGGCGTGCAGGGCGCTGAGCTGGAGCGCGAGATGTTTATCTTGCGCAAGCTGATAGAGAAGGAGAAGACGACACGGATTGCCGCCGCGGGGGGCGACCCGGCCGACTTCTACATCTGCACCATGTCCAACCGCACCATCGTCTACAAGGTGCGCACGCGTGCGTGCAGGGGATATGCGCACAAGATACTTGTGGGGCAGAAGAGTGTAGCAGTTGGGACGTGTACCACCTCGTCAGATTCACCGCAGTACATTGGAGGGTGCAGCTGGCCGTGTCAGGAGCGGGCCTGTGGATGCAGCTGACTGGTGTGCTCTCAGTCCTGCTTCCACACCTTCCAAGTCGTGACATCATCTGGGAGAGTGGCGTGAAAGCTCTGGAGCGCAGACAGCTGGCTCAGGCTTGCTTGTGGACAGGCACCTGGTCAACGGCGTCTTGTATATTATCGAACTCCTCAGGCGCTGACATGCCTGCCAGCCAGGTTGCACCTGACGCATTATGTTGCTGTGCAGGGCATGCTGCGCTCCGTGGTGGTCGGCCAATTCTTCCGCGACCTGAAGAACCCGGCCTACACCACCGCATTTGCTGTGTACCACCGCCGGTTCTCGACCAACACGACGCCCAAGTGGCCGCTGGCGCAGCCCATGCGCGTGCTCGGCCACAACGGCGTGCCCCTCTGCGGCACCTCAGGTGTCCAGACGTGGAGGCAGCAGCGCGTGGAGTGGGGGAGACTGACCTCACTTGCCTGACATCTGGCTCGTATCTTAATACAGGCGCCTTGATACATGCGAGTTTGATTGGTGATACTTATTGCCGTACTTGCTCGTGTTGCAGGTCAGCGCTTTGACCGTGGTCATGCATACGGCCGTTGCGAGCGAGCCTACATTGGAGTGACGCGGCGCGCGCGCGCGCGCGCAGGCGAGATCAACACGCTGCAGGGCAACCTGAACTGGGTGGCCTCGCGCGAGCACTCGCTGACCGCGCCCGTCTGGAAGGGCCGCGAGGCGGAGCTGCTGCCGCTGTGCAACGCGTCCGAGTCGGACTCCGCCAACCTGGACCACGTGGCCGAGCTGCTCATGCGCACCGGCGTGGCCGCCACGCAGGCGCGCAGACGCGGGCGGCTGCAGGGACTCGGGGGGCTGGGGCTCTGGGCTTGGGGATTGCCTGTCACACCCGCATGGCACATCATTGCAGACAATGGCTCATGTAGCTTCATTGCACGCTTGGGGTTGCCGTTGGGCATGTGTTGGCAGTGCGTGTCGGTGTATGTCTTGTTATCCAGCAGGAGACTGTTGTGCACGCCCAGCTGAGGTATCGGCGAGGAGTCAGGGACAGGCTCTTCTTGTATACTGACCTTGCGTGCTCAAGGGTGTGATGATGAGCTGTGCTGAGGTGGCGGACAGGCGCTGATGGTGCTCGTCCCGGAGGCCTACCGCAACCACCCGGACCTGCAGAAGGACTACCCGGAGGTGTGCCCCTGACCTGCCCTAGATAGGCAAGTGTGGAAGGGTGTGGAGTTGCACGCAGGCAACTCACGTATGCTGCACTGTGTAGCTTCTGTGCAGGCGCCGAGTGTGCCACCTCTGTGAACTGGCTTGGAGGGACACGCAGAGTAGGTATGTTTCTCAGCAGCCCGTTTGGCATGATGGTCCTTTTCAGGTGTGTAGATTCTAGCCTTGGCACCACCATCCGGGCGTTGCGCGCCAGGTGCGTGGCGTCATGTCCTAGCTTCGTAGGCATCTGGCATGCTTGCAGGGGCGACAAGAGCTTTGGCGCTGCAGGGAACCTGCGCCGCAGCACGCACGCAGCCCACGCGCCGACTCAATGCGCACGCGGGCCAGGTGGTGGACTTCTACGAGTTCTACGAGGGCCTGCAGGAGGGCTGGGACGGCCCCGCGCTGCTGGTGTTCTCCGACGGCGACCGCGTCGGCGCGCGCCTGGACCGCAACGGCCTGCGCCCGGCGCGCTACTGGCTCACCGACGACGACCTGGTCTACGTTGCGTCCGAGGCGCGCGCTCGGCCTGCGCCCAGCATGGGCAGGGCGCTCGGGCGCACGTGCAGGCAGCGCAGACTCGCACAGGCGACCTCACGTTGAGCGTGAGGCGCCAGTGGTCGGCGCGCGCTGCGGGCGGCAGCCCAACCTAACCCTATTCTGCCTCGGCGCAGGTGGGCGTGCTGGACGACGTGCTGACCAACGTGCACAACGTGGTGCGCAAGGGCCGGCTGGGCCCCGGGCAGATGATCAGCGCGGACCTGGTGGAGGGCGTGTTCAAGGAGAACGTGCAGATCGCGCGCGAGGTGGCCACCGAGCTGCCCTACCGCGAGTGGCTGTCCTCCAGCAAGCGCCTGGCCGAGCTCGCGCGCCCCGGCGGCTACCTCGAGGAGCCGCAGATGCGCGCGGACGAGGTGCATGCACAGCGCCGGGCCCGCTCCAGGGCTTTCAATTAAGCTGTGATGACATAATTTGTGAGGGTGAGCAATGAGCTGGTGTGATGCAGTGATGCAATGATCAGGTGCCGTGCGCAGCTCTGGCGCGCACTTGGACGCGGCCGGCTGAGGGGCGGCGGCGGCCCTGCGCAGGTGCTGCGGCTGCAGTCCGCCAATGGCTTCTCGCAGGAGGACAGCACCATGGTGATCGAGGGCATGGCGGCCGCGGCCGCGGAGCCCACATACTGCATGGGCGACGACATCCCGCTGCCCGTGCTGTCCGCGCGGCCGCACATGCTCGGCGACTACTTCAAGCAGCGCTTTGCCCAGGCGCGCAGGCAGTGCTGCATCGTCTGTACGCAGGCGCTGTGAGTCTGATGAGACACAAGTGATGACTTTCTATGCTGCGGGTCAAGTCAAGGCGTTGCTTGATTTTCAACTGCTCAACTCAGCTGCTTAAACTAGCTGCTGGTGCACAGGTGGCATTTTGTGCACCACGCTCGCCACGTTTGGAATGCCTCAGCTCAAGTGGGGGGTGGTGTAAAAGCATACCAGTGCTGAACCAAGTTCAGGCGAGGACGCATGCTTCCTGCATTCAACCTCCAGCAATATGCACTTGTGCCGAACTGTGCTGCGAGCGGCAGGTGACCAACCCGCCGATCGACCCGCTGCGCGAGGGCCTGGTCATGAGCCTGGCGGTGCGGCTGGGCAAGCGCGGCAACCTGCTGGAGCCCGGCCCGGGGGCCTACTCGCAGGCGCGCACACGCGCGCAGCCGCCCGCATGCCAAAGATTCTCTTTTGACCTGTGCATCTGCGACTTTGTGCTCATGCGCACTTGCCTCCCCAGCTTTGACTCCAGACTTGGCATATATGACGCGGTCTGCGTAGGACGCAATGGGAGCAGGCAGTGCAGTCTGCTGCATGAGAGGAGGCGCCCAGGCACGAGCCTGAGATGAGGTTGAGGTCTGTTATCACAGTGAGACGCATGTGCCCTTGACGTGCTGGCTGCTCGCGTGCGCAGCTGCTGCTGGAGTCGCCGGTGATGCTGGAGGGCGAGCTCGACGCGGTGCGCGGCTCGTCCGGGCTGCGCACGCAGACGTTCGGGCTGCACTACGCGTCGGGCAAGGAGGGCGCGCTTGAGGCCGCGCTGCACGCGCTGTGCGCGGACACGGAGGCCGCCGTGCGCGCCGGCTGCGAGGTGAGCGGCCTTGGATCCAGCAGGCTTAGGTTTGTCAGGCAGGGCATGTGTGTCTTTCGACAGTGGGTCATGGCTGAAGCGATCAAGAAGTAAGGTTGACTCAATTGTGAAGCTCCTTTCAAGCGCTAGCCGTATTCTCATGATGGCATGGGCGTCGCACGCAGGTGGTGGTGCTGTCGGACCGGGCCGAAGGGGAGGAGCTGGACGCAAGCCGGCCGCCGCTCCCCACGCTGCTGGCTGTGGGCGCTGTGCACCACCACCTGATCAGGTGCTGTCCGGCCTGGCACCTTGCGTCAGGCATGCCTGGTGCCGGAGGGGGTGACGGGCCGAAGCAAAGCAGCAGCAAGTGAGTGACATGTGCAGGTCACAGCAATAGCCAAGCAGCCCGTCAGAGCGTGGACGCATTTGCCATGACATTTGCCTGGCGGATGCCGTTTGCAGCTTGCCGGATGGCGGGACGTCAAGAGGGCGTGGCACACTGCTCAGCACACAGCTGACCCCGCAGGACGGGGCTGCGCACGGAGACGTCCATCATCGCAGAGACCGCCCAGGCGTTCAGCACGCACCACATCGCCGTGCTGGTGGGCTACGGCGCGCACGCGGTAGTGCCGTACCTCGCGTTCGAGACCTGCCGCCAGTGGCGCGCTGCCCCCAGGTGCGCGCTCCACGCCGCGCGCCCGGGCGCGTGCGCCACCTCTGATGATGCAGCATGGCTTGTGCAAGCTCTTTGGCGATTCATGCGCTGTACTGTCGTGCGCCGTGCGGCTGCTGTCTTGGAGGCGACCAACGGTGGAAGTGGCTTTGCTGTTGTGCGCAGTGCGGCTGCGGTGCTGCGAGCAACCAGCTTGCACTGAGGAGGCCACGAGTCAGTGACGGCGTGCGTCCCCCTGATTGCTGGTCGTTGCGGCGCAGGACGGCCGCGCTGATCAAGAGTGGCAAGGTGCCGGACGTGTCCTTCCGCGACGCGCAGAAGAACTACAAGAAGGCGCTGGAGAAGGGTATCCTGAAGATCCTGTCCAAGATGGGCATCAGCCTGCTGTCCTGCTACCACGGCGCCCAGATCTTCGAGGTGCGCGCGCCTGCCTATATATGCATGCTCGTGTGACGTCTGACCGATCGGTCGCGGGCTGCAAGCCTTGTTAACATGTCGTGTGGTGCACTTCAAGGCTGTCATTGCACGCTGCACTGGCTGCTGCACTCTGCTGTGCGGCGTGGCGGAGGGAGTGGGACACACCTTCATGTGGGCGCCGGCAAGCATGCGTGCAGGCGGTAGCTTGCACAACAGGCGTGCGGGTCGGTCTACCGATCCTGGCCCTACCCTATGCTAAACCTAACGCTATCCTGGCCTTTCCCTACCCAGATCTACGGCCTGGGCAAGGAGGTGGTGGACCTGGCCTTCAGGGGCTCCGTGTCGCGCATCGGCGGCATGAGCCTGGCGGACCTGCAGCGCGAGGCGGAGGCGTTCTGGGTCAAGGCGCGGCCCCTTGCGCCCGGGCCGCGGCGTGCACTGCCCGCATGTCGGCGGCGAGGTCGCGTGCTCAATCGCAGAGAGCTTTGGTGCACTGTCTCAGACTGCCCTGGTTGTTGCATAAAAAGGTGTCCGCTCTACTGATGTGGATGACTGTCGCCGGCGCGTCCGAGGGTGTTGTGGTTAGGGCTAGGGCAGGGTAGGGGGCAACAGGCGTGCGGCGCGCGCAGGGCTTCCCGGAGAAGACGCTGAGTAAGCTGGAGGACTACGGGTTCATCCAGTCGCGGCCGAAGGGCGAGTACCACGCAAACAACCAGCAGATGTCCAAGCTGCTGCACAAGGCCATTGGCCTGGGCGACCGCGGCGCCGCGCCGCAGGTGCGCGCCGCTGCGGAAAGCTGCAGGGCGAGGCCGCCCACAACACGTGCACTGGCTTGCACACATGGGCCGCGCCTAGCCGGACCGCAGCGATGCCTTTGCCTTCTGGGGTCGTCAGAGCGTAAGTGCTGATGCAGGGTGGTACAGCATGCGGCATGCGCTGAGGAAACAGGCCGTGTGCTTAACGAGGGCGGCACGCGCGCTGCAGGAGGCGTATGAGGCATACCGCGCGCACTTTGACGCCAGCCCGGCGCATGTGCTGCGTGACTGCCTGGAGCTCACGCCCGCGGGACCGCCCGTGCCGCTGGAGGAAGTACAGCTGGCGGGCGACATCCTCACGCGCTTCTGCACAGGCGGCATGTCGCTGGGCGCCATCAGCCGCGAGACGCACGAGACAATCGCGATCGCCATGAACCGCATCGGCGGTGCGCTCCTGCCCCCGTGCCCTTGTTCTTATGCACATGCATTGTGTTGCGGTTCGACGTTAGGTGCAATACGCACGTTATGATGCCATCAAGATGGACACACCCTGATTTCATCAGGTTCTTGCCATTCAGTGCAGCCGCGTGCACGAGCAAGTACACTTCACTGTGAGCAGACATTGCCTCAATGCGGTGGGCTGCAGTAAGCGCGTCCGTGCCGCATGCTCGCTCACCGTGCTCACCCGCGCCGCAGGCAAGAGCAACAGCGGCGAGGGCGGCGAGGACCCGGTGCGCTGGGACGTGGTGGGCGATGCGGACGACAAGGGCGTCAGCGCGACGTTCCCCTACCTGCGCGGCCTGCGCGACGGCGACATCGCCACCAGCCGCATCAAGCAGGCGCGCCGCAGTCTTGAAGCTTTTTACTTTGCAGGCAAGTACGGTGTTGGGATATGTTACCTAATTGAATGGTGCGTCCTGGTGCCTGCTGCTCTGCTTGCTGCGCTGATGGCCTGCGTGAGGCTGCATCCTCTCCCAACCAGGCTCCGTGCATGAGCACCGCGTTGGGGGGCACGTACATGACAACGCGCATCCTGAAGCGCCTTGCTTATGTCACCGCCCTCTGCAGCAGCGCCGCTCACCGCGTCCTGCGGCCGCAGGTGGCGAGCGGGCGCTTTGGCGTGACGCCGCAGTTCCTGGTAAACGCGGACCAGCTGGAGATCAAGATCGCCCAGGGCGCCAAGCCAGGTGCGGCGCAGCTGCTGCAGGGGCGCCAGCTCACGCGCCGCACCCCTGAGCCGCACAACCATGACGAAAGCAGCTGTGAGGAGTGTGACTGCGTACGTAGCTTGCAAAATGCGCAGGCGCTCCTGCTCCGGCCGCGCTTGTGGCGGGCTGCAGGAGCGGGTGGAGGAGAATAGCCGGGCTGCAGGATTTGGGGGAAAGGAGGAGAGTTTGGCTGTGAAATCGGGCCCTGCGCGCGAGCAGGCGAGGGCGGGCAGCTGCCCGGCAAGAAGGTGAGCCCGTACATTGCCAACCTGCGGCGCAGCAAGCCGGGCGTGCCGCTCATCTCGCCGCCGCCGCATCACGACATTTACTCTATCGAGGACCTCGCGCAGCTCATCTTCGACCTGCACCAGGTGCCGCCGCCGCCGCACCCCCCCAGTGGTGCTGCACACTGTCCAACCCTGTACCAGCACGTGTTAAGGAGCCCCAGTCTATGCTCCAGCGCTTGGACGCGTCAGCTTGCAGCCAGAGCTCTCCAGGGCACCCCTTGCAAAGCAAGAAAAACCTTAAGAGCGTGCCCCGCGCGCGCCGCAGGTGGCGCCGACGGCCAAGGTCAGCGTCAAGCTGGTGGCGCAGGCCGGCATCGGCACGGTCGCCAGCGGCGTGGCTAAGGCCAACGCGGACATCATCCAGATCAGCGGCCACGACGGCGGCACGGGCGCCTCGCCCGTCTCGTCCATCAAGCACTGCGGCGGGCCGATCGAGATGGGCCTCGCCGAGACGCACCAGGCGCGCCTCGAGCGGCAGTGTTAGCATAGCTGGCTGGCTTCCGGCAGAGTTTTTATGGGTCAGCGCTGGGCCCGGTTACAATGCTGTTGTAGGCCTATATGTCATAGCGCTGGCAGAAGGTGCCCGAGGATGTGAAACAGCAACGGGAGGGCAGCGGCCGCCGGCGCCCGCCCGCGGCCACACCGCCCCTCCACCCCCGCACCGCACTCTCCATACCTGTGCCGGTCACGCGGCCCCTCTCTCCCCACCCCACGCGCCGCCCACCATCGCACTGACACCGCGGGCGGGCGTCGGTCGCGCCGGACCGCTGATCAACTAAATATGAGAGCTGAGGGCACATGCTTGGGGGCGCGCGCCCGCCTCGCCGTCGCGGGTCGCTTCGCCCGCCTGCGGCCGCACAGAGGGTGACGGCGGCGCCCGGCGCGCGGCAGGCGCTGACCGACAAGGGCCTGCGCGAGCGCGTGCTGCTGCGCGTGGACGGCGGCATGCGCAGCGGGCGCGACGTGCTGGTCACGGCCGCGCTGGGCAGCGATGAGTACGGCTTTGGCACCGTGGCCATGATCGCGACGGGCTGCATCATGGCGCGCGTGTGCCACACCAACAACTGCCCCGTGGGCGTGGCCAGCCAGCGCGAGGAGCTGCGCGCGCGCTTCCCCGGCGCGCCCGCCGACCTGGCGTGCCCCGGCGCCCTGGGGCTGGCCCCTGCGCAGGGCTGCTGATTGGGCAGCATGTCCGTGTTGCCGTGCAGCAAAGCATGGTGCGCGGGGGGCGTCTGCGGATGCTGGGCGCCCGGTTGCCATGGCCAACCGCAGCCGGTGCTGAGTTCGATTGGCAGGCAGCCTGGCTGACCTGTGCGCGTTGTTGAGCGTAGAAATGCAAGCTCCCTGGGTGGTTGCCCCCTAGCAAGCCCACTTGGAGCGCGAGGGTATCACGTGCAGCCCAGCAGAAGGGCCAGCTCAGTCATGGGCCGTGATGATGCTGAGCTGCCTGGCGTCTGCCTGGCGTGAAGTTGCCGTCCTGTGGCACACACAGGCGCCACATCTCTTGCGTTACAAACTTGCACCCCAGGTCGGCGGCACCGCGCACGGCCCCCCGCGCACACGGCAATGCTGTGACGGCACGCGAGCGCGCGCACATGCTTGGGCGCGCGGGCGGCGCGCAGGTGAACTACTTTGCGTTTGTGGCGGAGGAGGTGCGCGCGGGCCTGGCCGCGCTGGGCATGCGCTCGCTGGACGAGCTGGTCGGGCGCGCGGACCTGCTGCGCCAGCGCGACATCCAGCTCGCCAAGACGTCCGGCCTGGACCTGTCCTACATCACCGCCTTCGCCGGCGCCGTGCGGCCGAGCTCGGAGCGCGCGAAGCAGGAGGTGGGCTCCGCCCAGCTGACGCGTCCGCTGACGCGTTCAGCCCGACGACCGCCCCTCCATGCAGCCCAAAGCGTGTATGCGGGGGAGAGCATGACTGAGGGCCCCGCTGAACAGAGCGCTGCTAAGTGTGGCCTTGTGTTGCATGGCGTCGGGATGCGGCCGATCACAAGCTGCCTGCGAACGGGACGGTGCAGGCGGCTGCCTGTGCGATGGGCGCCGTCGTCCGCACCCCGGCCACCTCTTCCCAACAGCCCGCCATCATCCAGCATCATCTAGCTCAGCTCAGCATGCGGCTCCCTGCGCGCTGAGCGTTGCTGCCCGCCGCGCGCAGGTGCACGGCAACGGGCCGCAGCTGGACGACGAGCTGCTCGCGGACCCGGAGGTGCAGGCGGCCATCCGCGACGAGGGCAGCGTGCACCGCAAGCTGGCCATCGCCAACACGGACCGCACCGCGCTCGGGCGCGTGGGCGGCGCCATCGCGCGCCTGCACGGCGACTCTGGCTTTGCCGGCACCGTGTCGCTGGAGCTGGAGGCGCGCGGCCCGCGCTCGGGGCCCGGTCGCGCACGGTGGTTGTGCGCTGGCTGTCCTTGGTGTGCGTGCCGGGCTTGCGCGCAGGTCAGAACAACCACCTCGCGGCCAGGCCGTGTTGCTGCATGGTCTGGTGTCTGCGCTGCTGCTCGTGGGCCGCCTGATCATGCATGAGGACGTCTCAATATTATGATTGTGTTGCATGGCCACGAGTCCAGACGACGACATCAGTCTGACGATCGCGCGCAGGGCAGCGCGGGCCAGTCGTTCGCGGCGTTCATTGTGGGCGGCATGAAGCTGGACCTGACCGGCGAGGCGAACGACTACGTCGGCAAGGGCATGGCCGGCGGCGAGGTGGTCATCCGCCCGCCGCCCGGCTCGCGCTTCGCTGCCGAGGACGCCAGCCTGGTCGGCAACACGTGCCTGTACGGCGCGACCGGCGGGCGCCTGTTCGTCAACGGGCGCGCGGGTGCGGCGCGCTTTGCCCCAGCGTCCCAGCATGACAGCAGCGGCCTCGGTGTCGATGGGACGCAAAACTAGCCGCTGATAGCCCCGTGGCATGGGGATTATGTGGGACCCTGTGCCGGCTTCATGGCATGCCTGCTTATGGTATGCTGTGTGTGAGGCCGCGGCGCGCGGCGGGCAGGCGAGCGCTTCGCGGTGCGCAACAGCATGGCCGAGGCGGTGGTGGAGGGCGTGGGCGACCACTGCTGCGAGTACATGACCGGCGGCGCGGTCGTCTGCCTCGGCACCGCCGGCCGCAACGTGGCCGCCGGCATGACGGGCGGCCTGGGCTACTTCTACGACGTCGACGGCGACTTCCCGGACAAGGCGCGCACGCGGCCCTGCGCTGCCGCGGCATTGTGCCAGGAGCCGTTTTATAACACCAGGCCCATCACTCATGAGTGCATCGTGAGCCATGGTGTGACAAGTGGGTTGCGCCCGGGAGTGACGAGAGCGAGACGATCTGCAAGCATGGACTTGCGCTCCTGAGGATTGGGTGTGGTGGCCGCTGCCTCAGCAGAGCAGACGCTGGTTTTCATGCACGCCAGCGCGGCGCGGACCTGAGCGGCGCGCGCACGCGGGGCCGCAGGTCAACACGGAGATCGTGGCGATCCAGCGCGTGGGCACGCCGGCCGGCGAGCAGCAGCTGCGCAAGCTGCTGGAGGACCACGCGTCGCTGACGGGCTCGGCACGCGCGGGCGCGCTGCTGGCGGATTGGCAGAATGAGCTCGGCCGCTTCTGGCAGCTCGTGCCGCCCAGCGAGGCCAACACGCCGGAGGCGAGCAAGACCGTCGCGGAGCGCGGTGCCGCGCGCGCGGCCGTGGGTGCCGCGGCGTGAGCTGCGGGGCGCGAGCGGCGAGCTGCCCGCACTACTTAGGGGTGGAGACCGGAGAGGCTGGTTGGACGTGCATGCGCAGCCGCCTGTCGCCAGCGCGGTGCCCGCAGTGCGCGACAAACTTCTTTCGGGGCCGCGACCGTGTCTGTCATGAAACTGGTTTGTGTCGGAGTGGGTGTGGTCGTCCTGGGAGCAGCATGCGTCTTGCGCTGCTGATGCTGTACTGCATGCCGCAGCAGGGTGGCAGGCGCCAGCGCCCTGCAGTGAGGCGCAGGCTGTGTTGCGCACATGCGGCCAATGGCATGTGACGGCCGTGTGTCCACCAGGTTGCTTGCATGGCCTAGTAGCTGGTCATACATGCCTCCTCAGGTATAGGCCCCACCCTGTGCTGGGAGCATGTATCACGGCTGGCGCTCATGCGTGCGCGTGCTCGGCAGATGTTTTGTGTGGACACGCTGTGGCAGGTGTTGGCGGATAACATCGTGACGTCAGGGGCTGTTGGGCAGGCCTTTGTGGTGCAGGTTTGCAGCGCCTCTCACCGCGAGTGATTTGGCGCAAAGCTGCGCACTTTCTCTCGGCACTGCTCTTATAATGCGGTTGGCGGAGGAGCAGGGCAGCGATGCGGCCCTTCTGGTGTTGTGGTCGTGACAGGACTGCTTGGGCCAGGTTGTTTACTAGCGTGCCACTCTTGCGTAGTCTGGTGTGAACGCATTGGCGTTTTGGGACGTGCCTTGGTGGAGCGTCAGCTCTGTGGTCCACCAGAGGTAAGCGTGTTGTACAATAGGAGCGGCTAGATATGCATACGCGCCATTTGTGGAGATAGAGGTTGGTCAGCGGAATGAGCGAGGACACATCTGAGCGCAACTGTGCTCTGTTGTAACCGCGTACATGGTGTCATACATGCATTTGCAGAATCCGCCTGTCTGGAATGCATGGGGAGTGCTTGCTGGAAGAGGCATGCATGACCTCCTCATCGGCGGCACTCTGGTGTGGCAAGCAACCCTCAACGCAGCATGCCAAGTGCCGAAACAATACGGGACAGCAGCGCACCCCCTCTCTGCTGGTACAAAGCTGGCATGTAGATACAGAGCATGCTGCGCTTACTTGCGCGCGCGCTTGCTCGAGAGGCCGCGCTCGCGCTTGTCGTCCCATACGAAGAAGTCGCAGCGGCCCTCGGGAGGCAGCCCGTCAGCCCGCGCGCAGACGAAGAAGAGCCGGTCTGCCAGCAGGAGGCAGCACTCAGCCCCACGCTCCTTGGCAGGTGGGGCCAACGCCTCTTGCCGAGTGGGCATAGTCATGTGCTGCAGGGTAGAGCAGCGGGCAATCATAAAGAAATGAGATCATGCTGCCTGTGTGCGCCTGGCATCAGATGCTGTGGAAAACTGGTGCAGGACAACATGTTAGCAGCCTCCATGAGCCGGCCGTATTGTGTTAAAGGTGCATTCTCACATGCTTGACTTGGACATATTCCGAAGGGATCACCCATCTGAACCGCAGACACGTCTCCGGCATGCCTCCCGGACCGAAAGCCGTGGAGGGGCGCGCGCACCCTTGTTGGGCCCCGCTTTCTTGACCTGGCGGATGACGCTCGGTTCGCCATGGCCCGCGCAGAGCGGCGGCTGCATCCTATGGTGGATGTTGCGCCAGGCGGCGGCGGCCTGCGCGCGGTCCACTGCCGATGGCGCCGGGTCTGCGCGAGGGAGCGAGCCCGAGCTCTGGCGCGCGCTTGGCCCCAGTCCAGCGCTCCCGTGAGCCGCGCCCGCGGCCGCTGGCATGCCCGCTGCAGGCACGCGCGCCTCTGCTTTGCCACCCGCGGCCTGTGGCGCCCGCGCCGGCTCAGCGCCGCCCTCCGCCAGGCCGCCGGCGCCGCTCGCGCTTGCGCTCCGCTGGGCGCCAGCGCAGGCGGGCGCTGGCAGAGCGGGCGCGAGCAGGAACGCGCGCATGCTGCTCTGCCGGCCGGCCCTGGCCTGCACGGTCCCTTGCCTGCCCGCGGCCCTGCCGCCCCGGGGCGCCACGCCCCGCGCGCGGGGCGTGGGCGAGGCGGGCGCCGCCGCGGCTGCGCACCCCGCTTGCGTCTCGCTCCTGCCCCCTGCAGCACCTGTCGCGGCCACGCTCCTCCGCTGCAAGTCCGCCACAAGCACAGCACCCGCCGGCGCGGCGGACTGGACTGCGTCCGCAGGTTCGGCGCCCGCCGCGCCGCCGCACGCAGGCTGGGACGAGGGCTGGGATCCTGGCGCGCCCGCGCCCGCCCCGCCGCTCCTGGCCCTGTCGCCTGCGCCGGTGCCAGCGGACAGCCAGGTGTGCAGCGTCTTCTGGGTGCCTGCGCAGCAAAGAGGCAGCTTGGCTTAGACTCGCCTGCGTTCTGGCTGCACCGGCTTAGGGGTGTGAGGCAGGGTGCAGACGGACTCACAGACGTGCGAAGCACGTCCTTTGCATGTCCAGGCCAGCGTGCGAGGTGCAGTATTCTGCACATGAAGCAAACAGCAAGCGCCCGCCGTCCCACATACATGCAGTGTGGCAGGGGGGATGCAATATTAGATCGCACCCGTGAACATGAAGCGCGTGGACAGGCCCGGCGGCGCAGGCGGCCGCGGCAGCGGCGCTGGCAGCTCCAGGTCTGCCCACACCGGCGCATGGTCGGAGCCCAGCGCGTCCGCCCACACGTCCGCGCCCACAAACCAGCCCGCAAAGCCGCCGGCGCTCCTGCCTCGCGGCTCATCCATTGCGCCGGCCTGACGGCCGTCCCTCCCGCCCAGGGCGGCTGCCGAGCCCGCATGCGTGCAGGCGCCATCCCCGCAGCTGCCCGCGTCTGCTGCCCCGCCACCCGCCAGCCCGTCCGTCTGGCGCAGGAGTGGCTCTGCCCGCTCGCCGCGGCCGGACGCGGCCGCGTCGGCTGCCTGCCTGACCGCCGGGGCGTCCGTCTGGCCTGGCATGAGGCCGGCACCTGCCAGCCCGCAGGCTTCGCGCGGGCTGCGAGGGGCGTCAGCAGAGCCCCCCCGGGCCTCCCGCCCTGCCTGGCCTGCAGCAGCGCGCTCCGGCGCGCCGCCCGCGCCGCAGCGGCCCCCCGGCAGGCCCACCGCATGCGCGCTCCGCCCATCCGTGCATGGCGCGGCAGCCGTCGTGAGAGCGGGCGCGGCCGCCGGCGCGTCCGCTGCCATGATCAGGTCGATGCGCGAGCCGTAGTTGTTCACGCGCGCACCGCTCGCCGTCGACCAGCAGCTGTAAGCCTGCTGCCTGCCGGCCTGGTACTCCTTAGAATGTGTATATGCACTGCGGGCCTGCATGACAAGGAACGCCGAGCCCGGATGTCGCTGTCGCTAGCACCCACTGTTCCAATACTCTGAGGTCAAGGCCATGCTGCATGTGCAGTGCCGGCCTGGCACTGGCAAGGGTGCCAGTGCTTGTGATGGCCGCTGCTGCAGCGGCCAAGCGCGCAAACCTACAGGGTTTCAGGAGTGCCGAGGCGCCATGCCTGTCCGGGTGGAACACGCGGAACACGTCGCGGAAGGGCCCGCGCAGCAGGCGCGCCAGCCACATGCGGTCGGGCCTCGCCGCAAACTCGGCGTGCGGCCCCGGGTCGCAGGAGTCCAGCGGCGCCGGCGTGATGTTCAGGTCGCCTGCAGAATCAGCACGCGCACATTGCCCTGGCTGCAACAGCTTGCAGCACCTCGCCTTCGCACTCATCGACACATTTTACTACAGGATACATGTGATGCCTTTTGACCTCGAGTTTGTGTCTCTCCTTGTGCAGAGTTGTCGTGCTGTGGGTGACGTACGGCAAGATGAGGGTCGCTGACAATGGAAGGAATGCGGGAGGGGGTCACCGAGCAGGATGACGCGGCGGCCCGCAGCCAGCAGCGCCTGCATCCGCAGCTCCAACGCCTGCACGCACGGCATTGGCAATTTAGCATGACACATACGACCCCTCTTGTACTGAAACTGGCTGCCAGTCTGCAAGGTGCGTGGCATAGAAGCGGGGGCCCAGGTCCTGAGCGGCACCCACCAGCCGTGGGTGGCCGCAGAAGCTCTGCACCACATGCATGTGTCAGGCCGGCCCTTCAGCGCGCACACCCTGCGTATGATCGCACCTCAAAGAAGCGCAGCTTGAAGGCGCGGCGCTCGTTGGCCGTGTCGGCGTTCGTGATGGCCACGCCGTAGACGTTGATGAGTATGAAGGCGCCGTGGTCGGTCATGACGCAGCGCCCCTCGCTGTCCAGCGCCTCCAGCTCCTCCAGCGAGAACCTGCACGTGACCGGGTGCCCTCCCGCAGCTTGACGCGCGGCGGCTTCCGGCTCAGCGCGCATGGCCTCTGCTCGTGCAACTTCATGCAGTGCCTGCTCAGCGCGCGCGGCCTTCACTTGTGCAGCTTCATGTGGTGCCTGCTCGGCGCGCATGGCCTCCCCTCATGCAACATCTTGCGGTGCCTGCCCGGCGCGCATGGCCTCTACTCGTGCAACTGCATGCAGTGCCTGCTCAGCGCGCACGGCCTTCACTTGTGCAACCTCACGTGGTGCCTGCTCGGCGCGCATGGCCGCCCCTCATGCAACATCATGCGGTGCCTGCCCGGCGCGCATGGCCTTCCCGCATGCAAGTGCATGCGGTGCAGCCGCCTGCCGAGCCGCGCACCTGTCAAACAGCTCGCCATAGCAGCTGCCGAGGCTTCCGGGCGGGCCTCCGAGTGCGGGGGCGCTCGTGCCCTTGCACAGTGTGCCTGCCAGCCCACAAGCACAGCTGAGCACCTCACTTGCCTCACAAGGCTATCAGGAGGACGCAGGCCTCACCTGTGAAGCCTTCTTGTGCATCGAGCGGCTCGGCAGTGCCGACTCTGCAGTATGTCGCGACGCCGCTGTAGCCTGTCCGCGTGCGGCAGAACCCGAAGAAGGACTCCCTGAGCAGCTTCATACGTTTAGTGGCGCAGCCACATCTCAAAAGAGCACTGCGAAGCGGCGGATGTGGCGCGTCCCACCAGCCGTCTGCGAGCGCAAACTCGCGCTCCAGCTCCGACCGCGCAACCTTGGTCTCTTGGAAAGCGATGATGTCTGCAAGTCGCTTTGTGTCAGAAGGGAGCATAGGGCCAAGCTAGGCAACAGCAGAACAGAACAGTGCGACCGCCGAGCATCACACTATATGCACGACCATGGCCCACACCACGCACCAGCACGGAGAACCGTCAACAGCCTAGTCAGTGTTCCAAAGCCGCGGTGCTTGATGATTGCACGCAGGCCATTTATGTTCCAGGTGAGAATGCGCATACAGGCTCGACAGGCATGCACCAATTTTGTACTGCCTGTGTGAGTTGCTTCACACATGCAATCGCACATCTGGTCCTTGGGTCCACTGCGCAGCATGCTGAGCAGGCAGGCGGGTACAGACTTGGGTCGCCAGGCAGAGCTCCGGCCTGGTTTGGTCTGAAACTCTGCTGCATGCAGTGCACGGGCGCTTGTGTATACTACCAGTACCCTCCAGTGACACAGCCTTTTTGACATAGCCAGGGATGACGCGGGACGCGGCCCAGCTCCACAGCCTGGCCAGCAGGGGGTTTGCGCTCGCGTTGCGCCAGCGGCACGCAGGCACGCCAGCCTCACTTGAGTTGTGCGCTGTGCGCTGCGTCGGCAGCTGTAACGTTTTACTGTGCGCGTGAACAGAGGAGCTGCCGTCCCTGGAGCGCTGCTACGCTTGCCTGCAGCAGCGCTGGTGCGCTTTGGCTCAGGCGCTGGCGCAGTGTTGGCAGAGGTTGCTTGAAGCGCAGTTCATGGGTGGTTGCTGCTGCTCCTCCTGAGCGATGCTGAGCTCCGACCGGCGACGTAGAGGGCCGGGCAGGGGCTGTTCGTGCTGCCTTCTGCCGGCTGGTTTTGGCGCAGGCATGCGTGGAGCCAGCCTTGAGCTGGAGGTGAACAAAGGGGAGCTGGAGGCTGTTTGTGACGCGGCTGTTTGCTCGCTGCTCGCAGGGCATCGAAAAAGTCGGGCGGCTCGTCCACCAACCTAGGGGGCCAGCCGCTGCCCAAGCACCTGGGCGTGAAGATGTATGGCGGGCAGCGCGTCATCCCGGGCAACATCATTGTGAAGCAGCGCGGCACGCAATTTCACCCTGGCGCAAACGTGGGCATGGTGCGCCGCCCTCAGGCCGTGGTCGGTGCTGGGGTTTCCAGGTTTGCGGACAGGCGTATGCGCCGTGAGGGGAGGCAAACAGCCGGTCACTTCCGAGCTTGGTCCTCGCTGTATGTAAAGCACACTATCAATCCTGCTGCATGCCGGTCCCTTACGGTCCACGTCGGTCGATGGTGCTCAAGCGGCCTGCTCGTGCGCAGGGCGTGGACCACACGCTGTACGCGCTCATCGAGGGGCACATCAAGTTCCACTACAGCAAGCTGGCGCGGCGGCGATCCGTAAGCATACAGCCCATGATGCAGGGATAGGTGTCCCTTGATGATGCTGGGCTAGGTTGCAGCGGTCTGCTCTTGTGCATGTACACTTGCCTAGGTCTGGATGCTAGACCCGTCTTGGATGCTAGACCCGTCTTTCTGCAGTGCTTGGTCCACGTTGCCAACAACCCAGCAGGGGATGTAGTCCCCAGCAGAACATGTAAAGCCCAGCAGAACATGCAACCCCCAGCAGACCATGAACATGTGTCGTGACAGGGCTGTGCTCTCTGCCAGCCTCCTCCCTGCACAGCAGCACCAGCTTCACCTTCACACTCTCATCCCATGCGCTGGCAAGCCGTCCTGATCCTGACATACGGCATGGACAGCGCTCTTGCAAACCGGCACACAGCGCAGGCACCCTGCAAGAAGTCCGACCCAGGCTTTCGCTCCTGCATGGAAAGAAAGCCTAGCTAAGCGGCCATGTGAGCGGCTCCTTGCAGTACAGAAGCGCTAGCGCCAAAAGCGTTGAACGCAAAGTACATACTTACAGCATGGTGGTATTGGTGGTTGCAATCAGCCTGACATGAGTAGCATCCTTGCCCGCACTCCTTACACAGAGCGTCATCGTCAACGAGTACGCTGTGTCCCAGAAGGAGCCCAGTACAGTGCAGCACGCCTGCAAAACCCGCAATTGCCTTTCTGAAAGTGTCGCTTATAACCAGGGTGTGCCGACAGCTCCAGCCTCAGGCGTTGCGGGCAGCTTGGGTCAGGGCAAGCCCTGCTCAGGGTCTTACTGGGGAGGCTGCCCCCTGCCCGCCACCCGGCGCGCACGGCCCGGCGTACATGCGCAACCGGCAGCCACAACTCGCCCAGCAGGGCAGGGCGACCCGAGCGGCAAGCGAGGGCGCCACCAGCCAGGCTGCGCTGCCCAACCCCTCCAGAGCTGGCAATAGCGCTGCTCCTCACCGCAGGCGCAGCCAGGCTGGGCTGCTGCGGCGACGGCCGCCAGCGCTTGCAGGCGCGCAGGCGCACCGCCTGCCAAGCCGCGGCCCTGTCTGCAGACGCTGCTATCCCGGACATGGACGCGCACCAACAGAGTCAGCGAGACATGGTGTCAGCAGTGCTGCGCGGTGCAGCAGGAGGGATGCAAGTAGACCCTACCCCTGACCCTATGGCTTGCCTACTGCTTGACCGAGCTCCCGATCCACGCCGCGTCCGTTGGCTTCTCGGCCTCCACAAGGGTAGCCTCGGCGGCCTGCGCGTCCTGGAAGGCCGCGTCCGCGTCGGCCTCCTTCGCCTGCGCGCGCTGCCGGGCGTGACCGGCGCGCTCCCACCCACGCCCCGGCCACCCACCCCCCGCCCCCTCGCGCGCTGCTGGCCGTGGGCACATTGCGGACTTCCCAGGACAAGCACTCCAGAGCAGGCCCGGCCCTCGCATGCCTTGCAACGCACCTTCAGCGCCAGGGACGAAGCAGGCCCACAGCACATGCGCAGATATGCAAGGGGAAGCGGGCCGTGCATGCCCACACTGCACCGCCGTGTCGCGGGGACACCCAGACGGGGCGCAGGCGCGCGCCGACGCCGCCGCACGCCCGGACAGCCACCCCCCCCTGCCCCCGCGCTCGGGTGGGCGCGCACACCTGCCCCGCGCGCGGCGGCGAGCAGCGCAAGTCTGCGGCAGGGCCCGCGCTGCGCGCCGCGCTGTGCCCACCCCAGCGCCCATCTCCCGGACGGGTGGGGTTAGGGATTACACAACGCCGGCCGGGGCCGCCGCACCTCGTACTCCTTCCCGGCCGCCTCTGCGAGCGGCACCAGCTTGGCCGCGCGGGCGGCCTCGCCCTTGCGCTCGGCCGCCTCGATGCTCTCCTGCAGCTCCGCCTGCGCCTCCCAGGCGGACTCCGCCGCCTCCTCCTGCGGCCGCGCAGCCGCGCCCGTTCAGCGCATTCGGGCGCGAGCGCAGGTGCGCGCGCGGGCGGCGCCTCCCTGCAGCGCCCCGGCCGCCGGCTCTGCGTCTGTCCTTGCGCTG
>JAABUU010000782.1_pt1 | contig 65101 bp, 90 predicted proteins | sample 5559301 | NCBI WGS metagenome assembly JAABUU01 (sample SAMN10711884, study PRJNA513360) | rock metagenome | isolation source: Antarctica rocks | place: Antarctica: Victoria Land, Richard Nunatak white
GCAGGCGCAGGCAGGCGCAGGGCCTGGCACCCAATTGAACGGCAGGTCAGGGCGGCACGCTTTCGCCAGACCGGGGCGGCACGGCGGGGCCTCCTGCGCGGCCCCGCGCGCTCGACCGCGGAGCACTGGCAGGCTGGCCGGCGGGCGCATGGCCGCACCTCAAACATGTTCTCCGCCGGCTTGAGGCCCAGCAGCAGCATGGGGTCCATGTCCGCGGCGCTGTTTGGCGTGGTCACGGTGGCGCGCGACCACCGCGGCAGGCGGGCCGGGCTGCAGCAGGGCGCGCACAGCGCCAGCAGCACCACCAGAGCGACGACCCTGCGCGCGCCCGGCCCGGTCAGCGCCGGCCCGGTGGATCAGCGGGGCCCACAGGGCGGAGGTGCCCGGGCAGCACGGTCCATGGGGTCGAGAGCCGCTGCACGACAGGCATCCCAGGCGGGCAGCTGCAGCGCAGGCATCACGCACGCATCCTGGCTCGGCCCGGTGGAGCAGCGGGGCCCACAGGGCGGAGGTGCCGGAGCAGCACGGTCCATCGGGCCGAGAGCCGCTGCACGACAGGCATCCCAGGCGGGCGGCTGCAGCGCAGGCATCACGCACGCATCCTGGCTCGGCCCGGTGGAGCAGCGGGGCCCACAGGGCGGAGGTGCCCGGGCAGCACGGTCCATCGAGCCGAGAGCCGCTGCATGACAGGCATCGCAGGCGGGCGGATGCAGTGCAGGCATCACGCATCCTGGCTCGACCAACCTACAACCTCATACAGCCGGCGGGGCCGGGGCCGCCGCACCGGACTGCCGACATCTCGGCAAGCCGCAGTTGTGTAAGCCTGGTCGCAGCAGAGCGATGAGGCGTGTGGAGTGGTCGCTTGGATGCGGACGGTCTGCGAGCGAGCTGATATAGGTGTGGTCTGGGGAGCAGCGAGAACAAAGCTGCGAGCTTTCTCAGATTGTGATACCTGCCTGCCATTACCCTAGGCTGTACAACTGACTTCCGCAACCCCTCCGGGATTTACGACAAGTACACGTAATCCCTAGGTACAACCTCACCCCAAGTCCCCACATGTAGACGCAAAGCCCATCAGAGGCACAGTCACGCAGGCCTGCAGGAGATGATGTACAGCTTGTCTGCAGCGTTTACAGAAAGGGCAGAGCGTGTGAGAGCGCAATGCGTGAATCAAGCGCCGGCAGGCCAGCAGGCCATGCGCCAGCCTTGCGGGCACGCTCAGCTGGTGCTAGGCTGCGCCCTGCGGGCGTGAGGCTTTGCCAGGAGGGCATGCCAATGCAGCGCTTGAGGAGTGCACCCGCCTGACAGCGCCGGCCGCGCGCGCGCAGGCCGCTTGGGAGACATCCTGCAGCGTCCTGCGCTGGGGCGCGAGCGCGTTCCTGTGCAGTGCAGAAGGGCGCCTTCCGCAGGCCGCGCTGCCGCGCATCCCGCTGGCCGATGCGCTCGACGACGGACTGCATGGCTGCCTGAGCAGGCCCCTGTTGCATGCCTAGCAATGGAACGTGTGCGTTTTTTTTTTAAGACAGGAAATTCGGAGGTGCTGGTTTGAAGAGAGCATTGAAGTCATCCTGCTTGGGCCGTGCCAGGCTTTGGATCATGCTACATGCTGGGCAGACCTTATGAGCGCCTCTGCGGCGCAAGGGTGCAGTTGCCATTGTGACCCAGACGTGCCATACACCTCGAGCAATCACCGAGTTTCACAATGCAACACGAGGCGCTTCGGCATGTGAAGGAAGCCCAGGACTGACAGAGCACGCACTCGGATGCCCAACCTCGCCCCCGAGATGACCTGCTGCGCTCCCAAACACTGGCATGCATGCATGGCCCCCAATGGATGCAGGGCAGGCAGTCGCCCGTCCTGCGCAGTGCACGAGCCAGCATGCAGCGGAGCTGGGCGCTGCCACTGGCCGCCCGTTGCTCGGAATGCCCATCACTACCCATGACAGCCCTGCGTCTCCACCTGCAACCCCCTCCATCACCCCAAGTCTCGGTCGCAGTGGCATGCCCTACCCCTGCGCCCGTGCCTGTCATACGCGCTGCTTACAGGCGCCGGCATGCGCCCTTGTGGCCCGCGCGCCAAGCCGCCTTCTGGCATGTCTCAGAGCAGTAGCGCGCGGTGTTGCAGCCGGAGCACAGCTGCAGTTGCAGGCCCGCCTCCGTTGCGCCGGACAGGTTGCGGCACCTGCGCGGCTGCGGCACGCTCGTGAGCGGGCGCTCTGATGCCGAATGGAGTTGGCCATGGCAGCCTCACACTGCACGGGCGCACCCCATGCACCAGCAGCCCACGGGCCGCAGCGCGGGCGTCTGCAGGCGCAGGTCCTCCAGGCTGGCCTCCGGCAGCGTATCCGCGGGGATGCGCTGCGCGGCCTCAGCCTCAAAGCGCGCGACGGCGGCCACTAGAGTGAATGAAGCGCCCTGGACTTCGTTGCTGCTGGGCTCAACTGGTGGCGTACAATAGTCCAGCAGCGGGCAGTCCTGCCGCCCAGCCCGCGCAGCATCAGCGGATCAGCTGCTGCCTACATGCGCTTTGTGCATGGGCGGCGCAGAGCGCGCACACACCTCGGGCAAGTGCCGGTCGAAGGCCTGCAGCAAGGACATCACGCAGCGCGCTGCTGCGCGTACCTTGCCCTCGCGCTGGGGCTCCTCGAACCGGTTCACCCAGTGCTGCGCCAGGCGGGCGGCTGCGCCTAGCGCGCCGGCGCGCGCGAGCGCCAAGGACAGCGGGCGCGACGCGTCAGACATCCTTGCGGTGCTGCCTACACCACTGATGGCATCCAGCGCCGATCCCAGGGCCCCATCCTCCCGGGAATTGCTTACGTCATCGCGGCCGCAGGCCATCTCGAGGGCAGTGGCACGCACGCCCGGCTGGGGGGCACCTGCGAGGCTGTGCCGGGTTGACGTGACAAGTGCATAGCATGCAAGAGGGGAAGGCCTGCAAGTCAGGGGAGCCAGGCAACCCCACCTGCCCACAGGACCTTGTTCGTGAGAAGCCCGCTCGCCACACACCGCCCACCCAGAGCAACCCTACAAAAACCTACAGGGCCCGGCCAGGGTTGCACGCTTCAAAGGCACAGCCGAGGAGCGCGGGTCTTGTACGCCAAGCTGCTCAAGCATGCACCTAAAGCACTGGTGTGCAGTATGAAGCGCCGGGCTGCTGCGGAGGCGTCACACAGCTCTGTCAGACACCTTGACAGTTCACGCTCCTGTCACGCGCAGCAGGGAAGCGCGCACAGATGTCAGCCAGCTTGTCCAGCGCCGCCACGACAAAGGGCACCAGGCCCGGGCACGCCAGCGCGACCGCCCTGCACTCCGCGGAGCCATTTACCAGATGGCTTGTGACTGCCTGCGCGCATGCAGGGTCAGGCTGCTACGCTCACTCCGGGGTTGCACCGCAGCACGGCGCACTGTGCACGGGCCTCGCCCGGTTTGGTCAGCAGGAGGGCTGTAAACGCACCAGCCTGCCCGTAAGGAAGACTGTCACTCCGTCGGCATGATCGTGAACGCTCTGGACTTGTGCGAGGTCCAGCACGCGCACGCGCTCGGGCGGCAGGAGCAGCAGGGGCAGCAGTTGCGCCACCGCGTACGGCAGCAGCGCCGCCGGCAGGTTGCGCCTGCCTCCTCGCGGAAGCAGCAGGGTTGGGACCACGGCCATAATCGCAACCTGGCGCGCCACATGCAGCAGGTTGGACGCAGGCGCTCATATGCTTGCATGTGACATGTGGCACGCGCGTGAGGTGTGCATCACCCGGCTGCAACGGCGGCAGCGGGGGCGGCAGGGCCGGTACGGCTCACCGAGAGCCCGGTGCGCAGGGCCGCGCTCGGCACATGCTCAATGGCGAGGAGCTTGGCCAGCGTGGCGAGCAGCGCCTTGGCGGCCGGCAGCAGGCTTTCGCAGGGCCCCACCGCCAGCAGCACATCAGCCGCGTGCGCAACCGCCTGCGCTCCTGAGTATGCGTCAAGGGCCGAGGTGTTGCGCAGGGCAGGCCTGACGCACCCTCACACCCCCCCCTGCCAGAGCACCGGTTGCCAGGCAACTGCGACGGCGCAACACCTGCACAGCCGTCAGAGCTCTCAGACGCTCGGAGCGAAGACGTGACCGCGCCTGGGCCACAGCTCTGTCGGGGTCGCACACCAGCGCCCTGCCCACAGCCTCTGGCCCACGCCTCAGTGCAGCCTCCACGGCCGATAGGGCCTGCGGGAGCAGGCCCTCAAGTCGCTCGGCATCCTCCCGCGAGACCTCCATATTGGCCTGGACAGGCAAGAGGCTGTGGCTCAATGCCGCAAGCGCAGGTCATGATGAGGTCATGGAGGTCCGCAACCAAAGTGCATCGGACAGCAGCACAATACATCTTCAAATTGCACACGCCTGGCATGGAGCGCTGTATGCAAACGTGCTTCCTCCACACCCGCCTTTCAGCCATGTCACTAGTGGCAGTGCGCGCCCCAACACACATGCAGTGCTACCGAACGCAACAGGGGTCGCACCAGCATCCGCCAGGGCATGCGGCAGCCGGCAATGTCGTTGCAGACGTGCTCCAGGTGCGGCATCTGAGCTTCGTTTTTGCGCATGCCCAGTAGCGCGTCGACACGCGCGCTGCCCTGGTGAGCGTTCTGTACCAGGGAGCTGCAATAAGATGTGCTGCTGCTCACCTAGTCTGAGCACAGGCTGCAAGCGCGGCCGCTCAACACTGTCCAGTACACGCTTGATTCTTGTCTGGGCATCAGTGAGCCACCATGTGACGCACTCTCCCTCGTAGTTGCTAGCAATGCCGTGCACACAGGCGTCGAGGCGCAAGAACCCAGCTATAGGTGATCTGAGGCACAGGGCGCAGCGAGACATGCGCGGACTGGTCTGAACAGTCTGAGCATGCAGCGGCGGCAGGCCAGCAGTGCAGTGCGGGCTGGCGACCAGCACACGTGCGACTAGCTAGACCGGGCCCCTGCTCCTGCACCGCCCACGGGAGGCGTGCCCGCGGGCGCGCGCCTGCTCCGCGACGCGCTGCAACGCCCACAGCAGCATGGTGTACAGGCCGCGCATGCTGCGAAGGCGGTCCCGCTGCGGCATGCGCTTGCACAGCTCCTCGATGCTCAGCAGCCTGCTCAGCACGCTGCCGCAGAAGCATGCGTCGGCGGCCATGCTCCGCTGCGGGCCTGCATCCAGTGAACCTGGTCAGCATGTTGCGCACGCAGCGGCTGCGCCGGGACCACATCTCGCCCACTCGAGCTGCGCAACGACCCGCCTGGGCAAAACAGCTGGCGATGTGCCTTTCATGCAACGGCCTGCGCAAGAGCGCCAGAGCGCAAGCAAAGATGCCCCAGCAGGTGCCACAGGCTGTGTAGGTGCTGTGACGCGCACCGCCCCTCCACAACTGCAGGCAGCGCAGCAGCAGCGGCACCGCGCGGTCTGCCAGCAGGGCCTGCAGCTGCAGCTCCATCTGCGGGCTGAGCGCGCCCGCGCCGTCCTCGGGCAGCGAATTATACGCCGTGATCGCGCACTCTATGCGGCGGAGGGCCTTCCAGAACGCGCGGCAGTGTGCGTTGGGACCGCCTGCAGGCGTGCAACCAGGCTCGCTCCAGGGGCGCACACGCGCGTGCGCCCTGGCCCGGCCGAGGCAGGGCCCGCACCGCGCGCCGGCTGCGCAGCGTTCGTGTCGCAGCTCTTGGGCAGCGCCTGCTGCATGACGCTGATGAGGAGGTCGCCCCCGGCGGCGCTGCAAAAGCCCTTCAGGTACGCGGCGTGCAGTGCCTTGCCGGCCAGGCGCAGCCTATTGTACAGCCGCGTTGCGCTCAGCAGGTGCTGCGGCAGACCGGAGTGGGTCAGCCAGGGCGCTGGCTGCAAGGGCTGCAGGGACTGCGGCGCGCGGCGGAGCGTGCCTGTGAGGCGCATGCGAGACGGAGGTGGCTCAAGCGCGCTGCAACGGCTGGGCCCCCCGCCATCTGCACGCTGGCCGGCAGGGCTGCTGGCGCGGTGGAGAGCCACAGGAGCACCGCTGAGAGGCCAGAGAAGTACTGCGTCAGGACAGCCGACGCGGCGGCCTCGCCCCACGCGTCCGTCTCGTCGACCTCACACCAGAGCTGAACCACCTGCGCATTGCGCAGCCCAGTGAAGAGCAGCGTGTGCTGAGTGGTCTGCCGCCAAGGTGTGCAGGCAAGAGCCTTACCTGCTCAAACACGCTTACACAGTTGCTGAACATGGCATAGACCAAGGCGCTTATTATAGTGTCTGGGCTGCTCGCGGCCAGCACTGCCCACGACGTGGCCACGCCCGCAACGATGCCATACACATCATACGCGGCATACCTGTACGCGACAGAGCACGCTGCGTGAGCTGCACACAGGAGTGCGCCACACTGGCAGCTCAGGCATGTGCAGGCGCACACGTTGCAGGTGAAGGGGCCCTGTGCAGGCTCACCTCTTGGCAGCTTCGCGGACGGCCGTCTTGCGGTCTGGCCCCGCTGCCACTTGGAAGGGACAGGTCAGCCTGCGTTGCACAGCGCGCCAGGACAATGTATTATGAAGTGTGCATTTTCTAAAGGGGCACAAGGAGGCAGGGGCGTGCAGGCCGGGGCTCGCATCAGACACAGCGTCTGCAGCGCGTAACCGAGTTGCTCGACCACGGCGCCGTCCGCATCCCCGTTTACCGCAGGCTCAGCGAAGATGTCCCGCCATACAATGCGCCTGATAACATTTGTGTTGTAGTATATAAGCCTGGCCTTGTGCAGCGTCAGGCCATTCTCCAACATATCAGCCTGCAAGAGGTCAGGGACAGCCAGCATTGACAGCAGAACTGATGCACGGGGGTTCAGCAAGTCCGCTTTGCGCAGGGGGCCAGTGGCAGCCGCTGCCAGCTTTGGAGCATCAGCATTGAGTGCCTTGACCCGCGCAGCAGCCCTGGCCGGCAAACTTGCCAGCGCGCTCATTGTCAGATAATGCAGCTCATTCCAAGTTTCGCTGAGACTGCCCGGCCAGTCGTCAGACAGACAGACTCGTAACTGCTGTTTACAACATGCTAAAATTAGACAATTGATATATTTCATGCATGTATAAACGATTGCAGGGGGTTGGGCGGGTGGACAGCTGCTCTGCAGAGCAGACAATGTACTACTGCTCGTGCATGTCTTATGTAAGACACATCTGTGAGCGTTTCTAGGTAACATGCATGCGTGCGTGCGATATAGTTAATGAGGGTTACTTGATATAGTAGCGGGCCTCTAGTCCTTGCACGAGTAAATGGCGGCCTCTAGTCTCAGGAAACTGCGAGACCTTGAGCCCAGCATGTGAGGGGTCCAAGGCAGCCCCGGTGACCATGCAGCAGATCTGTTTGTAGGTCTTTGCCGGGCAACATGATGACAGAGTCGCCGGCAAGAGTGTTACACGTGCAATGCATGTGGCCCACAAAGCCTTACTGTGGGCCTTGCACGACGCTCCTTCACCCATCACACCTGTGCTTTTGCGAAATTCTGACTGCTATCCTCAACGCCATGCATCCACACGACTGGCGTTGTACAGCGCTTGAGCGCGTCAAGGTCAGCGCTGCCGCAGAGGTCGCGGAGTCAGGTAATACAGCTGCTTGCTTGTGCGCAGGCAAAAGAGGACAGGTGCTTGCCTAGGAGCGGAGAAGCTATGGGGAGGAGCACCGCATGATCTGCACATGCTGCAAGCTCGGCAGGCAACGGCCCTCGCCGTTGATGACTTCAGAACAAGCTCAACCAAGGGCAGCCACACAGCACCAGCGGCATGAGTAGACACCCCAGAATATCCCATGCACTGCTGGGCAAGCCTTTGCGGGCGCCTTTGCGGCGCAAGGGTGCAATGGCCAACACGCGCTTGTACCGTGGACAAGCTCGAGCGACAGTCAAGGCTGTTGATACAAGATGAGGCGCCTTTGCATGTGCAGGAAGCCCAAAATTGACAGAGCACGCACCAGGCGCGGCCCATTGCGCCCCCAACATGAGCTGCTGCGCTCCTGATCACTGGCACCCATTGCATGGCCTCTGGTGGGTGTCAGGCCAGGCGACCACCCGCCCTGCGCAGTGCGTGAGCCTGCATGCAACGGAGCTGGTCAGTGCTACTGGCCGCCTGTTGTGCGTTCCCCCGCCCCCCCACCCATGATAGCCGCGTCTTCATCTGACCCCCCCCTACATAACCCATGCTTCGCTCGCAATGGCATGCCCTCCCCCTGCGGCGGCGTCTGCACGGCGCGCGCTTGCAGGCGCCGGCATGCGCCCTTGTGGCCCGCGCGCCAGGCGGCCTTTTGGCACGATGGCGAGCAGTAGCGCGCGGTGCTGCAGCCGGAGCACAGCCGCAGCCGCAGGCCCGCCTCCGTCTCGCCGGACAGGTCGCAGCACCTGCGCGGGCACCGCACGCCAGCGCGTCAGTGCTTCAGCCACAGCACGTGCTCTGCCAGCATCGGCGAGGACTGGTGGCCGGCCCTGAGCCGGCGCGCGCGGCGGGAGCGGCGCGCACCCCGTGCACCAGCAGCCCACGGGGCGCGTCCAGGTCGAGTGCGCTAGTCGCCCACGGCAGCGCCGCACCGCTGTCTCCCCGGCTCGCGTCGGCCGCCTGTGCAGGCGGGCGGGCTCCTGAGGCCGCAAGCGTGCATGCAGGGTGCGCGCAGCGTGCTGCGGCATCACCGGAGGCATGGGCAGGGGCAGCTGCCCAGGCGTGCGAGGGCGCACATCTGGTTCTGCGGCCGCCGCGTCGCTCTTTGCCCCGCCGCCGCCCTCGGCCTGCGCAGGCAGACGCCGTGCGTCTTGCGTGTGCAGGACAGCATGATTGGATGGGAGCATGCTGTTGCCGCAAACGGCACGCACGCTGGAGCCCCCGTCGTCGAAGCCCAGCTCATGCAGCAGCGCGGCAACCTGCACAGCGCACGCGCGGTGTCACCGGTGCAGCGCTGCCAGCAAAACAGGCGGGCCGCGAGCACGCCGCGCGCACCTCCGGCAGCTGCCGGCCGACAGCCTGCATCACCCCGAGCACGCCACCCAGCGCGCAGGCCGCGCACCACCCGCGCTCGGCCGCCGCGTGCGCGCCCAAAAAGCGCCGCGCCAGGCGCGCCGCGGCGCCCAGCGCGCCGGCGCACGCAAGCGCGCCGGCCAGCGCGCGCGACGCGCCGGCCAGCTGGGCGACGCTGGCCAGCACGCGCGTGACCTCCTCCTCCGCATGTGTGGCCCACGCCGTGTACAGCGCGCAGCCGCATGCGCCATCCCCGCTGCCCGCAGCGCGCGCGCCTGGCGGCGGCCCGCCTGCGCGCCCGCGCCGGGTCCGCACGCGCCGTCTGCATGACTGCGCTCGCGCTGCTGGCGTGCAGGCTCATGGAGCCAGGCATGCGCCCCACACGCTTGGAGCAGCTCGGTGGGAGCTCCCTGGCCATGCATGCTCCACAGCAATAGTGAGCATCTGCGCGCAGGCTGAGAACGCAGGCATGCACACCGTGCCTGCTGGTCAGCAAGCGATCCCAAGCTGCCGCCGCAGCACACAAGGCCCCCCGCCCCCTGACAGGGGCATGCACCCCGCCGGGGGCGCGCGCACAGTGCTCGGCCAGCTCGGTCAGCGCCGCCGCGACAAAGGGCACCAGGCCCGGGCACGCCAGCGCGACCGCTCTGCACCCCGCGGGGCTGTCGCCTGCCACGAGCTCGCTGATTGCGGCCTGCGTCCCGGCATGCGCGTGCGCGCGCGTCACTCCGCGGCGTTGCGCGCAGCGCTGCCGCTGCTTCAAACGGCCGCAGAGCGGGGGGCTGCGGGCGCACCACTCTGTCTCTGAGGATCACCGACACCAAGTCGGTGCCGACAACTACCTCGAGGCCTGAGACGTCCATCGCGCGCACGCGCTCGGGCGACAGGAGCAGCAGGGGCAGCAGCTGCGCCGCCGCGTACGGCTGCAGCTCCGCCGGCAGGGCGTCTCCGCTGGGCCGCAGGAGCGCGCTCGGGTTCAGCAGGTGCGGAGCAGTGGTGAGCAAGGCGTCCTGCCGGCCCCGCGCAGCACGTGGTCATGGGCGGGCGCTCGCAGGGCTGTTGCAGCAGAACGTGCTCGCGGCGCGCCGCGGCGGCCGACGCCCCGGCGGCGCACCTCGAGCTCTGCGCGAAAGCTGCTGGGCACGCACGGCGCCACAAGCAGCTTGGCCAGCGTCGTCAGCAGCGCCTTTGCGGCCGGCAGCGCGCTCCTGATCTCGCCCGTCGCCAGCAGCACCCGCGCCGCGTGCTGCACCACCTGCGCGCCGGCGGCTGCACTCATCAGTCTCCCGCGCTGCGCCCTGCAAGGTGCGAGCGCCGGGACTGGTACCATCACACTTGTACCATCACACTTATCACATCTGCGCTCATCCCAGAGCACCAGCCGCTACGCTGCTGCATGCGCAGAGGATCCCGCACGGCCGCCCGGGTTCCGGACAGGGAGCCCGGTCGGGGGCGCACGCGGATCACAGAGTCGTTGGTGATCTCCGGGTTGGCCAGGGCGTCCGGCGCGCGCCGCAGCGCGGCCTCCATGGCCGGCAGCGCGAGCGCGAGCAGGCCCTCCCGGGCCCCCTCGCAGGGCGCCTCAGCATCGAGCTGCACACGCAGCGGGGTGAGACTCATCTGCTGCAGCACAGCTCATCAGACCACCGTCCGCCTGCCTGTAAAGAGCGCACAGCAGCCTGCCTGTTGCTATGACTGCCGTATTGCAGCGCTGCACGCAGCGGCCTGATTGGCCTGCGCGGCCTTGCACCATGTCGGCAGCCAGCGGAGGGCGTGCGCTTCGCGCTTGCGCGCGTTGCGGCGCATGCCGAGGTCGCACCAACAGCACCCAGGGCGGCTGGCAGCAGGCGGTGCTCTCGTACGTGTGCTGCAGCACGCGCGCACTGATGCGGCCCGGCGCTGCGTCGGCGCGCCCGCTCGCGTCGGGCGCGTCCTGCGCCGAGCAGACGCTCTGGCGCATGCGGGTGCCGACAGGGACAGGCTGTGGCCTTTTCCTGCGACCGGGACGGCCGACTGGCTCACCATTGGATGCAGTCGCATCATGGTTGGCCTCGGGTAGCAAGCAGCCTGGTCACGCCAGACTGAAACAAACAGGCTCTGCAGCGCAGGGGTCACAATGAAAGATGTCGGAGACACAGGAGGTGCTGCAACCAGTTGCCCATGCATGCATGCCGGCATGCCATGGTGCGGCCTGCGCCGGCGGCCAGTGCATGCGCGATCCGCTGCACTGCCTCTCGCATGCTCTGCCTGTGGCGCCCGCGCCCCGCGCGCGCGCACCTGCTCCTCGATGCGCTGCAACACCCAGTGCAGCACGGTGTATATGTGGCGCATGCCGCGAACGCGCGCGCTGCCGCGCAGGCGCTGGGCGAACTGACTGCACTCCAGCAGCTCGCCCAGCATCCGGCCGCCCCGGCACGCGATGTCGTCCAGCGTGCGCTCGCGGCCTGCGGCGAGCGGAGCTGCTCGGCCGGCTGCGCGGCGCCGCGCTGCCAGGGGTCTGCTTCGGCATGCCGCCCGCCTGCCCACCTGCCCCCGGCCGTGACAGGGGCTGGGGCATGCAGGCGCGCTGACGCTCTGCGCGCTGCATGGCTGCGAGCACATCCGCCAGCAGCAGCTGCAGCACCAAAAGCATGCACGGCAAGCGCGCGCGCGAGCCGTGTCGGCTCGGCGCCCCTGCAGAGCTGACCCGGGCAGCACAGGAGGCCACCGCAGGAGCACACGACCAGGAGCGAACAGAGCAGCCAGGTGCGCAGAGTGCGGGTGCGTGGACGGCGCGGCGCACCGCCTCTCCACGTCTGCAGGCAGCGCAGCAGCAGCGGGGTGACGCGGTCGGCCAGCAGGGCCAGCCACCGCCGCTCCACCGCCGGGGCGAGCGCATGGGCGCCGACGTCAAGCAGCGCGGAATACGCGTGCATCGCACAGTCTATGCTGTCCAGGGCGCGACACCATGCGTTGCCTGCGGTTCTTCTGTCCAGGTCGGGGCACACTGCGCAGCACGCCGTACGGTGAGCCGGCTCACTTCAGCCTCGTGCATCAGGACGCCTTTCTTTGCCGGCGGATGCAGGCCCCGCACCGCTTGCTGGCGGCGGCGCCTCCGCAGCGCAGCATACGGCCAGTGCGTGCTCCATGGTGCCGAGCAGGAGGGCGCTCCCGGGGGCGCTGCAGAAGGCCGCCAGGTATGCGGCGTGCGGCGCCTTGCCGGCCAGGCACAGCGCCTCGTACAGCACCGCGGCGCCGTGCAGGTGCTGCGGCAGGCGGGACAAGGCTCGCCAGATGCCTGGTGCACGGGCTGCCGGAACAGGGGCGCCCGACGACGCGCACCCAGTAGCAGTCGGCGCATTTCGTGATGCCACCGTCGGTGGCGTCGGGTGCTGAGGCCGCCGGCCCTGATACCAGCACGTCAGGCCGCTTTGGATGGCTGCTCAGCCAGACCAGCACTGCTGAAAGGCCAGTGTATTACTGCGAAAGGACCGCAGAGCGGGGCGTGGCGGCCTCGCCCCACGCATCGGACGCGTCCGCGCGGCACCACTTCCCGACTGCCTGCGCGGGGCGCGGCCTCGTATGGAGCGGCCTGCACAGGGCGGCTTGCAGAGTGGCGTACGCGTGAGGGCGCACCTCTCGCAGCGCACCCACGCAGTCGCCCACCACGTCACGGGCAAAGGGCCCGCTGGACTCGTCCGGTCTGCTTGCCGCCAGCACAGCCCAGGACGTGGCCAGGCCTGCAGCTAGGCCGTATATGTCATACTCTGCGAACCTGTGTGCACGGTGCTGCGTCAGCTGAGCCAAGGTGCGGCCAGGGAGCAGTGACATCAGCAGGCGCATGAGGCCAGAGATGAGTGCACTTGCGCCAACCACGGTCACCTGTGTGCGGCTTCACGCACAGCCGTCTCGCGGTCCACCTCGTTGCCCACATAGAACGGGCAGGACAGCAGAAGAAAGAGCGCCCGCACAGGTCGAACCACGTGCGACAACAACCTGGTCTTCGCGTCCTTGCCCGCGCTCTCATAGGCCTCAAATGCCTTCAGCAAGCCGCGCCACACCAGGCGCCTGACTACGCTGATCAGCCACCTCAAGCACGTCCCGTGTATAAGCGCCTCGCGACACGCAAAGAGATGCTCGCCCCGTGGATTGCTGCAAGCACGAGTTCTGGCGGAGTTAAGTGTGGGAGCAGGTCTGCTACGGCAGGCTTCAACAGCTCATAAAATTGCACAGGGGTGGTCGCATCGGCTGCCAACGCTGGGGCTGATAACTCGACTGCCCTGAGCTGGGCAGCAGCCTTGGCTGGCCAGCTCGCCAGTGCACACATTGCGCTGAGTGACGGTCAGGCTCAGCTGCTGCAGCCTTGATGCTGAATTCAAAATTCGCCGCAGCTGCGGAGTTCACACTCATCGATCCATGCATGGCAATCCAGCCGTGTATGTATGCCTCGTGCGCGCTCAACATGCGCGAGTCTAGCATCGCAATCTTCCAGCAGGACAGTCTGGTTTGCCAGCAGGCACCTGCCTCCAGGACACCGCGCACGTCACGTGCTAGCGCCCCACAGTGATCCAGGGAACTGTGGCACTTTCCATACAGCCTGTGCTGAGCTGCGGCATGAGCAGGATGCCGCAGGGGGCACACAGGCGCCTGGCCGGGCACGCCGCGCCAGTGCTGTGCTGCGCACTGCAGGCAGACGGCCACACCGTGCTGTCCGGCGGCGAGGACGGCACAGTGTGCGTCTTCGACTTGCGGCAGGGGGCTGCCGTGCACCGCATTGGCCTTGCACGGGGCGGGGAGGCCGTGCCCTCGCTCGCCGTGCACCCGGGCGAGCCGCACACCGCGTGTGCGGCCTGCGGCCGGGCCGTGCAGGTGCTTGACCTCCGGCAGGTGTGCGGCGGGCCACCACGCGGTGGCCAAGCAAAGGCAAGCTGGCTGCAGGGCAGCGCTGTCCTGACAGCCGGCGGCGTGCAGGACGCCTCCAGGCTGGCGGCGGTGGGGTCCCCGTCGTGCAAGCGCTCGAGGCAAACGCCGAGGAGGTGAACAGCCTCGCGGTGCACGCCCGAGGGCAGTACTTGGCTGCGGGCGACGACGCTGGAGACATCCAGGTACGCCCGCCTGAAGCGCGCCCTCCTGGCTGCAGGGCGTGCTGCAGCCTTGCAGAGCGCACTTGCAACACGGCGCTGGGGGTGCAGTTTGCGGCAGTGTACCTAGCTTCCCGCACAGCTGCAGCAAGCACAGTGGCTGGCACTCGAGCTCTCCCAGTAGGCTCTGCTCAAGCGAGAGACCTTGACCAGCAGGGTCTCCCGACCCCGCCTGGAGGCCAGCACCATGGTTCCTGCGCTGCCGCGGCCGCCACCTGCGCGCCAGCGTGCGGCGCAGTTGCTGGCGCGCTACGCCAAGCGCCGGCCACCGGCGCGCGTGCGCCTGGGGCGGGCGCCGGCGTGACCCGGCCGCCGGCCGCCAGGTTAAGGTTAGTCCATACGGGCAGGCCCTAAGTTCAACTACATTATGCTGCCAGGTGCTGGACCTGCGCGCGGGCGAGTACCGGGCGCTGCGCGGCGCGCACGCCAGCATCTGCGCGGCCGTGGCCTTCCGGCCGCAGCGCCCCTGGGAGCTGCTGAGCGGCGGACTGGACGGCGCGCTCGCGCGCTGGGACTTCTCGAGCGGCCGGCCGCGACGTGTGTGGCAGATGGCTGAAGAGGACGGGCCCGACGGCGCGCAGGCGCGCGCGGCGTGGCCCGGCCCACGTGGGCGCAGCTCAGCCGGAGTGTGACATCAGCGCCCGGGGCGCAGTCATGCTGGCAAGCTGGCAGCCTTGCAGTCTTGGTACACCAGTAACTCCTTTTTGACCCAGGTCTCGAGCTGGCGGCACACAGCCACTCTCGCGGCTGCTGGCAGAGCCGCTGTGTGTCCAGGCAGTGGGCTAGCCATTGGGCCCTGCTGCCCTGCCCTGCTGCCATGCGCTTGCCGCCTGCACGTAAGGAGCGCTGCACGCATGGCGGCCTGCATCGCATGGCAGCCAAGGCTGAATGCAATGCCTGACACCGCTGCACATGGGCGCAGGTGTTCAACCCGCCGCTGGTGCACGCGCTCGTGGCGGGGCCCGCCGCCGCGCCGCGGCCGTTCGGGCGGCTGGCGGCTGTTGCGCGCGGCGATGGCGCCGTCGCCGTGTATGACGCAGACGCGCCTGCTGTCGACCCCGCCGGCGGGGGCAGGTGATGGCAGGTCCAATTGCTGACCACATCCACATTGCTTGATCTGGGCAATCACTGTGGTTATGGCTTGCCACATAGCATCCGTTCCTGAAGCACCTTAGGCGCGAAGTATGTAAGTATGTCAGCAGACCGCCGTCTTTCGCAGCGGCTGCTGAGCATATAGCGCCACACAAACGTGAGAGTATGCTCCTCAGCCGCACTCTGCAGGCAGAAATGATGTCATGCTGCAGATGGCCTACACTTGACATGCCGCTGCCAGGCTGCGAGGGGCGCGGGAGGAGCGCGGCGCCGCACGCGCGAACGGGCACGCGCCGGGCGAGTCTGCCAGCGCACACGAAGCGGCCGCCGCGGCCGGCGGCCGCCTGGCGCTGCTCGGGCGCGAGCAGGGCGGGCACGGCAGCGCGGCGAGCTGCGTGTGCGGGCCCTGCTGCCGGAGCGCGCATGGCATGCCCTGTGCGGCGCGGCGGCCCCGATGCGGGCGCGTGCGCTGCGGGGGTGGTGCATGGCGAGGCGTGGAGGGGCGCGCCTTCCTGGCTCGCCTGCGGTGCTCTTGATTCGGGGTGTGCTGAGCGGACAGCCTGTGCTGATGGTCCCTGGTGTCTGCAATGATCCAGGTGTTTCTTGGCGGACGGCACCGGGCGGCGGCTGGCGTCCGGGGCCAACGACAGGCGCGTGCTGCTCTGGGACTGGACGGCCGTCCTGCCCGCCTCGCTGCCGTGGTCGACGGATGCGAGCGGCGGGGGCGCGGGCGCGCCGCTGCTGCACGCGATCAACCACGGCGCAAAGGTGAACTGCGTGGTCACTGCGTCGACGGCCTCTGGAGCCCGGGTGCTGCTTGTGGGAGGTACGCAGCGGCGCCTGCATGTGTACGAGCTGCAATGAAGGTGATGGATGATTGCTGGCTGATCAGGTGGACGTGCTAAAGTCTGTAAATTTATAGCCCACATTGGGAAGGTGGAAGGCCGTGGAGAGCAGGCTCATGCAAGGTAGCCGCAAGCCACATGCTTCGTGCCCGCACTTCGTCTCACACCGCTCGTCGAGCACCCGTTCAGATTGCATACATACAGCGATCCAGTCACTGTCCAGTCAAACAAATTTGGCTACAATACATGTTAAAGAAAAGCGCTGCAACGAGGGCACCTGCAGGTGTCAGGCGCAGCCACCCATGAGTCTTATACGCACTTCCAAGCACACAGGCAGTCTCTCAATCAGCTCATAATAATCCTCTATGATGAGTGCACTACCAGCGCTCTCCTCCTGCGACGTGCGCAGCACTACGCCGGTCTCTGCACTCATTGAGACCCCGCCAAAAAGCAGTGACAAGCACTTCAGAAGCTGGAGAGGTCGCGGCCGAACGCGCGCGTCTTGACCCAGTCGAACAGGATGAGCACGCGGTTGCGGAAGGACACCTGCTTGGTGATGTACACGGAGCGCCACACCAGGAAGGCAAAGTAGCCGGACAGGCGCAGCGAGATGGGGTCCACTTGCGTCAGCGCCTGGTTGTTGCCTGCCGGCGCGGCCGCGCCGGTGTCGCACACGCGCCCGACCGACATGCAACGCCCTGCTGCAGGCGAGCCCGCCGGGCACGCCAAGCAAGGCGCAATTGTGGCTGGTGTTGATAACGACGTCATGCAGCTTATTAACATACACCAGCTATGAGCAGCACGGGCGTGTAAGCGCGCAGCATATGTCATGATACTTCGCACGGATCGGCATTGTCACGATACTTCGCACACCAACAGTGAATAAAGTCACACCTGGAACAAACGACCTCAGTGCAGACATTTAAAGCCCTGCCGCGGTGTGGGGGCGCGCCTACGTACGCCAGCAGGCCCAGCGACAGGAACTCGAAGGGCTTGCTGAAGAACTCGCGCGGCGCGCCGCCCTCGTCCACGCTCTCCGAGATGGACTCCAGCGGCCCGGGCGCGCGCGCGACCTTGCGTGACGGGAAGGCCTCCTGCGCGCCGCAGTAGGAGCGCCCTATCCCAACCATGACGGCTTCCAGGGCCAGGCGATGCGAGGCGCCAGTCCTCCTATCTTGCTCGACGCTCGCCAAAGCAAGCGCTCATGGCAACACCGAGTCACCTGTGCATTCCCGGCCGAGGTGCTGCTCAACACGGCGTGAGGTCAACGGACAAGTGAATATGCTGTCCGTTGAAACAGCACGCTGCAGCTACCACCTCCACATCCCAATCTCTGCTAAATTCAGCTTACCATGGCAGAAGCTGCACGTCTGGGAGTGGGTTGGGGCGCGCCGTGAGGCCGCCGCGCCCCATCTTGTACCTGCGATTGATCATGCGCGCCGCGTAGGCGCCCTGCTGGCCTGCAACCTGCCGCGGCAGCCGCAGACATGCACGTTATGAGCGCCTGACCTGTACGTGCCGCACAAAGGCACTGGTCACCTCAGGTTCACATCATTACATAGAAATGAAGCTCGTCTGCCATGCCTGCCTTGACACGGTACAGGGGAGCTCCACCGGTGGCACCTGGACAAAGAGTGCTCCTTGAGCAGTCCCCAGCCTCGCAGCACACCGCAGCCGCTCGCACAGTCTCATTGAGAGAGCTGAAACGATATTATGCGCTTGCGGGCCGCCATTAACGCAGCAGCGCAGCTTCGAGCATGGCCGCGCGCGCGCCTGCGCGGTCGCGGGCAGGCGGTTGCCGTGCATCATGGCGCAGTCGCCGAGCGCGAGCGCGTCGCGCGCGCCCACAATGCGCAGGAACGGGTCCACCGCCAGTTTGGTAGCCGCCGGCCGGCTGCCGCTGAACTCTGCCTGCGCCGGCAGCTGTGCGGCGACGGCCTGCGCGCTTTCGCGCACGTCATGCTGCGGTCGCGCTGTGTGCGCACGAAGCAGTGCCGCGTAACTGCCAATTTCGCACTGGTCACCATGTCAAGGGGCGGCGCACGTCCGTCAGCCTTCTATGCTTCAGCGCTCCCCGTGCCTGGTCTCACGGGGACACAGAGCGCGCCGCACCCAAGCACACCGCTCACCCCGTGCCCGCCTGGCCTACTTCAGGCGCGCATGTGAAGGCCGACCGTGTCTCGTGCTAATGGGATAGCATTAGGGGAGGGTCGGCGGGGCCGCGCACGCCTGCACCAGGGGCCGCGAGGAGTTGCCCGTGCTCCACACGCACACGCCGTAGTCCATGCGCTCGCCGCTGGACAACACCACCTGCCGCGCGCGCAGCACGGGGCGGCCGCCATCAGCCCCCCATCACGCCTCCAGCTCCGCCAGCGCACGCGGCTGCTTGTGTCAGCGCGACCCAACGTGCGCGCATGAGGGTGGCTGCCCACGCAGCCGGCCACTCGCCAGGACAGAGCGTTGTGCCCTATGCAGGCATTGGCGCAGGGCTGCGCCCAAGCGCGCCGCGCCGCTCTGCCAACGCGGCGACGACATGCACCAAATCCACACAGCTTTTTCACTTGCGACGCGTCCCTGCATAGGTGTATGCTGCACAAGCACAGACTTTGCATGCTCGCAATCCCTGCATCGTGCAATGGTACCGTGGGGTGCCAGAGTGCCGGGGCACACCTGCTCCTGCGTGACCTCCACCACGCGCACGCCCGTCCGCACCTCCACGCCGGACTGCTCGAAGGACGCGAGCGCTTGCCGCTGCAGGCGCTCGTCGAACATGGTCAGGATGCTCTGCGCACTCTGCGCGCCGCAGCGCACGCACGCTGTCAGACGCGCCATGACGTCAACAGGACAGGCCGCGGCACATACATGCTGGTTCACCACTGCAAAGTTAGGGACCCGATTTGAGAAGCAGTCCTTGGGGCACATGAGTCAGCAAATATGGGCGGCAGGGTACCGGAGGTGCTTCTCCAGCCTAATCAGTAGCAGGCGGCAGCCTGGGAGCGCGTCGCAGACCAGCCGAGCAATGCGGGAAGCGTCAGGCATGCCTGCAGGAGCGTCACGCGCACGGAGGGCATGAGCTCCGCATACTTGCGGCGCAGGTCGACGCGCACAAAGTCGGCCAGCGTGCCTGCGAACTCCACGCCTGCAGCGCCACCGCGGTCAGTGATGTAACCCAGGCAGTTGCACAACACGCAGCACTATGCATCAGTGGCTTTGCATCCAGGAGCTTAGTAAAACATTATATTTGCGGGCATGCCAGCCCCTCTGCTCATGCGCTCACAGCCCAATACGTATGAGGCGACTCTAAACGCCTGCTGAGGTGCAAGTCCTCCTTGCAGATCCAGATGCCTAGTCAAATGATGCACTGAGCATTCTGTAGCAGAATGAGAGAAAAGCCAGGTCCATTTCGTTAGGCAATGCAAACACGTTGCCCTCGCACCTGTGGGCCCGCCGCCCACAACGATGAAGTGCAGCGCGCGGCGCACGTCCACCTCCAGCGCGCCGGGCAGCGCAGCCAGCTCGAAGCAGTCGGAGATGCGCTTCCGCAGCGCAATGGTGTCGGCGATCTCCTGCGGCGGTCTGGTGGGTCAGCGCAGCTGCATGCAGCCCCACATAGCGCTGTTCAAGCTGCCTACTTCAGGCATGCGCTCGCTTGGAGAAGTGGTGCATGTCGAAGCAACACGGTGACTTGCTACAAGGCTGCCCTGAGCGGCAGGCACGCCAGAGGTGGCCGACTGCTGCGTCTACCCTAACCCATACCCATATTATACCCTAGGCAAGGCTCGCCTTCATGAAGAAGCAGTAGTCGGACACGCCGGGCACGCCAAAGGTGGCCGACTGCTCCCCCACGGCCACCACCTGCGCCGGCGCGCGCGCCCACTTGGCGGACCGACAGTGGGTCTAGAGCTGCAGTCCCCCCCCCCCAACGATGTCGTCAAGGTGCATACTAAAAACAGCGTGCTCTGCGCTGAAGGCAGATCCAGGGGCACACGCAGGAGGCCGCACACCAGAGCACTGCATTGAGCATTTGAGGCCTGAGCACGGCAGGTGTGCCCGGCAGGCGATGCACTGCAGAGCAGGTTGGGGGCAGCGCACGCACCACCAGGTCGTAGTTGATCTGGAACTGCGGCTTGCGGCCGCCCTGGTAGGCCACGCTGCTGGTGCACAGCGCCCTCTTCTTCGTCACGTCCAGCTCCTGGGGCCCAAGCCATGCATGCAGTGAGAGCTGCACTGAGAGGACTGCACCATGCGTGCAGTGAGGCGCGCATCAGGCGGGGCAGTGAGGCGTGCATCCGGCACGCGGTGATTGCAGGCAGGCTTCCGTGACGCGGAGCGCGGAGCAGGCAGGCGGCGCGCAGCGCCTGCGCGCATGCGGCATGCATGGAGCGCCTCCTACCTGGAGCACGCAACGCAACACGTGCCAACCAGCTGCTACATGACAACCTGCAGACACACACGTCCACATGCAAAGTCAGGGTTTGTGCAAAGAACAGTGTGCTTGAGGCCGCACGTCGCAGGTCGCGCCGACGTACTCGACGAAGCGGTTGCTGACGCGGATCGGCTCGCACAGGCTTCGGAACTCCACCGTGCCCACCGCGGTGGACGGCAGCATGGGCGTGAACCTGGGCGCGGCCGCGCCTCAGGGGGCGCATGCATCTTCCATCCAGGCAGCCCAATCCAGGCAACGGACCGGCTGCCGGACAGAGCATGAGATGCAAAATCAACAACACAAGGGTAAAAGCTTGTTGCCTGACAGCATGGCCCGTGCATTCACTTGCCGGACAGCACGGCCTGTGCATGCACGGCGCGCGCGCGGTGGCGTGCTGGGCTACGGTAGGGTAGATTTAGGGCGCACATGAAGTGATTGCGCGGCGACACGAGCACGACCTCGTAGCGCTCCACGTCGATGACCTGCGGCGCGCAGGCCGGCTCAGGCGCGCGCCGCGCACGCTGGCGGGCTGCTCGGCGGGCGCACGGTATGCGCGCACTGGCCTCAGGCACTGGCTGCCCATTAACACTGGCTTAACTGTGGTGCGGCCTTCAAGCGCACACTGCTTGCAGCAACAGCACTAGCTAAGCTGGAGTGCAACGTGTTACCACGTCTGACACGTGACCAAGGTTGGCCAGACATGCAGGCGTGCACTGCTTCTCACAGCGTAACGGCGTCTGCGCACGCCAATGCGGCGCTGAAAAGAGGCCTAGTGATACGAGGTAGACCACACCCGACATGTTCCAAGGCTCACCCATGTCCCGCTGCCGCCAGGCACCGCATGTCCACAGGCAAACCTCCACATGCAGTGACAGACCAATAACTGAAGGACAGAGCGGCCTGATGCGCCTGGGAGTGGACGCAGCGGCGCGCCTTGATCAGCGCGTGTGCGGCCCAGCCGCTGCCGAGCACCAGCACAATGGGCTTCTGCGCGCGCAGCAGCGTGGGCGGCTCGCCGCCCGCGGCGCCCTGCGCGGCCATCGCGCGGCTGCGGCGCACGAGCGCGCGCAGGCGGCTGCGCGACGGCGACGGCAGCAGCCTGCGGCGCACGATGAGCAGCAGATCCTGTCGCGCCGGCGCACCACTCAGACACGCGACCAAGTGTCTACGCTCTCCATTTCTGCGGGCATAGATCTGTTAATATACATTGGCGTGCCGGTGCTTGCATACACCGCACTGCATGCATGTCTTCCCAGAAGTGTGCAAGCCTATGTCATACAGGCACACAGCATGCAGCATGCAGGCATGTTACAAATTGTCCACACATAAAGCAGGCCCGCTGCGCCGCTGAAGCCTCACGCAACTCCCTTGGCTGCTTGCATGTGTTGCACGGCCCCTCCAAACGCTCATGGCATACCGCTTCGTGCACAATCGAACAGATTGACAACTCATGCAGAGGTCTCTGCCGCCGGCCCGGGCCACCCCTGCCCGGCAGCCGCGCCGCACCTGGATGGTGTCGCCGGCCTTGTCGGCCACCACCTGCCCGAAGCCGCGCTGCTCCGGCCATGCGGTAAAGTGCGGCGCGTCGCTGTCCGGCTCCTCTGGCGGCGGCACAGGCATGTCCTCGTCTTCGTCTTCGTGCCCCTCAGCCTCCAGAACCACTGCTGTGCCGCCGCGCTCGGCAGCCTTCCCCTGTGTACGCAATGGATAACTACAGCGGATGCAGTCCACCACCGCAGGGCCGTAAACCGCCACAGCAAGGTCTGGAACAGCAGCGCACCGAGGGGGGTGCAGCAATCGGCGTGTCTGGGAGCTTTGCTGCCTCCTCCACCCTGCTTGTTGCGGCTGGTGAAAGTCGCCATGTGCCTGCACGTCAATGCTCACAGCCTGAGCAACTCTGCTTGGAGGGCAGGCTTGGAAACAGAGACAGATTTGCAACAATCCTGGAACGACCAGACACGTTGGGTCTGATGTGACTGAAGTGAGCTCACACGCGCTAGCAGGTATGCAGAGCCCACCTGGCGCACGCCTGTGTCGGCGGCCTCTTTGCACGAACGTGCCAAAGGCCTCCCCACGGTGTGCACTCAGACTCGAACGCCTATTGCACAGGCTTTGCGCACACAACGCAGGACGCTGCTGCGCCTGCACGAGTTGCTGACCCATCGCGCTCTGTCCCTGCAGCAAAAAGACGAGGTGGGTTCTGGCGGTAAACAAACAAAGCAAGGTACGTGACAACGCACAAAACACACAATATCAGCACGCCACCCCTTGCAAACACTTAAGTGCTGTGCCAGGCTTACCTTAAAGCTTCGCCTAATCTGCGTGCGCCTTTGCTGCAACGGGTGTCCTATGAGAAGCGACTGTGCCACGGCAAATTGCCACTCTCTCAATTCTTACTCCAACTGGCTTGCCACTGGCTCAACTAGAAGCACCGCGTGTTTGTGCGTTGACGCGCAAGAACTTCTTGCTTGCATGTACCTGTATAACTTTGCAGGTTCGACAGGCGACCAGCACTTTTTGCAGGTAGCCTATTTAAGCCTGAGCACCAGCTCGAGAGTCCAAGCTGGCTCACAGAGGCAAGGCTCAAAGCGGACGCGCCAGAGCGTCTATTGCGCTCCTCGCCTCCTGGCGGATGCCGACGAGGAAACTCAACAGGCAGATCTTGCTGTCTGGTCTAGTGCTGCTCGTTGCGTGCCACCGTATCTTCCTGCCGCAGCACGCGGCGCGGCATGGCCAGCAGAAGAAGTAGCGGACGCGCTCATGGCTGAACGCGCTGATGACACCGAGGTCGGGGCCGCACACAGCGACAGCGAGGGCCTGCCTCGGCTGCTGCGAGACCTGGAGAGAGCAAAGGCGCTGCACAGCGCCTCAGCGGAGCAGCTGGCCAGGTACAGCGAGCTGGAGGAGAGCGTGCGCTTCCTGCAGGCAGAGGTGCAGCCCATAGCGACGCGTGCCTGCACCTGCTGGCACCTGGCTACGCTCAGTATGCACGACCAGCACGCTGCGCCGTGCCAGGGCGCTGGCGGCCTGCAGACGCACACAGAGCTGGGCGCGGGCATCTGGTGCAAGGCAGAGGTCCCCGACACCTCCCTTGTCTTTGTCGACGTGGGGCTTGGTTTCCACGCCGCGCTGCAGTGGGCCGAGGCGCTGCAGGTTGCCGCCGACCGCAAGGCTCACGCACAGGTGCGGTGCGACCCATTCATTACTTCTCGTTTACAAGCCAGGCAGGCGCTGAGCGCTGTGCCACCGACCTCTGCAGGAACACCTCCGGGCAGCCGCGGACACGAGCTTGAGGCTGCAGCGTGCCGCCTGGCTTGCGCAACGAGGCACATACGAACAGCGCCCGAGACCGAGCGCGTGAGGACTGCGCTGGTGCACTACGCCGGGTTTTTGGCCAGCCACTCCCGTATCCTCTGCTGCGTCTCGGCTGAGAGGCCCCGCACACTTGCGGGGTTGGCAAAGAACTCCCTGCGCCACAGGTGAGATTGGTGTGTAAAGCTGTCGCGCTTGAGCGCGACCCGGTCAAAGGCCAGACGCCTTGTGGCAGAAGAGCGCACCGCAAGTTGCGGCGGTAGTAGGACTCCAGCCGGTCCTGGTTATACCTCTCCTTGTTGGCCTTGCTGCTTTCCAGCAGTCCTGTTTGCCAAGCGCGTAAAGTTTAAGCTGCTGTACCTCACCAGCGAGTATGCTGAGATGTTGGAGCAAACAGACCACACTGGCTCACTCTGTATGAGCGGGGAAGACGCGGAGTCAGCGCCGTCGTTCAACAAGCCTGTGGGCTTGCTCGGCTCGGCCCGTGCAGGTGCTGCAAAGCCAGCAAGCAGCGGCATCGCACAGGCAGCCCGCCGAGTCTGCCAGCGCCACCCCAAGCGTTAGCAAGGTCGCATCTTATCCTATTGGAATAGCGGAAACATGGGACTGGCGCACCAGTGAGCGAAGAGCAGGCTCTGGCGCTGCTGAGCAGCGCAGCCTTGCTACACAGCACTGCCTGCAGTAGCGCTGAGCCTTATTTTGCAGGAACCGCAAGTGCGATAGCCACTCACTTGCATGAGCACAGCTTAAGCAGAGGCAGGCACTCGCCTCCGTGTCTGATAGCTCACGCTTGCATTTGAGATTGAAACGCTAGCCCATTTTGCAGTTGGTGCGGCGAGCTTTACAGGCCTTGCTTGCCCTTCAGCCATTGGCAACATCAGGACCCGCCTCAGATATATGCAGCCAGGTGCGCTTTAATAATGCAATGCCAAGTCGCTGTGCCTGTAACCTGTCTTTCTCCACAGACTCTGTGCAAAGCCAGATTAAGCTGCATGCTCAGTGAAACTTGCAAAGCCATTCGCTTTTTTTGTCCCTGCGCAAGCTCGATTCTTTCGTCCCACACAGTTTACCCTTGCAGCGGACAGGCAGGCATTTCACCATGCCCTGGCAGCAATCATGCACGCTGATAGCTGCCGTGCTTTGCGCCTACTGTTTAGTGGCCTGTGCCAGCCAAATGCAAAGCCGGCAGGTCATCGCTGCAATCAACTCTCCACAATGTGTGGTGCTCTACGGGTGCGCTCCCTGTGAGGTTCGCCTGAGCCACAAGTTCGCGCTGTTTGCTGAAAGGCAAGCGTGTGGTGGGACAGCACCCTGAGCTTGGCAGGGCTTGGAAATCGTCCTGCGCGCTTGTGCGTGTACATACGGCTCAACTATGGGCTCTGGCAGGAGGTGCGCACCTTTCGGCGCGCTCCTCAAAGTGAAGAAAATGCATTTGCTGAGTGTCCCATGCCGCTACAGGTCAGTCGACAGATTTGCTCCTCAGGCCAAGACCTCACGGTGCCTTATAGCCTGACAGTGGCAGCCAGCAGCATGCTGCTCCGGAACCAGGCCAAGCCAGCGCCTATCGCGGGTCTGCTGACAGCCATGGTGAATACCGATGGCAAACAGCTTGTGTGGCAGCGTTATGTCGCAGCCGCGGGGGTGGCGGAGCACGTTAACATCGACATGGCTGAGGCGCGGGCGCAGCAGCCACCTGACAGCATGCCATCCACACCCGGAGCTGCCACTGCATGCCTGGGCTGTGAGGCGCTCTCCAGCGGCCGCCTGCCGTTCGGCATGCTGCTGCTGCTCTGCAAAGGCCTGGTTGCATGCTCGAGCGACACCGCGGCAGCCGTGCTGGCATGCGCGGAGCATGGCTGCTCGCCAGAGCTGCGCGCCAGGCTCAGACACTCCCCAGCAGCGCCGCATCCCTGGCAGATAGATGCACATCCGCAGTGTGCAGCTGGCGAGCAGACGCATGGACACGCGGCAAGCGCTCGCTTGCAGCCTTCCGGCATCACGGCCAGCATGCCGGCTTGCACATGCGCCTGGCGGCGCACGGCGGCTGTGCTCACGGCGGTCTGCTGTGTGCAGCTTGTGGCTGTGCTTGCCATGCTCCGCAGATGCAGCCCACGCTCGGGTCATGGTATGGCAAGCGCAGCCCTTCCAGCGTCCCCATTTGCACCTGCCAAGGCAGGCTCCAGCCCTGACATGTCACCGGCGCGCTGCAACACGGCCGCTGCCGCCACGCCAGTGCACAGCTCGGCCCACTCGGAGCGCAGCTGCCGGTGCATGTCTGGCAGCTCCTGTCCGGACAGGGATGCAGGCCTGCAGGCGTCAGCCGCGCGGCTGCCATGGCCGAGCAGCGCGGACGAGAGCGGCAGGGCCGGGCATGTGGGTCGCCCAGGCCAGGCGCTGGAGCAGGGCGTGAAGTGGGAGCGCACAGGCCGCCGCCTGGAGCGCGCGCTGGTGTCAGGCTCCGACGTGCGCCGTGCCAGCATGGTAGACACTGCGCCATTGTAGCTCATGAAGGCATGTGCCATTTCCATCGACGCGCCCAATTTCTATTACATGTTAAATTATTGCGAGGACACACCTGTAAATGCTGGAAGTGCATTATGACAAGCGCGGCATGCACATGTCAGCTCAACTTGGCCTCCAGTCAGCTGCAGGTACTCTGGTGCTTGACACAAACAGGGCAACCAGCCAAAGAATGGGGGACTGACAGGTGCGAGGCGCTAAAGAAGGCTTGCTAGACCCAGAAACTCAGCCTGACTATTCATGCATGCGTTGTCTGCTCCTGGAAACTGCTCCGCCTGGCACGCACGTTGCCTGCTGGTCCATGCATTACCGCTTGCCGCTCTTAGCGCTGCGCGCGCCCTTGCCTTTGCTGCCCGCTGAGCTTGCAGGCGGCTGCGGGCCGGCGGCCACCATCGTCTCCGAGTCCAGCAGCTGCATGATGGCCATGATGATGGCCCCGCCTTGCTCCCAGAGGTCCAGCAAGGGCCGCTCAAACTTGTCCTGCCACGCCACATCCCACCTCTCGGAACTTAGACGAATCCAGGCGAGTTGCATGAAGGCACGACGCTCATAACGAGCTTCAGGCACATCTCCGAGTCCACCAAGCACGGGAACACACCATGCCCATCGCACGCAGGATACCACGCATCAGAGAGGCATGCGCAACGCGCGCGGCGCGGCAGCAGGCGCACCTGCAGCAGGCGGTCCAGGCGCGCGCGCAGCTCAGCCAGCAGCACGGCCACCTTGGGCTGGCAGTCCAGCAGCAGCCAGCCGTCGATGGCCACGCGGCCGGCGCCGGCGCCGGCCTGCCGCCGCACCTCGCCGCCGAACAGCAGCAGCGGCAGCGCGCCCACCATGGTGCAGTCGCGCAGCCACACCTGGCTGGTCTGCACCTTCTCGTGGAACACCTGGCGCGCGGGCCGATGGCGCTGGCTCTGTACCCTGCATACCCTAACCCTGCAAGCGGTGCAGCCCTGCGCGGCAGCACTTACGGGCCGCAAGAGGCGACGCGCCGCCTGCTCACTGGAAGCACAGCACTGCCGATTGCTGAGGCCGCTGTGCGGCTTTTCAGCATGCGCCCAGGTGGCCACGGGCACAGCAGTTTGCGGGGACGCCCACGCTCGCCCAGCATGGCCCAGGCGGCGGCGCACCAGGTAGCGCGAGTCGAAGCGCGCCAGCCCGTAGTTCACGCTGCAGGGGTGCACCTGCACTGCCTCCTCTGCACGCCGCGCACAGAGCACGTCATCAGCGACATGGCAAGGCAAGAGTAATCACCCAGGCACCTGCCGGCTCAGACACGGCACACTGCTGCAAGGTCAAGCTGACTCCCGTGGTTCACCCAAGCTCATCCTTCTCACGCCTCCATGCAGTGTTGACTCAGTGCTGTGTCCAGCAGCGTCTCCGGCTGCGCCCCCGCATGTCTGCAAGCCCCGATGTCTGCAAGGACGGCGCGCCCGGACGTCTGCAAGGACAGGGTTAGGGTTACGGGCGGGCAGCGCGCCTGACTTGCCGTCCGCCGAGCGCGTGGTCAGCTTGGGCTTCTTGCCGTCGCCGGGCTTGCCGCCGCCGGCGTCCACGCGCGCGACGTTGGGGTACAGGCCCGCCACCAGCACCGCCTTGACCAGCCGCATGTTGTCTGCGCGCCCCCGCCACGCTCCCTATCCTTGCATGTCTCATGCCGTGTGAATCCAAGCGCTTCTCGCGCGCTTATGCCGGGCAAACCCATGCGCTAGCACGCGCAGCGGCCGCGAGCAGGGCCCCCGCGCTGCCTTGGACCAGAGCATTCTGGCCGCCCACGGCTGCAGCTCCTCAGCAGCCATCCTGCATGACCCTGTTGCAAAGCGCGATGATGCCGTGAACCTCGGACTCGCACGGCGCGCACCAGCGTGCGCGTCAGCGTTGCCCCAGCCGGCCTCGCCGCCGCCGCCGCCGCCGCGGCCGCCGCCGCGCCCGCGCCTGCCGCCCAGGAAGCCCGCCTCCGCCAGCAGCTGCTGGAATTGGCGCCGCAGGTCGGCGATGCCCTCCAGCGCGCGCACCGACAGGAAATTGTCGGTGCAGTACGCGCGCTCCGCGCCCCTGCGCCAAGAAGGTTTTTGCGGTTTATAGTAGCCTGGCCGATCACAGCCGGTGCACACCTCCTGCACTCACGATCTCCGCATTGCCAAGCAACGCGATGAGGGGGGCTTGCATGCAGGACGCTGTTGCCCTGCGGGCTTCGCCAGTGCAGCTCGCGCCACGGCCAGATGCGCGTGCTGAGGGGCCCCGCGCCTGCCGCCCGCGCGCGCCTCGCGCCAGCCCCTCGTATGGCCAGACGCGCGTGCAGACGGGGCCCGCGCCTGCCGTCCGCGCGTGCGTCGCGCCAGCCCTCGTACGCGGCCAGCACCGCCAGGTGGTCCGACTGCTCGCGCGCGAAGCCGCGCTTGGCCGCGTCGGCCGCCTCGCGGCGCTCCAGCGGCGACACGAACGGCGAGCGGCTGGAGATGGTCGCCGCGACGGTCAGCACCGGCGACAGGCAGCCCAGGATGGCCGCAAACACCAGCATCTTGGCCACCCTGCACTCGCAACCAGTCACAATTTTAGTATTCACAGCACCAAAACCACGTCAGCTGCCGTGCGGCACTCCGGTCACATGATGCATTCTTGCATCGCTGGACCAGCGACAGGTTACAGTCGACACAGGGCACGCCGCGCTGCCAGCACGTTGCCCGCTCCATGCAACTCAGAGCGAATGACAAGCCACTGATCTTGTGCGTAAGGGCATGCAGATCCTCATCTGCTTTTTGCAGCCCCACCCCCGCCCTGGTGCATGCACCAGCCATGTCTCGAAAGCTCTCTCTCAGCTCAAGTAGAACCCCCATCACCACCCGCGGGCGGCCGCACCGCACGTCCACAGGCAGCGCGGCCAGGTGCAGGCCGAGCGGCGTGAGCGCCTCGCGCCCATGCATGACCGCGCCTACGCTCACCAGCGCGCCCAGCGCCGCCGCCACGGCCTGCGCGCCCGGCCGACGCCTGCAGAAGCAGCGCAGCATGCCCCAGCCTGCTGCCGGCTCGCACCCAACCAGCTCGCACCCGCGACGCCATGCTCGGCACATGAGCATCGCCACTCGCGTGGCCCAAGCTGGCAGAGCCTGTGCGCCCCATGCCACCAGTGCGCTGGCTGGGCGGGCCGGCGCACGAGCGCCGCAGCAGGCCGGGCTCCCGTCGGGCCGCCCACACGCAGGCGTGACAAGCGACACAGAGCGCCAGGAGCCAAGACAGATCAGGGTGGGGTGGGTCGGGTAGGCCAATGCAAGGCAAGGTGGAGTACAACGTCCGACGCCCCGGGCGGCGCGCCTCGCCGGACGGCGGCTCCATCATGGCGGCCAGGAAGGCGGCCACGGGCGCGCGCGGCCGCAGCAGCTTAACCTGCAGCGCCAGGCCCTCCAGCGGCACGCGCCGCACCTCCGGCACCTGCCGTGATGTTTGGTGAAGGGTCAGGGTTTGATGCCATATCCTGCCCTAACCCTGACAAAGCACCTCTGGCACCCGCGCGCGCGCCGGCAGCCCGCGAGCGCGGCCGCGGGTGGGATGGAAGGGAGGCTCTTGAGTGCGCGCGCCCTTCAGCGCACCCAGGCGTGTTCGGCAATGAGCCTGTTTCAGCCAGCACGCGCCTGTTTGGCCAGCCGCGTCTGGCCCTGGTCGCGGCGGCGTGCCTGTGCTGCAGCTGCCATCAGGGCCGCCGCTCAAGAGTGAGAGAGAGAGGGCGGGCGGGGCGCGCCTGGTGCTCGTCCATGACCGCGTCGTGGAGCCAGCGCGGGTACAGCCGCACGCAGGTGCCGGCCGCGACGCGCCCCGCGCGGCCGCGGCGCTGGCGCGCGCTGGCGCGCGAGCACCAGTCCTCCACCAGTTGCTGCGCGGAGGGGTTAGGTTCGGGGTCCAGCACAGGTCTGTACGTTGCACGTATTGCACGCACAGGATAGGCAGAAGTAAGCTATAATATCTCACATGCGCAACCCTGCCAAAGTTACAGGCAGCAGCGATAGCGCGGGGCTGCCGCGCGCCCTGCCGCGCACGGCGAGCCAAATGTGCAGCGCGCCGGCGGCGCAGCGGCGCGCAGCGCGCCTGCATGTGGCTCTGCGGCGCGTAGCGCGTCTCCTTGTGCCGCCCGAAGTCGAGCACCCAGGCGACGTCGTCGATCGTGATGGACGTCTCTGCGATGTTGGTCGCGATGACGATCTTGCGCACGCCTGCGCCAGGCAGCATGCCACGATTTGCGCGCCGGGCAGGAATGGCAGGCTTAAGGCAGGGTTACTCCATCATTGTGCAGCAACCGCGCATGCCAGTCCGGCAGCCTGGCGCGCGGACACGCTAATATGACAGGCCACAGCTTTCATGCTTGAACTCTGCGCCAGCCAGGCATGCGCAGAGCAGCATCAGCGGAGAGCGACCGCGGACCTTCGGGCGGCCGCTCGAAGACGCTCTGCTGCTCAGCGGACGACAGCGATGAGTGCAGCGCGATGAGCCACTCGCCGTTCCGCGTCGCCGCGCGCAGCTCGCGGTCCGCCAGGCACCGCTCGTGCAGCTTGGTGATCTCCATCAGGCCTGCCGCAGCGCAGGCCTGACGCTGATCGGTCGTATGCGTCCCGGTGAAGCATGCGTTACGCTGTTCGCCGCAGGGCGCTGTACGCGAATGCGAAGAATGCGCTACACTGCTCACAATGCCCTGATGCCCTGGTTGCACGCGACCGACGCTGCATGTACAGCACCACAGCAGCCCTGCACGCGTGTCACACCTCACACCTGAGAATGGGGAACAGGACGAGGCACGCATGCAATGCCACCGCGTCCTACATGCTATGCCATCATGCAAATCAGCGCGCGCTGTTGGTCGTGCAACAACCCGTGCGCACCCGGCAGGAAGACGAGCACTGCGCCGGCCGCGGCCTGGCCGGCGATCCAGCGCAGCGCGGCCGCGCCGAGGTCATAATTCAGCTTCTCCGGGTCCAGCGCGCGCATGGTGCGCAGCACCGCGTCGCCGCAGCCCGCGCCGCGCAGCGCGGCGAGCCCGGCCAGCTCCGCGGCGGCCTGCTGCGCCGCGCGCTCCGCCTCGCCCGGCGCGGCCCCTGCGGCGCCCGGCGTCGTCAGCTCCCCCTCGGGCTGCTGGGGCCAGCGGCGTCACACTCGCAGCTGCGTGAGCCACCAGACCTCCAAGCCTGCAGCAGCGACCTTCCTGAGTAAGCGTGCGTGCGCGTCAGGTTGGCAGCATGCTTCCAACCCCGTACTGCAAGCTGGGGTCAGTGAGGCTGCAGCGGATGTGGGGCGGCCTGCTATGTCGGGCGCCCAGGCTCGCGGCGGCCCGTCGAAAACTGGCCGCCCCGCGGGCAGTCCCGGCCGGGCGCGGGGCCGCGCGGGGCACCCGCCCCGGCCGGGGCCCGCTCGCATGTGGGAAGAGAGTATCGGGCGGCGGCCCACCGCTGCTCGGCGCCGCCCTTCTTGCCTTCCCCCCAACCTATAAACCATTTTTTTAAATCTATTTCACTTGTCCAAGCACTTTGTCGGCGCCGCCCTTCTTGCCTCCCCCGGCGCTCAGCCGGTGCGGCAGCGGCTGGCCTCGCAAGGGCCCCTCTCGCACGACGAAGGCAATGACAGGCTGGTGCCACAAGTGCCCATGTCGTTCTGTCAGGTTTACGGAGCGCATGGCACGTCATGCTGCCTCAACGCCACGCGTTTTGCCAGGTACTGGCCGGTTCAAGCGTATGCCCCTTTACGAGTAGAGTACAACACAGACCAGGTATGTGATAGCGCCGTGCCTGCTGCCCTGCATGCTGCGATGCAGGCTGCGCGGCAGGCCGCGATGCGCGCGCAGTGTCTGGACATTCTCTCCCCTTTTAAAGGGTGCAAGCTGCAGCGCAGCGTTCCTCACCTTTGCCGCCGCCGCCGCCGCCGCCGCCGCCGCCGCCGCCGCCGCCGCGCAGGCAGTCGCAGCCGCGATCGGGCGCCCAGCGCGTCGCCTGGAGCACGTCCTCCAGGTACAGCTCCTGCCGCAGAGCAGGGTAGGGTGGGGTAAGGGAGGGAGGGTAGGTGATAGCTGAGGCATAGCTCCTGCCGCGTGGCCGCGCGTGTGGCGGGGCGCCCGCGGTCGCTGCCGTGCAGGCCAGCACTTGCTGGAGCTGAGCCGATCTGGCCCTTGTGCCCCGCGCTGCAAGGCAGCATACCCATTGATGCATGCATGCTGATGAGCTTTATCAGTCCGCTGGCCAGCTTGAAAGACGAAAGGCGCCAGTTGGTGTCTCGCCGCTGCTGTTGCTGGCACTCCCAGCAGCATGCCCGCCGTTATGAAGGGCATGAGCGCCTGGACAGCTTCATCGCGAGACCCCGTCATAAGCTGAGGCATGCGCATTTCACTGCAGAGCAGGGGCTGACCTTTCAATTTTTTAAGTGCTAACTTCCTGGCTAGTTGAAGCCGTACCTTGACGGGGAAGGTGAAGCCGGGGATCTGCAGCGTGGGGCAGTTGCCAAAGTAGGCCGAGAACGCGGCCTCGTTGACCGTCGCCGACATCAGGATGACCTTCATGTCGCAGCGCTGCGCCAGCAGCTCCTGCCACACCAGGCGCCAGGTCGTGCAGTGCAATGTGGCTGAGCGATGTTAGCAGTGTGCGCATCACTGCCCCAGGCAGAGCAGTCCAAAGAGTGTCTTCAACAGTGCCAGACAGCGAATGGCGAGCAGCATTGTATTACACACGCACAACATGCAGCCCAACATGCTCTATCAATGCAGAGCGCACAGCGCCTTGCCACATCAGTCGCGCTTCACCGCCCGGACAGCCAGGCGCGCCGCTGCAGGCGCGCGCGGCCGCCCGCCTTGAGCAGGACCAGGAGGCACCCTATGCGCGCCCTACCCTAACCCCAGACCGGACTCAGCCGCGCGCCTTGAGCAGGACCAGGAGGAAGTCAGAGTCCAGCGAGCGCTCGTGCACCTCGTCGACGATGACGTGCGTCGTGCCGGCCAGCGCCGCGTCGCCGATGAGCCGCCGCAGCAGCACGCCTGTCGTGCTGCAAGCGGGGGCTGTGTGCCAACCTGCCACAGGGCGGCGGTGCAAGCTGCCTCCGCTCACCTAGCACACTAGAAGCGAGGCAGGCAGCGCAGCCATGAGCAGACATTGTGCCCCAGGCTGATAATCAATGGCCGGAGCCAAACAAGCAGCCAAGACCAGCGTTGATCGAGGAAGCCCACGGCAAGCTGTTGCCAGCAAGCTGGACATATTTACTATTATTAATGCAAGGCAGACGCCATGCACGGCTCAGACGTAAGCTTTGTGCCAGCTAGATGCAGTTCCCAGGTTCTGTCCAGGCCGAGTGCATTACGGGGCTGTGGCGGGCCTGCGGGTCGCACCAAAACATCAAGCGCGTCTTTTCGGACCGCATGGCCTCCATGCGGATCTGGTAGCCGACCGTGACGCCCAGCGCCTCGGCGCGCTCGGCCGCCACGCGCTGCGCAACCGACGTCGCGCTGATGCGCCTGCGCGGCGCCGGGCGCGGCCGGTGACCCGCCCGCGGCGAGACGAGCGGAAGGGCGCGCGGCTGGCCCGCGCTGCACTGCCTATGCCAGGGGAGACCGGCAGGGCGCGGCGGGCCCGCAGCGCTGCCGGGGCAGCTGGGCGCTGCTCGCTAGCCCTGAAGCACCGCTGAGGAAGCAGAGCCGGGCTCTACTTGCTTGAACTGGCAATGACAAAAACCCGGCGCTCGTCGTGTCGATCACACATGTCGCCCTGAGCCCGCACCGGGGCTGCGTGCAGACGATGTTTGTGCTGCCGCCGCGGCCCTGCGCGATCGCGGCGTCCAGCAGAAACTGCGGCACCTGCGCGCAGCCAAAACAGGCTGACGGCCATACACAAATGCGGCACACCAGCGTTCATGACACTTTGCTATCAGCTGCTCTGCGTCTCAACATGTCATGCGTACCGCCAGTGCCCTCGCGTCCCAAGCCCTCTGTGCGGTGCTCGCGACATGTGCGAGGCGTTGCGCGCAGCGCCGCCCAAGACTGTTGCTTCTCACACAGTGCAAACTGCCACCTCCAGTCATGGCTTACAGCCTGGTTGGGCACCTGCGTCGTCTTGCCGCAGCCGGTCTCGCCGGAGACGACCACGACCGGGCTGCTCGCGACCGCCGCCACCACATCCTCCCGAAACGCCCACGACGGCAGCCGCTCGCGCTGCGCCCTGCCGCGCAGCATGCAGGAGCCAATGGCAGCGCGCCAACAGCTCATCAGGCCGTCACAAATTATGCCATAAATCCTGATCAAGTGACGCAGATTAGCGACAAAGAATGCATGTCAGTGCAAATACCTCTGTTGCACACGTGTCATGCACCTGCACGAGACTCACAACAGCATACTTTGAAACAATGATGCTAGCTGTATCACAACCTCTGGAATCAGACACCTGAACGGGGGCGGGGCAAGGGTGCATGCGCACCGCAGGGCAGAAGTCTTGCGCTCGCGGCTGGCGCGCCAGGCCGCCAGCGCGTCCGCTAGCCGCCGCGACTCTGCGCCCACCCAGTCGGCGCTGGGCGCCGCGGGCCCCGAGCCGCCGCCGCTGCCGCCAGGCCGCCCCGAGTCGCCGGCCGGCCGGCCGGCCGCCGGCGCCGTCGCGGCGCCCGTGCGGGGCGCTGGCGCGCCCGGCGCCGGCGCGCCGCTTGGGGCCGCCGCGCGCGGCTCCCGCGCCTCGCCGCGCGCGGCGCGCTGCGGCGCCTGCTGCGCTGGCGGCTCTGCCGCTGCTGGCGCTGCTGGCGTGTCCTGCGATCACGCAAAAGCACAGATTGACAGCCTGTTACTCACACAGATCAGCCCACTGCCGGCGAGGCAAGGGCAAGGATAGGGTCAGCACAATGACAGGCTGCCATGGCGCAGCAGACACCCGTGAGCGGCTGCTCCCACTGCCTGCACGCGCCCGTATTTCGCTGTGCTGCCAGCGCCTGCAGGGTGTCAATCCCAGGATCTGGAATTCTGGCACGGGGCCGCACCACACGACTCGCAGCTGGCGCGTACAGCGGCTGCGCCGGACGCCTGCGGCCGGGCGCGGCCGCGGCGCCGCTTCCCCGCCCGGGCGCGTTCGACGCGGCCTGCCCCTGCGCGCGCGCGCGCCCCTGTCTGCATTTTACCTGCCCACTTGCGCTTCCGCCCTACCCGCACACCCGCTCTCAGCGACACTGACGCCCCAGAGTCAAGTTGCTCCACGGCATGCCGAGACGCTCCCACCTGCATGGGCTCGGCGCGCCGCGCCGCGCCGTTGCCTGCGGGCTCGGCGCGCCGCGCCGCGCCGTTGCTGGCGGGCTCGGCGCGCCGCGCTGCCCCGCCGCCTGCGGGCTCGGCGCGCGGTGCTCCTCCGTTCGGCGTCGCGTCCGCGCACCGGGCCGCGCCCGCCGGCGAGTGCGGCGTCGCTGGCGCCGTCGCGCGCGCCTGCCCCCACCATGACACGCGCATCCACTTATACGTGCGCCTCCTCTGCTTGAGCGGACTGCGCTCAGCCTCTCCGCTCTTCTGACGGGACGCACTTCCCGCTCCTCCCCTCTCTCTTCTCCCCCTGCTACATGACTGGCGTGTCAGCACCGCCGTGATGCGATGGTGTGGTGCTGCATGACTGCACAACCGGAGCGCCTGCGCGCGGGCAGGTGCCACACGCGTTCTGAGGCAGGTGTGAGTGAAGGACGCGCGGGCTGGCCCTTGCTTGGCCTGGCAGCCTGGGCAAATGTCTGATGTGCGTGAGTGTGCCGGGCACGTCGTGAAGCGAGGCCTCGCACCGCGTCATCCTGCGCCATGAGCCGCTGCAGCAGCTGCATGCGCTGGCGCGCCGCGACCTCCTCGGCGTCCTCCCCGCTGTCGCCGCCAGCCTCTGCTGCGCCCCCCCCGGCCCCAACCGGCCCCGCCCCAGCGCGGCCGCCGTCGCCCGCCGCTCCCCTGCTCGGCCGGCGCGCCGGCGCGCCGCCCGCGGCCCCGGCGCGCGCGCGCGGCCCGGGCCCGGCGCCCGGGCCGGCCGCCGCGGCCGGCGGCGCGGGCGCGTCTGCAGCCCGCTCTGGCTGCGCCGGGGCCCCGGCGGCAGCCGCGGCCTCGAGCGCGGCCAGGCGCGCGCCGGCGGCCGCGACCGCCGCCGCCGCGTGCTCGGCCACCCAGAGCAGCAGCGCGTGCAGGAAGGGCTCCGGCCCGGCGAGCTGCGCGGCGCGGCGCGCGGCCGCGGCGGACACCGCGGCGAGCGCCGGGAAGCTCAGGGCGGGGTGGTCAAACACCACCGCCGGCGGCGCCAGCGGGTATGGGCGCTCGGCTGCGCCGTCGCGGGCGTCCTGCGCGCGCGCACGACTGGCGCTGAGGGCCCCGGGTGCAGCGCAATACACACTCTGGACAGCCCGTGGGGCGCCTGCCCCAGGCGCGCTGACCTGCGTATGTAAACGTCCCGCGCTGTGGTGCACGGTCTGCAGCCCGGTGCAAGGACAGCCCGATGCAAGGACAGCGCGCTCCAAAATCCCCTCCCGGCCTGCCCGGGGGGCGGGAGGCAAGAGCGGGCGCGTGCCACGAAGCGCGCCGCCAGCCAGCCGCCGGCGGGCAGGCCGTGCGGCGCGGCAGCCAGGCGCAGGCCGCCGCCCGGCAGCGGCACCACCGCGCCGGGGCCCAGGATGGCGTCCAGCGCGACGCGCTCGTCCGCGGCCGCGTCCGCCAGCGCATAGCGCGCGCCGCGGCCGCCCGCGCCCGGCGGCGCGCGCGCCGGCGCGGGCGCCAGCCCTGAGGCGGCCGGGTCCGCGCACAGCGCGGCCAGCGCGATTGGGCCGTCGCCAGCGGCCGCGGCCAGCGCCGCGGCCGTAGCTGTCGCGGCAAAGCCCGCTGCAGTGAGCGCGCGCACGAGCGCCGCTTGCGCCGCCGCCGCCAGCTCCGCGCCGGACCTGCGACCATGCGGCGATGGGTGAGAGAAGTCAGCTTAACATGGCTAGACGGTGCCTGTTGCTAGTGGCACCGCTGCCTACGCGCGGCAGTGGCCCACGCGCGCCCAGAGAGTGCACGAGCGACGCAGTAGCCGGCCCCACTGCTGCCGCTGCCGCCAGTCCATGCAATGACTGCAGTTTCAGTGGAAAGCCTCTGTGGCAACATCCAGCGACTTGCAGGGCCTCCAGCGTGTTGGGTGCCAGCACAAAAACATGAGGGAAGCACGGAGACACAGAAACGCCAGCACAGCGGCCCCGCACCTGAAGCCAGGCGCGGCGCCGGAGGCCGGCGGCTCGCCGGCGGCCGCGCGGCCGCCTGGCGCGCGCCGCGGCGGCCCGTGCTGGAACGCGCGCGGCAGCTCCGCCTCCGGCGTGTGCAGCAGCAGGTGCTCCAGCGCGCGCTGGCCGGCGCGCCGCTTCTGCTCGTTAAACGGCTGCGCAAAGTCGCCGCGCGCGCGGCCCTGGGGCCGCCCGGTAGAAGGGGCCGTCAGTCCTGCGAAGCGGAGTGGCGCGCCGAGCTACGCGGCAGAGCAAAAGGCCAAGCGCGGCGCTCGAATGGTCGCAGCACGCCAGCGACAGGGGTGGCGCGCAAGAGGAGGCGCGACACGGGAGCGCGGGATCACCTTTGCTTCAGTGGCGTCCAGCGCGGCCTGCACGGCCTGCTGCGCAAAGCCCTGCCTCGCAAGCTCCTCGACCACCTGCACGCCGCGACGCGCCCCGGAAAGCTCGTCAGCGCACTGCACGTCGCCCACCGGCTGCCCGTCCTGTGCCGGAGCGCTGAGCACGGCAGCATATAGTGCCTCCGCAGTTGCACTATGTGCAAGATTTGCTCGCCTTGCGATCGACGTCGGCGAACTTTGTGTCCGCGGCCGCGCCGGGCGCGCCGCCGCCGGGCGCGTCGGCGGGCCCCAGCTGCTGCAGCAGGTTCTGCACCATCTGCTGGTTCTCGCGCGTCAGCGTCACCGCCTGCACAGCCTCGCCGCCGGCCTTGGGCGCTCCTGCCGCCTTCTCCTTGGCTTTGGCCTTGCCGGCCGGCGGCGGGCCCCCGCCCGCCTTGCCGCCCCGCCGCGCCTGGCGGCCGCCGCCGCGATTGGGCCCCATGTGCGGGCTGTCCCTCCGCTCGTCTCCCACTTATGTTTTCCCGCCGAGCTTAACAAGCTCCGCCATAGGCAAGGTGAAAGGCGCACGTGCAGGGTTTCTAAACAAGCGCTGTGAGCCTCCAACGCACAAGCTCACTTTTGGGAGTACCTCGTAGGTTTAGCTCATTGCTCTCTCCTCGGATTACTTATTAGAGCCACTCATAGACAGCCTCTGCTTCACCTGGCACGTCAGTGGAGCTAGTGTGTCCTCCCCGTCCCGCACAGCACTATGGCGCTGCTGCAGAGGCTACGAATCCCATGCCACAGCCTCATTCCTGCACTCGCGCGCGGCTTTGCGTCGCTTGTGCCCATGGTGATCGAGTCCACGCCGCGGGGTGAGCGCGCCTTTGACATCTACTCACGGCTCCTGCGCGAGCGGATAGTGATGGTGAACGGCCCCATTGACGACCACGTGAGCAGTGTGATTATCGCACAGCTGCTCTTCCTCGAGTCAGAGAACCCAGAGAAGCCGGTGCGCACCCTCCTCTACCTGATATTCAGGCCACGCCGTCTGCCTGCTGCCGCTGTGTGTTCACAGCAAGCGCTCCACGTGCGCAGATCAGCATGTACATCAACTCGCAAGGAGGCGTGGTCACGTCTGGGCTGGCCATCTATGACACCATGCAGGTGAGGAGGCCTCTGCTGCTGCACACAGACAGCCTCCTGGGTACGCTCGGTGAGCCAGGCAGGAGGCTGAGGCGCAGTGCTGTGGGGCGCCGCACAGTACATCCGCAACCCGGTCAGCACGCTGTGCGTGGGCCAAGCGGCGTCCATGGCCTCCCTGCTGCTGTGCGCCGGCGAGCCGGGCCACCGGCGCTCCTTGCCGCACTCGCGCATCATGATGCACCAGCCCTCTGGCGGCTTCCAGGGGCAGGCGTCAGACATCAGGATACACGCAGAGGTGCGCACACTCCTTGACTTTCTGCTGCTCCTCAGGCCAGCTCAAAGGCGCGGACGCCGAGGTGTGCGTGATTCGCGCAGGAAATCCGGCGTTTGAGCGCCATGCTCAACCAGATATATGCAAAGCACACTGGGCAGACGGCGGACACCATAGGTGCGACCCACCACGTCCCTGAGGCCAGTTCAGAGGCGCAGCAGTCTGCCCTGCCTGTGCACAAGCTCAGAACCTCCCCGCCCAGGAAGCTTATGATGTGCTGTGCAGACATAGTAAATGCACTTACTGTCAACCTGTCGTCTTGGGCCCTCCAATCCATCCTGAGTGCCTGTGCACTGGCACACCCGCGCAGAGCAGCTACTCGACAGGGACACCTTCAAATCGGCGGACGAGGCGCGCGAGTTTGGGCTCCTGGACGAGGTCATCGCGCAGCGGCCAGCGCCCCCTCCAGACAACTGACGCCTGGGCCTGCAGCCTTGGTGACGGATTGCCCCCAAGGCGTTCAGTGCTCGGGCAGCATGAAGGTTGCGCATGTGTCCAAACTTGTAAACACTCTGTACAGTGAACAGGGCATCGACAAGCCTTACCAGGGGCTGCCTTTTCCGTGTGCCAGCATTGCTTGCGCAGGCCTGGGTGCCAATAGCCAGCAGGTGAAGCGCGCAAGGAACGCAGCAGGCCCTCTGTAGCTGCGTGACATTACACGACCTAGGAATGCTCGTGCACCTGTACAAGCGCAGAAAGCAGCACAGGCCAGCTGCGTACAACTGCTCGTATAGAAATTGCAGGCTCCTACATGCGCCAATACCCACCATGCCGGCGCACGCGTGCTCCCTTTCCCATCCCTCAGGGCATGCAAGCTGTGACGCAGGTTCCACCGCCGCAGCCACGCACGAACGGGCAGTCGCGGCTTCTCCTTGGTCTGCGCGCCTTGCGCGAGCGCCCTAGGGCGGCGGCAGCGTCCCCTGCAGCTTGGCCTGGCCCGCGACGATGATGCCGATGATGACGCCAAACAGGCCGAGCGCGGACCCGAAGATCTCGACCACCAGGATCTTCACAAAGAGCGTCGCGTTCTGCGCGTCCGACAGCGCCGCGCTGCTGCCGACGATGCCCACGCACAGCCTGCAGGGCACGGCGGTGGTCAGCCGCGCCCCATCATCCCGTGCAAAGCAGAGCACATGGGGTTGCTCGAGTTGCACAGCTGAGTCGCACAGAGTCGCAAAGCTGCAAAGCGCAGGCACAGACTTGTATTGGGACAGGTAGGTTCGCAAGAGCTGCATAAGGGGCTCTGCCTGCAAGCCGTCTCCCACGCCAGCTCTGCACGCACGCCACCGCTGCAAAAGCAGGCAGGCGCTGGGGCGCACCCGCAGACCAGGTTACTCCACCCGGTCGTGATGCCCGAGCCGTAGATGGCATAGCCGGCGGTCATCGCCTGGATGGGGAACAGGCCTGTCTGCGCGTCGCGCACGGCGAACGGGCTCTCCAAGCGCGTCGACAGGATGATGGCGACGATGACGCCGTAGATAGCGACGGCCTCGCAGAAGATGATGCTGTGCGCGCGAGCGCGGACGCCTCAGCACTGCGTGTGCGTCACAGACGCGCAGACCGGCCTGCGGTGCTTGCCACAGCCCCGTAAAGCTGCTACGCCGCAAGCAAGCGCGCACCTGATGAGGTTCTTTGACGTGATGCGCGGCACGCGGATAGCGGCGCCAAGCAGGCTGCTGCCAGTGATGAAGATGCCCCTGCACAGCGTGAGAGGCGTCAAGCGCACGCGTGGCGCTTTGGCCTGTCGCGGAGACCGCTGCAGCAGGGCCAGGCGCGCAGGCGAGCGTGGACAGCCGGCTGCGATATAGCCACGGGCAGGCGCACCATGCGGCGCCGGCGATGGACAGGCCGACCGCCAGGCTGATGCCCAGGCACGCAAAGAAGTAGGGCGAAATCAGCTTGAACAGGAAGCCCAGGTAGGCCCAGTCGATGAGCACGCCGGTGCGCAGCACGTCGCCAAAGTGCAGCAGCTGCTGGGCTGCCATGGCTGCCGCGGCGCGCGTGCTAACCTAGGGCACGCCCCGCGCGCGAGGCCGCCGCGCTCTGGCGCAGGGCTCAGCAAGTGCGCGCGTGCGCCTGTGTCTCCCCACGTGCGCACGAGGTGGTGCGCGGGGGACACCCACGTGTCTGCGAGCAGGGACCGTGCACGTGAGGTTGCGTGCTGTACTACAGATGAGGGCGCCGCGTAGCAAGCTTTCACGCCCTGTTGCTGCTATCTAGGCGAGTTGAGCGCGGGCTGCCTTTCCACGGTGAGAGGTCGAAACCCCGTCGACCCAGTAGGGCGGGCCCTTGCGATGCAGGTGCAAGTGACCATGGCAAAATTCAAAGCTGAGGAGTTTGGAAGAGTTAGACCCGTGCAGCCAAAGTTGAGGAGCTGAGCCGTGGGCGGGGATCGCGTGCAGTTCGGCTGCCGCGTGCCCGTGATCAGCGGCCCGCCTGCGGCCGGCTGATGGGCGCCCTGTCGCTGCCGGCGTGATCGGGGCCCCGCGCGGCGCCGCGCCGGCGCAATGTACTTTGCGTACGGCTGGCCCAAGGTGCTGGCCGTGCGCGAGGAGGGCGCACCGCAGGATGACGTGGTCTACCTCTCCCTGGACGACGACTTCTTTGTCGCTGTGTCCACGGTCTGCATCCAGCTCTGGTCCGGCGGCCAGCACCGCGTGCGGCTGGGCATCCTGCGCCGCGGGCCCGACTCGGTCGCGAGCGAGGGACTAAACCGGCGCGCGTTCTGGTGCGGCGCGCGGCGCCTGCTGGCGGTGCTGACGTACGGCAATGTGCTGCACGTCTATGGCCTGCACTGGACCAAGGAGCCCGCGCTGCCGCTCGGCGCCGCGCTCGAGGTGCGCGCCGCGCCCCCCCCCGCCACGCCGCCCCCCTCCCGGCCACGCCCCCCGGCTCCTGCGCCCGCCTGTCGCCGCGCCACATTGACACCCTGCTCGAGCCCTTTGTGCTGCGCCTGCTGCACCGGCGCGGCGCGGAGTCAAGGTGTTTCTGTGATAGGTGCCCGTGAACGTGTCTGCGGCAGTCGTCAGGGCAGTCACTTCACCTTTTTCAAAAGATGAAGCAAGGCGCGGCGGCAGCAAGATCACTCTCAAAACCCTGGCGCAGGGCGCGGCGGGCGCGCTGCGGCGCTGCGACCTGTACCTGCAGCACAGCATTGCGCTGGAGCAGGCGGGCGCGCACGCGAACGACGTGGCCGGCGACTCGCGCTCGCTGCTGGTCGCGTTTGCCGACGGCGCGTGCCAGCTGTTCTCCTGGCAGGGGCAGCAGCGCGGGCTGGCCAAGCCGCTTGCCGCGCTGGCCGACGGCGGCGGCCGCGGCGCGCCGCTCGGCGCGCGCCTGAGCTCGCGCGCGGCCTCCGCCGAGCTGGCGGGCGGCTACCGAGCGGGCGGCGGCGCGCGGGCGGGGCTAGCCGCCGCGGCCCGCAGCGGCGGCGGCGCAGCCGCAGCAGCGCGCTCCGGGTCGCCGCCGCGTGCGACGGGCCTGGGCGGGCACGCGACCGCGATGCGCGCGGGCTCGCTCGGCGGCACCGCGCCGCCGCTGGGCGCGCTCGGCCGGCGCAGCAGCAGCAGCAAGGAGGCCGGCGGCGGCGGCGACGCATGCATCGAGGCGGTCGACTACGCGCCGGGCGTGCGCGCGCTCGCGCTGGTGCTGGCGGACGGGCGCTGCGCGCTGTGCCGCGCGGCCGACGGCGGCCTGGCGCCCGTCGAGCAGCTGGCGTTCACGCGCTGGGTGTGCGGGCCGGGCTCCGGCGCGCTGTGCGTGCGCATCGGTGCGCCGCCGCCGCCGCCGCCGCCGCCTCCTCACGCCCCCTTGACTGCTGCGCGCTGGCTGCGCGCCTGCCGGCGCGCGTCGCCGCCCTGCTTGCCCTGGGCGCAGGCCACCGCCCGGCAGCTGCTTCCGCGCCGACCGGCGGCACGCGCGCCTGGCCGCCCGGCTGGCCGGCGAGGGCGCAGGCAAAGCGGCGCGCGCGCGGGCGCAGGCGCGCGCGCGCAGCTGGTGGCAGTGGGCCTGGCGACGGGCGAGGTGGCGCTGTACCGGCTGTGGGCGGCCAAGGCGGGCGACCCGCTGCGCGTCATCTCGCTCGCCGACTGGGGCTACGAGCCCGAGGCGACCGGCTCCGTGGCGGACCTGCAGTGCGCGCCCCCGCGCGGCCGCCTGCGGGGGCCACTGAGGCAGATGCGGCACTGCACTGCGCGCCTCCTGAAGGCGCCGCGCCGGGCCCCCCGCTTGGGGCCGTGGAGATGCGGGACTGCGCTGCACCGGTGTGAAGGAAACCGCTGGGGAGCGCCGTGCCTGACCGGGTCACAGGCAAGGGGTGCAGCCTCCACACCGCCGCTCCCGGAGCCCCCTGCCCCGGTGCTCCCTGCCCTGGTGCCGCGCAAGGGGCGGATAGAGCGGCCTAGGGTTATCCTGACCCTGTGCCGTGCGGCCCGCCCGCCAGGTGGGCGCCCGACAACCGCGCGCTGGCGGTCGGCTGGCGCCGCAGCGGCCTGGGCCTGTGGTCGCCCAGCGGCTGCCGCCTGGTGTGCTCGCTGCGGCAGGCCGGCGCGGCCGCGCGCGCGGCGCGCGCAGGGCCGCCGCTCGCCGCCGCGCGGCCCGCGCAGCCGCTGTCGCTCGAGTCCGGCATGGCTGCGCTGGCCTGGGGCTGCTCCGGTGCGCAGGCCCGCGCCCTGCCCAGTGGACGTGCAGAGCCGTCCCCCTACGGCCGCGCCCTGCTCGCAGCCACACCGCAGGACCGCCCCCCCCTGCGGCCGCGCGTCTCCACTCGAGCAGGGCGTGCCACTCCGTGCAAGGTCAGAATAACCCAACCCTGACCCTAGTTCTGACCCCGGCGCGCGGCTGCGGGGCGCCAGGATACCGCCTGGTCGCGGCGGAGGCCGGCAGCGCGGCGCAGGCGCTGGAGCTCGCGCTCGCGAAGAGCCTGCCGGCCTCGCACCGCATCGCGCACTACGCGCCCGGCGCCGCGGGTGCGCGCGCGCTTGCGCGGCCGCCGCCGCCGCCTTGCCGCCCAGCGCGTTTCACAGCCTAGGAATGGATGCCGTACAGCGGAGACCGTCTTGGCAGCATTAGTCAGCATCAAGCGCAAGAAGTGCAACACGCGCTCGTGCTGCGAAGGGACTGGGCGCGCGAGGAAGTCATCCCGCGCCCGGCGCGGCGCGCAGGCGAGGGCGGGCGCGGCGGCGGGCTGCCGGAGGTGCACCTGCTGCAGGGCGACGACCGGCTGCTGCTGATCGCGGAGGCCGGCGACCCGGCCGCCGCGCCGCTGGCCCGGCAGTTTGGCGGCGGCCACGGCGCGCCGGGCGTGCCCGACCTCGGCGTCACCCACCTGCGCCTGCCCGTGCGCCCTCCTCGCTGCGCACCCCCACACACAGGACGGGGTCGAGCCACCTGGCGGCCATGCTCCCAGTCGCAGCGTTGTTTGCTCTTCTAAGCCTAAACATAATCCAGTGCACGGCGGCCTCAGCATGCCGGCGCATGCGCAGCTCTGAGCAGGGACGCAGATGGCGCGCATGCGCAGAGCCGCCCGGACCCCCCGCGGTTCCTTGCTCACCAAGTGGTTCGCGGAGACAGCTCCCAGCCAAACCCCGCCCCGCGCAGGCCGCGTACGCCGCCGCGAACTGGCCGCTGGCGCACGCGGCGCTGAGCGCGGACGGCGCCGACGTGGCGGTGGCCGGCGCGCGCGGGCTGGCGCTGTACAGCCGGCGCAGCGGCCGCTGGCGCCTGTTCGGCGACGTCAGCCAGGAGCGCGAGCTGGCCGTGGCGCACCTGCTGTGGCTGCCGCGCGTGGTGGCCGTCTGCGCGGCGCCCGGCCCGGCGCCCGGCCGCGGCGGCGCCGGCGACGGCCGCGGCGCCGCGCTGCTGCTGTACCCGCGCCTGCACCTGGACAGCTCGTCGCTGCTTGCGCGCTACCCGCTCACGCAGGCGCGCCGCGCCGCGCCTGCCGCCCGCCGACTGCCCGCCGCCCGCGCCCCGCCAGGGCGGCGGCCCTGGCCCACGCGCGCGGCCCTGGCCCGCGCAGCTCCTGTGCCACTTCAGCTTTGACGGCGCGATGGCCGCTACGCGTGGCGTCGGTCTGTGCAGCTCTTGACGCCGCGCGCGCGGGGCGCCTGCGCAGGTGCCGCTTGCGATGGACGCGTGCGGCAGCTACATGGTCGCCGCCAGCGCGCCGCTGGAGGTCTGCGTCTGGCGCGTGGACCTCGCCGCGGCGCCGGGACCGGGCGGCGCGGTGTCCGCGGCCGCCGTGGTCGTACGCGAGCTCTCCATCCTCTCCGTGGGGCAGCCGCTGCAGGCGCGCCCGCGTGCAGGTCATACAAACAGGGTTCTCAGGTTGCGCCTCGTTGTCGCGCTGTGAGGCTGATGTGGCAATTTTGGTGTGGAATGAGCAAAGCAGCGTGCTCACAAAGCAAACCTTGAAATGTTCTATGTGCAGTGCGTGCGCAAAGAAAGCAGCTCTTAAGCTGTGTGCTGCTGCACGGAGACTTCAAACAAATTTGCATCAGACCGCAAGCCTAACGGAATGCACCGGGGTGCGTCTCTGGCGGTGCATCTGTAGCGGTACAGGACATCTGAGGCCAATTGCTGCAGAGGCCTGTTCCACGCCGCCACAGCCAGCTCCGGGTGCATACCGCAGTTTCTAAGCGCGCAGGACATCGCGCTGGTCGAGCGCGCGGCGGCCACGTTCAACTCGCCGGCCAGGCCGGCCGCCGGCGGCGGCGGGCCCGGCGGCGCGGAGGGCGAGCCGCAGCACTGCGTGCTGCTGCGCGCCGGCGGGCTCATGAGCATCCTGGACATGAACCAGGGTGCGCGGACGGGGGTTTAACGATAACGGAAATGTCTGATTCTGCTTGGAGCCGCGGTCACCTGGCCAGTGATCGTGCGCGCTGGCGAGCGCACGGCGTGGCGACATGCCCAGCCATGCTTAAGTTGCCCTGCAGCGTGTGGCAGCCCCGCATAGGGCTCAGCCCGCAAACATACGCATTCGGGTGATGACCGGATGCATGACAGACTTGCGCGTGACAAGACGCCGTGGCATGCCTGCGCGCGCTCTGCAGCTAATGGCCGTTGTCGATCCTGGGCAGCGACCGGACCTGGGCCGCATGCGAAGCGCGTCATGCCGTGAGTCGCGAGCTTCCCGCGCGCCGCGCGCGCCTAACCCTAACCCTATACACAGGCTCCGAGGCGACGCTGGCGGACGACATCGAGTGCTTCTGGCTGTCCGGCCGCGGGCCGCGCGCCGCGCCCACCGCGCCCGCCACCGCCGCCGCCGCTGCCGACGCCCCGTTTGGGGCTGCCGCCGATGCGTCTGGCCCCGCCGCGGCGCCCGCCTGGCACCGGCGCAGCGTGTCGCAGGACGGCCTGTCGTCCGCGCCCGATGACGCGGTGTCGCCCGAGCGGCCGGGTTCGGCGCGCGGCGCGCGCGAGCGCGCGCGCGCGCGCGGCTTCGCGCCGGGCCTGGCGCCCGGCGGCGCCGTGGAGGTCACCGGTGGCGCGCCGCGCCGGCGCTCGCACGACGCGGGCGCCGGCGGCGCGCGGGGCGCCGGCGCGATCGTGCTCCGCGCGCCCGGTGCGCGCGCTCTCTCATGCAGATAGCGCCTCATTGAACAAGTGAGAGAAGCTTGCGGTAGGGTTACCCTAACTTATGCTGCTACATTGGCCCGTGCTTTGGGGTGTCGTAGGTGAGGGCAGGCTGGCTCGGCGCCTTGCCAATGGGCCACCAGGACCATCTACTGTTGTATTGCGGCCGGCAGACGCGCCGGTGTAGCTGCGCCTGGCTGCAGATCGACTGCGGTCGCTTGCCACCGACATGCATGCCTTGATGGAAGACTGTAGTGCTCGGTCTGTGTGAGGATGCTCGGCGCGAGGGCGCGCAGGCGCCGAGGACGGCCCCGCCCCGCCGACCAGCCCCTTTGCGCCGCTGGCGTCGCTCGAGGCCGCGCCATCGGGGCTGCGGCGCGCGGCGAGCAGCCCCGATGTGGATGCCCTGCTGGGGGGGTCCGCGGGGCCCCCCGCGGGCGCGGCCCTGGCCGGCCCGCGCGGCGGCGGCAGCGGCGGCGGGGTCGAGCGCGGCGGGGCGCGCGGAGCGGAGCACGGGGCGTTTTCTGGCGGCGCGGCGCGCGTGGGGACCCACGGCCACGATGCGGAGGCCGGGTACCAGCAGCCGCGCAGCGTGCGCACGCCGCCGCGCAGCGAGGACGGCGCCGGCGCCTCCACCAGCGGTGCGTGCCGGGCGCGGCGGCCGGCCCGCGCTGGGCGAGTCACTGCGAGCCGTCTGCCGCTGGTGTACCACTTCCGGCCTTGCTTTGCATGCACCAGTTTCTGGGGTAACTTAAATGAGTTGCGGCAACAAAACACACACCAAAAAAGTGTGTTACCAAAAATTCTTAATCCGGCTGCAGCCTGCGACCCGGGCGCGGCGCCGCCCAGGCCGCGACGCCGGCGCCGTGGAGATCCCGTGGTGGACGTACGGCGCGCGCGGCATGCAGCTCTGGTTCCCGTCCGCGCTGGCGGAGCCGGTGTCGCCCGGCGCGGCGGCCGGCCGGCGCTACGCGACCGACCCGGAGCTCGAGTTCGACCGCGAGGTGTACCCGGTCGGCATCTCGCTCTCGGAGGTGTCCATCATCGGCGCGCGCCCTCCGCTCGCCGCTTTCGCGCCTGCAAGCATAGATAAGGGTGGGTTTGTACCCTCTGCGCTCCGCCTGCCGCCCGAGGGCCGCCCGACGCGCTGCGCCTGGCAGTGCTATGATGCATGCGCGCCCGCTGTCTGGGAAGACTCTCGGCGAGCGTGTGGTTGTAAGAGCGCCTGCACAGGCGCCCGCTGCCTGAAGCGGCGGCGGCCGCGCGCGCAGGCGTGACGCAGCGCGTCGTGCGCCACGCGGCGCTCGCGCTGGACCCGCGCGGCGGCGGCGGCGCCGCGGCCGGCTACGCGCACGCGCGGCTGCCGCTATTCCAGCCGCTGCCGGAGAGCCAGCCGGTGCTGCCGTGCCTGCTGCGCCGGCTGCTGCAGCAGGCGCGCGCCGGCGCCCTGCGGGGCGCCGCCCGGGGTGCCCTGCCCGCTGCGCGGCCTGTGCCGCACCGCGTAGGCTGTGTGATAGACTCCGTCAACAGCCGCGGCAGCCACCGCCGGCCGCCGGTGCGCCTGCGGGAGGCAGCCTGCGCCGCAAGCCCCTGCCGCGCCGGCGGCCGCGCACGGCTGAGCGGCGCGGGGCATTGTGTCAGGACCTGTGATTTGCAGACGCGGCACCATGAGCGCGGCGGTGACCGCGCGCGCGCGCGCGCGCGCGCGCAGGGCCGCGTCGCAGAGGCCGCCACACTGGCGAGGCGGCACAGCCAGGCGCCGCACTTTGCGCGCTCGCTGGAGTGGCTGCTGTTCACGGCGCTGGAGGTCAACGCCGACGCCGCGCCGCCGCCGCCGCCCGACGGCCGGGGCGGCCAGGGCGGCGCGGCCGGCGCGGCAGCGCGCCGGCGGCGCGCCGACGTGGCCGGGCCGCTGCTGCTGGCCGCGGCCGGCCTCATCCGCCAGTTCCCGCAGGCGCGCGCCCGGCGCGCGGGCTGACTCGCTGGGCATTCGTGCGCGCTTGCGCGCCGCGCGCCGCGCGCCGGCGCTGGCGCTGGGCGGGCAGGGCGCCCCGCCGGCCGGGCGCCAGGCGGTGCCACCACCCTGCGCTGCACACACTGGTTCAGGCCGCCGGCCAGTCGCCGCTGTCCCGTTCTGCCATGCTAGGCAAGGTGATAAGGACAACAGGTTCATATAACGTTTTCCTTGTTTTCTTTCCCCTTTTTTTTTTAAATAAAAAACATCCTACTCATTCCGCCCGCCGCGCCGCAGTTCCGCGACATCGTGGTCAGCGTGGCTCGCAAGACGGACGCGGCCATGTGGCCGGCGCTGTTCGCGGCGGTCGGCGCGCCGAGCGCGCTGCTGGAGGGCCTGCTGGGCGCGGGCGCGCTCGCGTCCGCCGCCTGCTGCCTGCTCATCGTGGACCGCATCGAGGGCCCCGCGCCGGCGCACGCGCTCGCGCTGCGCCTCATCCGGGCGCGCCGCCCGGCCCGCCCATGCTGCCGCGACGTGTGCATTACGTGCCGTATCCCTCGTACATACCCCCACAGCTGCCGGTCTGCGACCCCTTGCGTGCTTGGGATGTATCGTTGAGCTGGAATCATCTTCGACTGCTTGCTGGAGACGGCCGTCTTGGTGCTCATGCGCACGCGCGCGCTCCGGCGCGCCTACTCGCGGGCTGCGCGCGTGCGCGCGAGTTGCGGGCACCTACGTAGGCGCTTGGTGGGGCCTGCCCGCCGCTGAGTCGTGCGGGCTGCTGCAAAGCTTTCTGCAAAAAGTCGGCGCATATCAATGATTTCTGAAAACCCCAACCAGACCTATGGAAGTTCACTTTGAAATCAATCACTCTGAGTCCTCGGCGGGCTGCGTTGCAGCTGGCGCTGGCGGAGGGCATGTTCGAGCTGGCCGCGGAGCTGCTGCGCTTTGTCATCCCGCCCAACGACACCGACAACATCCTGGCCGGCGGCACGGAGGCGGCGGGCGCCGCCGCGGACGCCGCCGCCGCCGCGGCCACCGCCGCCATGCCCAACGGCCGCGCGGCAAAGGCCGCGCAGCCGCCCGCGCCCGCGCCCGCCTCGGTGCCGCTCTCCCTGGGTAGCCCGCTCAGTGCCTCCGCAGGCCTCCCAAGTGGCATGAGCTGTGTTTGGTGTCTGAGCGATATGGCCTGACGGGGAGCTAGTCGTGTTGCGGCAGTGCAGAACGGGCTTGACTGCACATGCGCCTTCCAGGCGCCGGCCCGGTTGTTGCTGTCTTGCCTCGTGCTCTTCACTTGCAGCGCGGGAAATCCGGTGCTAGGTGAGCCGTGCGCGAAGGCGTCGTGCATCAAGGCGATGATGCCGCAAAACCAAACGCAAACGCCATGCAGGCGCTGCGCTGGCTGGGCTCCTGGTTCGGCGGCGGCGCCGCGGAGCGCGCGGGCGAGCACCGTGCGGGCGACGCGGACGTGCAGCCGCCGCCGCCGGCAGGCGGCCTGGCGGCGCGCGGCCCGGGCGGCAAGCCCGGCGGCGGCGCGCGCGCGGGCGGCAAGCCCGGCGGCGGCGCGGCGGCCGAGCCCAGCGGCAGCGCGGGCGCGGCGGCCTGGCGCCTCATGGGCGGCCACGCCTGGCGGTGCGACTCGCGCAGTGTCAAGGGAGTGGACCACAAAGAGGAGTGTGGCCTGCTTAGAGCAAGTGTCTGCCAAGGCGCCAGACAGGCATGTGCCCCTGGTGCAAAACACACAAAGGTACTTTGACGGGGGTTCACCGACGGGGGCCAGCGGCTCGCTTGGCGATCAGTGTTGCGGGCGCCCCGCAGGCTGCTCACGGCGGGCAGGCCGCGCGCGGCGGCGCGCCTGGGCGCGGCCGTGGTGGCCGTGGGCGGCGGCTTCCCGGCGCTGCTCGCGTCCTGCCGCCGGCCCGACGCGCCGCCGCCGACGCCGCAGGCCGCCATCGCCGGTGCGCAGCCTGCAAGGCCTGCCCGAGACTGGCATGCGGCGCAGGAGTGCGGGCGTGCGCCGCCGCATCAGCGTCAGGCTGCATGCCCGGGCCCTCTGTCCTTGACTGCATTTGACTTGAGTTGCAAACGTGAGGTTCAACAGCGTGATATCAGCCCCCTGCGCTGCAGGAGCAGTCCGCACATGCGCCGCTTCTCATGAGCCGTGGCCTGGCTGCGCAGCTAGAGTGTTTGCGGTGCAGCAGCGGCCAGTGGCCTGTCCTGCCAGGCCTTCCCGAGCCTGCATGATAATAACACACAAGGCGTGCCGCCCGTCATTCTGACGGGCCAGTAATCAATCGACCGATCGACTGATTGGTCGACCGACGACGACGTGGCAGGGCCCTGTTAGGGCGGACAGACAGACGCAGGGACCGCCTCTCAGCGATCACAGATTAGGGTGCATGCGCTTTTAAAAAGTTGTACTGCCGCGGGGCCGCGCAGCGCTGGCGGCGGCGGAGCGCGAGCTGCCGGTGGTCACGGACGCGGCGGCCGCGCTGGACGCGCAGGCGCTGCTGGAGGCGTGCCACGCGGCCGGCGCGCTGGAGTGGTCGCTCGCGCTCGCCTGCTCGCTGGACAACACGCTGCTGCTGGCCGGTGCGCGGCGCGCGCCGCCCTGGGTAAGGGTATATGGTAGGAATATGGTAGGGTATAGGGTACTGTCCTAGCAGCCATGCCTGGTATGTGGCCGGTGGTAGCACCGCCGGGCTGGCAGCAGCCGCGCGGGTGGCCGGACGGCTGTGCGCCGCCCCACCGCCATGCCCCGCACGCGACAACAATGCCGAAGCCCAGTGAGGTCGGCCCGACGAGCGGCGCTTGCGCTCACGGCGCGCCGCGCGCGCGCAGAGCTGCGCCAGCGCCACGCGGAGCTGTGGCAGGGCTTCGCGCAGGCGGTGCGCATGCGGCCGGCCCTGAGCGCGTACTGGGACGCGGTCGGCGCGGTGGACGCGCTGCCGCTGCCGCCGGCCTCGCCGCCGGCGCCGCCGGCGGAGCTGGACCTGGCGCCCATGCTCTCGCCCGTCGCCAGCCTGCCCCTTTCGGTGCGCGGCCGGGCCTGCCTCTGGGACGTGCGGCTGGGAGGCCTTGCGCGGGGTGCCCCCGGCCTGCCGTCCCTAGCAGGCGCGCCCGCGCCCGATGATGCATGCGCGGCAGCAGCCAGAGGCGCAGATAGTATGGGTGTTTGAGGCGTCCGGCGCATGCGTTTCTAAGTGTGCACGATTTACTCACATGCTTCTGCGTGCGCGCCGCAGATCACTTGAGTACGCTCCCTGCGTCCCTGAAGGCCAGAGGTGCTCGGCCCGAGGCGGCACCGCCGAGCTTTGGTCGATACCCGGCTTGCGGGGTTGCACACAGGAGCGCAACTTGCCCCACAGGCTGTTGCTGTGCACTTAGGCACAGACAAGCATGTCGCTTGCTTGGGTTGCTGTGCTGTGTAGCTTTATTAAGCGTTGCGACATGTCTACTTGGGTAGCACCTCTGCCAGGGGCACTGTCACGACTTGCAACACTGGTTTGCCAACAGTGCAGCTGTGTTGTTATCCACTGCACCAGATGTGCGCTCACACCATTATCCCTACAAACCCACACACAAGCGCTGACATACAGCTTGAGTGTGCTCGCCGTTGCTTCAAGCTGTGAGGTATGTGAGAGCAACGTTGCAAACAGCCACAAGAACACGACACACATATGATGACACAGACCTCACCACAAGCACGGTGTTGTCCACCAGCAGCGCCTGTGCAGCGCGGCAACATTGCAGCAAGGTGTACAGGAGGCAAGTGTGTGAAAGCATTGTCATAAAAGCAGAGCTGCCGCGCCTCGGGCATGCTGGGACAAAGCACTGGCGGCCAAGCCCACCGCATTTGGACAGGAAGGGTTCGTTATGCAGGGACGCATGTGCAGCCTCGCGCTCTAGACAGAGCACGCACGCTTCGTATGTTGCGGTGTGGTGCTTGTGATGTACGCACGGCCCGCCCTTGCATGCATGGCTGCTGTTTGTGCTCATGCAGCACCGTTCTGGGTGGCGACTGCCGATCCACAAAGGGCAACGAGCGCACTGCGCCGTCACACCTCCACTGCAGCTCCTGCCCACGTCCAGGTCCTGGGCCAGCGCCTGAGCGAGGAGTGCCAGCATGCTGCCAACCCTATACCCTACCCTATTGGCGGCACGGCCCCGCGCTAGCCCCCCGGCGCCCTGCCCACCGTGTTGGCGAGCAGCGCCGCGTCCAGGCGCGCGGCGGCGGCGCCGGCGGCCTCGCCGGGCCGCGCGACGCCATGCATGCGAAATGCCGCGACGCGGCCGCCGGTGCTGCCCGCGGCCAGCACGGGCGCGCCCGGCGCGAACGCCAGGCAGGCCAGGGCGACGCCGTCAGCGGCGGCATGCGCGGCCGCGGGGCGGTGCACCGACGCCGCGATGTCCCAGACCTGCGGCAGAAAGCGACCGGGGCTGGCCCGGGGTGCGTGCTGACATGGGCGGTGAGGCGTGCGTGACGGCTTATCTGGCGCATGAACTGATGCAAACAGATCCACGATGTTGGCAGCGGTGCCTACTTTGCGTTCTACTCACAGCATCAGTGCCGAGACCTACCCCAGAGTCTTTGTGATCGGCGTGCCACAACCTCTGCAGGGCAAGCGCAACTTCTGAGTTCATGCTGCGTGCCCCCCCAAGTGATAGAGCTCAGGCTTGTTCTGACACCTTGCGGCCTTCCTGATCATGTATAACGCGCTGCACGCGTGAGCGCATGTCCGCGCGACACGCAGCAAGCGGACCTCCAGGCGCCCGCCGGCGGTTGCGGCCGCAAACACGGTCGCGTTAGACGGGCACCAGGCGGCGTCGGCGACCTCGTCGCAGCCCGTCTGGAAGGCCAGCAGCGCGGCCGCCTGGCGTAAGCAGCCAAATTTGGCTGATACACGGCTGTAGAACCTTCTGGCGCATGCGCCGGGCCGCATCAGCGCGACGCCTAGCAAACATGGCATTCCAGGGTGAAAGCAAGTCCCTCAGCCAGCACAGGCGTCCCAGCGGGGCAGGCAAGTGTGTGGCGCACAAATTGCATTGAAAAATAGAGGGTGTTTGCTTTGCTTGACACCAGGGCCGCAATGCCCCTATAGACAAGCGACAGACCGGGTGAGCCAAACGCAAGGCGCCTACCGGAGCCCTGCATGCCCAGGGCAGCATGCATCAACGGCAAGCAAGGGTGGGCGTGGAGAGGGCGCAGCCAACTGCGGGGGCCCGCCTGTGCATCTGACCACAGGCGCAGCGTCCAGTCGGCCGACGCGGACAGGAAGAGGCCCGGTCGGAAGGGCGACCAGGCGACCGCATACACCGGGCCCAGGTGGCCGGCGAAGGTGGCGCTGTACTGCTCCGCGTAGCCCGCGCTGCAGAGGTGGATGGCGCCCTCCTCCGTGCCTGGCCCGGCGAGGGGGCAGGGATGGGGTGAGGGTACGATAGAGTAACCTTAAGCCCATGATAGTGTAGTAAACAGATGGCGTGGAGGATATGTGCGTGGCTGTGTGTCGTGGCAAGGGACCGAGCCTTGGCAACGCGCCGCACTACCCGGAGTGCGCCCGATGCACGCACTGCATGGCCAGCCTGCTCTGCTGGCAACAGCGGAGTCGGAGCTCATGCGCCCTGCCCCGCAGAGCGCAGGCTCGAAGCAGTGCTCTCAACGGCCAAGCGTGTCAGGGGGGTTCCAAACAGCCCAGCTGTGCCTGCGTGCGCGCCGGACAATGCGGAAGGAGCCCTGAGTGGTAGCATAAATTGCAGGCGGTCAGCAAGGGCAGCGCACCCACTAGGTACGCGCGGCCATCCTGGCCTGCAAAGTCGAAGCACATACCGCCTGCGTGCCGGCTGATGAACGGCTCCGGCGCGGAGCGCGCCGCGGCCGCGCCGCCGCGCGGGAGCGGCGCCGCCAGAGCGCCGCCGTCGGCTGGGCCCGCAGCGCCGCCGCCGCCGTCGCCCGGGGCCGCGCCGCCGACGCTTGCGGGGGCGGGCGCGGGCGGCGTGCGCTTCAGGCGCATCAGGTCCGTGGGCTCCAAGCCCTGCGCCAGCGCCAGCGCGCGTCCGTGCGCGCGCCGATGCATGCCATGTCACGTGATGCTGCGGTCATCTAGGTCCGCAGAGCGTCGACAAGGGAGCCTGGGTTTGACAAATCCCTGCATGGGATGCATTGTGGATGGCAGGATGCTTGCGAAAAGGCCGATGTCGCCGTGTCTGCAGACATGCGAGCAGACAGTGGGCTGCGGGGCTGGCGGGGCGCCGGGGCGCGCCTTGGAGGTGGCCCACTGCGAATAGGGTTTGGAATAGGGGTGCCTCAACACATAGGGTTAGGGTAGGGTTGTGCGCGCCTTGGAGGTGGCCCACTGCGTGACGCGGCCATCGGTGGAGATGGAGACGAGCGCCTCGCCTCGCTCCGGCCCGCGCGCCACCCAGCGCACGCGCCAGGCGGGGTCGTCATGGCCGCCGCCGCCCCGGCCGGCGCTCATGACGGGCGCCGCCTGCGCGCGCTCCGGCGCCGCCCGGCTGCACTTCCTGGATTGAGGTGCAGCCAGGCTGGCGAGGTCCATGAAGTCTCAACCACACGACATTCTGCTCACAATTTGCTGGCAGAAAACTTTGCTGGCAGACATACCTCATCGCACTTGCATAGGGTCAGAAAGCCCCGGGGTGAGAAGGCGCGCATCGCTCATGTGCCTGTACAGGCGCCGCTCGCGCTGCATGCACTGGGCAGGCGCGCCTGGCGCGCGCGCGCGTCGTACACGGCCACGGTGCCGTCGGCCAGCCCCACAGCGAGCAGGCCGCCCGCCTCAGCCGCCCAGTCGAGCGAGGCCACGCCCGCGGGCGTGGCCGCGCGCCACAGCGGCGCCCCCGGATTCTTCAGCGACCACAGCGCGATCGCGCCGGCGGCCGGCGGTCCGAAGCGGTGCTGCCCGTACCCCGCCGCCAGGATGTCCGTGCGGGCCTGCGCGCGCGAGCGGCAGTCGCGCATTATGGCTGGTTGGCCGCCGCGGGGGCGGCTGCCAGCCCCAGCGATGCGCCTGACGTGGCAATCAAGCCAGTGCGCGTATGTAGACCAGCCCCTGGATTTGAGCTTTGCTGGCATGCACAGATACGCAGGCCCATGCAACGCTCGCGAGCAAGCAGCAAGGGGGGCCGCCAGAGTGCGGGTTCGCGCGCCTTGCACCATGCGAGGCAGGTGGCTGTCAGGCCCTCGGTCGCCTCGCAGCCCCACTCCCACAGCAGCTCCAGCCGCGGCCCCGGCTGCACGCCCGCCATGGCCTGCGCCTCCGCCCCGCCGCGCGGTCCCGCAGGCGCCAAAGCCCCCGCCGTCCCCTCCCGCGCGCCCCCGTCTGCGTGCGGCTCCGCCCCAGGCGCCTCCGCTGCGTCCCGCGCCGCCTGGGACGCCGTGCTGAAACGCGCGCCCGAGCCGGCGCGCCGCTCAATCCTTTGGGGCCTCCCGCTGTCCTGGCAGCCGGTGCCGCGGCGGAGGCCGTTGCGGTGGCCCCTGGTGGGCGCGAGTCGTCGCGCCGCTCCTCCTGGTGCTCCTGCGCAGTGCGCCGCAGTGGCCCGTCATGCGCCGGGCCGGTGCCTCTGCGCTGTGCGCTGCAATGGCTGCACCACCTTGCACGCGCAGTGCTACCCGAGCAGCGCACGCCACGTAATGACTCGCGACAGGCTGGCAGCTTTTCCCAAGCTGCCCGCAGTGACGGGGTTACCCACCGGGGGTGCGCAGGGCAATCCCCTGGTCATCATCGAGCTGGCAGCGCCCGAGCTGCGCCGCACACTGCCGCAGCGCACTGCGCTGCAAAACGCTAGCCCTACCGCCACCGTCGCACGCCCCGCATGCCGGGCTCGCTAGAGCGAGCGCAGGGTCAGGGCGCGCGCCTCCGGCCAGGGCCGGACGCCGCGGTAGACGAGCACCGCGTCCGCGTGGCGGCCCTGCGCGAGCGCGTCGTCCGCCAGCCGCAGCGTGCGCAGCAGGCCCGCGCCCGGCAGGCCGGCAAGCGGGTTGGGCGGCGGGCGCGCCACCGCCGCCGCCACTGCCGCCGCCGCCGCTGCTGCGACCGCCGCCGCGTCCCTCGGCGCAAGCGCGTGCCCTGCACATGCACATGCTCTGCACTCCCTGTCGCGCTTGGTGTGGCGCGGATGCAGCCCGCGTTGACAGACAGGCTGGTTTCCTGCAACACAGACGCAGCCACGACTGCCATGCCGCAGCCAGCACCACGCCAGCTCGCGCTGCGTCGCCGGCCTGCCCTGCACGAACGCACACGCGAGCACCCAGGCCAGGCGCAGTCTGATCTGGCCGGCTTGCAAGGCCTGGCCAGCCCACGCCCATGTTGCCTGAGACATCGCCCCCCGCAAAATGCATGCCAACGCAGCGCCGAGTCGCCGAGCTGAGGGGCTGGCAGGGCTCCTGCCTACATGACCTGATCGTCTCTCCTGGCATGCACATGCGCCCTGAATGTGCATCACAACGATGGCCATGGCAGAGTCGCGCCTGGTCGCCCAGGGAGGCCGGACGCGCGCAGCGGCAGCCCCGACTGGCGCGCCGCGCCCGACGTGTGCATGCGCAGCTGTGGGGGCAGGTAGCTGGCGCGCAGGCTGCTGCGCGCAGGGTCGCCGCCCGACGCGCGCGCAAAGCGCTCGGGCGCGACGGACATGGCCACGCTGTACGCCTCCGAGCCCCTGTTGGGCAGCGCGCACAGTGGGACTCAGGCAGCATGCAGTCCTGCAGGCGCCCTGTGCCCCAGCTGCACATGGCGGACACGCCTGACCCACGGGTGGCACATGCGGAGCTGTCTGCGCCAGTTGCAAGGCGCGCACGCCGTGTCGCAACACGCAGCAGCCAGTGCATAGTCACAAGCTTCACACTGGCTGCTGTGAGCTTGATGGGCCGATGTTTGCGCGCACGATGCGGCGAGCTCCAGTGGAAGCCTGCGGGGGCTGCTGATGAGCGGATAAGGGGGCGCTAAGATCTGGGGTAAGTGCGCATGCATAGGTTGACGATCAGAATCTCTTTGCAATTCACCATAACAGTCACGCTACGGGCGCCAACCGAATGCTGCCGCTTATGAGGGCTCTGGAACCATGCCCTGCGCAGGGCTGCAAGGCAGGCGCCGAGTCTGATGGGCGCGTAGGAGCCCGCGGCCGGCCGAGCGCGGCGCTGGGCGCCCCGCGCGCCCCGCGCGCCGCGCGGCCGCGCCTGGCGCTGCCGCGCATGTAGACAGCGCTGGAGCGCGCGCCTGACGCTGCCGCGCATGTAGGCGGCGCTCGAGCGCGTGCTGCAGGCGCCGTCGCTGGGGGCGCGGCGCGCGCGGTCGAAGGAGCCGCCGCCGCCGCCACGCGCGCCCGCGGCCCCTTCGCGAATGCCGCCCTGCAGCGCGGCTACCAGCGCCAGTCCGAGCTCCACCTCCTCGTCCGCGGCGCCCTAAACGGTAGGGCAGGGTTAGGTTAGGTTAGTGCCAGCCCCAGCTCCACCTCCTCGTCCGCGACGCCCTGCGCGCGTGCAGGATCCTGCCAAAGCCCTTCCGCGCAGTGCAGGGCCCTTCCAACGCCCTGCCGCGCAGTGCCGGCCGCCGCCATCGCACTGCTCTGAGCGTCGCTGGCGGATTTAAGGTCACCGTGCGCATGCCAACAGTCAGGCTGCGGGGCGGTGCCATTGAGCTCCGCTTTGCACCTCGCGCCAACAGCAAGCGCGTCTGCTGAGACTGCTCCGCGCGCCGGCGCGCGCCCCGGCCGCGGCTTTGCATGTAAGGCCCGGCGCGTGCCGCGCCTGCGGGTCGGCATCCCGGGCGCCCGCGCCGCCCTCGCCCGCCGCGGCGGCCGCGGCCGCGGCGGGCGCGGCCTGCGCCGCGCCGCGCATGGCGGGGTCGGCGTCTTGATCGGGCGCGTCCGCTTGCCGCGCGTCGTGGATGTCCCAGCCGGTGGCCTGGGGCAGCGCGCGATGCGTTTGCCTCGCGGTCCATGGCCTGACACGCAGCTGGAGGCCGTGCCAGCCGGCACAACAGCCAGGCGCACAGTCACCTGCACCAGAGTCATCGGCCGCCCCCCATCTCCCTCTCCGCCCACAGGCAGGTGGCAGCGAGCAACCCTACACATGCAACCTAGTACGTTGTATACAGAGCAGGTCCGACCAAGGGACACGCGCGCCTGGCTCGCAGCGTCCTGGCGCGCCGCGGCGGCCGCCTGGCTATCGCGGCCCTTGCGCACGGGGTCCAGCGTCTGCGCCTCGCCCTCCGCGAAGCGCCCGCCCGCCGCACGCGCCGCCAGCACCGCCGCGTACCTGCGCCCCAGCCGCTCGCGGCGATCAGCCGCCACTGCAGGCGCCCATCGACTGCTGCCCGGCCCCCTGCAAAGCCGCACGGGCTGAGCAGCCCTGGCTGGCTCACACAGGGCCTTATAGCTTGCCTTTTATTGTGTCACTCCGGCAAGCACGCTGGGCTGCCCTGCTACTTCGCCTGCGCCCCCTTGACCCGGACGCCGCAGCGGTAGCACCGGCGACTTTGGCGGGCGCCCGGCCTGCCCGTATGCGCCTGGGCGCGCCAGAGCGCCGAGGGCGCGCGCGCGCGTATGCAAAGCATGAGCTCGGGCCTAATGCTTGCTGCGGGGACCCTGCACGGGGTCCCAGTGTGGGGCAGGGCCGGCCGCGGGTGGGCCGCGCGCCGCGCGTTGGCGGCCGACGCCTCCCGCGCGGCGGGGCCGCCCACCGCGAGCGCCGAGCGGATGCCCAGGTGCGCCTGCAGCTCCGTGACCTCCAGCACGATCGTCACCTGGCGCACGCGCGTGTTTTGGACTGGTTGTGCACAGTCGTAAGTGCGGCCTCTCCATGCATGACATGTCACAGCTGCGGAGAGAGGGCCGCGGTTCTGATGACACGCAGTCCTCGCTTCTTGGTATGGCAGGGGGGTACGGGCTAGCAATGTATTCCGCTGTTCAGCGCAGGAGACAATGCCACAGAAACAAACAAGGCCTTGCATGTGGATGCATCCAGAAGGCATGGAGGACGCGCGCCAGAGCGTCCAGGCCGCCTTGCGTCAGGGGCACAGGGGCGGGCGGCGCCGCGGGCGCGGCGGCGGCGGCGGCGCTGGCGCCCGCATCTGCGGCGGCGGGCGCATGTGCGGCCTGGCCGGGCCCTAGCCCCGCAGCGAGCCCTGCCGGCGCGTGCGACGCCGCCGCCGGCCGCGGCGCGCGCAGGCCGCCCTGGAAGCCGCTCTCGGAGCCGCGCGGGCTGCCGGCGGTGCCGGAGCTGGAGTCGTCGTCCCAGGGGTCCGGCGGCAGGGCGCCGGGGTAGGCCCCGGCAGCGCCTCGCGCCTCGGGCGCGGCGCCGAGCGCTGCCGGGCCTGTGCAGCGTTGAGCTCAAGTTGTGGTGTGACTCCGTGCAACTGACTGTTGCGGTGCCCTCGTATGTGCATACAATACAAGCCTGCAAATGCCCAGTGCAGACATACCCGCTAGCAGAGTTAGAACTTAGCCATGACAAAGTGAGAGCAGCAGCTGCGCTGCAACACATTGTCATAGCGCTGCAGACAGTTTGGGATGATAGGCAGTCGCTACCTTTGCAGCTAAGTGGCAGAGGCCTTCATTGGGTCTAGGCGGGCCGCGCGGGCGCACCAGCACCGGCATGGTCCGCAGCAGCAGCGTTGTCGTGCCAAGCAGTGTCGCCCGCGCGGCCGGGCAGGGCGCCGCCCGCCTGGAACGATTCGCCTAGTTTGGGCAGCGCGCCGTGCGCCGCCTGCAGCGCCGGCTGGCCCAGCATCGACTTGGGCGTGCGGTCCTTGCCATCCTCGTCGAACACCTGCGGAGGTGGCGGGCGGCAGCAGAGCGTGCTGAGGTTTGTTTGGCCAGAGTATGTGCAGCGTCTCTGATATTAGGCCTTGTGCTGAACTCTTGTGCTGATCTTTGGTGCATGCATGCTCCTCCAGGCGCATGCAAAGACATTGAGAAAGACACGTGCCGAAACACTGCCATAAAACACTGTCTGGGTAAGCACACCCGGTGGTCTGGCCCGCCGTCTCTGCGCCCGTGATGCATGCGGCTAGCGCCGCGCTGTGAGGCGCGCATCGAGGCGCGTACGGACATGCGGCTGCTGGTGCCGGGCATGCGCGCCATGCTCTGAGACGCCAGCACTGCACGCAGCATGACCACTTTGTGAGAGTGCCGCGCAAGGCCTTGTGGCAGCAGAGCACAGGGATGCTGCGTGCGCACTGAGGCTCTGCTTTCTGTCAGCGCGCTGCGGCGACGCATACTTGTTGCTGCTCGGCGCCCCGTCCCTGCGCTCCATGGCGGTCGGCTGCGGCGCTCTACCTCGACACCGGGAACGCCTGCAGCCGGCACAGCTACCCTGCCCCTCCTTCAACCCTCCTGCCATCGGCCGTGAAAAGTTGTGAGGCCGAGTAGTACGCCTGGCAGCTAGCGCACAGCGAAGGCGAGGAGGCGAGGACAGCCAGAATGCAGGGCGCCCTGAGCGGCTTACGTTTGTCGGCGTGCAGCACAAGCTACAGCCCGTGCGCGCCGCCGCTGCCGCGCATGGCGCGTGCAGGCCGCGCGTGCGGGGTACGGATAGAGTGCGTCAGCTCGGAGATGGAGGCGGGCACCGCGGAGAGCACCAGCGGCGCTGGCTCGCGGGCAGCGGAGCCGCGGCCCCCTTCGCTGGCAGCACCTAGGCGCGTTTGCTGACGTGCTTGCTTGATACAGTGCTGGGCTGGGCAGTGCTAGGACCAGAGTGCGCGGCCTGGGGCGCCAGCGCTGCCGCGCTCCGACAGATCTGCGAGCATGTGAGGAGATCGGGTAACAGGGGGGGTCCGGCGCGCAGGGGCCTGCGCCGGACGACCAGCAAGGCCGGCGTGGTCATGGTGGAGGACATCTCGGCCAGCGTGCATGCCATCATCCTCGCCGGGGGGCCGGCCGATAACCCGCTGGCCCGGTACAGGGCTATGCCGTCTGTCGAGCTGGGTGCGGAGCCCACATGACTCACATGCTGCTGGCGGGCGCAAAGTGCGCAGCAGCCCGGTGCCTGCTCGCGCAAGGTATCTGGGCGCCCGGGGGCGGCGCGTCGCGCCGTGAGAGCGTGACGGCTGGCTATGCGCGGCAGGCTGCAACACGCAGCTGATCGACGTGACGATTAGCAACTGCATCCGCTCGGGCATAAACAAGCTGTGCGCGGCCCGCTCGCCCGCCCGCCGGCTTGTGTTTGAACGCGGTACACTGTCGGTCGTGAGCCAGCGTGCGCTGCCGGTGAAGACAGACATGGCGCGCCAGCTGCGCCTGCTCTCCACGCTTGCTGCGAGGGCGGCGCCGCTGCTGCAGCAGCAGCGCCCGGCCGTCTTCACACACGCGCCCCGTCCCTCCCCGCACTGCAGGCGGGTCAGGCGCCCTAACCCTACCCTAACCTGCGCGCGGCGCCCGCAGGAACGTGCTGACGCAGTTCAACTCGCACATGCTCAACACGCACTTGACCAACGCGTACCCGCCCGCGGTGCTGGGCGGGCCCGCGCGCACGGGCTTCGTGGACGTGCTGGCCTGCCACCAGACGCCGCAGTTCTCGTCCTGGTGCGCGCCGTCCAGGGGACCCACATAGGGCGGGTCTGGCTGGGGGGCGCCGCGGGTGGGAGGGCGCCGCAGTTCTCGTCCTGGTCCGCCCCGCCCGAGGGGGGCCCATGAGGCGCGCGCGGCTGGGGGGCGTTGCGGTTGGGAGGGGCGCCGCAGTTTTCGTCCTGGTTCGCCGCTCGGGGGACCACACGGGGCGGGCCTGGCTCGGATGCGTGCGGGTGGGGGGCACACGGAGGAGCGGGCGCGCGAGGAGGCTGCTGCGGATGCGCAGGTACCGGGGCTCGGCGGACGCGGTGCGGCGCAACCTGCCCGTGGTGCTGGAGCCCTACCGCGGCACCGCGGTCCCCGACGACCTGCTCATCCTGTCCGGCCAGGCGCTCTACCGCATGGTGCGCCGCCCGCCGCGCCCGGCCGCTCAGCAGGGCCCAAGCCTGGCGTCCGCTGCGGCTGAAAGTGTCAGCCGTAGTGATGCGGGATCCCTGACGCAGCACCCTGCTTCACGTCCACACCATGCCGTCAGCGGGAGCTGCATGCGCGCGTTGGCGCGGCGCGGCCGGCCTCGTATGCAGGCCCGGTGCGGCAGCGCGCGAAGCGGCGAGCGCGCGCCGCGCGCGCAGGACTACGGGCAGCTCATCCGCACGCACCGGGAGGCGGACGCGGACATCACCATCTGCACCAACAGCGTCGGCTGGGAGATGGCGCCGCGGCGCGGCCTCGCGCGCGTCAACCCTGACACCGGTGCGCGGCCGCCGCGCGCTGGGCGCCGGGCGCGCGCTGGCCACGGGCGTGCTGTGGGCGGCTCGTTGCACGGGCCGGCGAGCTTGTGCACGGCGAGTGACACGAGTGTGTCGGGGCTGCGAGGTTTAAACGCGTGCTAGCAGGCTTATGCAAGCGGGGGGCTGGACTGCCGAATGAGGCTGTAGGTGGCCGTGTGGTGGCGTGGAGCAGACAAACTCTTTATTGCGGCTCCTACCTGGCGCGCCCGGGCGGAGGCGCGCGGACATATGCGCGGAACCGCCGGTCTGAAAGCTGCGGAACGTGAGCAGGAAACCAGACCACACAGGGCGCTGATCCCTGTCCGGGGTAGGGTCTGCGTGTCGGAGCTGTAGGGTGTGCAAGGGGGGGAGGCACGGACGGCAGGCGTGGTGGAGAGCTTTGTGGAGAAGCCGACGGGCGACCGGCTGGAGATGCTGGCGCACGCGAGCAAGCACGCGACGCCCGAGTTCCCCTTCGAGGCCAGCATGGGCATCTACGTGTTCAAGTGCGCCCGCGCATATTTCCAGCTGCATATGTCCAGCTTCAGCGCCAGGCGCAATGCCGTGCATGCTGCCATGGTGGACAGTGCACCTGTGTGAACGGCTCGGGCGGCGGCCCGGCGCGCGGAGGCGAGCGGGCGGCAGCGTGAGGCCGAGTGTGTGTATCGTGCGTGGTGGAGCTGCGGCGCCTGCCGCGGCGGTGGCGCTGAGGCGCGCGCGCGCGGCGGGCGCCAGGCGCAAGGCGCTCGTGGCGCTGCTGGCGGGCCAGGAGGACCACTACGGCAATGACTCGGGGCCCGACACGCACTTCGGGCACGACGTCATCCCGCACGCGCTGCGCGACGGCATGCGCGTGGTGGCGCACCACTTTGGCGGCTACTTCCGGGTGCCGCCCGCTGGCCCGCGCTCCTCCTGTAACGTTTGACCCCCCTGTGTGGTTGCGCGCCCCGTGGGCACCCTGGTGCGCAGGCCAAGGGTGCCGCCCGCGAGGCCGTGCATGGCGGCGTGGGCCTGTTACCTCACTTCTCTGCAGTCTGGGAGCTGTGCGCCCTGCACGAGGCGCCCCCGGGCCTGCCGCTTCCCCGTCCTGCAGCCAGGCCAGCGCGCCTGAGCGCATTCGGCGGGGCGCGCGCGCAGGACGTGCTGACGCTGCGCGACCTGTACGAGGTCAACCTGGGCCTGGCGCGCCCGGACTCGCCCATCGCGTTCTATGATGTGGAGAAGGGCATCGTCAGCGCGGCGCCCGTGCGGCCGCCGTCCATCGTGCACAACTGCGACATCGAGCACAGCCTGGTCGGCGAGGGCTCGCTGCTCAACGTGCGGCGCGCCGCACTCTCCCCGCGCTGTCCGCCACCCGCGCTGTGAACACGCGCTTGGAGCGGCACGACTGTTGCCGCTGCGCAATTTTGCGTGTGGCAAGCATGTAATGAAGCGCAACCCCCAGTCGATGCATGTCCGTCAGCGTGGGCTTTATACTCGGGGTGTGCGCTCCGCGCACCATGTGCTTCATGCTCTTGTGGCTCTTTGGCCGCGCTGCTGGGGCTGAATTGGGTGGGGTGTGGGTAGGGCTGATTAGGGTGCAGGACATGGCGGTGTCGCCTGTGACGGTCTGCCAGAGAGTGACAGGGGCGACAGGCCGCGCGCGCAGGGGTCCACGATAAAAGGCTGCGTGATCGGGAACAACATCTACGTCGGCGACGGCTGCACGCTCGAGGACTCGCTGCTGTGTAGCAGCGATTTCTACACCAACGACGCCTCGCGCGCCGCCTCGCGCGCCAAGGGCGAGGCGGTCCTGGGCGTCGGTGCGCGCTCCCAAGCTGTCTGGGGATCGTCTGATCTGCCTGAACTGTCACGGCAGTTTCGAGCAAGGTGGCTCCAGCCGCGAGCGGTGCAGCCGTTTCTTGCGGCCGTGTCGGCCTACCCCGCCCCGTTCAACGGCTCCTGTGCGCGTGGCGGGCGTGCGCGCCCGCCCCGGGGGGGGGGGGGGGGGGGGGGTCCGGGGGGCG
>JAABUU010000784.1_pt1 | contig 65027 bp, 63 predicted proteins | sample 5559301 | NCBI WGS metagenome assembly JAABUU01 (sample SAMN10711884, study PRJNA513360) | rock metagenome | isolation source: Antarctica rocks | place: Antarctica: Victoria Land, Richard Nunatak white
TAGAGATGGCAGTGGGGTTTCGACGGGGGATGGGGATAGGTTGGGGGGGGAAGGGGAATGTATGAGGATGGAAAGGTGTGGAATGGGGAGTAGGTGGTACGATAGGTATTGGTTAAAGTAATCGTACAAAGTAAACATTACCTCTGGCAATCCCTGGCCCTCTCAATAGCGCTGTCGTCTAGCGACGGGGGGGTATATCTAATCATGCATCCATCTATTCCTTCACCCTCACATCCAGCAGAAGCAGACCCCATCGCTCACGCTTACATACAAAGCTATTATAGACAAGACAGCGACAGCATCAATGCAACACGCTCGTCCTCCACCGCTCAATCATATCCCTCTGGCCCTTCTCCATATCCATTATTCCCCCCAACACCATCGGATGCGGTACCATTCTGCCTCCCGCATAACCTCCATTCATCCCTGGCCCATAAGCCGGCGCTCCCGCATTCATCGCTCCCATCGCTCCACCCATTCCTGGCCCAAAGCCACTCAACAACGCCAAATTCCCCGAACTAGCCCGCTTGTTCACATCCTGCGCCCAGGCCGTATTCCTCGTCTTTGGCGCCATTGGCACCTCTCCCCTGCTCACGGTGTGGGAAGCGCCAGCTGCGGGGTGGGCTTGTAAAAGATCAGCCATGCTTGTGCGGCGGGAATTCACGCCTGGGCGCGCTGGTTTATTAGTAGCAGTGACGGCGTTGGCGGTTTCACGCTCAGCTTGCAAGCGTTTGCGGCGTTGGCCTAGGGTTTCTTCTTCGCCATTTGTAGGGGGGAATTCGGTGGGTGGAGTGGGGACGCCGAGCTGGGACATGACTTCGCTAGTGAAATCTCCGCTAATGGGCCGGGTTCCTCGGACAACTGAGGGGGACGTGGCGGTTTTCAGGCGTTTGAGACGTTGGCCGAGGGTTTCACCCTCCACGTCCGGAATGATTTCGAGGGATGCCAGGGGCTCTGTGGAGAAGCCCGGGAGGTCGAGCGTATAGGTACTCATGCGCTTGGCAAGTTCCGCCTCCCGGGGAAGAGCCTCCTCACCACGGAGCCTAGCGCGACGGCGAGAGAGGGGCTCGTTGTCTTCCATGTCTCTGCGGGCTATAAGACCCAAAGGCCTATCTTCATCATAGCGGGCTCTACTGTTGATCTTGCTACTTGGAAACAACACGCCCAAGGGAACGTCTTCGTCGTCTTCGTTTCCAGCACCAGCTTGATGGGTACCAGGAGGTTCCCAGGCAAGCTTTATATGCTTTTGCTGCCTAGATCGTTTTTCGATTTGGGCGACAGCGTCGAGTTCCAGCAAACTGGAGTGCATCCCGTTAGGGTAGGCAGTTGCGGCGGTGCGAGTGCGGGTTTTGAGTTGTTGTTTGCGGAGCTGAAGTTCGGCGAGGAGGGTAGTTGGTTGACCATTGAGGTTCTCGAGGTTGTCTTGGAGGTCATTGTCGAACTCTTCTTGGGCGTCATGGAATTCGGCATCCTCATCAGCTATCTCTCCTGCCTCGTCATATATTGCATCCTCATGCTGGACCTGCAGTGGAGTGTCTTCGGGATGCATAGCTGCTGCTTCGGCTTCATCCTGAAGGTTGTGGTTGTCAAGCTCTGGAGCACTGCTCTTTCTCTTACCAAAGTTGCCCAAGCTCAACAAGCTACTGTTCCGCTTCTTCCCATCGTCCAGCATGTTTGATGAGCTGTTCCGTTTCAGAATGTTCAACGAGCTCCTCCTCCTTCTCTGCTCTGGCCTCTCTAGTGGCACTATGCTATCTCTTGTCCTTGCAATACTTCTTCCGTAAACCTCTGGACCTGCATGACCAGCAATAGGGTGGTCAGTGAAAGCGGACACCGGTGCATATGCCGACGCGTCCAGGATGCTATCTAACGTCGCAACCGCTGAATCCCCTATGAGCTCCACATCCTGTTGAGCAGCTGGATAGTCAAAGAATGCACTGGCCCTTAGCTGTGGCGGTACATCTGCCACACTCTTCCTATTTTCCGGTTCCTTGCGCGGGGATCTGCCATCCTCAGCATGTTCAAGCTCTCCGTCATCTCCTTCTAGGACGTTCGGCAACCATGCGGCTGATTTGCGCGCATCGCCAGGTAAGCCACCTAAGATCTCCGACCGTCGCCTATTCCTTTGTGAAGCAGTTGGTAGCTTTGATAACTTCTGGGGTAAGTTCAGTATCATCGGTACAGGCGCTGGGTAGTATATCATGTTCTCGTCAGGAGGGGGTTCAACGTAAGACTTCGGTCTAGGATCCAAGTAAGACTTGGGTCTAGGTCTGGCAGGTGGCATCAGGGGATTGGAGGTCGTTCGGTTCCTGGTCGTATCCTTCGGAACAAGCGGATCCTCTGGATGAGTAGTAATGTGCACGCCATCAAAGTCTTCGAAAAGCCCATTGGTCTGGTGGTAGGGATCCGTGGAAGCGGCTGTCGTGGGACGTTCCGGCACGCCGTTTGTTTGCTCAGCTACTTCATGCTGTGCAACTCGGGATTCTTGCGAAACATTGCCATTTTCTACTGTATTTCCCTCATCATTCGTTATCCGCAGTACCTTCGGCAGAGGTCTTAGAGGAGCTATTATTGGGAGGAAGCCATCTGAGCCCGGAGGTTCGAGTGGTGCGCCTGTGCGCTCAGGCTCAAGTACTCCCGTGAGACGAGACGCTTGCGAAGTAGACCTTCCCTTGACCGAATTGTGCTGTGACCATGACCCAGAACGTATCGAGCTTCTTGGGGAAGCAAAGTATCCCGCCGGGGAGAATCCACCCGCTCTCGCTAAGTTGTTCATATCCACGAGCGAATTCGAGGTGTGGGAACCTTGACCGTAGGAAAATTGACGGGTCGCCGGAGGTGGAGCAGCTTCTTCTTCAACATGCTTGTTCATCAAAGAAGATCTTCTGCTCTCCGATTTCCGTTGCTCCATCGTGAGCTTTCTCACCTCTTCGCCAATGTCCGAGGACATGCTCAGTCGTTCGGCACTTTGCTCCAATCGCTCAATGTTCCCCACGTATGCTCCTCGTAACGACTGCAAATCGGGCGTTGGATGTCGTAGTGGAACAGAAGAAGCGTTCGAAACATTTCTTGATCGAGGAGAGATAACTTCTAGGTCGGAAAAGGACTGGTGTAGAGCCATGGCTTCGTGATTGTTCGAGGGTGATGCAGAGACGTGGGAGTACTCAGAGTCGGACATGGCATCGTGCTCACCCTGGGCGATAGGACTATAAGCCATGGTAGGCGGAGAATCGCCCTGTCTTCCGCGAGCGAACTCGCAAATTGAGGTTATCGGCGTGGAAATCTTTTGAAGTTGGCCGTTTCTGTACGTAGTCACTATTTACACTATTTTTAGTACAACCTCTTGCGATTTGCCGCACCGTTTTTCCCGTCGGGTCGCACGCCGGATTCGACTATATATGAATATAACATACCAGGAGTAGGGAATCTTTTTACGAACCCAAGACTTCAGCCTAGAATTGATCCACTATCGACTGTAATTCCCAGAAGGAATCTTGACTGTGTAACATAAGGTAAGACGATTTCGCATGGCAATCCACTAGTATCCTAGGCGACAACTTATGCGACGAAGATGATTAGGGGGTCATGGCAATTGGCAAAGCTCACTTGGTTCCTGAAAGAGAGGACCAAAGTACGAGTACCTACCTAGTATGCTTCAGGGGTGAGGACTATCCAAATCAAACAACATCTACGTTGGGAGCTTCCTGCGAATGCACTTGAACAAGACTCGGTTTGAGACTGAATCGACATCCCCTGTCGTCGTCGACGGGCAAGCCAGTTGATATTTTCGACAAGGCGTGTAACCTACAATCTTCAGGCAATGTCAATCAACTGCGTCCTAAGGGCAATACAGCCGACGTCACTTAGGCTACGGGCAACCAAGCTGTCAGATGCCAGCCTCGCGATATTGTGCCACCTTCCAGCATATATCTTTCAGCTTTGTCATTGTCGTGCTTAAGGCATATTATGCCCGTTTCACCCTTTTGTCCATTCCCCATCTCTTCATTTGGCAGCTGTAAAGTTGCCCGTTCCTTTCAGAGTTTTCTTTTTCAACGACTCGTCAACTTCAATACAAGAGATGCCGTTCCTAAATTTGTCCTTGCCTAACATGACGCTCAGGCGAGCTCTTGCAGTACTGCTGATTACAGATGTATCTCTTAGTATTGCGGGTGCCCAAGACAATGCTACTAAATCATCTTGCGCGCTTTCTCCAGTACAGATTACAGAGGCCGGTATCAGTGCTACACTTGCAACCAACGTGAAGAATGCTTGCAACTTTGAGCGCTCCGTGTGGGCCAACGGTTCAGTAACCTTCGACGACTTCTATCATGTTCCCAGCTATACCTCGAACGCGCCTGCAGGAACGCTGTTAAAGCTGCAGCAAGACGCCAATACCTCGGCATACACCCTGCCACCAAACACTGCCTTATCTCGGATCATGTTTCTCTCCAAAAATTTCAACGGTTCCACAGTACCTGCTTCAGCATATGTGCTTTGGCCTTTTGCGCCTCGGATACGACCAGACGGATATCCAATAGTTGCCTGGGCACATGGAACAAGTGGTCTCTTTAGCGAGTGCGCTCCTTCGCATTACAAGACTCTCAGTTACGAGTTTGCTGCTCCCTACGAATTGGCACTACAAGGCTATGTGGTGGTAGCGCCAGATTATGCTGGTCTTGGTGTCTATGAGGACACTTTTGCAAAGCCTGTGGTACACCAATATGCTGCGGGTCGTGCTCAAGCGAACGACATTTTCTATTCGGTACAAGCAGCACAGTCAGCGTTCAAGGAATTATCAAAGCATTTTGTTGTGATGGGACATTCCCAGGGTGGGGCTGTAGCTTGGGCTGCTGCTGAACGACAGGCTATCGAGCCTGTTGATGGTTACTTAGGGGCTGTCGCGGGTTCGCCGGTTACTCGCTGGCTTGACCTTGCAGCTCCTGGAGGCATTGCTTCAACAGTGGTCGGGACTTTTCTATTCCGTGGAATGGCTAGCATTTTCCCGCAACTCAAGGAAAACGATATCTTCACCACTAATGGAGCCAAGCGCTACGCGTTGATCTCCGAGATCCAAGGCTTCAATGGTGTTGCGTCCGAGCTATTTTTTGATGTCAATATTGTTCAAGCCAACTGGACGCAAAATCGCTACGTTCAGGCCTTTCAAGATTTGACTGCCAATGGCGGCAGAAGAATTTCAGGGCCCTTGCTGGTCATTCAAGGTGGATCAGATCCCACTGTCCCGCCGCAGACAACGACCAAGGCAGTGAACAAAACCTGCGACTCCTTTCCGGATACGCAATTACAATATGTCACATACACTGGAGTAACTCATGTACCAGTAATGTTCGCCTCGCAACGTCTGTGGTTGGAATGGATAGCAGAGCGTTTCGCGGGCGCTCATGCTGAAAAGAGCTGCCATAGCTCTGTAGTCTCTAGTGCAAGGCCATACAAGTCGTACCAACAGGACTTCAACTGGATCATTGCACCAGTAACTCAACCTTATCAGTTGGCCTGACCACAGCATAGCAAATGTCGTTGCTGGCAGTAGGCGAACTAAGTGCGCATATATCGTACTATACATCATACCCTTATAGGCATATATATATATAGAGTGATGGATGAATAGTTGAGCTGGACGGTAGAACCATAAAGGCTGAGATCAGCAAAAGATTTAATAGTTCAAACTTGTTCCTGACCAGACTGACCAGACCAGGATGAACTCTCGGAAACAAAATCCTCTATTCAGTCAATCCATTCTTCTACTCAGTCCGAGGGCGAGAACCTTCAGCATGATCACAGTACCCTATTGAACTCCCCAGCCTTGACCCACCACAAGGGTTAAAAGCAGTTGGTACTATTCAGACTAGTTTCGTATAATTTAATTGCACCCATTTCCGGATTGAGTACAATATCTAAGCTCCAGAGAATTCAATGATTGAGATTGTAATCACATAGTAGAAGTCATAAATCTGAGCCCGAAGGTGTAGCCTTATATGAAACATTCAAGCGTTCCAGCAGGCCAGGTACAGTATCAAAAGTTGTAATTGTGACCACTATGCGACGCAGAACCCCATACTGTGACAGGATCGACTAAACGTTGTAAAAGCTCTTGAGTGAGCTTGAAAGATCGTGGTGGCCACGATTAAGTCAGTTTCATTGGATTTCGCTTAATCTGCTAACACATACGAAACTGACGGGACCTCGCTCTGTTTATCCATCGCGGTAATAGATCAACCCCACGACTGTTGTCGTTGGCCCAAAATGCCGCACTTCGCCATGGCTGGCCGCAGTGACGGCGATGGCGACGAATCTTCAGGATCTGATCACAGGCACAAGCGGCGCAAGATGGGTCAGGAAAGCAAAGCCCATGGCGTTGCTGCAGCCTCGCCTTCAGCGCCCAACTCCTTTGCGGCCAAAATGATGGCAAAGATGGGTTACGTAGAGGGTCAAGGGCTTGGGGCAACTGGTCGTGGGAGACTGGCTCCGATAGAAACACAATTGCGGCCGCAAGGAGCAGGGTTAGGTGCTGTTAAAGAGAAGACGAAGCAGGCAAAGGAGGAAGAAAAGCGAGAGGCCGCGTTTCGAGGAGAGTTTTTGCAAGACTCATCTGAAGAGGAGGAGAAGAGGCGCAAAGAATCGAAGAAGAAGCGGATGTCAGGAGTCTCGAGCGGAACGAGCACACCAGGAGGGAGACCGAAGCTGAAATACCGTACAGCAACCGAGATCGAAGCTGCAGCGGATGGTTTGCAAGTGCCTAATGTCCTGAAGTCTATCATAGACGCTACAGGATCGGAGATGAAGCTGCTCACATCGGCTGCGGGACTCATGGCCTCCCATGGCTCCATGGTACGAAGCGAGACAGAAGCTATGAAAATCGCTCGCAGAGCGCGCAGGGACCTAGAAGCCTTCGCGGATGAATGGAATGGATTATCCGAACGCAGGAAATTTTTCGAATTGCAAGAGATACAACTCGTACAGGAAATTGATGAAGGAGAAGCGAGTGTTCGTGGACTTGAGGGTATGATTGGTGCCATACAGGAGCTGCAACGGCTAACGCTCGACTGTTCTGACGCTAATACCGCCTCCTCCTTATGGGAAGAACTTACGCCGAAGCTGGAGGCTATGGAATTTGAGTTCAAGGACAACATCGATGCTATCGCGTTGCAAGAAGTCGCTGTTGCGGCAATACATCCTCTTTTCAAAGCTGCGATGCAGGAATGGGACCCACTGCAGCAACCCATACATGTGGGGATATATATTCAAAGACTAAGACAGATTCTGGGAATCAGACTAGAGTCGACTAGTAATGCGGTGGCTTTGCAACGCGGTATTGAGCATTTCAAAGCGCAAAGCAAGTCAACGACACCCTACGAAACTATGATATACACCCTCTGGCTGCCTCAGATTAGATCGACCATCACGAACGACTGGGATGTGTATGACCCAAATCCTCTGATTTCCGTCATTGAAGCGTGGCGATCCATCTTACCTCCCTTTATCCTGGCAAATGTCATCGATCAGCTCGTCGTTCAACGGCTCACTCATGCTGTAGCCGCCTGGAAACCCCAAGGCAGTCACAAGCGCAGTCGACACGTTCAGCCCCCTCACGTCTGGCTGTTCCCCTGGCTTCAATACCTGGATGAACAGCACACTGACCCGAAAAGCACTACCGGTCTCCTTGCGGATGTAAAGAGGAAGTTTAAAGTTGTCCTGTCAACCTGGGATCTTGCCAGCGGTATACCTCCAGGACTCCATAATTGGCGTTCTGTTCTACATTCCGAACTGTCATCCCTTCTTGTCCGCCACTTGCTCCCACGACTTGCCCTTCATCTAGCTGACAGACTTGTAATCGATCCTTCCGATCAAGATCTCAGTCCTCTTGAACAGGCTCTTCAGTGGACCGCCTTCTTCCCCGTCAGCACAATTACTCAGCTCTTGACCGTAGAGTTCTTCCCGAAGTGGCACTTGACCCTCCACCTCTGGCTTACATCTTCGCCTAACTATGACGAAATTCGCGAATGGTTCCTCTGGTGGAAGGAACAGCTACCCGCTGAACTTAACGAGCTCCCTAGCATCGCAGTGGAATGGACCAAAGGCCTTGAGACCATAACTCTGGCTCTTGACCTTGGTGCTGACGCAGCTGAGCACCTGCCGCCTCCAACTGCAGGCCCAGCTCCGCCAATTGTGCCAGCCACTCCTCGTTCCACTGCGCCCACATCCAAGGTGTCTGCGATCCATGAAGCCCCTACTACTTTTAGAGATGTGGTAGAAGAGTGGTCTACCGAGCAAGGTCTTATCATGATGCCGTTGCGCGAAGCAGATTCACAGACAGGCTTGCCCTTGTTCCGTATAACTGCAAGTGCAAGTGGCCGAGGTGGTGTGGTTGTTTATCTCAAAGGCGATGTTGTCTGGGCACGAAGTAGCGCATCGAAAACTTTTGAAGGTAAACTCTTTGTGCCGGTAGGTTTAGATGATGCGTTGGTTGTAAGGGCAGAAGGGAAATAGAGGACTATTATAAGGGACGAGCTCGTGTCTATGGAGTCCGCAGTTTTAGCCGCTCCTGAAGCTGTCTCAAAAGCCGATCTTTCAAGAACAAGCGTCTCTGGCGGATCGTGACTATTTCATATAGTTCCAGAAGAACCCATTGACAGCCTTCGGTTACAGCATCACTAACGTAGAATGCGAAGGCCCGATGGATTGAAAGCAGTGCACGGTGGTCAGAACTTGGCGTCAAGGTCAGTTTGACTGTTGGAGTGCCATCACTTGAACATTCTACTCGGAACGGCGAGTGACTGACATCTCATTCATGTTAGGTGGTCTTCTTGACTCTCAAATACTCCACAACGCCCTGGTCACATGGAACTGACCTTTGGCTACACACTACAACTTCGGAGCTGCGCTGCACTGACTTGCGGTAGGTATGAGCCCTTTTACTGTCTCAAGCGATTTTATGTCTTTATCGTCGAGAAGGGGTAGCTTTCTCAGGAACCGCTGAGAAACAAGTTAGGTTGCTACGAATCGACTGCCTGCAGCTACTTGATACAGTATCTCTAATGCTCTTTAAGATCGTGTTACCCTTTGTAGTATGATACTTGAAACGCAGATACCTGCACCGCACTTCTACCCTTTATGGCGGCTTTTATAAAGACGAGGCTGGAATAGGCAATTCATGGATTTTGAAATTCCAAGTTTAACCCTCAAACAGACTACCGAGACAATCAAACCCTTTCTCATTTGGATTTCCAACTGCTTTCAGAATCATGAGCCGAACCACTAGCAAGACCCTGGTGGATCAAACGTTTACATTTGGTCGAAGTTGCGACAGCGCTCTATCGGATCCCGTGACTTCTGATTTCTCTCGATTACTATGTTCTTATTGTTCGGAAGAACATTACCAGAAGCTGCGTTGTTCGAAGTTAAAGAAACCACGATAACAGCATTGTTGGACCTATACCGATGACTAGGTCTGTAGCGGAAGGCGATACAGAAGCTGATCTTCCTGAGGTCGACCACCAATCTCATATAACGCAAATCTTCAATCCACACTTTCTCAACAAGTCATGTCCTACCAAGCAACTACACGACTTGCCACGGGGCCGAACAACAACAATCTTGGAACGGTTCCGATCCTACGCCCCCCCAAAATCCCACCTGGTCCCTACTTCCATAACGGAGCTGCCCACGGGACGATAAAACATTCTTGGATGACCGAAAATGATCCTCATCTCACTTTCTCTGATCTCGAGATCAAATCTTGTTTACTTCTAGCACCAGAACATTCCCAAGGCGATTTTCGCCTTTGGCTGAGCGCAGCAATAACCAAGCACTGCAGCTACCGATCAATCTACAACCGAAATCCTCTCGCTAAGGCCTTGTTCACGCAGACTATAGCGGAATTCACAGGAGCTTTACGCTGGATGATCAATGCTAATACCGATTTCGCCGAAGGAGAGGAAGAGCTGAAAGAGAAGGAGCTGGAGCTATCGATCGAAGCTTTTGCAGCTGATCCACGATTATTTGATGCAAGCCTTGAGGCGAACGGGTGTCTCTTAGAAGAGCTATTCATCATTTGGCCTGAACTTCCTAATACCGGGGGAATCACGGCAACCAAGGATGAGATCGTACAGGTCAAGCGGCTGTTCTGCGCCGAGTTCATAGATCTTGGCATAATGGCTGATATGATCCTCCACGTCCGGTCACTCACACATACGGAATCCAGAAAGCTAGAACGACTGAAATACCAGGCGATCCGATTCATGGAAACGGCGTACGTCGAAGCTGAGAATGAGACATGATCAAGGGCATAAGTAGATGGAAACACAACGATTTCACAGAATGAGCTCGGATCCATGCTGTTGGCGATGCTTAAGCATTGAACTGTACGAATGAACATGTGAGTCCCGGCAACATTGCTTGAGTGGAAATCGGAGGTAGAACCATTTGCCATTGACCGACCACGAACTCATCCAACGAACCTGTGTGTACTGACCTTCTTTGACCCTCCGTATTGAGTGTATAAATCCATAGACGCTTTTGATAAGCAGGCTGTAGATTCGAATGAAGCTCTAGACAGCGAACCTATGCAAGCACTTGGTAGTACTGAAACCTCATCTATCAACGTAAAGACCATCGCTTTCTGTTCAATCTACAGTGCAAATCGAACGAGGGGTAAACTGTCAATTCAATATAAGAAGCTTGGTACTCTACCCTACGATCAACTTACTGGCCACCCGAGACGGGCGATGTGAGGAAGGGCCTATACAGTAATGTAAGTGACGGGATCGCATTAATAGATTAGCATAGCAACCCCTGGTGTTGAAGAGTCGTAGATTGAAATACTTTGAAAGAGAGATAAAGCATCAAACAGATGCTTGTCTGACTGATAGAAGACCTTTTCAGCATCAAGCTCGGTTGCACCTTCTGAAGTTCTGAGACTGCACTGTAAAAGAGTAGCGAGTGCTTGGCAGGGGCGGTTTCAGAACCGCCCCTGTTGACAGCCGAATAAAACCGAACAAAACGGTTACAGTACATACCCGGAACCGTTAGTCTCGGCCGCGATGTGATAGTGATTGTTTGGTGCCTGCGTGCCTGCCCATCGTTCACTAAGGTACAGTAGCCAATGGATTTGATGCTCGCAGCTCAACCCTTTCAGACGTAACCTAAAGTCAGATGTTGAGCTTTGAACGTCCCCTTTTATGGTGGGAAAAGGAGGAAAACAGTCAACAAGCCTTTCACCATGTGCTTCCACTTTTTCTCCATCGGCACTTGATGCAGCATGCTGCACTGTCCCTTGACACAACAAACACTGAAAACCCCTTCAACTCAGCGGTCCCCACTGGATGATTCTACCTCACTGCAGAAATGCTGGTGCTCGTTGATGAAGGTCCAACAATGAGACTGAGACTCATTGTATCATTCTGACTTAGGGCACAAAGACAGTTGGCTGAGTCAATTCCTTTGTCTCATAGCTTTTCACTTAGAGAGTATCTACATCTCAGACGCTCAAAGGTGCCTGTGCTTCTATACCGACTTCAGACGACCTGCAACAGTGATATAACGAATATTGAGCAATACCCAATCCATTTTCGACCAACTGAGAGAACCACTGGTTACAAGCAATTCCGATTCAACCATGGACAATCGCCGCATGTCACTGCGACCATCACACCTCGGACATACCGATGACATGTCAGACATAGAGGCCAACGACGGATCTAATCCGTCGTCAAAGCTCCTACAAGATCTATTGCGCGAAAAGAAGGCGCAGTCGCGCAAGGTAGAAAAAGCCCATAATCCGAATCCTCGTCCAGGCCTTGGGCGAAACAACAGCTTGCCTCTTCGAGAGGCTCAAAGTTCTCCAATACCATCTGCTGCTAATAGAGATTTCTCTGCAACTCATGGCCGCCGGACCAGCCATTTTGGACGAATGGACAGTTTGACACCGAAAGAATGGGGGATCCGCGAGTTAGATGAGGTAAGTGAGACTGGACTGACTTATGGAAAATGGCATGCTAACATTCAACAGCAATTTGCGAAACTGAACAAGGAGAATTTCGATTTGAAGCTCGAAGTGTCACAGCGCCGTAAGCGTCAAGAAATCCTGAATGCGAAGTTGGAGAGGTTGCCTACGCTGGAGGCTAATAATGGGGAACTTCAATCGATCAATGACGCTCTACTTCGCGAACTTCAGAAACGTGATCAGGCGATAAAAGAGGCTGTGGAGCTTATCTGTGAGCTGGAAGGGAAGCTTGAGGCAGCAGATTCGTCAAAGGACGACCAAGGGCCATACAGTCCGCACTCAGATCTAAATTCTCCCGCTTCGAATGAGACTCAGGATATACCCAGCTCGCCCCCACTTGACGCAAAGAGTTCAGCTTCCCCCCATCCAGACCCATATATTGAAGACGAGGACGATGAAATTACCGATCTTCCATCCACTCATCCTACTAGTACATCTCGGCTTGATAGTGCCTGTACAATAGAGCCCTTTACGTCAGCACAAAAGACACCTTCGTTCATTCGGGATAAAAAGCGAAGCACCAGAGCCTTGCGCGGCTTGTACCTGAACAACGAAAGCTTCAACAGCAATCTGAGCTTAGTCTCGCTGGCTCGACCAAACAGCATCTTTGGAAGAGATGACCTCCAGGGAGAGACAGATGCAGACTCCTATGCGCTCAATTCTCCTAGACTAAGTGTACTTAGCGAGAGCAGCTTTCTGAGTGTTTATGGAAAACAGAAAGACTCGGATCAGGCTTCGGATGGCCAGGAGGAGGACCAACCCGGATTTCCCTTGTCAGGAAATTCCAATCGTACTCTACATCCTACTCATGGTGGTGCAAGATTACAAGATCAGATTGACGAGCGGAACAAGCCGTCTACGCCGAGTAGAAATTTTACGAGAGGTGGACCGAAAGACCCTTTTACATCAATAGGGAAAGTCCTGCACGACGCGCCGAGCCGGCGTCAAAAGCAGCATCAGCGGAGTCTCGATCAAGATCATGAGGATTTGTCTCTGCACAATGGTGGCCATACTCTGCTCAAGATGCCATCACTAGGTGGACCGATCTTCGGTGGTGATGTGCTACCGCCAACGCCGGACACAATGAGCACTCACCGCAAAGACGCCAACTCCTCTACACCTAGCATCATCACCGAGAAGAGCTTGCTTGACGGAACACCATATTCAGCCAAGAACATCTCAGCCCTCGTCACCGAAACGCATCCTTACACGTTAAATGACATAGACGTATTTAAGCGCAGCAACGCATCCGGCTTCAGTCTTGACGCTGACATGGAGTACTCGGAAGCCGAATCTGAATCTGTACAGGTAGAGCAGAGCGACTCTGGTGCCTTTGAAAAGGGCCAACCCTTCGCACAGTCGTCCACGTTCATGGGCGGTTCTTCAAAAGCTCCGCGTCTTACTGGAATGGCCTTACCTACGAGGCCCCCACTCACAACCTACGCCACAGACATGATGTTCAACGGTGAAGGCTACGATGCAGTGCAGTCCTCGCAGCGAACAATATCGTACCCTTTGCCTGATCCTCGTGTCCGTCGGCGTTTGCATCAACCTCCACCAATGGCATATGACGCTGCGAGTGCCAGATCCATGCAGCTTTCACCAGAGAACAACACGAGCGGAAGCAGTAACACTGCGACGCCCACAAAGGCCGACCATCCAGATACCCTTTCGCGGTCTTCATCCCACCTACGAACAAGCTCCGCCACTCCCTCCCACAGAAGCGCCCACGAACCTCCTCCAGGCAACCCATCAAACACCTCATCTACCCCCTTCAATGTGCCCACGCAACCCCCTCCACCTACATCAACCCGCCACGCAAGCCTCGCCTCCCGGATCTTCCGCCGCCCCAGCGCCCAACCCAAACCTCCCACGTGGGAACACCCATCCTCGAACCACCCTCCCCGCCCGCTCTCATACACCCTCGGCTACGACCAAACGCCCAGTGCCCAGCATGCGACCGACTCTCCATCACGCAACGGCCGCCCTGGCACCGCCGGCAGTCAAAACAGCGCACACTCCGCCGCTAGTCGAAAGCGAAGTGCCATGTTCGACGACATTGTCAAATTAGGAACTGAGCCCGTCTCGCTCCAGGGAGAGAAACGGGGGTTTTCATTAGGCAGGAGTTCGAGTTTGAGGAGTAAGATGGGGTTTGGGCGGAGGAAGGGGAGGGAGGAGTGAGACAGGCAGGCTTGGACTTGGGGGGCTAGGAGATGTGCCCTTTTGTAGCACTCATTAGTATTGAGCTTGGCTTAGAATATACATCATCAGTCTCGGCTGATAACAGGTAGGTTTTCATGGTGACATAAATCGGATGATTGAATGATTGAATAAAAGACAGCGAATGATCCAACTAAGACCAAGGTCGAGCCACTCCGTTAGTTCAAATGGAAGCCATCGAATCAACGTATAACACGGCACGGTTCCATGTCAATGGCATGCCCATGCGATAGCACAAGATGGATAACCCTACTCTCTATCGTTGTGACGGTGGCTCACCAGTAAGTTCAAGAATCTAATCACGGCAAAACTCTGCACACGGAAGGGATCAATGTTACCAGTTTCGAAAGCGCACATGTTTCTATACAATCTACGTACACCACACAAAATACCAGCGTTCCTAACCATCGTCCGCATCCTCCTCAAGCAAGAGTTTGAAACTAAACGGTTCGAACGGAATCTATAGCCTATGGTTAGCGAGAATGCATAGAAAAGAGCAGGGATGCATGAAGGGATGATGAAAGAAGGAAACAAAAACCGTACCCCATCACCCATAAAATGCTTGCTCATAGCCTCGACCCAGTGCAAGCGCAGGCTGTGCAACATGGCGCTCGTGCCCTCCATGACGCAGAGAATCGCAATGGTGAGGAAGAACCACATGAAGAAAAATACAACGGTCATGATGACGCCGAGGACGCCTGTAAAGGCGAAGGCGTTGCCGAGGGTCATGGTCCAGAGCACGACGGAGAGCTGCTGGTGGGCGAGGGAGAGGGCCCAGAGGCGGAGGTAGGATGCCGTGTGGGAGACGCAGTTTAGGCAGAATTCTGTTGTTTGTGAGTATGGTTTATATTTTGGATGAGGGGTGGGGCGGTGTTACCAATGGTGTGGATTGTCTGGTGGATCATGATTTCGGAAAACTCGAATTCCTCGTGCTCTTCGTCATTGATGTCTTGAGTGATCATGGCCGCCGCTTCGTGGTCAGAGCCCATGCTATCTCGTCCACCATTCATTATGCGCCCGTCCTCATCGTCTGCATCTAGGGCGCTAACCCTTGATGTTTCGCCGATTCCTCGGTAACCCAACGCTCGAGCTCTGTTGTGCTCCCATCTTAAATACAATGGTTTCAAAAGTAGTAATATAGGCACATTGGCGACTGCGACGAGCAAGAGTACCACTTGTACAGCACTCTGTCCCCTATATAGTTGTTCACCAGGTTCTATCGTACCCGGCTGGAGAAACATGTATATGAGCATGTTCAATAGCCCAGGTGGCGACTTGCCGATGGCAATCCAGTCTATTGACCACTTGTAGACAATGGTAAAGACAAGATACCCAAAGATGGATTGGAAGAAGATCATTCCCGGAAGAAAATTACCCCAGATGTCAATTGGGGACTTGAAGTGGCGTGCATTGATGTAAGAAAGGCAAAGCGAGTATGTCATCTTCATACTTCGTTAGTCTAATCATCCGCAACTTTATAACGTAGGAACTCACATGTGCCCATCCCATGAGAATACTAAGCTTCATTTTGAAGCTGTTGGAGAATAGGAGCTCATTATCCGTGCCATGCCAACTCCAGTCCAGTCCAAATGGATATCTATAATCATCCTTTAGCTTGGCTTCCACCAATTCACCTGGCTTGAAGTCATGCGGCCACTCCCATTGGCTGGGAAACAGCGTCAGGGCTTTAGAAAAGACATCATTATAGATTAACCCAGTGTACATCGAGAAGATGCCCATCAAAAGCATAATGTATCGACCGTAGAAAGCCATAGCGACAAGTTCGTTCAATTTTGCCTTGCCCATTGGCCGCTCGAAGTATATCATGGCGAGGGCGGCACACGTCATAATGGTGCCATGACCGAAGTCTCCAAACATAACAGCGAAGAGGAAAGGGAACGTGACGATAGTTGGGAGTCCAGGGTTAACCTCAGTATACTTGGCGGTACCATAGGCATCGATAATAGTTTGGAAGGCTTCGGTGAACTTGTTCCTTTTGTTATATGTTGGAGGCGTTTTTGAAGTTTTGATTTGATTGACGATAGTAGGGACCGATAGGCCTGCCCGGTCATTAACGTCTTGCAAGGTCGACTTGATCAAGGGTAGCGAATTAGTCGGGCACCAAGCCTCAGCAATCAAAGTTTTTCTTGCTTGATCGTACGAGCAGCGATTAAGCGTTTGATATACAGCCTTCTCCTTTTTGATGACAATCATCCAAGCGGTTAGGCTTTTCGCGATCTGTGTAAGCTCTGCATCTAGAGTCCGTTTCGTGTTACCAAGAACATTCGATAAATCGCTTAATCGAGAATTAACTTCGCGCACCTGGTCCTGCCGTAGTTCACTGTTCTCATCAACGCTGTACAGGTCCGCACCAAGAGACTCTGAGATCTTGCGAATCTTAGCAATGATTTCTTTGCCATGGGCGAAGATGACAAAGACGTTCTTATGGATTTCTTCATTGTTCATGGGGTCAATGATTGGCTTGGGTATCTCCGACTGGTTCATGTAGAGATTTCCACGTAGCGTTCGCCAAAGGATCCGCTCAAAGGCCGCAATACGTGATCGAGGTATGACACCGGCAACAAAGCCAATATTCATGACTGAGAGTGACTGTTGCCCATATGCATCCCCGTTTTGCCCCCTCGATTGCTGCTCAACATCCGACAGAAGTGGTGCCTCGTCATTCTCGGTGGATTGGCGTATTTCATCCGGGTTCCCATGAGCCTTGAATGCCTATCAGTTTGAGTGATAGCCTAGAGCAGGAGCGTCAAGGCCCTTACCCGATCGAAGAAACCTCCTGCTTCTGTCAAAACCCACCGCCATTCTGTGAGCTCCACTTCACGTTTCTTTAATGTTTCGTAACTATCGTAAAGAGACGCAACTCGCTGCTCGAGGCTCTCACTTTTATCTGCGAGCTCGTCGATCTCGTGTGCCGAGGGAGCAGCGAGGATATTTGTAAATTCGTGCTGTGGTCGTGTTGGTATTCCCTCCTTGTCAAGCTGTGATTGAAAATAGCGTAATTGTCTCTCGACATTGTCTAGCCTCCGAATCTCCTTAGTAAACGTCCTTTGGAAAGCTGTTGTCTCAGAATTGAGCTATTTGGACATGATAGTTAGTATGTGTACTTGATACCATATATTCTGACACTGGACTTAAGTGCAGTAGTCTAGAGATTCTTCAATATCATAATTTGGAAGCCATAGCGATCCCCAATAAAAGCCACCTGTGCACCTTGCTTCTTTGGCTCGCCTCATATATAAGGAAGATCTAGGCGACACTCACATCTCGGAATTGGACCTCTCCTATCTCTCCAAGGGCGCTGACGACCTCCCGTCCTATCTCGTTGGCGATATATAGCTGGGTCAAGGACATGTCCGCCGAGCGGAATAGCGTATCTTTGGGAACACCCATGATGAGTTGCGATTCTGTCGTCCTGCCCACAGAGGGCCTTGCTCATGGATACGTGACGATCAAATTTCAAGCCTTTTTGACCAGCTGTAAAGTCTGTCGCAGAATGCTCGGGGTGCTTCAGAAAACCGGTACAACGATAATGATGGTCGAAGGGCTCGAGGCAATGGAGATGCCTGCTGATCACTAGCGTAATTTTGCCGCCGAGCCGCCTTCCATCAGATAGCATTCCCTCCCATCTCGTCTCCCAAAAAACAGGTAAAGTAATCATGCCACTCAGATTATGCACATACCATTCTTCCGTATATTCTACAGCACCACCTTCACCATCTTTGCCCTTATCCTCATCTGCCTCCTCGTTGTTACCCCCGCCGACCAAATCTACCAAGCCTTCAAAAATCGTCAAATCTACAACGTCTTTATTGTCGGTAGCGCATACCTACTCACTCTCCTAACCGCGGTAGTGGTATATGCATTCCGTCTCTATACCAATCGAACTTTACTGGCTGCGATACCGAAGACATGGTCGCCGACAGAGAAGGGTGATGTTGGCAAACGGGTTCGAAGACTGGTAATAGAGTATTTAGAAAGAAGCGCATTGATAACCTACGAATCCCACCCACGAGATCTACGAGATGAGAAAGTCTCAGCTGCATCACGAGGCCTTCTCTCCAGTCCGCAAGTACGTCGCTCCTCTACGTCCCGCAGATCAGATGTCACCGCAACCCCATTTCCTCATGCGCCAGTCTGGGGCACCATCAGTCACCCCGGCTGGTCCTCGCCTTGCTCCCCCGACCTTCCCCACCTCCAATACCAACCCGTTATCCTCGAGCTTCCTCATCTTATCGAAGCAAAAGCCGTCTCCCTCGCGCCACCAGATCCGCTCTACGACCCAGACCCAGACGCATCACGCCTAGATCCTCCAGAGCCCCCAATCCCAGACGCAGCCGCAGTAGAACTGCTCCAGCGCCCTGCGACCATGGGTCTGCGCGAGTACACTTCCCACCTGAGCTCCCTTGAAATAATCACCCCACCCTCCCTAGCCACAGATTTCCTATCCCTGTACGAAAAAGCCCGTTTCTCCTTGGAGGAACTCGACGAAACGGAGTTTAGAACCCTAATGAACATATTCGCCGAAATCCTCCGAAGCATGGACCATCTCGACCCCGCCATCGTTGCCAACCTGCACGCCAACTCTGAAAGCGCCAGCGAATCTTCCAACGATGGCGCAGAGGCAGCCAGCCTCTCCACTACAAACACAGTCGCCTATACACCTCGTCCCTCCGCTTACGTCAATGCCCCCATCTCCAGCGGCGGATCCCGCAGCGGTAGCCCAGAAACTGCGCGCACCGCGCCCTCGTATCCACGTGGCGCGGGACGAAATATTTCCTCCGGAGCGTCTGTGAGCGGGTATCGGAGTATACGTACGCAATCATTGGCTTCTCTAAGGTCGGTCAGGTCTCGTGAATCTAGTGCGTCGCAAGCTTCGCAGAGATCCGGTGGTAGTGTGATTAGGTTGGCCGAAGCGAGGAGCCCGCTGGACCTGCCATATACGATTGTCACTGGCTCAGAGGAAGCATTTTGAATATGGGCAAGTTTCCTGTTTGACGCGTTCTTAGCGATGGTGTTCTGGTTGGGCCAGTGAGTTTGGGATTGGCATGGTTGGATATCCACAAAGGCGTATATAAATACCCAGCTATAACGAGCATTGTAGATCGAATTCATGTAATTTCTATTGTCTATGAAGTCTATGAATGCTGAAGGATACTAGGAACACTTATGAACGCTGCACGTGTACACTATCACCAACTGACAAGGCCCCTCTCCCTATCGAACCCGCCCCTCAACTGCCGCTCCGGCTTTACAACCTTCCCTTTCAGGACCGTAAACTTCACAATCCCCTCACAATCCTCTGGTCTAACTCTCGCGAGCCAAATTCCTTGGCTGGCCTCGCCCATTGCTCCCTGATTCTTGCCATCTTTCTTCTTCTCACCGTTCAACTTCTCCATATTTGTCCGCTCGCCGTCAACACTCCCCCCATTTGAAACACTTTCGAAAGCCCCCGCTCTCCGATAAACCATCACGTTAGCTGCAAATTTGTGTCCACCAACGTGGCTGATGAAGTAGATCCCGACGCCGCCAGGACGCTCGTCATGTATGTCGCGGTAAAGGCCCAAAGAGCGCAGGTGGCGCTCGAATTCGCGGCGCAGGAGCGGAGCTGATTGCCCGCAGCGGGCGTCGCGGGTGCGTTGGGAGCAGAGAAGAATGAGTGCTTTATGTGGACAAGGACGCGATGTGAACTGGAATGTTTCAGGTAAAGGAGGTGTGAGATATGGGGATGACGAAGGGGCCGAGGAGCGCGGAGACGAGGGATCTGGGGATGGGAATGTGGGAGGGAGGAGTTGGGTGGTTGTAGTGGGAGCGGAGGAGATGTGGTGCGTTATGAGTTGGGGTACGGAGGTGGGGGTGACGTCTTCGATCAGGGTGAAGGAAGGGAGAAGGAGTATCGTCGTGGGTCTGGTAGATGGGTCGGGATAGGAGGAAACTGGGGAGGGGAGGGCCATGTTGGAGGCGGAGAGCATGAGTTTCTGAGCCTTGTAGTTAGCTTCCTTCTTCTCCTCGAAGATGTATTGGAGAGACGTACGCCATTGGTGGGCTCAATCTTGCAATCCCTCACCGCTTCCATGACACTTCCTTTCTCATCTGCAACATCTCTAACCCAGTCTGCCTTTCCTGTGGCGACAAGCATGTGTGTTGCCCACCCGTTGACATGCCCGTAAAGCTCTGTATCTTCATCTATCTTCCATTTTGAAGGATATTGGATCTCGCAGCTCTCGCAGTCGTGGTCGCAGTCCTCGCCGTCAACGGTAGGGTCAACTTTGGGAAATAAAAGTGCTTCGGGAGCTTTTGTGAAGCCATTCTCATGCTGAGCATTGGTTTTGAGGAAGGACTTGCCAAGTTGGAAGACGGAGGAGAATTTTGGCATTCTGCAAGGTTGTGGGATGCTCGCGCAGGTACACTTGCGTCAGGTCAATCTTGATTGTGAGAACGGAACCTGAGATGTGTCTATTGATCAGGCAGATAATGACGGATACGCTGAAGCCTTGGGACAAGCCTCCAACACTCGAGGCTCAACACTTCCATCGTGCATCACTCAGCCAGTGGGATTGTCGCCGCCCCCTCGGCCATCAACTTTTTGAAGTCCGCGTAAGCTCCGATCAGCGGTTGCTTATCATATCAGATGGCGCTAATTGACGTACGCCAGAAATAAGGCTTAGCCTGTTATGTTTGCTTATCGTAGAGATATCAACCCACGGTGAGCGGACTCCACTCCAAGTGGTAGGTAAGGCACCTAGGTTCTAGAGAACTTCGAAGCCCAATAATGGAATATTGTCGATAGCCACTTGTCAGTCTAGAAAATCATCTTTCCTAATTTACCTACGCCCCAAAGCCCCTCAACCCTCAAGCAGAGCGTGACAAAGCAAAGAGCCGACACCCGCCTGATGGGTCTACTACTGCTTTCCTATCGTTGACGTTTCAGCTCATGCCATTACATTCCTTTCAGGGTTGGTAGCCGCATGATAGCCACTCGGACCATCAGCCGCACACATTTCCCCTCCCCGCCCCTGGCTCAATCTTCGTCTTGTTCACTCTCTCCAGGTAGCCCTGAGACAGCAAAGACAGGATATTACCGGTATATCCAGTATAAAACTGAGCTCCTAGACCTGGCTGACCGAACCATGGCGCGATCGGCCCGCCAAGAACCTCAAGCGGCTTCGCTACCTTGTATACGTGATAGTTATAAGGATAATCGGGCGCATCAGGATTCGTGTCAAGATTGGATGGCGGCAGGGCTCGCTGAGAGTATGGGGCGTCTGCGGCGCTGACATAGGTACCTCCAGCAAAGGTCAGCCTTTAGTCCAAGTCTAATTTCTAGAAATCTCAATTGTTTGCAAATTGGTTCAAGTTAAGGATGCTACACACCATATTCGCTTCCGAAACGGTCGACTCTCGTCCCAACCAGAAGCGTCAAGTTGCCCAAGATGGGAGCACCATCGGTATTGAGCTGAAAGCCGTTGCGGGGTGGGTACTTGTAATAGCCGTCTACAGTCCATTCTGCTAGAAAAGCTCCAGGGGTTTCTCCTCCAAAACGGTCATAATTTGAGACAAAACTCAGGAGGGGGAACCGCCTGGGAAGGATTTTAGGCCCAAGGCGAGGATCATTGCAAATATAATTGTTCCCAGATTTGCCGGTATTATTTGCACCTTTGCAATCACATTTGATGGTTTTGGACGAAAGAAGAGGCTATAAAGAGTGGAACTCATCAGCAGTCAGTTACAGAGAAACTGCCTCGTATTAACATGCCTCTTGACTGACAGAATCAGCCCATCCAGTCCCCACAATAGCCGCAAGCGCCTGAATGAAGTAAGATGAATGCATGATGGAAATCGAAGCAAGCACAGGCTCATTCGCTGCTTTCTGATAGAAATTGTTCTATGCCTTCAATGAATGGAATCCTTCTGTGGGCGATTCAAGTAAAGTGAGAGATACATGCGAGAGGATAGGAGAATGTGGGGAAATCCACAGCCTTCGAGGCACAGGCAGGCGCATGAATAGATCTAGCTACAGCTGTATCACCAAACTTTATCTTAGCTTAACATATGAGCATGCCAGTACAGGCAAAGGCATGATAGTTGATAGTTGAGTCCAATCATGGGTGGTCACAAGCAAGTCGGATGGAATACGGCTTACGGACATGCTCGGTGATGCAGAGGGCTCAGTTTAACCTTAATGAAGGTTTGGTTGACGCTCAGGTCAGTGCAGGTGGCTGCTTCTATAACTGGGGTAGCCTTCGCAAGTAATGGTTTTACAGGAGTCACGATGTCGCCATGTAGACAGACTTAAGAAGCTGAGGTCACGGGACTTGAGATGTGGGAGTTGCCGTGAGTAATCATCTTGTCCTTGATTGGTCACAGAGTTATCAGTCAGCTTCGGAGTTTTCCGTGTCAATGAATTCCGATGTCATGCTGAACAATGCTATGTATTTGTTTTCTTCAAGAACATACGGCTATATCGACATAGTCAGGACTGCTTAACCAGCAATTTGAATCATCGAGTTACTTGAACATCCTAAAACTGCGTCGACCGTTCTTTTCCAGAATGTCTCTATCGCGTTGTGCCCTCTCTTTAGCCCCATCGCACATCATCTTCAAAGTTGCATCACAAGCCGCCTCCACCGCTGCACGCTCATGCTCTCACACACCTCGAGATTATGACTTCCACAGTGCTCTACGGCTATCTTCTAGGCGAGGGCTCCAAACTCACACCGCCTATCGACCGCACTCGCTCGAACCAGTTCCGCCACCTCCTCGAAATACGGGTATTCCAGATAGCTCGATAGCAGGAACTGTACCAGAAATCAACGACAAAAGACCGCCTCGATTAAGCGGCGAGCATTCACCTCCAAAAACTACAAGACTGATTGATAAACAAAGCGTTAGCGTGACCGAGGCTGAAGCACAAAAGACAAAACCTATCACTCAAGCCAACCCTCCGACAAAATCCCAACGGCCAAAGCTAAGAGCTCGCAAAGCTGCTATGTCCTTGACACCGTCAGCTACAAGCCAAATTCGAAGTCTTCTTGCATTGCCAGAACCGAAGCTTATCCGGGTTGGTGTCAAAAACCGAGGTTGTTCCGGGTTGGCATATCACCTCGAGTATGTGGATAAAGCAGGCGCTTTCGATGAGGCGGTAGAACAAGATGGAGTGAAGGTTCTGATCGATAGCAAGGCTTTGTTCAGCATCATCGGCAGTGAGATGGATTGGGTAGAAGACAAATTGAATCAACGATTTGTGTTTCGGAACCCCAACATAAGTCAGTCCCCTTTCCTCTTTTCTGTAGCAGACCTGATATGCTGACCCTCCTTTTCAGAGGAACAATGCGGCTGTGGCGAGTCGTTCATGGTCTAGCGATCCAACATTTTCTACCAGCATCAAATCCCAGCGATTCCAGCGGCATTGAAACGGCGTTAGCCTATTTGGGCGGCTCATGAGCGATGATGAATCTTGGTCCCATATAGATCCATTACACATCAACCCACATCCACGACCACCGCCTCCTCACCACCTTCTTTCAATAGACCCCTCCCTCAAAATCCACAACTGCCGGTTTCTCCACCAATCCCGCCAAGCTCTTCTTGAACGCCATATGTGCCGGGTCCTTATTTACATAATAGTCTCGATCCTTCTCGTTCTCGAACTCCACCACGAATCCGTGCGAGTAGTCCTGCAGAACGCCTCAGCTAATCTATATTCAATTGATAACCCAGGAAAACTCTTACGTTCATCTCAGGACTGTTGTTCCTACCCCCAGAAACGGATTTGATGTAGGAGTGCTGGCTGTCAGGGTGGATGCATTCGGACTTGAGCGCGAGAAAGCGGGCGCAGGCCTGTAGTCCGTTAGGCTTAGAAAAGGACAACCAGCAACCGGCCCCTCCAATACCTCTTTGACGCTGGACTGTTCCGGATCCTTTTTAAACTGCAAGACGACCAAGTCAATATCAGAAGGCAGGGCAATATCAGGGCATGTTGTGCACCTTGAACAACACAACGTGCGTGATTGCCATTTTGGGTTTGCAATTGCTGAAATGTCTGGATGGCGAATTGAAGGTTGAGAAGGGAGATATACGCAGCGTATACAACATCTACGCCAAATATGATTGTTTGATGGTGTCAGAAATCAGCCAGATCCGCGCGCTCTCTGCGTTTGTCATCTCGGCTTTACCTACGTCATGAGGCCGAAGGGTCCACCGGTTCCCCAAGTCCGTGGGGTGTCGAAAATCAGTAAACAACAAGCTGTCTCTACAGAGATATTCGAACGGTCAACGGGCTCCTTGTTGTTCTCAAAAACTACAGCCATCCGCTCGGACTTGATTGTAAAACATGTACAATCAACAGGAACCAAAAAACGAAGCCTGTGCACTGAGTCATTCTCGACTCAAGTCTGTCACTTGTCCTGGCAATCGAACCGACCATCTTTTATGGTCGCCCCGTGACTTTCGCCTCCCCCTTGCAGACCGGTTGCAAAGGAAAACACTTAGCCATAAAGAGATTCATTATCAAAAGTCAACCGATAGCATGCCTTCCACATAACCACGAGCCTTAGCGAGATCCTACATGCGGCCTGGGTACCCCATGTTCTCCTCGAAACCCTTGTCCCCGAGCTGCGATGTCCATTACTTCCGTGGCAGTTGTCCATATCCACGTTCATTCTCGTTAGTAACCCAATGGTCCTATCTTGCTGCATGTCGCTATTTCTTTTCATTTATAATGGCGGAAAACTACATACATGTTCTCGCCTAAGCGGGAGCAGAATGTTCCATTATTCAGTACATTGTCACATATCGTTTCTATACAGTACTCGTATAATCCATCCATCCTGCCAGACTATCTACGCCCTTTCCTTCCATTCATCCCTACCTCGAAACCCCCCCCTAACCACCTCCCACCGCCGTCCCATCTTCAAACCTATCACCCCCGTCAGCAAAATCCCATCTTGGACGCTGTAGCCATTCTCTTTTACTTCGCTTATAACAAGATATTTGATAAAGTAGTCATGTCATAGGGGCAAAACTGTATTTGCGAGGTGGCTTCAAAAGACCTCCTACGCTCAATATTTGAAAAACGGTCATCGGTGTCCGGTGCTCTTCATATTCCCGAACGACCTAGGCTATCTAGGGTCCAAAGACTGTAAAGGAGGGCGACTTAAAGTCCAAAGGCCGACCGAGCTGCATTGTTAGAGCGACTTTCGCATCAAAGAGCACCTGCCAATAAAACCCTCAGCTTTAAAAAGAGAACCCAACGACTCATGGTTGAGATCCTGAACCGACTAGACTCACTAAACAGATATATATAAACAGATTCGACTCTCCCGGCAAGCGCTAGAACAACGCCCGAACAAATTCCGCCTTTGTTGGTCCTTGTAACCTTCGCAAAAGTATCTAGCGCTCTTCAAAATCTATATTTGTACCCGCAATAATGCCGGTCGAAGCCCGTACGTGCGGTTGTTTACAGGTCCCCGAACAACGCGAAACTTTTGTAGCCGACGATCAAGCGACCTTTTTCGACATTTTCACCTTGCGCTTTTTATTACTTGTTTATCTAACCTTGCTCTTCGGTTTGTCTTCAGGATATCCAAACTCGGATCTGGCATAAATGATGCCGAATCAATGCCAACGCATCTGTTGCCTTTCACTCCTGGTTCTGTTTGTCTTCCTTTCCCCTTCCGTTTCCAGCACCCCAGCATCCCCCCTTACTCGACCCTCGACCTTCGCCGGGAATTCCTCTGTTGATCAAGCAAATCCCCGTCGCATCCAGTGCGTAGTCCAGGATGCTTGGATCACACCCGACCACAGTACTCTAAACGACTGCGGAGACGCCGTTGATCGTCTTTACCTTACGGACTACGGTCAGCATGTTGACCGTTACTTCCAATTCGTGGCCGCCGATACACCTCCCCGTACTCGTTTCCCTTACACGGCGCGTACTCCACGTCGCTATACAATCGGCACTTGCACAGTAGCGGTTGTTATGCTTACGGACTTCCCGTCGTCCCAGCCCCTTCCTGGAAAACCGCCTGCCCCTTACCCAGAGCGGGACATGGCGACCTTTGAGAAGGTTTGGGACGCAGCGGTGAGAGTTCTGGAAGTATGTGTGATGGGGCACTCGCACGGCGGGTATGAGCTTGTTGGGAGGGGTGATGGAATCGGTGTTTTTATCTGGACTACAGGAAGTGAGACTGACAGAGCGGTCCGGGCCGGCCCAGTAGGAGGAATTCGCAATGTGGATGGAATATGAGTAGAAATCGCTCGGATGTGTGATACGCGATAGAGGATCGGACTCGGAGGTATCGCTTGGGGGCGTACGTTTGAGCTTTGCAGATGGAAAAGCAGAGAGGAACGGTTGTTAGTCAGAGCCTTCTCATCCACCTACGAAGACCCAAAGCCGTAGGCACCAGCTGGAGGCAAAAATCCTCAAACAACATTCGATTGCCAGAATAAGTGAAATAGAGTCAAGATCGACAGATTCAATATTCTTCATGTTCCAATTCTCCCTTTCGTACACGCATTCGCACCCGAATTGAGGGCTGCATTTTCATAAAAGGAAAATGAGATTGAATTACCCCTTTGTATACGTCGAAGTGACATATGTGACTTACTCGCATAGGAACGCAGAGAACATCACTTGTTTTTGGCAGCCTATAGCCACGTCCCACAAGTACCGATTATATCTTCATCACTCTCAACACCCCATGGCTGCGTAGAGAACCGACTTCATGAATGTAAATTTACGCCCTCGTGGGGACGATAAGTGGAATGGTTCACTACTGGCAAAACCAACCGTCCTTGGGTTGGGATCATCCATCGGTGGCGTGCTTCATTCTAAGTCCGCAAGCCTTTTATCTGGTGGATAGAAGATGCGGTGACTTTGAGGTTTTCCATAGGACTGATCCGACAGATAATTGATGGTGTTGCTACTGATTGACAAAGCGCTTCGCGCATCCTTTAGCCTCCCAGTGAGGTCAACCCACCCATCGAATTGTTACGGTGCTCGAGTCTAGACGCTAGATTGGGATATTTCCAGATCCAGGCATGGTTCAAAGCGAGATAGCCGTTAGATGGAGGAATATGCAAGGGTAGATCACTGGAGCTGAGCCCTGATTCGGTTCTAGACCCATTTGACTACTGGAATTCGACGGTAAGGCACCTACTTAGATGGTGCCCCAGCCATAATTGTAGTCAGCTACTGGTGCCTAAACAGTCGGGGTTCTGTGACCTCAGCTTCCAACCTTTCTGTTCTGGAACCGCAAATCAACACGATCCGATGAGATGGATATTCCTTGGTCTTCGAACTGGGTTTTTGCGGCATAGGACCGGGCGAAGGTTCTTACAAGAGAGGTTGACGGTTTCGAAAATTTCTGATCAGAAAATCCCCTTCTAGCGATACGGACTGATGATCTTTTCGAAATTGTCGTAAAAAGCCAGGGCATTCTGAGCATACCCAATAACATACAGGCCGAATGGGGTCACAGCGCCCAATTTGGGTTCCAAGTCGCAAAGTCACTCTTTTCATGATGCTGAGCGAAGTAAGCGAGCCGACCCTTTGCAGTGAGTATATATAGTGGAAAGACCGTAGTACTTCGAACTCTGTGGCTACTAGTAACTCAAAAGGCCCTCATCATATGGCTAGCAACGCTCTTATATGGACTCCTAGCCCTTTGCACCCGGAATTTGTGACACGCGGTGACAAATCCAGCGCGATCCTCTCTTCCATCAATTATGGTGGCTTTTCTGAAGAAGCGACATACTCGATGGCCATCTAATTAGGCTTCTTTACTGCCAATAGCCAGAACGTAGGGTATCTCTCAATCCAAATACAATGTACGGATACGACACCCTCCTCAACCGGCGACTATGACGTTCTCCCAGGCATTATCAATAACGCTGCTAACCTACGCTTCAATCAAGGGAAACGCATCAGAGTGCTTAGCCAATCAGATTTGGAACAAAATATTGTAGATGCCAGTCAATCAAGCATTACTAGTACCTTGGATCCGGAAGGGAAGAATTTGATGGTTGGTTCGCTCGTAATAGGGTATGTATGTTCTGCCAGAATTCAGAGGTTGCACAATCTGAATTGGGGGACAGACTGTACGTTTCAGGTTCGCTTTTCTCCATATGGGAATCATTCATGCTCCTACAGATGTGTGCACCATGTTCCCACGATACCTCGTAGTCTGACCGAAGGAACATAGGTTGCGTGCAGTAATCCAGTCCGTTATAGGTACCTCCCCGCTTGCACTCTACTAATCAAGGCGCTCGTCGCCACGATTCTTGAATGTTTGTTTACTGCCATGGTCGAATAACATCCTCGCCAGAGCCTCTGACTTTGCAATTCCATATTGATTTTCGGCTTTCACCATCACTCAAGTTTCTCTTTCTAATTCTCCAAGTACGATCTAATCACCAAGTTCCTAATTCTTATGCACAGTTATGTAGTGTTCACTGTGAGCTATTGCCTATACAGCCAACCGTTTCGAGTGCTGTAGCAAGCTTGGACTAAGCGGCTGCGACCGATGCTGCAATAGAAAAAATGTTACTTCCGCGAGGCAAGAAGGTCGAAGTCGATACGCCAGATTTGCCGAGCGTTGTCGCTGCGGCAAGTCTTAGATGAAATTAGTGTTATGGAGAGGACCGTACATTCTCCATGTCCGTATTAGATTCTTCCCCAATCATCACAACACTGAATCGTAAGCATGAAAAATACGCCTATGTCTCTGAAACCCAGATATGAGTGCTTGGTAATATAAGCTCGCTGCTTGAATCTGTTCATCAACCAAAGCGCCCAACCTGCGGCGTCTTTCTGGGCATGGAAGCATCGCCGCTGACCCAGCAAGCTCGTCCCATTTCGTTTCAGCCAAAGATTACTCAACTTTACGACGATTTGTTCAAGGTGAGGACTCCGAGTAAAAGCTCAATCATCAAGGCTTAGAGGAATAGAGCAATGAAATTGTTGTCGACTCTGAGGGTTTCTGGCGGGAGTTCTTCCTCCTGAAACCCGATAGACCCAGTCTCCACCAAAAGCTCGAACAACTCAAACCAGATGATCTTCTAGATTTGCAGGTAGATGCGAATTCAAGAATCCGAGCTCTATTTTGGTTGATAGTTTGTCCATAGCATGAGACTCAGCAATTATTTGCCCACGCTGTGGATCAGATCAAAACCGGGAAAGCTCCATCAGATGAAGTAGCTCTCGATGTAAGTCGAATGCTTCTGTTACGCGTGCCCATGTTTGACACTTACTGGTTCAGACTTTGACAGTCTTTCTAGGGGCTGTCTTAGCAAAAAGATACAACAACCCGAGTGCCGACCTTATCACAGTGCTTGCCGGGTTGGATGAAGTGGATGCCGTATTCTTCGACTTTGCAGGTGCAATCGAGCATATTGTCCGGACTGGAAGATCCCGTAAGTCAATCTTGGGTCTTTGTGGCGCTTAGTGCTGATGTCTCCAGTCGATGTTCGCCAGAAGGCGATTGAGGTAGCGTTATCCTTGACTTCAGGTGCATGGCAGACAAGCCTCGTCTCATACTTTACCCATCGAGATCTGTTCCCGGCTTTGATGAAGGTATTGCAGTCCGTTCTTCTTATATCCACTTCTTACTATTTGATGTAAAAAAGCATTCAGAGTTATCTTTTGATGGACTTTCCATTCTCTCATGCCTATTTGCCTTATCGTCGTATCATGACAGTCCTCTGCGGAAGTTTCTAACTATATCGAATTCAAGCTTACAGAATGGATTAGAATATTCAAGACCTAGAGAGCCTAGTCTATGTCTTCAAGCCGTTCCTGCTACTAGGCCTTTTAGCGAATTACAATAAGTTTGAATTTCGAAATCCCTATCGGTTAAGGCTCGAAGACTTCGTGAACGAAAGCACCATCGAAAAGATTGTGACAGGTCTTGGAACTGTCTACTCGCAGTCTAGAGACCACTATGTATCTGTTCAAGAAGACGTTGATGAAGGCTGGACCCTCAACAGCACCCTGACGTACATTGGTCTTGGTATCCTTGCTCCGGGCAAAGCCTTATCACAGATCCCAAACATCGAAGATGCAAAAGAACAATTCGCCGCTCTGTAAGCCCATCATACCTAACCATCGATGCATCACTTCTAAGAATTCCTAGACCGCCTTCCACCGCATCTATACTCCTCCCAACCTATGACTTTACCTCCGCCAACGCCCTTTTCGCCTCCTCTCTCCTTTCCACCCCTGCCCTCACCAAAAAAGAAGAAACTCCCTTCAGTGCCTTCCTCTCCCTAACATCCTACATCCTCCACCACGCCTACCGCTCCCCCCGCGCCTCCCTCTACGGTCTTCTCAACCTCACAACCATACGCATCGTCATCGAAGATTCTAACCTCTGTACCCGCTTATTTGACCCCTCAACGGCCCTCCATGTCCGGCTTTGCCGCCAACGCCAACCTTTACTTCCGTTGACACCACATGCGAGGCCCCCGGCAGCCGCGATACTAGATACTATAATCGACACTCTCAACCACAATCTCCGCCGCGCTCTTGACCTGCCGCTTTACATCTCCTGCGTCGGTCTGATACAGCGCCTGCTCTCCCACCTCTCAGCAACCCACACACGGTTCCCGTATCACTGGTCTCTACTCTGGCAGACCTTACTTTCGTTACTCCGCTTCCTAACCACCTACGCCGACTCCCTCAAATCCCAACACCCGGATCTCCAATCACTACTGCACCCCTTCCTCACCGTGCTAGCGTTAGCAGTCACGCAAGGCGAATCCTTCCTTCCAGCCTCAACCGACTACGACGACCTCTTCTACAAACTCGTCGAAGCCGGCCACTACCTCCCGCGCTTCAAATCCTCGTTCTCCCCCCACCTCTCTTCGGCCCTGCCCTCTACCCAACCCCACTCTCGCAACCCCCAGAACCCGCCCATCGACCTCCTCATCCTTGTTTCCACACACTACCAGTCCCTCATCTCCGCGGCCAAAGGCGCCGGCCGCGTAGGCAAGGATTTGAGCCCGAGGGAAGTGAGCAGGGTTATTCGGGAAGGGTACGAGACGTTGGTGTTACCTGAGGTTGAGACCGGGGGGTGGGAAAGGTGGAGGGAGGGCGAGGACAGGGGTTTAGTGAAGAGGTGGGGAAGGTGCGTGGTTGAAGATGGTAGGAGGATCGTGAGGGACGGGGTGTAGTGGGTGGAGTGGGGGGAGGAGATGAAAGGGTGGGGACGGTTCACCAGTGGGTGCGAAGAGTCAGTAGACAACACCACATTCTCAACACAGATAAACAATCAATCGATTGGTTCTTGTTTTTCTCCAAACAATGCCATCATTAATCCCGTTCGCTCGCAAACCTTCCGCACTATAAACATTCGACCAAAAAAACCATTGGAATTAGCCAATCTTGCCTTTTCCTCACTCACACAACCACTTAATCTAAATTCAATCCAGCCATCGATCATCATCCACTAACACGAGCCTCACCGACTTGCCCCACCCTCTAGGAAAACCACTGGCTGAAAGCATCCGGAAGTGCAGCCAGCCAGTCGATCGAGATCAATAGACAAATAACCCGACCTTCGTAGATTACATCCAATAAGCAGAATTACTAGACTTCCCCGTCAGTATAACCTAATTCCAATCCCAAAGCTCATACCCACCACCCTCAAGTAGGCTGGCTCGAACCGAGCTAATTTCTCGAGATATTTGGGATTCATTCAAAGCAGTTGTGTTCTCAGCCAGCAACTTGCGCCATGTAGAAAAGGAGGTAAAGCTGCTAAGTCACTAAATTGTTTAAAAGCCAGGTAATAGAATGGTTAGGCAGTGGGAAGGAGATGGTTAGGGAGGCCTTGGTTTGATTGGGTTCACTGGCTAGATGGAGGATATTATATGGGAGATAGCATGTTTTTTTTTCGATTGCTGAGAAGGGAATTGACGAAGCGACAACCTCATGAACTGGTTCGCTTAAAAAATACTGAATGTATACATACAGTTGCAGCTGATCTCTTAGCCGGTTAGAAATAGGGTCAAGTCAACAATTGCAGCGCAACAACCAGACCAGTGAACCGCTCAAGAAAATCCCGTCACAGAAATCTAAACGCTTGAAGCCTGCAAATCTGAATATTCACCTCCCAAGTAGAAGGAATTTACCTATCGAGATATCATTTCCTTATAACATCAAAGAGTTCCACCAACCGAAACGTCTACAGGATCAATTTAACCCCCTTCCGAGCCTCTCGAACATACATAATACCAACCGGCTCTTCAACCCTATGGGGAAAAAACATGTAAGCCATCACACAGCGACCAAACCTATGCGATCCCTCACAAAATCACGCAGCAGAGAATCTAGACACTTGAAAGCCTGTAGCTCGGGAAATCTGGTCATTGGAGCGGAAGAGCTTCCTGGCGAGATGGTGTTTTCCCTTGGCGGGTAAGAGGGTCTTTGAACGATGTGTGAACAAGGCCGATTGGTTTGCTACTGACGCCTGTAAGTGGGATGTATTTTCGGACTGCCTTGTTAGTGAGAGCTGATGCAATTCGGAAGCTTTGTGCGGCGGGAAAGAGGTGGATGAAGAATTCCTGGGGAGATAGTCAATATTGCTTTCGGTATATCTGAGAAGAGCCGCTTAATGTTATAGATGTGAGCTGGCTATCGGTGGTGGGGTTGGGGCTTGCTTATATATGTCAGAAAAGGGGAGGGGTAGGACGACTGAGTCCATTAAAGCAATTTTTCACATTCCATAACTCATTTCAGCTACCAGTATCCTCAGCTATCGGGAGCAAAAGCGAAATTTTTGTAAGCTAAGTGTGCTAAAGTAATCTGCTGCCTGTGAAGTTGTCAATCTTCAGCCAGACCTCGCCAATGAGGGGCGCTACTCCGCGTTGTTGTAGCTAACGCGGGTTGTAGCTGATATCCAGAACGCCATGGAAAAGAAAAATTGCAGGTGTCAGTGCTAAGGTAGACCGGATCTGTTTCTTGAAGCCTTTGACCATTGGAGAAGATGTCGTTCTCCGAGAGTCGCCGTGTTAGATATGGATGAGCTCGGAGTGATGTTTCTTTCCTGAAGCGGACCGCCGGACCATTTCGCCAGGGATTTTGAAGCCGCCTTGGTGAGCACTTTGAGGAGTAATGGAAAAAAGAAAATGACCAAATCCTCGAGATCCACCATTCACCTCCGCACCACAGCCTATGCGCAAGCTCTACTCCCTATTCCCTTTGGCCTTCTCAACGTACTCATGGGTACACGCCTCGTACGCGACGGTAAAGATGGAGTCGGCGTGCTTGGAGATCCATAGAGTCATCTTAATGACCTCCTCGCGGAGACGGCTGATGGATTGCTGGTCCATGTTTGTCTGGGCGATGAGCTCGGGCAAGCTGGCTATTGAGGGCAAGTGTTAGCTGAGTTGGGCGCTGTCGAGGGATGGGGGACGAAGGAGTAAGAGTGAGATGAAAGGATGGCTGAGGTAAAGAGAAGATAGACTTACAGAATAGACGAATCAAATGCTCGGCACCATAGATATCACCTGGTCCCTTACCCTCCCACTCCAGAATACAACCTTCCCAACAAGCACGCATCTCAAAGTACTGCTCACGCTCTAGCTTGTAAAGCAAGATCTTGCCAAGGCACTTTGCAAAGTACTCTTTGATACCATGCACAGTCTCTACCAGCAAATCGTACTCGGCGGATCCAGGACGACGATTCTTACGCTCGTCTTCTTCGTATAGCTCTAAGATCTCGTTCACGGGGTGAGGCACGGGCAGAGGAAGGATGGCGTGGTTCTTGGTAACTTGCTCCCAGTCGTCGACGAGGATCATCTTGAGGTTATCCGGGATCGGAATCTTCACGGCAGGTTTGGTAACAAAAGTTTCTTCCTGTGTTGGGGTGCACACTTTAGTACTCTGCTTCTTACCATTGTTACGCTTACTAGTCTCAGCCTGGCCACTCTGGGCTTTCGGCTTCTGGGATGCACCCTTGGCTGGCACCGGCACGTTCTTGGTGCCTTGAGCACCGCGCACACGCTTTGCCGAGGGCTCTGGTTCGTCCTCCATAGCTGGTTCAAGCTTCCGCTTCTTTGGTTGCTCGGTGATCTTCGCGGCGGCCAGCTTGGGGCCCGTAGCCATAATGGCACCGCCCAGCTCTCCCTGAGTATCGGAAGATACCTTGCTTTGGCTCCGGGTGGTCCTGGATTTTGGACCACCCTTTGGCTTCGTCGCTGTTGGTGTCGACGTGGGTTTCTTCGCTGCCTTGGTGGTCACAGCAGCGCCGCCAGGGCTAGCTGCTGGGGAGGCGGGGGGGGTGGAAAGGTCGGAGGATGAGGAACTCGAGATTGAACCCGCAGATCCAGCTGCGGGTGATGGAGGTGGGCGAGGAGAGATCGAAGCAAAAAGGCTCCCTTGACTGGAGGCGCCATCCGGGGTTCCAGGTCCCGGAGGTGTTACAGACGAACGTAAAGTTTTACCTACTTTCTCTATCTCAAACTCTCGTCCACGTTTCTGTCCTCGTCCAGTGACCGGCACAGACGAGTTGCGTTCTTCGCTTCCACGGGTGGAGCTAAGGTCGGAGCCTACATGTTTCTTCTTGCTGGCTGTAGTGGCCTTGGGAGCTGAGCGCTGACGAAGGGCGTCCATGTCTTTCTTAAGGTTCTGCGCGAGTTCTTTATTTTCCTCAGTGTATTTACGGAGACGGTCTTGAGGTACCCAGTCGTCCCAACTAGCAGTGCGAGAACGAGTCAGTAAGATAACAGTAGTCCGGGACAAAAGTTGGGATCATAACAGAGCAATCGACACAATAACTTTATCAGAACACGAAAGCCAGTAATACAGCAGAAAACAGCTCAGACTCCAACGTGAAGGAGGTACCAAAGGAGATATAGCTATAGTGTGCCATAGAAATGTGTTTCCTACAACGGAAAGCTAGAGAAGATGATAAAGTAAAATGGTTGACTTACGTATTCTTCCAGCCTTTGTAGTGCACGCGATACTGGAGAGGACTCTTCTTGTCATCTGGGTCGGATAGCTTAGACTCCAAGACTTTGGCCTCGTAGAGGAGCTCATGGTGAAAGCAGAGAACACGCTCATCCTTGACATAAGGAGGCTGGCTAGAGGGAGGCATTTTGCTTGGGTTTCTTGGGGATTTTGAAAGAAGTTGTAGAAGTTTGGGTTTTAAGGAATTGCAAGTGCAAAGTAAAAACGAAGTTCTGAGAGTTCAGTATGAAGATAGAGGTACGTATCTCGGTGAGAATGGTGATGTGAGGTCAGTTCTGGAAAGCTGGTGTTGGTTTGTACGGTTGTGAAAGCTGCAAGACGTTGGTGACGAGAGCGAAAGGAGTTTGTGGAAGGTTGTTGGAGTTGAAAAGAAGAGGATCTGGGATTTAAATATTAGTGGTCAACCTAGAAAATTGGGGGGGCTGGAATTTTCTTCCCACTAGGAAGTTGAATAGAAAGCAAGCACTCTATCCAACTCTATTGTTCAAGGGCCGATTCAAAAGTGAAGTTATTCAAAGACAAGCGCACGGGCCACAAGCGCGCCGCGAACCGTAGTTCTACCTTATTGTCCCTTTAACACCTTCCAAGTTCAATCCATTATGGAAACATATCGAGTGTAGTCTAGTATCTTACAACTTATTGACGTCTACTGTTTCAACTCCAAAGGAGCAAAGTGAGTTTGAGCCGGTAAACCTCACTTCTTATTGTACCTCAATCTGGATCCACCAATCATTTCCCTTAACGTCTCACAACCAAGTCGTATCTCTACTTCTCATTCACCAATCCATAATGCCGGAAACAGAGCAGATAATACTAAGCAACTTTCTTCTCTCCCCCGCACCCCTTCCCTCCATCATATCCCTCGAGAAATTCACAGATCTTTTCCCCACATCTCAACGGTCAAATCCGCAGGTCGAGCATCTCTACCGCGAATTGCAAGGGCTTCGTTCTCTGTACATAGAAGATGTTAAGCGTAATATTTCTAGGGAGGTCAAGCGAGGGGAGAGGCAGAGGCATCAGGTGGTAAAGACAAGGCGACAAGGTGCGTATGTGGAAAGTGAGCCTGTTGAGGGGCGGGCGAAGGGAGCGCAGATTGAGGTGAGAGCTTCGAGGTCCAGATCCTTGAGTTTGTGATTGAAAAAAACCTAGCCACCTGAGCAAACACCAAAGCTCCCCATTCGTAGACGACAACATACGCTCTCCAGCATTCTGCCAGAGATGGAGCAGGCATGTGCAGATATAGATGCCGAGATTGTAGCCTCTGAAGCCAAGTTCGAGATGATGAAGGAAGACATGGAGAGCACCGTTGGCGGACTCAGTGATCTACGCTACGGGCGATTTAGCAAACCCATTGGCTCAGACGGCGAACTAAGGGACGAGGTGCTGGATGGATTGAAGCGACTGGACGAGACGTGTATTGCGAGGAGAGGTAGCAGCTGAGAACGCCTGGTCCTACCGTTTAAACGTCGACATGCGGAACACCTACATGTTTGATAGCATGTGCGCTTCTCAAAACGTAGTAGTAATTTATTAGAAGAGCGACCAAAGCTACATCTAGTGCCTAAACCATAACAAGCGCCTTTACCATCCCAAAAGCCTAATGAAATTTGCTGTAGATAACCGCAATAATAAGCAGCACCAGCACCGTGATAATCGCTACCGTTATAATCCGATTTGTAGCCATCCTGCATCAGACATTAGCCAACTACATCCCCAATTCCAAAAGGTGTAATGGGAGTAAATACCTACGCGCCATCCCCCTCAACGTCTTCACACTCCTATCCACATATCCTTCACTCTGTAACAAGTTTTGCCTCGTATGCTGAATCGTCTCCCTCTGCAACTGCAAATCCGCCAGCGTATCTCTTCCAATATCTTCTGTCTCATGGGCAACCCTCTGACTCTCTCTCAAACGTTGTGAACTCCTGCCCAACCTCTCCGTGCCGCCAAGAAGTTGTTGGCGCTGCTCAAGCTGGTCATCAGAGGTGGGATTGTCCGAATAGCGAGAGCCGAGAAGGGCGGCACGGTCGGAGGAGAGGGATTTGAGGGAGCGTTTGTGGGCGTCAATATCGGATTCGTAATTACGGAAGCGCTGGTTTATCTTTGAGCGAGTGGTTGAGGGTATGTTTTGCTTTTCGAGGCGCATTTGGTCAAGCTGTAGGGGGAGAGTGGGGTTAGTACATTGTGGCAACCAAAGGTTGGTGTCAAGAGAGACGTACTAGTTCACTGGCTTCCTCAAGACTTCGTTCTGCTAACCGTATTGCGGATTTCCGTGGCTCACCAGATAGTTCTTTGATCTGGTCGAGCTTTTGGTTCAGGTCCGCCTGGACGAGCTTGAGCTCGGCTTCGTAGCTGCTGAAGAGCTCAGAGCCTGCATCTGTGTCCAGGAGTGGTGTTGCCATGATGGAGAGCAGAACGATAGGGTCTCTGGAACGAAGAGATTGCCGAGAGTTCTTCTACTGAGGAGGCAACGTGCCGGGGGCTCGATTGCGTAGGGGGAGCTGGTGCCTGTACCGGAATTTGAGGGCTTATACCGATGAAGAGAAAACTTAGAGAGGTGGTAGTATTGCTGGGACACTGCGTGAGGAGCTTATATCGTATACTGGGGTTGTCGTCTGGGCAGACCAAAGAATGACAGTGACGACGAGGGATGGAGGCGGCGTATGCGGAAGTTTGTCGCAAGCTTGACGTTCCTGTCGTCGGCTTCTACACATACCGATGCTAACCCCTGCTTGCCCTATTACTAGTGCATTTTGAATTCCTTCTGCATCAGACCGGCAAACACGCCTCGCTTGTTTGGATCTCTCACTTCTACGTCTGGTTTCTCTTTTCTGAAATCTCTTTTGCATGCAGTAAAACACCAAGTAACCAAAAACCCTTTTCATAGTAACCCTTTGCTCAGTTCCTTACTCGTAAAATCGATCATTCATATCTATCGACGGTGCAGAAGAGTTGCTTTTTGTGTTGAGTCTCCTAGCTCCATCTCATATCGTTGTTTGTTCATGCAGAATAGAAAGAAAGTGGCCATAATCGGCAGTGGCTGCACAGGCATTGCTGCGTTATGGGCACTCAAAAGTACTGATCATGAAGTCCATCTCTACGAGGCGGCTGATCGACTGGGAGGTCATACCAATACCGTCATCTTCAAACATGGCGAGGAGGAGACCAATGTCGATACCGGCTTTATCGTTATGAATTCGGCGACATATCGTTAGTAATTTATTCATGCCTCCCATGACCAGCATAGGCTTATGGTCGTAGCGAATTTCATTGCCTTTCTTAAAGATATAAAATTACCTACGGTCCCGACAGATATGACCTTTGGTGTATCCAGAGATCAAGGACTATTTGAATGGGCTGGCACATCTCTCTCGGCTGTTTTCGCTCAAAAAGCAAACATCTTTTCACCGCGAATGTGGCAGATGATCTTCGATATAATCAGATTCAATCAATTCGCCTTGGACCTGCTGGCCGAAGAAGAAGAAAGTGAATCAGACCCCACTCAAAGCAATGGATCAGCCATGAAAATCCCAAAGCCCCAGCGACAGCAAAGTATAGGAGAGTATCTAGACCAACACAACTATTCGGACGCTTTTCGGAACGATTATCTGATACCAATGACTGCTGCAGTGTGGAGTACAGCGCCAGACAAAACTTCCTTGGAGTTTCCTGCGATTACATTGGTCCGGTTCTTATGGAATCATCATCTCCTGTCCACTGTTACTGCTCGCCCGACGTGGATGACAATCCCTGGCGGGTCGAAACAGTACATCAGTATCGTCATGAAGGACTTCCCACAAAGCCAAGTCCACTTGAATACTGCCATCAAAACCGTAAGACACCAAGACGATGGGCGGATCCTATTGCGGAGGGATGACGGCAACGAGGGGATTTACGACCACGTCATCCTAGCCACCCACGGAGACCAAGCCCTGGAAATCATTCAAGACACCGCCACACCCGAAGAAACAGCTATCATGTCCGGCTTCAAAACCAGCATCAACACCGCAGCCCTCCATTCAGACCTCTCCGTAAGTCACCGTTCTCTCCTTTCGCCTCCTTAACTCTGACACCCAATAGCTCATGCCCACCCATCCCATCGCTTGGTCCGCATGGAATTATATTACCCAAACTCCCTCCACCTCAGACCACGTCTCCACCGTCTGCCTAACCTACAACATGAACATCCTCCAACACATCTCCACTTCCAAGTTTGGTGACGTCCTCGTGACCCTCAACCCTCTTCACCCCCCTGATCCTTCCCTGACTCAAGGCACTTGGACCTACAACCACCCGCTCTACAACGAGGCCGCTATTCGCTCCCAGGAAATGCTGCCCAGGATTCAGAATCGACGAGGGATTAGTTATGCGGGCGCGTGGACGAAGTATGGGTTCCATGAGGATGGGTTTAGTAGTGGGTTGAAGGTTGCCGTGGAGCATTTGGGGGCAGAGCTGCCATTTGAGTTTGTGGATTCGACATTTTCGAGGGGAAGGCGGCCCGTGTTTGCGTGGCAAGATTATGCGGTTAGGATATTCGTGTATGCTGTGCAGGTGTCGATATGGCTATTAGGGTTCACAGTGGGGAGGTTTTGGAAGGGCGACAAGAAATTGGGAGCGGGGAAGAAGGTGCAATAAAGTGGGCAATCAAGCGGACGTCGGCTCAGGGTCCTGCAACATCACCCTCCATCTGTTCTCTCAACAAGTACGAACGTCCCCCACTCCCCCGCCTCGACGCCCACGGGCCTCATATTCTTCCCCCACACCTCCTCCCCGCCCATCCTCACCCAATCCTTCTGGAACGGTCTCTTCATTTTTACGTCCATCATCCTCTTGCCCACGCCTAATTGCCCGCTTCCACTGTCCCCAGTACCCCACACCCCTCGGCTCTCCGTCAGCGCAACAACATGCCCCGCGCCAACTCCAACATCACGGACATCGACTCCACCTTCCAAATCCACCAGACTCACTTCCTCCCCACAATTCAACACGGGCAAACACTCCATCCGCTCTTCCTCCCCTGGTCGTCCACCATAGATGTACAAGTCCTTATCGCGAGATAAGGCAGCACTCACCCAGCCACCTGTCGCAACCTTAGCGATTGGGACACCGCCAAGGGCAGCAAGGGGTTTAGGAATACGACCAAAGGGGCAATGTCGGGGGTCGCCAAAGATGTAGACGTCACTGTTGGTGGAGAGGGCGGTGAAGGAGGTATTTGAGGCGAAGAGGGAGGTCAGTGGGGCGGGGATCGTATAGGAATGCGAGGGAGAGCGGGATGCGAGGAACGAGGCGAGGGTGGGAAAGGTGTGCATGGAGTACGAAGATGATGAGAGGCGCATCTTTTCCCCACCAATAAGAGCGTGGACACGCTTGTGCGCAGCCATGCAGACTTGTTCGTTCCCAGCAATGGCGATATGATCGAGCACCAAGTTCTCACTGTCAAGGAAAGTGTTCTGGACATGCTTCTTAAACTCGGGGAGGCTTGACTGTGAGCACAACGTCCAGAAGCCCCCATCCCTTGTTACAGCACCAAGAACTCCGCTCGTGTCTCCAAAGATAGTCGTGAAATCGCTCGCCGGCGGGCCTTCAATCTCGCAATTTTGAAGCTGGGATCTATGATACCCACGGAAGATGAGCGCGCCGTCTATTTCGAGGACGGTGGCGCTCCAGAGGGCACAGCAGACGCGAATCTGATCGCCCTCGGCGATCTTTTGGAGGGTGTGGAGGTTTTCCGGGTTTTGGCCAGAGGAGCTCGGGAGGAGCTGGCCGTGGGCGTTGAAACCGCAGGCGTAGAGGGTCATTCTGGGTGGTCTGGGCTTGACATCGTTTCTGATGTTTGAGGTGGGAAATTGTACCATTTGTGGGATCGAGAACTTTTCGGGAGGCACGGGTCTGAGAAGGATACTTCAAGAAAATGACAAGCAGTGGAAATAGGGTTTCTTTTTGTTCGTGACAACTGCATAAGAGTCAAGACTTCCTGGCCATCTCTGCCACACTAGAGCGCTTGTACTTCATCGTCCTTTCCGTAGCTATGTAGTGTTGGCAATAAGGCAAGATTCAAACAAGTGTCGTTAATAACGACATCAAAGTAATTAAATATGGACAGATCAGAAAAGGAGAAACCGTTGGCGGACACTACCACCAAGTTGACTGTTAATACAAATGGTAGGCTTTCTTGGAAATCAAGCCGGTTCCATTCCCTCTTCTATTTCACCCCGTCGCCCAACGTCTTCGAGCTATGCAAAGCAGATGGAGGTACACTTGAAGGTAGTCAACGGTACTTAAGTGTTCAATTGGACTAGTCTTGTGGAATGCAAAACTGCCTATCTAAGCGAGCAGAACTTTCTTCCTCGTTACCTCCTCTTCTCCTCTCGACCTCCACCACGACGATGCAATACCAGCCGCACCGGAGGAAGTGCGAGCTACTGAACGAGTATGTAGTGGATTCCACAAGCATAAAGAAAACGACGAAATCGCATGTCCCACTGCAGACAACCGAAGGCTACCAGATCCATCGGCCAAAGGGATACTCCTCTTCTTGGCGTGGAGAATGGCTTCAGTCTTGGATATCTCTCCCAGCCGTTAGAACTGACGTCAGTTGGCCATGACTCCAACTGCACTGGACCTACCCCACGAAGTCGGATATTACCCCGGATGCTTTTCTTGTTTCGACTGCGGGGAAGCTCTCCGTTGAAAATGTTATATGAAGACTGCGCCCTCACATTGACATCGTGTTCTCTGCTGCTCAAATAACTACAACAGCTTTCACTAACATACAGAACAAGTACTTACAATGTCGTCCACCAAAACTGTCCAAGTCCCCCATCTTGGCGGTATCCAAGCCGGATACCGGATGCCCCATCCCTACGATGCCTCCAAACCCACCCTCATACTCGTCAACTCGTTTACCACCTCCTCCGAGCTTTACCAAGAACAATATCAGAACCAGAACCTCACATCCAAAATGAACCTCCTTGCCATTGAGCTCCTAGGCCACGGTCAGACTCGCACCAAATCTGAGAATTTTACATATTGGGACACAGCAATCATGAATCTGCAGGTTATGGATGTTCTGGGTGTGGAAAAGGCGTTTGTGCTAGGTACGAGTCAGGGGGGTTGGATTACTGTCAGGATGGCTTTGTTGGCACCGGATAAGGTACTTCTCCCTCAGCCTATTTGTACTTACGGAGAAAGCTCACAAGTATCCTCCTAGATCGAGGGCATAATCCCTCTTGGCACCTCCCTTGACTTCGAGTCCGAACGTACCCGCTCCCTCGGCTGCTGGGACGGCGTCGACGCCTGCACTGGCCCCATCAATCGATGGACCACCACAGAACACACCGCGAACTTTGAGCCCGATGACGATTTCTGCAATTTTCTTATCGACGTTGGCTTTGGAAAACACTGTGATACCAGTGTTCGAGATTTCTGGAAGAAAACCATCAAATCAAATTACCAAGGGGACGACGGCCGACGAAGAGCCAGAATGGCCGCCATCAATCTAAGAGAAAGAGACGGGCTGCACGGGAGACTTTTCGATGTGCGATGTCCGGTCATGTGGCTTCATGGTACGAGCGATGCGGTGTACTCCGTCGCCAACGCGGACGAGGAGATCAAAATGTTCGAGAACTCGCCGGATGCGAACTTGGTAATTGTAAAGGATGGACAGCATTTCTTGAGCGCGAGTCATCCGAAAGAGGTGGATGACGCGTTGGTGGAGTTTGTAGGGAAGTGGCACAAGTGAGCTAAGAGCATGGACTCGAGTGGTGCATGTTGGGTTTGGGGCATGTAAGATATGTAAATGTCAAGAGTCAAGCTACCGAAAAGCACGCAAGCAACTTGTAACATCCGCAAACTAACCCCGAAAACCCCATACCCCAAAGCATATCATACAACCTGATTCTCCCCCAAATCCAACACCAACCTCAACCCGAACCCCCTCCCAATCTAGCAACCAACCCCCCCTTAACGCTCCTCCCCCCCAACCACCGGCAACCGAAACCTAAACCCCTCCTGATCCCGCGACTGCTTCCGCCCCTCCAACCCACCTTCTCCCCCTGGACACCATCAAAAATCACCCCCGCACCCCGCCACAGATCCCCCGTGACGGTGTATCAGAGATCGCCTTGCTGCATCATGATGTCGTAGCGCAGGAAATGACGGTGCAGGCGGTGGGCTTCTTACTGCGGGGGGGATTCGTTGGCGGTGGGCTCGTCGCCTGAGGTGTTTTTCTTGTTTTTCTTGTCTTTTTTCTGCTTGTCCTTCTGGTCCTTCTTCTTCTTCTTCTTCTTCTCACCCTTCTTCTTCTTCTTTTTCTCACCCTTCTTCTTCTCCTCGTCACCTTCCCGTTCGACAAACGGCCTCTCCACCCTCACAGTCGTGATCCTAATCGTCGTCACATACGTCTTCCTCACGCCGCCGCCGCCTTTGCTGGCGGGGATATGCTCAATCGTCTCGGTCGTGTGGCGTTCTTCCTGGCCCGAGAGCTCGAGGTCGGGTTTTGGGGGTCCGGACGTTCCCTTTGCATTTCCTGGGCGGGGTTTGTGCTTGTTGGTTCGTTTCCGTGTCCGCTTCGGTTTTTCTTTTTGGGGGTTTTTTTTTTCGCAGGCGGGATCGGGCTCGGAGTCGGAGGAGGTGGGGGATAAGGGCTCGAGGTAGCCGTTCTTGACCTTGCGTTCTTGTTCTCCGTGGGGCTTTCTGCGTTTGGGCTCGTAGAATACGGGACCCCATGTTTCGAGGGTGATGGGGTCGGAGGTTGTGGTTGGGGGTGGGGGTGGGGGCCAGGTGGTGGAGGAGGGGGGTGGTTGGAGGGGTTGGGATTGGGCGAAGGAGGGGGGAGGGAGGTAGTAGGTTGTTGTTTCAGGGGTGGAGGTGGTGGTTGAGGGGTGGGGGGTGGGGGTGGGCATGGTTGGGAGGGGATGGGGGTTTGTGGGGGGTGTTTTGGGGATGTGGTTGTGGAGGAGAGGGTGGGTTGATGGAGGAGTAGGGGCCTTGGTGTTGGATGTTGCAGTCTCGGTGATGAAAGAAGGTCTGGGGGAGATGTGGAAACGGCAAGAGTGCTGAATAGCTGGATCTGAGACATGGTGTGTCATGAAAGAGTGACTTCCCGGATGAAGGATTTGTGAAAGTGTGCAAGTGTGGTCATTAGTGACGTGAAGATGTCAATTGACATAACAGTTCGACGGGCTGACACCTAGTATCTTGTAAGAGAGGCTTATCTTGGCAGAACGCAGCTTCTCGAATCTGCTAGTATGTAACCATGGCCTAAAACAGCTTCTACGGGCAGAGGATCTCCTATTGGCGGGGACCACTACCGAGAGCGGTACGTAGACCTACCACGCCCACAGGTCCCATTCATTTTTTCGAGTCCCGGCCAGGTCTCCCCCTCCTTCATCAGCATAGCCCTCTTAAGGCAGTCAGCGTCGTACCTACCAGAACACTCCAAGCTTTTGATTGTCACTTGCTCCAAGCCCCTGTAGCTGGATAGCAACAACGTCACGCAATCTCTCTCCACGATATGGTCGCGAATATTGCGCCAGTTGCGGAACGATATGACAAGGTTCTGCAATTTATGTCTTGGCTTCAGCCACGTGAAGAGGATTAGCCAGATTTTCTCCTTGCGCACGCCAAAAGCCTCGTTGGCTTCGCCGCTGTCAAGGGCGAAGTTGGCGGAGCGGAGGTTGGCGAGATTGGGCCCGATGCGCTGCAGGAACCAGAGGGCGACGGCAGGGTTGGTGAAAGAGAAGGTGTTTTCGGTGTAGAGGATGCGGGAGGCTTCGGTGTAGAGTTGTTTGTTGACGAGGAGGAGGGAGGTATCGACGTTCTGGTTGTCCTGGGTTAGGCGCTCAGGGACTTGGACGCTGCCGGCGTTGTAGGTGGGTGATATGTCTTTGTGGTGGAAAATGAACTGGATGATTCTGGTTCTGATTGAGGGTTCGAGGTCGAGGAAGCGGAAGGGTCCGATATGATGGGTTGGTGGTTGGACACGGGTAATTTCGGGTTTCCGACTGACGTCCTCTCTTGTGGTGATATGGGTTCTAACATCCTGTTGGATGTATATTTTGTTATCCGATTGAAGACGTGGAAGATATGCCGCCATGAGGTCGTACACATGAGGACTATAATCAGTTCATTAACGGCGGTTTCATGTGATCACACAATTTTGGACATACCCGACTGTGTTCTGATAGCCGGACGGCTCAGGTGGTGCTTGGTCCATCTTGTTACACGGATGAGCGTCAATGATGTCTATGAGAGAGATGAGATCTTCATCTTCTTGTTGTAGTGGCGCAGCAGGCGCCGGTGTTGATCGTTGCTTTGGTGTGCTATATGGAACATAGTTAGACGATATATGAAATATGCAGGATCTTGACACGTACCTAACAACAATAGCTGGAATTTTACATCGAGGCGGAGGCGGAGGCATGTCACCCTTCGTACGCTGCTCCATCTTTTTCTGCATACGATACTGTAGGTTGTAGAGTCTCTCTGCTGGTGTTAGACGTTTGCGGGACCCATATTGACACTGAACTTTTTTTTTCGGCGCCATTGTTCGGTGATGAAGACTTGTTTACTATGTTTGTGGTTTTCGTCGTTTTTGTAGGAACTTGATTAACGTTAGGACGATCTGGAAACTTCGATTCCCTACATTATAGAGCATGGTAAGATGAGAAAGTCTCAAGCCTATAAAACTAGACATGTTTGACGATACTTTGAAGAACGTGTAGAATATGCTAGACCAATTTGGCTTGTCATAAAGGTTCTCTTGGCGTACAGTGAGACTAACTTCTCTGTACAATGGGCAGAAGCTTTGCAATCACCTCATAGTCAGCAGTTTCTCACATTATCAAAAGTCTTAAAAATAGTTTTGGTTACGGTAATGTAATTGGTCTTTGTGACTTGAGTAGGGAAACTTTACAATGCGAACATTGGAGATACGCGATGAACTAAAGAAGGACAATACCCATAGGTACATTGACTGAGAAATTCTGTGGTATAACAAGGAATGGGCCTATCGTAAAAAAATAATTGGCCTACTGAGAAGGAGGATGCCGCCCATCATGAAGCTCGTAAAATCCATGTGTGGTCCTTCTCCGAAACTCCATTTAAGACTGTCCAATCTTAGACTGACCAAACGCCATTCCTGTGGTTCAAGGATATGCATCACCCCACATATCACCCTCCTCCTCTACTGCATCCTCCAATGTCGCAACTCTTCTTCCTTCCTCCTTCTCTCTTCTTTTCCTCTCCTGCTTCGTGACCAGCCGGCTAGGTGTCATCGGCGTCAGTGGTGTGAATGGCATATAAGGGCTGTAAGGCGTCATCGGCACACCGGTCCTAGGAGGGCCAAGATGTTGATTCGGGGCCTTGCTTTCGAGGACAGTAGCCTTGATGGTCGAAGGAGGGCGATCGGGATTATATCTACTTGAATTAAGGTTCCGAAAGGGTAATGGGGCACTTCGAAGTGGAAGTTGTTGGCTTGGTGCGACATTGACTTGAGTGCGGAGAGCGAGAGGCGCGGGCGTACGTTTTCCCTTGGTGGCTTCGCGCTGATGAGTCTTTGGCGCCTTATTACCAAATTCTTGCTCCGTTGGAGTCGAGTATTCGGGGTAGGTTTGGAGAGTGGGAATCGAGGTACGAGGTGAGCGGACAGACTGGCGGAACTCCGCACTCTTAGGACTTAGCCTTGTTGAATCCAGTCGGTCTTCGTAATCACTAGTCTGCTTTCGTTGAGGTGGTGTTGGTGGAGGAGGTCCAGGCTGATACAATCGAGGGCTGAGGGGTTCAGCTTCGCTATACATAATATTGTGCTCTGGAGCAAGATCAGGAGAGCCCATCGGTGGAGAAATGGGGAGATTGCGAATGCCACGCTTTTTGCCGAAGCTGCCAAAAGATGAGCGGGATGAGGTTCGGCTATGAGTAGTGATGGGCGACGGCCTAGTGGACTTTCTTGGGGAAGTTGTAAGAGTACGGGTAGGTGACCTCGCGCGCAATTCAGGAGGTGGAATTGGCGCTCCTGACGTAGAGCGTAGATGTTGGAATTCTGGTGGGTGTTGCTGTCCTTCGCTGATATTAATAACTGATGAAGACTTCTGTTCATCATGCTCCATGACAGTTTGGTAAAGCCGTTCCATCTCGATTTGATTTTTCGCCTTGTCCTCCTCTATAACGCTCTCGTCAAATGTCACAACACTACTCTGTATCGAAGTCTGCGGCTTATGACCTTTCAAAGACGACTTCCATACACTGCCTCTACTCTTGTCCGGACTCGGCCACGAGCTCTTCATGTCCAAGGTGCTGACTGGACTTGGTCCATACGGATCGTTGTTGGAAGATGGCGAGATTGGAGAAGGATCGTAAGCATTAGAGGGATCCACTCGAACCGGCTTCATCATTTGCATTGCGAGTGATCGTGGAGAGGCCTGAGCTGCACGGCGTAAACGGCGCCCAACAAGTAAGAGCGCAGAGCCAGCAATAAGAACGAATAGTAGGTATGCCCCGATTATAGATCCGATTTGTATAGGTAGGTATGTCCTATCCCGAATCGCTGAGGCTGAAAGTGGAGGACCGTCTTCTGGAGCTGGAGCTGGGCCTTTTTCGATACTAACGTGCCAAATGTTGCTTGGGAAAGCCTTCACGGTGGAAGATAACAAGGCCAGAAGAAATCGGAAAGGTGAGGAATGGAGCATTGTGAAGTTCTACAGCTTCCACAGCATCTCCGCATGAGCAGGCAACGCTCTTCATGCGATCGAACACGACACAGAAAAGGAAACATGGGGGTAGGTGGTACAGTATGTACATAACTATGGGGACGTCCCCCGCAGGCGGTTACTGCAGTGTCCATGCTGAGGAAGGTGATAGGAGTTTTTGATTGGCGAGATGGATGTGAAGAGGCTGCGTTCTAAGCGCTGGCCAAAGGCGCGGGATGGGCTGCGAACCCTACTATCACAGAACGGGTTAGTCTGTCTTTCCAGGTCCACCACTCTCCGTTTCGAACAATGTCAACCATGTCTTGTCACAATCACCACACAACTCGACTCACCTTCCCTTTCATCTATGGAAGGTGTTTCAATCAAGAACCGTGGTCGCTGGGCGTTGCCATGAGGCGTGTTTTCCTCTTGTCGACCAGGTCTCCTTATCACTCTCAGGCGTTGGATAACCCACTCCCTCATCCGCTTCATCCTCGCTCTCATTCGTCCCCGAGCCATGTTGAGTTCAAGAACACGATGTTAAGTTGGACAAGTTGGAATGGGGAGCTAAATGTTGCAGTGTTGGTACTGTCTTATCGGTGCTGCAGATTGTGTGCCTATTGGCTGATCTAACAACGTTTACAAGTGGACGTTTATACGACCCTATGTGTCTCACCGTCGTCCTTCATTGACACTTTATTGATACAACTAACGGGAAACGTTCCGCCGGCATTGCGCTTAGGAGACACCAATTGCACAAGAGGCAACGTTGCTAGTCAAACAGATGTATTATGTTAATCACAGCAGTAGCAGTCGACGTATCAAAGCGAAAAAGCGGATAAATCAATTTGTGAACACTGCCTACGTCTTTGCAGGTCTGCAACAAGACCACTCTCATCGCAGAATGTCGGAAAATTAAAGAATCCCACACATAGCAAGCCCTCAAAAGGTTCTCCAGAAACTTTGGAACCCGCGCTGAGATTTAGAGCTCTTACGAGTATGAACACCCACACATACTCTATATCAGTAAAGTCTCACTGTGACAACTTTGCAAACGGTGTCTTTCGTCCTCAGTAGGTTTTTTTCCATTTGGATACCACCCTTCGCTATAACGATCACTTTGCAACAAAGGTTATGGCTTTTGGGGGTTCTTAGAGATATGGGTGGATGTGCGAAAAGTGCGCTGTGACCGTTTTTGACCGCACAGACAGAGTTGAAGGAACCAACTATAAGTACTTGTCTAACTATAGTCAAGGTTGTGGAATATTCGGGGTTGACTTGCGTTAAGACGTGTGCTCAGGGCACCTTTGGTCGTCCTTTTTAGTTTTCTACTTGGCTTCTCTTCTTGCTTAAACGTGGCCTCTACTACCTGTTGAGCGTATAGAAAGAAAGAACATACGATCTGAGTTCATATAGAACCACGTCTCCGAAATATTTAGACAGCTATCGCACAAGCACCGCGAGACACAAAATCCCCCTACGATCGTCCAACACCTCCACAGCCCTAGCCTCATAACCTATTCCATTCTCAATCAGCGCAAGCCCCTTCAGCACCAAGACCGCATCGCTCAACATTAGGTAAGACTCCAGGATAGCACCCTTATCTATAATGGCAAATTTAACACTTCCATAGGATACGTGGTAGCCGACAGGGAGGATGTAATCCCGGTTGTGGTTATACAGGAGGAGAAACATTTCGATCAGGGCATTGGTGATGCAAAGGTTGGTGTCCACCGGGGGAAGGCGGTAGGGTTGTCGGAACTTGAGGAGATTGAGGGTTAGACCGGTGCCGGGGATAGGGAAAGAAGTTCCTGTCCTTGGGGCGGTGAGGTCCGAGTTGCTTTGTGGGTGTTAGACATTTCTGGTAGGGTATGAAATTAGAGATGTAGTTTGGGAAGCATACTTGAAGAGCGGGGTTGGTAGATTGCGTAGGTTGAGGCTGAGTGGTGATTTGGCGGGGACTGCTGGTGGAACAGCTGTTGCGCCAAGGCTACTGAACTGCAAGAAGGTGAGGGCACAAAGTGCGTTCAGAATCCTCATATTTGATAGCTGAAAGCTAAGAATTCTCTTGCTTCGAAGGGAGTAGTAATATGACTTCAGTCGTGAACAAACGTCAAGCGACTATTCCAAAAAAAACAGCAGCCAAAGTTATAAAGTAAACAGAAGCGTATGACGAAAAAGTCATCTTCTCGGAAGTAAAAAGCACGACACGGAGGCAGTTATAGAAACGCGATTCCCGATCGCATATCGCAAGCATCACCAGCAATGGGACAAAACTTCGAACTTCCCGTCTCCCACTGGCGCAGACCGTCCATGAGTTGGTCTCAGTCAGTCAGGACTGAGTAACGACCCGATAGAGAGCGGATACAACCAGATATGCGTGAAAACGACGTCAGAATCGAAGCGGAAGTTATGATATCTTTCACTTATGTATAACAACTTTTCAATTCCGCTCGCTTATAAGCAACCGCTAGCCAAGGAGTTACCCCCAAGTGGAAGATGGAAAGAAAGATGGAAAGAGAGAAAGAAAGAAAGAAAGAAAGAAAGAAAGAAAGAAAAAAGCACAAAGATAGCAGCGAAGCCTCTTCTACGGCAGACCATATCGTGCAAACTGAAACAACTTGAACGTCAGGCGGTGGACCCACCTCATAGACGTTAACCTGATGTTCATCGCAGTTAGTTAATGTAAATTGTACTATGATCTTTAGATCAATATACACAATTCCTACATGCTCATCATCCTACATGCTCACCACTCTACTCATCATCCTATCTACTCGCTTACCTACATGTTCACCTACCAACTCAGCTACCTACTCGTTCGCCTACTCACCAGCCTACTCGCTCCAAAACATGCTTCAAAGCATGCTTCATGCGACGCGTTCGAATATGCGTCATTCGCTCCATAGTCTACTTCGTAGTATGCTTCATACATGCTCCATAGCACATGCTAATTAGCTCAATAGAAAGCACTCTCCATGGCTCGATACCAAACTCCCTACCAAACTCCCTACCAAACTTTCTATCAAACTCCCTACCAAAACTCCCTATCAAACACCCTCCATGGCTCTCTCCATGGCTCTCTATCAAACTCCCTACATGCTTCAAATTACGCATCGGTCGGGCGTATAACATGCGTCAAACAGTGCTTCAAACAATGCTTCCTACATGGCTTCGAATTGCTTCATATTCGAGAATCAAATTTGATCCCTACCGAGCATCAAATATGGCCTCTACCAAACACCCTTCATGGCTCCCTTCATGAATCTCTATCAAACACTCTGTTAGGTGAGTATGTAGGGTGGCAAGTAGGTAGGAAGCCATGTAGGAAGCATTGTTTGAAGCACTATTTGACGTGTGTTATGCTCCCGACCGATGCATAATTTGAAGCATGTAGGGAGTTTGGTAGGGAGCCATGGAGAGAGCCATGAAGGGTGTTTAGTAGGGAGTTTTGGTAGGGAGTTTGGTAGGGAGTTTGGTAGGGAGTTTGGTATCGAGCCATGGAGGGTGCTTTCTATTGAGCTAATTAGCATGTGCTATGGAGCATGTATGAAGCATACTACGAAGTAGGCTATGGAGCGAATGACGCATATTCGATCGCGTCGCATGAAGCATGTTTTGAAGCATGTTTTGGAGCGAGTAGGCTGGTGAGTAGGCGAACGAGTAGGTAGCTGATTTGGTAGCTGAACATGTAGATAGGCGAGTAGGTAGGATGATGAGTAGGATGGTGAGCATGTAGGGTGGTGAGCATGTAGGAACTGTGTAGATTGATCTAAAGCTTATACTTCGGGTTGGTTTTTATTGTCCCGACGTACTGTAAGCGGCCCCTCTAGAATTACCCCGAAGGTAGGAAGGGTAGAAAGTAGGATGTAGGTAGCTTACCGACGAATTCAAATTTCTGAGCCATTTGAAATTTGAATAGCTTCAATATTCGGATGTTCAGTGGTGCCAGTGAGCAATAAATTTGATAAATCTAGTGATATTTGGCAGCTGTGTAGGCCAAAAAGTAGTGGTGGTGTTGCGGGGTAGTTCTACAGTAATTCTAGGGGGGCCGCTTACAGTAGAATACGTCGGGACAATAAAAACCAACCCGAAAGTAACTATCCCTTTGCTCAGATCTACAGCTAAACCTATAATGGTAGAAGCTTAACCATTATGGGTAGTGTTTAAAGTATTAAGCCCGACTCGCCGAGCCAGTCAGAAGAAGGCTGTAACCCCCTTTTCTATTTTCAACCTTCGGAGATGAGGTAAAACAATGTTCTGTGCTTACTAACTATCCGAACACCTTACTAGTGGTGGGTGATTGTATGCTATATTTAGGGTGGGCCGTATAACTAACGGGCAAAGGGGTATATACTGCGATGAACATCAGGTTAACATCTATGAGGTGGGACCACAGCCGAGTTGTTTCAGTTTGCACGATATGGTCTGCCGTACTACGTTCCGTACTCTCCCCTGTCGTTGTGGAACTGCATCCGGGAGTTCCAAAGCGGAATCAAGAGCCTGGATTAAACTATGGCTCGAACACTGCCTACACTCGCGCTAGGAAATTCACTACTTGACGGTATGTTCAGCGGTCACTCGAACCACTTACAAGAATAAAGTTAAGGTATGTATATTGAAAGGAGTAACAGCTAATCAAGCAAGCCTCTCCAATCGTCAATCATTACAACCATTTCCTCATCATTCTTCACACTTCCCAAAAACCACGAATCAACCAATCCAAAACCCCCACCCAAACACATCTTTAATCAAACCAAAATATCTACAAGAAATCTCTCTACACCCCCTCCCCCCCTAAAGCCACCCTCCGTCATCAACACCCGCACTCTTCATACCCGCGCCCCCCAAATCTAACTTTGGCATCTCCAGCTTCGGCGGCGGCTCCAACTTCCCCTTCCTCGGACTCTGCCTCACTTCCTCCCTCTTCGGCCCTTCCTTTACAAACGCGACGTCCCATCCATCCGCTTTCGCAGCGCCAACCCATGTTGTCAGGCCAGCGTGTACGCTGCCATAGAATTTCTCTTTACAAATACGCAAGCTGCCTCCCAAGCACTTCTCGAATCCGCTGTCCTTGAGTTCTTGTCTGAGACTGTTGCGTTCCTCACACGAAGGGAGTGAGGCGATGATCCCATTCAGTAGATCGAGATGTGCGGCAAGGTAGTTGGTAGCTTCCCACTCGACGCCGCCGACATAGGGAGCTGCGGCGACCGGGGGACGGTCGCGAGGGAAGTGAGTCGTGGTGTAGCTGGCGTACGGGTCAGAGCTTTCTGGGGGATAGGGCACCACATTAAGGTGATGCAGGAAGATCCAGAACACTTCTTTGGTAACGTTGACGACTTCTTTACACCAGACACGGTAAGGGCGGGGGTGGAGCATTGACGCGATGAAGCCGGGTGGTTGGGCTCCCTCAGGTTTGGAAGGATCACGCAAGTAGAAAAGCAAAGTGCGAGCGCGTGAGGCCAGGTCGCAGGATGGCGAAGTGGATAGGAAGGCGAACAGGAGGCTGATGATGATGTTGCGTGTGGTGAATTCGCTTGGACCCTTGTTTTCTTCGTCGAATAACATGGAGAGGAGGATGGGGAAAAGGGTCGGTTGTATGACCGAGAGCTGTTGTAGAGCTAGGGATGTCGTGCAGAGGGCCTTCAAGCACAGGAGGGTCTCGTGAAGTAAAGCATCTTCATGCTCCTCTCTATGATCCCATTAGCTGGAAGTACGTGTGAGATAATGGACGAGGAATGCGCTGACCTCCATTCTAATGCAATAATCCTATACAAGAAGCCCACTACCTCAGTCATGCCGCCCTTCGTAATGAACAAATCTACCCAGGCGACAGTCTCATTCCTTAGGAGCTGGCGGAGTTTGTGGAGCCTTGCGACTTCGGCGAAGTCAGGCCTTTGCACGTTTCGCAGATATGAAATGAAGTCCTCGGGAGCAGCTGGTCTGGGGGCTTTCGCCAAGAACGCGAACGCTTGATTGGCTCCTGCAGATGTTGATGATTTCGACGGTTCAGCTGACAGGACTTCGGTAGATTTGGCTGAAACGTGGGATTTTGGACGTTCTGCTTTCTGCTTCTTCAACGGAGAAGAGTCACCCTTGCTGAAGGTAAACGTGCGGCTCCTCGGCCTCGACTTCTTGGGAGATGCATCATGATCCACGGTCTCTGGTGATCCTCCGCTCCGGGCAAGTGTTACATTATCAGTCTGCGACGGCTGTCCGGTGTTCGGCCTACTGTTGGCGTGAGAATCCGCAGATCGCAACATCAAACCCTCTGTACTCGACGCTGATCCAGGACCAGCCTTGTCTTGCTTGATAAAGTTTGCTTTGATGTTCGTGTCCAAGGATCTCATCTTGTCCCGCGTATGCTGCGGGACGTTTCGCGAGTCCTGAAAATATATCAGAAAACAAAGATAGTTGAGAGGGTCGGCTGATTCAAAGACTGACTAGAAGACTTTCAAATGCATTCTCAATGGCTTTAACGTCAAGCTTGACCTCTTGTATCTCTTTAATTGGTTCTTGTGGTGGCTCCCTTGACTTTCCATTGAACGCTGCTACTGCCGCCATCACACGCGATCCACGCTTGTTCATTGTAACACCGGGCTTCGAACAGTCTTCGCTAATATTCTTGTGCTCCAAGCTAGGTCTTCGGCTCGAAGACTTCGTCTCGCTCGAAGATCTGCGATCGTTACCATCATTGTTCGGGCACCATCGGCTTTTTTCCAGACTTGGCTTCCGTAATCCGACCGGGGTTCCTGCATAGGGGTTTGTCGGGGGCCCAGAAGGGATGAAGGCTGATTCAGGTCGAGGTCTGGGTTCCAATTTTCTAGATAACGTTGGCTGTTCATATTCACGGAAGTTTCTTTGCTTCGAGGGTGAGTAGTCGCGCGGAGTGTATAGCGCGATCTCATCTGTGAGATCGTTCCGGTCGTTCAAAGAGATCGTAGTGGTACGAGTCCACTCCTGTTTTTGCTGGCTTGCAAATTGCGCCCAAATTGGAGGCGGTGCTGCAGTCGCCGAATTGGGGGGCGTTCTATTCTCCTTGTCCTTCTTTCGAGGTGAGTCGTCTGGTTTAGAGCCCTTTGACGACTTTGGTCTTGATAGCAAGGCGGAAAGACTAGTAGATGATTTTGACTTTTTCATGCTTTTAACCTCCTGCTTTACTGGGGATGTCAGTTTTGGCATTTTAGCTTTCTCATTCCCCATCAAGGACTTAAGGGAGACCGAGCTCTTCGTCTTCTTGTGTAGCCCAGTGCTTTTGACGTTGTCATCATGTATTTCGATCGATTTCCTTGGTGACGAGCGAATGTTGTCTCTGTTGCCACTCTGCTCTCTCAAGTGATACCTAGCTTGAGGATGGTCTGGTGGCAAAATCGGCGACGGTCCAATGACAGCTGATTTATTCGGCCTGATGTCCTCGCTTTTTAGCCCCACAGGAAGTACGCCTGGGGGAGTGTTGCGTTTTGGGGACACCATTGATTTCAGAACAGACGAGGTTGTTCGCTTGTGCTGTGGCCTATTATCAGTATTGTCGGGATGGAATAGAGTGTCCATGATATCTACAAGTCTTAGTTAGCAAGACTGCTGATATTAAGGTGCTGGATTTAGACGTACTCAGAGTCCCTGTAACTTACAGACAAGGCGAGCGCTTGGTCCCAACGTGAGACGCAACGTACAACCAGCTAAGGTGCACGTACAAATACCTACTAATAGGCAAATAAGATAATGATAATCCTATGTTGTGAAAGGAGATAGATAAATCATACACGAGTAGAGATGGATTGAGAGGTTCCATTGTTGACGTCTCGGCCGTTGCTGTGGTGAAGACCCCTGGAAGGCCAACTCAGACGTTATCGCGCCCTATCGGGGCCGAGCACGTGCAGGACACAGGTTCGACTCTTCAGTGTGACTTGAAGCTTCAAGGAACTTGCATATCGGATTGTCTTTCATATTCCGATGCGCTCTCCTTTCCATCTCGAGTTGACTGATGACACTGGGGGCGGACAGCCGCCTTCCGACCTGCTGCTTGCCATTGCCGGGCGATTAAGCACCCCCAGGGCCCCACCACTCCACCTCTATCGCATGGCTGCATGGGGCAGAAGACAGCGACATTCCTTTCTTGCCTGTTTCTCATGTCACCATTGCGCCTTGTTGTCGTCTCAATGATCCGGTACTGGGATTTTCGAAGTGACACCGATGAAGATGACGATGCTCCCCTCGTGCGGAACCCACTACTGGCGGTTCGGAAGAAACCGCGATCTGCCAATAGGAAATTTCCTTCGACCTCTCACATTACCCAAATACCCCAAACACTCTCTACCATTCATTAATGGACCTCGTATGCCCTATCTCTCCTTGCTCTCTTACTGCATTGATCATCAGGCTTCATTCGCTTCATCGTTCTGGGAATGAATTGTCCCTCTCGGACGGACGATCTGACGGGACACGAGGGATGGAACCAGAATCCGCCAAGACTCGCCGCTGATCTGACGACCAGGGAAGACCTCAATGGCATTGTAAACCTACGAACGCAACGTAATGCCGGAAGAGCAGAAGATGATCGGGCGATTGAACTGCCGGACGTTGAATTGCCTCCTGACACTTCCTCAGAGCGCCCTCCAGCCATCTGGTGTCAGGTTCCTCTTCCGGAGACGAGTGGCAAACAATCAACGGAACCCTTTACATCCACGTCCAAAGTCTCGAGGCGTTCTACTACCCTAGATACTACGACACCCGCTTTACATCGCCCCCGGCGCACTAAGTTCGTTGGCTCTCTTCATCGACTCAGGGGAATTCTAGTGAAATTCGGTAAATTCATTGGACCTGGGTTCATGATAGCCGTAGCATACATAGATCCAGGTAATTATTCCACAGATGTAGCAGCTGGTGCCTCGACGAGATTCAAGCTACTCTTCATTGTCCTTATGTCAAATGTGTTTGCTATCCTGCTGCAGTCACTCGCCGTACGTCTCGGAACTGTCACTGGGCTCAACCTTGCAGAGAATTGCAGAGCACATCTCCCGCGATGGCTAAACATCGTTCTTTACGTAATGGGAGAGGCTGCCATCATTGCTACTGACATTGCAGAAGTAGGTTGTCTGAACATCAAGTCGTCTATCTACAGCTGACATCTTGGAAGGTCATCGGATCGGCGATAGCACTTAATTTGCTCCTGAAGATACCCTTAGTGGCGGGTTGTGCACTTACATTGGTGGACGTCCTTATCATTCTCATTTTCTACAGTCCAGAAGGCTCGATGCGGCGCTTGCGAGCTTTCGAGTTCTTCGTTATGGCATTGGTCCTTGGCGTGGTTATTTGTTTTTGCATCCAGCTTTCTTACATTCGGGATACCTCCATTGGCGAGGTATTGAGGGGCTATTTGCCGTCATCTACTATTGTACAGAATCAAGGCCTGTACCTAAGCTGTGGTATTCTCGGCGCCACTGTAATGCCTCACAGTCTGTACCTGGGCAGTGGTATCGTACAGACTCGTCTTCGACACTTCGATACGAATGCGGGAAACTTCTCCGCTCCTCTGCCAGGGCGTGGAAATGAGCAGAAGGTTATCTACCGCCCATCACTTGCGGCAATCCGGTCGTGCCTCACGTACTCCACTGTTGAGATCGCTCTCTCACTCTTTACATTCGCGCTCTTCGTCAACAGTGCGATCTTGGTCGTAGCCGGTGCATCTCTCTCGACCAATTCCGGCGCCCAGAGTGCAGATCTCTTCAGCATTCACGATCTTCTTGCCACCACTCTTACTCCTGCGGCAGGGACCATCTTCGCTCTTGCTCTTTTGTTCTCAGGAACATCTGCGGGCATTGTCTGCACCATTGCAGGGCAGATGCTGAGTGAGGGAGCCTTGGATTGGACTATTGCACCATGGCTGAGGAGGCTGCTCACCCGCTCTATAAGCATCACACCAAGTATCATCATTGCCGCGGCAGTGGGCAAGAATGGACTCTCTGCGACACTGAATGGAACCCAGGTCGCCCTCAGCGTGGTTTTACCGTTCACTTCTGCACCATTGATCTACTTCACTTGCAGAAATAAGTATATGATAGTTGGCGGCTCAGAGCGAGCAGGTAATGACGAGGGGCTAGAGCGAGTGGCTACAGAAGAGCTGGAGCCGGAAGTTGAGGTGGTCAAGATGAGGAATCACTGGTTCGTGGCTGGGTTTGCAGTGCTGGTATGGCTGATTATCGCAATAATGAACGTGGCGTTATTGGTGTTTGTGGGTCTAGGGAAGGGATGAGGCACACAAGGCGACCTGCATTCCGGCGTGCAGGGAAGCATTTGCAAGGAGGCGTAAAAGTTCTCAGGAGAGCGCAGTTGCTGCTCACAGTCGCTAGAGTCGATTGCTTAGGCAAATACCTCCCTAAGAATGTTAATTCTAGTTTTAATCCTTCCAAGTCCGACCCAGATCCATGGCAGTAGCAGATTGCGTTGTGCAAAACTGCAGACTACGGCAGTCAACGCAGCAGAATGGACGTATTGATGTTGATTACGGAGCAATGACGCTCGCAGGTTGCATTTTGAGAACCGCACATTGAGGTATTCGACGCGATAGGATGGACCTGTAGAGGGGCAGGTTCGTATCATGGGAGTCTGTCCGATAGTAGATGCTCAATGCATCAAGGCCTCGTAATGCCTGTTGCCCGTGGAATACTACTACCAACCCTCTTTAATACGCCTACGATATGCCACACCAACGCCGTGCACATAACTCACCATCCCCCTCCCCACCCCTCACCCCGCCGCCTCCTTCACCTTCCCCGCCTCGGGCGGCTCATCCACAAAACTCGGCACCTCATCCACCATAAACCCCGGCGTCTCCCCCACCCCCATCCCGGACGCAAACCCCCCCTCCATCTCCGCCTCCTCCCCCAACGCCTCCAGCTCGGCATCCAGCTCGGCCTCATCCACATCCTCGGGCACGTCGTAGCTCCTGCCCATGCTCTCCTGGATTTCATTGCCCATCTCGAGCAGATCCTGCATCTCGTCCTGCATGCGCTCGATCTTGTCGATGTCGATTTTGCCGTACTGCTGCTTCAGGGTTTTGTTGGTGGACTTCATGGCGTCGACGGTGGTCATGACGTTTTTCAGGTTGTCGGTCATCATGGAGGCTTGTTCCATATTCCACGACTGCTGTTGAAGCTGGTCGCGCTGGGATTCGTACATTTTGCGGCGTTGGAGGATTTTGAGGGCTTTTTGTTTTAGGGCGGATTTGCCGGGGCCGTCGCGCATTTTGCTCATGCGTTGTTGGTAGGTGGTTAGTTCGGCGTTGAGTTTGGCGAGCTTGACGTCGAGGGAGTCGACATGCGTGTCGGTCTATGGGTGGGGGGTGTTAGAGCGAGGTGGATGGGGGTGGGAGGGGAAAGAGGCGGGGTGGTACTGACGTTGGAGATGGCGCTGGAGAGGGTGGGTTTTGGGCCGGTGTTCTTGGCCCCGAAGAGGCGGTTCATGTTGAGGAAGCCGAGTTTGTATAGCAGATAAGAAGTGTCTCTTGTGCTCTAGAAAGCTAGCAGCTTTAATCGTGCGTGGTGTGCGCCGGGAATTTCAGATGTCGATTAGGCACAAGTCGTTGTGTCTGCCTGCTGCTCTTGACAGCTGACAAGGGATTCTAGAATTCGCTTGATATGCCTGTAGAGGGTAGAATACTGTACGTCAGACTCCGAGGTCCCCTGGGTCAGATAAGGCGGAACCCCTCTCTATGAAATAGATTTTGGGATTGCGAATGCGAATTGGCAGCTTGCAAGACATCGGAGACACTACAAGTCTGAAGCTGTGATTCGCTCCAAAAACCTCCGCTATAAGAGGCTATTTGCGGGTATCCACGTTGTTGTCGTTATTTAAGGGGTATTGTTCGGAGCGGGATGACCGGGGGGGAGCTCAGGCAGACAGTTGTAGCCAATTCTTGTGCATCACGTGGCCCATGAGATTTTGTCTTTCTCATGACACCTCTGTCCTTGTCTGTATTCGAGGCCATCTTACTAGACCAATATCCTAGAGGGGAGACGGACTGTGAGGCGCAGACAGCCAGAGCGGGTTGCCATCGAAAACTGAAAATTGCATTACAAGCTTTGGGAACTGCAGCACTGCGATCAACAGACGCCGACCACATCCTGCCATATCGATTCTCCTCATCCTTCTTGACTAAAGGTCATCCTCATCGTGGTAAGTAGCTGCCCTTCCAGACAGCTAGCAGGAGTGCTGCCTCGGCCGTGCGTCAGCTCAAACTCGTAGGTAGATGCTGACTATTCAAGCCACAACCATCCACAGGCTTCGAAACACAGTGGAACAGCTCAGAGGCTGGTTCAAATTGGCACCCATAACGCATGCTCCGATGAAGGTCTCACTCTATCATAGTATAGAGCTATAGGCCGACCTTTTGAATTGCCCGGACCGTTCGCATGAACCTGTCCAGCAATACTAAACCCTTCGAGTTGCGAAATCATATTCAGATAGACCATCTTCAGTTCATACATCTCCTTCAACATAATACACGATGTTCTGGCGTTTCGGCGGTTATGCGAACATCTCCACGCTCGATACCATTCTCGATAAGCCCGATGTAACACTTGAGGAGCTCCTGGATGAGTCGGACCTCATACAAGAGCTGAAGCAACACAATACGAAATTGATAGAGTACTTGAGGGACGAAAACGTACTACGGCGACTACTGGAATATGTCGTCGCTCCGCCAGCTCCAAGGCCTGAAGATGAGGATGACGAGGAAGAAGCCGAAGAGGCTTCCGATGCAAAGACGCTAAGTCCGATACGTTTGACTCCTCTACGGCGGAGAAGTAAAGACCAGAAAGAGAAGTCAAAGCGACAAGAAGAGAGAGACGAGTGGGAAAAGGCTGATAAGGCGCGGCAAAAGAATGCCTACTTAGCTTGCGAGATTCTCTCGTCCGAAACATGGTCGATTTTGGAAGCCATGATGGACAACCAGCAGCACCTAAAATTGTTCTGGGACTTTCTAAGGCGTGAGCCACCACTGGAACCTTCAGCGGCGGGATATTTCACAAAGATCAACGAGACGCTGTTGGACAAGAAGACAGAAGACACCCTGAACTTTGTAAAATCACTTGAGGGCATCATTCCGGCGATGTTACAACACGTGGACTGTCCAATGGTAATGGATCTCTTGTTGAAGATCATAAGCATGGAAAAGAGTGAGGGAGGGATGGGCATCGTAGACGTACGCAAACCGGGGTATTGGTAAACGCAGCGTCAAGACGTGTGCTAATATTAATCACAGTGGCTGCAGAGTCAAGACCTGATGCCTCTTCTACTTGCGTATCTAGCAAAAGAGTATCCGCCGGCAACGCAGACATCCGCAGGGGACTTTGTCAAAGCCATAATAACGATTTCCGCTAACGCGTCCCAAAACGAACAATCATGTATAGGTCCTAACAATCTAACGAGACAGCTTGTATCCGAGCCATGCATCGAAACTTTAATCAAGGACATGCTCCGGGGCGGTAATCCTCTCACAGTTGGCGTAGGGACCATCATCGAAGTGATTAGGAAAAATAACTCAGACTACGACCCAGACGTTGGAGCTGGAGCAGATTCAATCCCTTCAAGCAACGACCCAATATACCTCGGAACGCTTCTACGATACTTTGCTAAACACGTCCCTGACTTCATGGAATTGATACTCAGCCCTACACATACCGTTGCCGACGGCGACAACACAATGACCGTCAAGAGGAAAGAATTAGCGGTTGCATTTGGTAGCAAAATTGAACCCTTGGGCTTTGATCGTTTCAAGACTTGCGAGTTGATGGCAGAGCTTCTCCACTGCAGTAATATGGGCCTGTTGAACGAACGGGGAAGTGAAGCATTCGTCAAGCAAAGGGATCAAGAACGAGAGCGACTCAAGGCTGAAGGTTCTCTAACGACCTCAAGACCTCCGGCTTCAGCAGTCACAGACTTTTCCGAGGGTAGTGTGGGGTTTGCAAACGGTGATTCTGCTCTTGGTCTAGATTCCGGATCTCCTGAAGGAAATCGGAAGCTTGAAATAGCCAACAGTGTCGACGAAGATGGTTTCGAGGATGTTGGAACTTCGGCAGATTTGGCAGACGATATTAAAGATGACTTTGACGAAAAATCACCATTCGAGCTTGGCTCGCAATCTGAGCAGATTCAACCTCTGCAGAAACAACTGAAGCCACGGTTAGACCTGGACGAGGATTTTGTCGACGAATCTTTGACCTCCCCACGACTAGAAGCGCTAGACGAAGGTGAGGAAGAGCTGCCCGAGATATCAGAAGGCCTATCCTTTGAGCAGGAACCTGAGAACGAACCTGCGTCGCCCGGTCTCTCTTCTGAAGTTGAGAACTTAGACCTGGACAAAGAAGCAGCAAATGGGAACCATGATGTATTGAATACCTCAGAGCCTCATATTGAACAGGTCAACAGCCATGGACCGTCCTCGTCTGCCGCTGAGTCAGAAGCGCCACCTTTGCCGCAGCGGGGAGGTTTTCTAGACCCCAATCCCACAGATACCGATAGTCCAATGGAACTTTCTCCTCATCCGGACGACAAGCCTGCCCCACTGTTTGCGGGTCGCTCTGACCAGGTCATGCAAGAAGAGAGCTCGGCGCTGGTGGCACAGCATGACATGGGTAGCGGCAATAGCCAGGATACTATTGACACAACTCTTGGCGAAGAGGGTGACAGCCAACGTTCGGTTCTTATGAGTGGCAATGAGCAAAGTTTCGCTCCACAGATTGAAAATGATGTCGATGGCCAACCGATGGTTGGAGATTTCTTGAAAATGATGTTCGTGGAACATAAGGTGGTACCTACGATACTGGTAAGTCAAAAGTACCCAGTACTACATGTGTGAACGAGAGCTAAATCCATTGGTAATCAAGGATTTCTTTTTTCGATTCCCCTGGAACAATTTCCTTCACAATGTAGTATATGATGTTGTACAGCAGGTATTTAACGGCCCCATGGATAGAGGTTACAACCGTATCCTTGCCATTGATTTATTCCAAACCGGACGGATCACAGAACGAATAGTCGAAGGCCAACAACGGAGTGACGAGGCGCAAGCAAAGAATAACATGCGATTAGGGTACATGGGCCATCTGACTTTGATCGCCGAGGAGGTCGTAAAATTTAGTGATAGGCATCCACCGGAGCTGCTGTCTCAAGTTGTGCTTGATAAAGTTACCAGTAAGGAATGGAGCGACTACGTGGAGAATACCCTCTCCGAAACAAGGGAGCGAGACAACGCAATACTGGGTGGCGTGCGACCTGACATGTCCGTTGGCCCACGACAAGCTGTCCTGAATGCAGTCAATGCCGCGCATGGCTTTGGTAGTGGTGGATCTTCCGCACTGGCAAATGCTGGTCTCAATGGCAATCCAGGCCTCGATTCCATGGATCTCGCCAGTAATGGCAGCGGTACTTCGACTGCCTTTGGACTAAGTAGCGGATCGCTACTCAGCGGCTTTGGAAGCTCAAGCGACGAAGAAGACGAGGAGATGGAAGAGATTGAAGAAAATGACGGATCCGGGGTGGGGAGTTCAGACCAAGTGGGTAACCTTTCTTTCAAGGATGTCGATATGAGTAAACGATGATGTATTACGACCTTGCATTGGCATATTTCTGAAAGCGACTGTTTGTCACACACTGGATTATAAAGACACGCGGTTCTGGTGGAGCGGGCTCGGGGACGGGATGGGGTTCTTGAAGTGTCTATATTTCTAGGCAAACTAGGCTTCGCCCTCTCCATCACACCTGTGAATGTCCATTGGACTAAGCCATCGGTTGCCCACCCTTCACATATCCTACCCTGCACTTTCCGTGTACCCCGCAATATATCTTTTCATATCCCTACCTTCCCCTTTCGTCTTGGGTACTTTATATACCATGTTACCCCTTTCCTACTTTCAAACTTCTCTTCACCTTTTTCATGTCATGTCCGCCATCACTCTCTCCGCCGTGATCTTTTAATGCAGATCATCTACCTCAGCACCGTCTCCATCAACTCTTCGAATCCAAAGCTAACAATTCACTATAGTACTCCAACCCCCACCACCTCCCCCAACTAGCCTTCAACCCCACCCCCTCACCACCCACCGACCCTCCCCCCGCCCCACCACCACTAACCCTCCACCCCACCCGCGCGCGCCGCCAACTTGCCCACCAGCTAGCCCTGCACTCCCAACCCCAACAACCCTCTCAACAACCACAATCACCATCGAATACATCCTTCCTCCACACCCCCGACGACGACCCGCCTAAAGCGCCCGAAGGCATGCACCCCTTTAGAAGTCGTCTCTCTGATCTCGCATCTCCAGACGAGGAAAAAGATCGCCGCGATATGGCGGGCGAAGGGGAGGGGCTGGTAGAGGATGAAGAGGCGGGGTTGGAGGGGTTTGCGAATAGCCCCGGGGACGCGGAGGAGGTGGGGAGTGATGAGGAGGTGGTTGGGGGGATGAAGGAGGAGGGACATGAGGATGATCTGGGGGAGGTGGGTAGGTGAGCGAGGGAGGGGCTACGGTGGGTGGAACGGGGAGTGTGCGTGGGGAGTGAGGAGATCGAGGGTTTTGTAAGATAGGAATTTGTTCGTCAAGGGAAAGGCATGGCGCTTCTAGCATTGTACTTATTACAGCTTTACGACCATTTTACAGCAAGGCGAGGAGGAGGAGGGATTGTAGACACCTTTTCAGCAATGAGATTCTTACTATGCTGAATGATTATTACTTGATGGGACGAGTGAGTGGAATGAGTGGGATATAAAGTTCATTTTTTCCCCTGCTTTAGGGGAAAGAGTGCGAGATATGTACTGTATGTAGGCGGGGAAGATAGTAAAGGAGGGGGTTGGATGCTTGAACGCTTTCCTCTTTGCTTGGGGGTCAGGTACTTGCCGGATCCAGGTTCGGGTCATGATGGATGTTTTCTTGGCTGAGCGAATATGTGGAAGAATGTCTATATCAAAACATCTCGAGTGTTCCCCATCATTTCCATTTCCATTTCCATTTCCATTTCCATTTCCATTTCCATTTCCATTTCCATTTCCATTTCCATTTCCATTTCCATTTCCATTTCCATTTCCATTTCCATTTCCATTTCCATTTCCATTTCCATTTCC